>Ga0099824_1000274_pt1 | contig 54120 bp, 48 predicted proteins | sample SiratrowhiteBW_FD_76837 | JGI IMG/M metagenome (GOLD analysis project Ga0099824, IMG submission 76837) | Root nodule microbial communities of legume samples collected from California, USA - Siratro white BW | ecosystem: Host-associated > Plants > Roots > Nodule | place: USA: California... | reverse complement strand
TTATATCATACCCCCCCCCCCCCCCCCCCCCCCCAACACACACACACACATATATATTATAATCACAAATTAAAAACTATAAACTGCTTAATAATATTGAGTTGAAAATGGTAGTATAAAAATAGTAAACCCACAGGTGACTTCAAAATATTTATTAAAGTATAAAATAAATTACTACTTATTATATTAAATAATTAACATTGTTTGATTATACTGATTATTCTTTAAACAAACTTGTTTGACGACCAGTTTCTAGAGTGGTTATTACTAAATATATTAGTTTTTTTTTTTTTTATGTAATCGGGGATACATACATGTACTGATAAAATGTACTTAAAAACAAGTACTAAAATTGTACTATGCCATCTGAGTTTAATTTTACAGACCATAAACTTATCAATTATTATTTAGTCATATTTTTTTTTTTAATTTCACCAGCATGTATGAGTCATGCTAATCTAACAGGATACCCTGGTGGTGTTTTATAAATAGAAAATATCCCAGGAAAGTAAAAATTGGTAATTGATTGAAAAATAAATTAAAGTATATACTGATATGCACTGACATTGTTTAAGTGGTTTTTTTTTTCTTATGTTGTGACTATTAATATTCTAATATATTTGAATAAATGTAATGATTTATATTAGTGAAATATTAAATATTATCATTAATATATACAATTGTACATGTGATTTCGAAAAATAAATGTAATGTGGGTAGGTAATGTGATTATTGTGGCATGGGAACATCATGTGATGCAGTGCGTGTCCAATGTCACATCCTGCAAAGACAGTTACCCGTTACAACCATACAGTTGTGAAATTCATTATTTCTACCTATCGAATTATTCATATCATAATTTATTTATTAATAACAAAATAATCAAATTATAAAGACATATAAATTTTATTATCCATTGCATCTTCTATTTTTTTTTTTCTCTTACTAACCTTCTAACTTAGGCAGAAGATTATAGATATTTTAAAAATCAATTCTTTTTTAAAAGTATATTTTCTATTGTAATTAATGTAGTTTTACCTTGGTGATATCTACATTTACTTTTACTGTTTTTTTTTTTATAATTAAATTCTTCACATTTCATGTAATCAAGAGTTAAGATTTTATCCATAATTTTTAAATTGAGATTAAATATTAGTTAATGCAGTATAGGTTAGCAAATATTTAACGCTATTGAAGATGATAATAATCTATCCGCGAAATTCTAGTTTTCTAATAAGATAAATAGAAATATGAAGAGTTTAAGAAAAATTAAAATAAATAAACAAACAAAAATCACTTAATTAGTTTATTATAAGCGAGGAAAGGTTTGATTCGGAATGAACCCTTCTGTTTTTATCATTCCATCGGAATCAGAGATGTACAAATCACTGAAGGTTTGTTTTAATTTATATAAAGTTTTATTCGTTCTAATCTTTGTTATCCAAAATTTAGGAGACTTGACAAAATAAAAAATATTATATACATAAGACAAGATAAAACTATAAAGTAATTTATAAAAGAATATAATCTTAAAATATAAAGATTGAATACTATAACTACTGAATTACTTTTTCCACTCAAATATTACTATAGCAAAAAGAGAGTAGCAGTAGTTATTTAACAATTGTCCTTTTTTTTAGTATTATATTTCCTTTAAAAAATATCTTTCCTTCTGCATTTTCCCTGTTGCAACCTGCAATTAAACTTGTTTTTATTCTTCTTTCAGCTAATAATTGCTAGAATGTACGTTAACATATCATGGCTAATTTAGTGGATTTATACCTTATTAATGTCATTCTAATTGACGTTAGCCACTCTTTATGAATTCTGTTCCAATTGTTCGAATTGAGACGCATAATCATCCTAATTACAGGGATTGACATACAAATATGAATGAAAAAAATATGTTAATACACTTTAATATAAGTACATTTTGAATCTATGATATCTTTATTGAATTTCGATATTACCAATTCAAATGCACTTTTATTCTTATTTAAACCCTAATATCACTATTAATAAATAGATTTGGAAATTATTCAAGATTTTTTTATTATATAAATATTATTTTTAGACTTTAACATATGGTATTTTTAAAGTTATTACACACATCAATAGAAAAGAATTACCATTGCTAAAATTATTAAAAAAATTGTAAGTAATATTTTTAAAAAGGGTGAGTTCTGACAAAATTTTTGACAAAATTAACTAATAATTTAATCAATTTACTACAATCAAGTAAGTTCTTGTATTACAAGTTTAAAGCTACTAAGCTATTAAATTAAAAACATTAGTAGACTAACTTATAAACTAGATAAATATAAAAAAATATAATTATATAAATAAAATTTAAGCTTTTCAAACAAAAGTATATTTCCATAAAATATTAAAATGAGTGTAATAATTAAAATAAATATTCAATAACTTAAATGTTGAAATCGCTTTTCGACAAAAAAAAAAAACAAGTTAATCTGCAACTTATAGGTTAGAAATTTTTTTATCAAACAAACTACTTCGCAATATTCTACAAAACATTTTGCACGAGTCAAATTATGTTATAAGAAACCCATTTAAACTAAAATATAAACTTATATTTAAATCATAGAAGAATAAAGACTTTTTTTTTTTCCAAAATATAGTATTATATTATTATATTTTATTTGGTAAATTTAACTATTGTTGTTAATAAATGAGAATAATAGTATTACATGTGGTACATTTAGTTCAGTACAGTGTGTGTAGGTAGAGCAGGGTACTTGGGAAGCAGAAAACGTGATGAATAAGTTAAAGAAGGGATTTGGTTTGGTTTGTACTGTTACGCAATGGCACACGTCACTCTTCCCTTTCTTCCTTCTCTGTCCCTTCTCTTCTATTTATAACTGTACCTCCATTACTGCACCTTCCCACTTCAAATTCAAATTCAATCCAATTCAACTTCACCACCACATGGCTGCTCCCTCTCCCACCCACCACCCAAACCCTCTCATCACTCCCTACAAGATGGGAAGATTCAATCTTTCTCACAGAGTTGTCTTGGCACCGCTCACCAGAGAGAGGTCCTACAACAACCTTCCACAGCCCCACGCCGTCCTCTACTATTCCCAGAGAACCTCCAACGGCGGCCTCCTCATTGCCGAAGCCACCGGCGTTTCCGACACCGCTCAAGGCTTCCCCGACACGCCCGGCATATGGACCAAAGACCAAGTCCAAGCATGGAAACCCATCGTCGACGCCGTTCACGCCAAAGGCGGCATCTTCTTCTGCCAGATTTGGCACGTGGGAAGGGTTTCAAACACAGGTCTCTCTCTTCTTCCATATTCAAATTCGTTCTTTTTACATATAATATACTCACTTCAACTATAGTTTCAATTTGTTGATTGGGAGTAACCGCATTCTGAATTTTGTTCAGGTTATCAGCCGAATGGGCAAGCACCTATTTCTTCTACGGACAAGCCACTGAAATCGCCGGAATATTCGCCGCCGCGGCGGCTAAGGACAGATGAAATTCCTCATATAGTCAATGACTTCAGAATTGCTGCAAGGAACGCCATTGAAGCTGGTAATTAATTTCTTCCCTCCCAATTTTGCTCCTACAAATGCTTATTTATCTTGTGTTCCTGCAAATTGTAGGTTTTGATGGGGTTGAGATTCATGGGGCACATGGCTTTCTGCTGGATCAGTTTATGAAAGATCAGGTGAATGACCGGACAGATAAATACGGTGGATCCCTTGAGAACCGGTGCCGGTTTTCCTTGGAGGTTGTTGAAGCCGTTGTTGATGAGATAGGGGCTGATAGAGTTGGAATTAGGTTATCACCTTTCATAGACTATTCAGAATCCGGAGACTCAAACCCTGTAGAACTTGGGCTTTACATGGCGAATGCCCTCAATAGGTATAACATTGCTTATTGTCACGTGGTGGCGCCCAGAATGGGAAGCATGAAAGGGAAAGTTGAAAACCCTGAGGGCATGGTGCTTCTGAGAAATGCCTTCAATGGCACCTTTATGGCTGCTGGAGGCTTTGACAGGGAAGATGGAATCAAAGCCATTGCTGAAAACAGAGCTGATCTTATTGCCTATGGTCGTTGGTTCTTGGCTAATCCAGATTTGCCCAAGAGATTTGCTCTCAATGCTCCTCTCAATAAGTATCATCGCCAGACATTCTATCAGGGCCACCCTGATCCGCTTGTTGGGTACATTGATTACCCTTTTCTTGATGAAGAATCGAAAGGTGTTGGGGCCTAGGGTTTATGCTAACCTGCAAATTGATTCATAGCTATTTGGTATTTGGTTGGTCATATTTCATTCACATGATATTCTTGAGATATTTCTCTAATAAGGATTTGATCCAGATTAACTTCTTAAGTTGTTAGGGCATGTAGTGTTTGGAATTATTATTATTGCAAAGCTTTGTTCTTCGATATTGAGTTGCGGACTTTCTCATAGTTGTCATAGTGAATTTTAGAGGAGGTTATTTGAATATTAAATATATTTATTTACGGATAATTCTTCAATGTTCAGATCACTAAAAGAATAAGTGACATTGATAATGTAAAGAATGAATTTTTTTTATATAAACTTTTAACTTCTAAATAATAATATAAAAATTGACAGGATAATAAAGAATATTCGAACAATGAATGAATTTATATTTTCGTTATCATATTCTATTATTATGGATATATGATTGCTGTACTGTATATGTACTGTATATAATATAATGATTTGATGGTAATATATTATAATAATTGATTGAGATTTATCTCTATTGTAAATAATTGCAATAGTGATATGTTATGTCAGAATTTTTCTTTGATGTAAAGACTAACATTTAATAAGTTAAATACGTATATCATAACAGTTTTGATTTATACGAATAAATTATTGTACTTGTGATTTATTAGAAAAGTATAGTTGTACTTAACAAGTGTTGGAAAAATATTATTTAAATACAAAATTATTAAATAGATAATAAAATTAGTTATAAGTAAATTGTTATTTGCATGCTTGAAGATGAGGATGTTATCGTCTTTGTCTTAAATATTACGTTTGTTTCGGTAATTTTTCTTTTTAAGCATAAGAAATACGCGAATGTTTTGTGTTTGTATCTATCAGTATTCATGAAAATGCCAGAAAAGAAGGAAGGAGAGGTCGAAATTATTAATACCATGAGAAACTAAAAAGAGGAGACCATGTAAAATTTGTCATTACAATCACTGTTATTTTTAGCATTCCAGCTTATGTTATTAATTAAAATTTAAATATAATACATTTAAAAAGCATTTGAATAGATGAATAACTGATAATTTGGTATCCCTGCTTAAACAATCCAAATAAAAGCGTAAACAAAATCTTGTAACACTTTTTCAGTGGGTGAGAGCTTAAAAAAACTCGTGAAGGGCGCAGAAAAAAAACATTACTATATCACATCCGACACGCGGTTCACGTTCACGGAGAAGGAAACATGTACATAAATAGAAGTTATTTGAATCGGGTTTCGGTCAAACTCAATTCTGACCTGTTTCCAGAACAGGTTCATTTGCGTAATTCTAAGATAATCTGAACGAGTTTGCAAAATAACCACTGGTAGCATGCCACGTAAACTCTGTTTGTACCACACATGCATAATTTGAATTAAAAATTGCAATAAAATAGGGAAATTTCAAGTACGCAACTTTCAATTCAAGTTGCAATAATAGAACAGTGTTTTAGTGGGACAGGGAAGTGAGAAGAAAAGTACAGGAAAAGAAAAGAAAGAGGTTTTGCAAAAGCTGACACGTCACCCTCAACAATGCTCCTTCATTGTGTTCTATTTATAACTGCACCACCCCTTCTTCCCACTTCAAATCCCAATCCCAACGGAATCAACTTCAACCCTAGCACCGCCACATGGCCGCCACCGCTCCTTCTCCCCAACCCATCCCTCTTCTCACTCCCTACAAGATGGGAAAATTCAATCTTTCTCACAGGTATGTTTTCCCATTTCTACCCTCCTCTCCTCTTCCTTTTTTCAATTCACTCCTTTATTTTTCTTCTCTTTTTTCAGAGTTGTCTTGGCTCCTCTCTCCAGAGAGAGGTCCTACAACAACGTTCCACAGCCCCACGCCGTCCTCTACTATTCCCAGAGAACCTCCAACGGCGGCCTTCTCATTGCCGAAGCCACCGGCGTTTCCGACACCGCTCAAGGCTATCCCAACACACCCGGCATATGGACCAGAGAGCAAGTCGAAGCATGGAAACCCATCGTCAATGCCGTTCATGCCAAAGGCGGTGTCTTCTTCTGTCAGATTTGGCACGTGGGAAGGGTTTCAGATTCAAGTATTTTTTTTCCCTCTTCCGATACATTTTTTTTCCGTCAAGCTTCACTTTTTTACATGTAAGTTTAACCAGGTTGGGTTGTTGATTGATTACTGAGTCAGTAAGTGCATTTTGATCTTTTTACAGGTTATCAGCCAAATGGGCAAGCACCGATTTCCTCTACGGACAAGCCACTTGCTCCGACACCTCGAGTTAACGGCCTTGGATATATCGAACACACGCCGCCCCGGCGCCTGAGGACCGATGAAATTCCTCATATTGTCAATGACTTCAGAGTTGCTGCAAGGCATGCCATCGAAGCTGGTACTTAATTTCATTCGCGTTTTGCTCCTACAAATGCTTCAAATCATTGTTTCACAAACTAATGTGGTTGTGGCAAATAATGTAGGTTTTGATGGGGTTGAGGTCCATGCGGCACATGGCTACCTGCTTGATCAATTTTTGAAAGACCAGGTCAATGACCGAACAGATCAATACGGTGGATCCCTTGAGAACCGGTGCCGGTTTCCTTTGGAGGTTGTTGAAGCTGTTATTGATGAGGTAGGGGCTGATAGAGTTGGAATTAGGATGTCACCTTTTGCAGACTTTTCAGAGTCGGGAGACTCAAATCCCCTGCAACTGGGGCTTTACATGGTCAATGCACTGAACAAGTATAACATTCTGTACTGTCACATGGTGGAACCCAGAATGGGAAGCGTTGGAGGTCCAGATGAAAACCTCACGCCTATGAGAAAGGCTTTCAATGGCACTTTTATAGCTGCTGGAGGCTATGACCGTGAAGATGGGAACAAAGCCATTGCTGAAGACAAGGCTGATCTTATTGCCTACGGTCGTTTGTTCTTGGCCAATCCAGATTTGCCTAAGAGATTTGCTCTCAATGCTCCTCTCAACAAGTATAACCGGAAGACATTCTATCACGAGAATCCTGATCCACTTGTTGGGTACACTGACTACCCTTTTCTTGATGAAGAATCCAATGGTGTAGCATCTTAGAGCTTTTACTAACCTTTTTTCCCCTGCGAATTCCTAGCTATTTGCAATTTGGTTGGTCAGATTTTCATTCACATAATATTCTTGAGGTACTTCTCATCTAAGGCTTTGGATCCAGTTAGCACGTTTTCTAAGATTTGAGGGCATTTGTATGTGGAATTACTATTGTTGTAATAATGGGTGGATCCGCAAGTTTTAGGCAAAGCGATGCCACCTGTTTCTGCAATACTCTGCCAGCTTTGTTGTGTGAAATGAGGCCAGAGCGAGACTTGTCTCTTCTTACTTTTAATTGTACTTCAAAGGTTTGATTAGTGGTTTAAATATAGTACACAATCATTGCATAAAGAACTTTCTGTATGGATTCTCGCGTTAAAAAATTGTTTTGGAACCTTACTATATTTCAGCAGCCCCAAAATCAGAAGTATGGGCAAAAAGGTAACGATGCGACGCTAAAATCAAGTAACTGATAACATATTCCAACTGCTAAATCGGCTGTCAAGACCAATCATTACACGACAATGTATTCAAGACTAAAGTAAATGATAGGAACGCTTTTTCTAAACAATGAAGAGAGTCTTGTTACAAAACAAAGTTGGAAAATTTGTTTATAGTTTTCCTTTTTTATATGAACATTAAAAAATCCTCTGTAAGACGCATACACTTTTATCTTAATCCTGTTGGCCACCGTCCATATATACTAGCATGTGTTATTACCAAATGTTTTCAATTTTTACAGCAATGTTCATAAAAGAGTCACGTTATACAAAACAAAGTTAAAAATATATACATGCAAGAAGATCGTGAACAAGTGTCAAACATTTATAGACAAACATGTCACTTAGACTAAGTGTATGCTTGACTGCGCAAGAAAAAAACTCGTAAGAAATTGCTTTTACTGTAAACATGAAAGTTTATTTATGCTAATTTCCTTCACCACACAACAGAACCAAATCCATGCTAAGTCCACTAACACTTTTTTTCCTCTCTTTCGGACTAACACAAATTCTATCCTACTCCTAAAATCAGTCAAATTATATGGTGTAGGGAAAAAGAAAACCGTCTCTCTTTCTTAGAATGATGCATCAATGAATTGAGCATCCAAATATGATGCACCCTTTTTCACCATATCCTTATTAAATCCAAAAACGTTGATTCAAGGTTAGATACCACCGTAGAAGATCTTGTTCATTTTAGGTTGCCAACAATACTCAAAGATAGAAGACAAAAAGATGAAGACTACAACCCAAGCTGTGGGACCCCTTGTTTATCGCTTTAGACATGTGCAATTGCCGTATCTGGCCCATTTTCTTTTTACTCTTTGGCGCCCCCATTCTTCCTTTCACAAGTTGTTTTGGACTATTCTAATCTCCACCTTTTTCTTCTTTGCGTCCTCAAATCATTCCAAAGAGCCAAATTAACAACGAATAAACGCAACCATACTCTTAAAATTTAGCAAAAAGTAAAAGTAGGTCACATCAACGCTGTTCCGTGAAGGTAAAGGGTAGAGCCATGTCAGTGACTCCATCCATTCATGAATAGATATATATTATATTCTTCACACATCAATTTATTTTGAACTTTTTAGTGACTGTAACACAAGTTAATGGTATATAATAATCCATAAAACATTTTTGACATAAAGAGAAGATTATGTTTGCTGATAAGATAACTTGATTTGATCACTGTGGAAGTCCACTCATTACTCATGTCTTTGAAAAAATCACGAGGCAAAGAAGGGGTTCCAATTGGCCTCCCCATTTTGTTCGTTACTGCAACAGTTTCCTGAAGAAATTCACAATTTTCGAAATTGAAACTAAATGGTGGTTTATTCCGTTTTGACATAGTTCATTATTGGAAATGCATGGACTGTGGAATGCTCGAGGAATTCAAAAGCAGCAACTTGGACGGCGCCTGAGACTGCAAAGAAAATAAAAAACTCACAAAATGATTCTGTTTTTTCACTTTTCAATTGATTAAATGGAGCCTCCCTCCTAGTGCATAATTACTGAACACGAATCCATACCAGGATTTATTATTTTACTAGGTTGTAGGCTTTCCAACTAAAAACACCGTACTATATATCTATCTATCTATATTCTATCACAAATCTATGGAAATATGAGAAAGACAATAATTTTTTGGAGGGATTCACTCGCATATACCGCTAATGGGACACTGCAATTTTAATTTTTTTTCACTCAAAAGCACCATGCAAGACAAGTGTTCTTGTGCTATAAACATAACAAAAGACTAAACAACAGATACACACACTTTTGACACAGGTAGATATTCATAACCACCCTTTTATCTTTTTCCACCTTCAACTGCTTTTGCTTTGGTTGGAAGACCAAAACGGGAAGAAAGATTACAGCTATAAGATACTGCTAGATCTCACTCGCTTTGCTGACCAGGGGCAGCCTTTGTTCATCTGACCAAAACGTTAAAGCTAAACGACCTCCTCTGCCCCCTTCATCTTTGCCTTCTCTTCAACTGAGAGGTTACCATTTCAAAAAATAGATATTTAACCCTCACAGTGCTTTATTCTGTTCAAATTTGATACTTTGGAGTTGTTGCAGAGAACGAGGCACTATGTTTTTTTTTTCCAAGAGAGAGAAACACAGCTTGAAGCTCTCTCTCTCTCTGTTGCTTTAGTTGTCGAATTGTCTTGTTCCTCGTCTCAGTTAAAGGCATTAAATACTTAAAGGCGTTGCCTCTCTTTCTAGTTGGTGGCATATTTACGGGCACCTTGTTTCCTTGTTCTTACATTTTTAAGAGTGTGGTTGTGGCATCACAAGAGGGAAACAGAACAACACATTCACCTATTCTGCTGTCGCTCCTTTCCTTCTTCGTTGTTCTCAAGTTGAGAAGCTGAGCACCAGCTATTGTTTCTATTCTCTCAGAGAAAGAAAGAAGCTGGCCATCGAACAAAGGGGTTTCACAAGAAGAGAACTTTTTTTCTCCTTCAATTGTTGAGAATTTCGGGTAGCTATCGGAGAACGACACAGCATACTTGAGGGGCTGTGTGAGGTACAAGATTAACAATGAGAGACGAGAATTCCAAGAAAAGCAAGGTTTTTACACTCTTTTTCCTGGGAAATGAAATTCAACATTTTCTCCTTTCATTTGTCGGTTTGGTTTTTATGTTCTTCTGGGAAATGAAATTCAACATTTGATTATGTTATCATTTGCATCTTTCAATTTTTGGCAACTTGTTGATTGTTTTGTGTATTTGGGCCCTGTGAAGCTCTCATGGTCGAAGAGAATGGTCAGAAAGTTCTTCAATATCAAAAGCAAAGAGGACTCCTACCAGTCAAATGGTGTTGGTTATGGAGGTTGGTGTCTTTGTTTTGTTTTCTTCAAAAGAAATTACTTTCCAAAGTGATCGTTTTCACCTAAAATTGGGCACTAACATGCACATGCTTCAATCCAATGAGATGCTAACGCATTGTGGGGGAGAAATTAAGGGAACTAAAAGAAAATAATACCTTTCAGGAAGACAAAAATTGAAGCATAAGTTTTGGCCGATTTTGGTTTCATAAATCTACAACGAAGTTTGCCAAATTTTGATTGAATTTTGGTTGCTTTCACCGATACACGCAAGACATTCTTCCCATTTTTCTTGCTCCACGCACGATTTTTTAACCTTTTATGAATTATAATTTGATGCATTGTAACTTAATTCCTTCTCCAGGAGGTGACGTAGATTACAGAAGCAGGAAAAGCTTCTCTGAGAGAGAGCCTTGCACAATCAAAAAGAGCAAAACAGGTACAGAACTTTAATTACCCATTTGAAAATTTTTGTTCTTTTTAGCTTAACATTTTTATAAAGTGTTTTTAGTTGTTTACAATCCCTCATTGATTTGTGCAGAGAAGATTAGCAGGAACACAGAGCAGGTCAGGCGAGGCAGAGTTAGCCTTGACCATCCTCGAATTGTGGATGTCCATAACTATAGGTATGTTTTTCTTTGACCTTACTTTTTCACCAGGAAAAACAAATCTTACTTTGATGAGTCCAACTTCTCATGAGTGCTTCTCTTACTTTACGAGCAGCGTTTTTGTTGCTACATGGAATGTGGCTGGAAGATCTCCACCAAGTAACTTGAGTATAGATGATTGGCTTCATGCCTCACCACCTGCAGATATTTATGTTCTTGGGTAGGATTTGGTACCAGTTAATGTCATGTTTTTTCCAAGAAAAAGTGGTTAGTTACTAATGAGTAAAGACACATTTGTGTTACAGATTTCAAGAGGTTGTTCCCTTGAATGTTGGTAATATCTTAGGCGCTGAAGACAATGGCCCTGCCAAAAAATGGCTTGCTCTAATTGGAAGGACCTTAAACAATCTTCCTGGTTCTAGTGGAGGTGGTGGCTATTATACACCGTCTCCACTTCCTCAGCCAGTGGTAGAATCAAATGTCGATTTTGAGGGATCGGCTAGGCAGAACAATTCATCATTCTTCCATCGTCGATCGTTCCAGACAACTTCTAGCAGCTGGGGAATTGACAATGATCCTTCAACTATGCAGCCTCGGCTGGATCGAAGATTCAGCGTTTGTGATCGTGTAATTTTTGGTCATAGGAAAAGTGACTTCGATCCCAGCTTTAGATGGGGTTATAGGCCCAGTGACTATTCCAGGGCTAGTGACTACTCCAGACCCAGTGACTATTCAAGATGGAGTTCATCTGATGATGACAATGCCCTTGGAGACTCGCCAAACACAGTCTTATTTTCACCCTTGTCTCATGGTGGACATGCCGCTGCTGAAGATGGATATGGCATGCCAAGGCGTTCCAGGTACTGCCTTGCTGCCAGTAAGCAAATGGTAGGAATATTTCTTACCATATGGGTGAGGAGTGAATTGAAGGATCATGTTCGAAACATGAAAGTATCATGTGTTGGCAGAGGATTGATGGGTTATCTTGGAAACAAGGTAATTTTAATTAAGTCATCATTGTCCTTGATTTAACTTTTGGTTTCACATATTCATGGAAAATTTGTTGAATAATTGAAATTGGTTCACATGAGAGTTATTTATTCTGCCTGTGTATTTTCAGGGATCCATCTCAATTAGCATGTCTCTGCATGAAACAAGCTTTTGCTTCATTTGTAGCCACTTAACCTCAGGACAGAAAGAGGGTGATGAACTAAGAAGAAATTCTGATGTGATAGAGATTCTTAAGAAGACAAGGTTTCCTCGTGTCCATGGTGCTGAAAATGAGAAGTCTCCGGAGACAATACTAGAGCACGAGTAAGAACTTGCTTCTATACAACTTAGTAGCATGCTTATGTAATTTGATACCCTTCTTGCATTTGCGTATTTTGCATCATGTTTTAACTTTGGATTCATTTCTTTAGTCGAATTATATGGCTTGGAGACTTGAATTATCGAATTGTCCTCTCCTACCGTTCTGCTAAGGCTCTTGTTGAGATGCAAAATTGGAGAGCATTATTGGAGAACGACCAGGTACGCCTATATAATTCTAATTTCTAATTCTCTCTTTTACCTTCAACTGGATTGCTGGCAAACAGAAACAATCAATGTTAATATCTATCTATATTGTTGTTCCTGGCAGTTGAGAATAGAGCAAAAGAGAGGTCGTGCATTTGTCGGATGGAATGAAGGGAAGATCTATTTCCCTCCAACATACAAGTATTCAACTAATTCAGATAGATATGCAGGAGATGACATGCACCCAAAGGAGAAAAGGAGAACACCTGCTTGGTAAGATCATCTTCAGTCACCTAACCAAAGCAATGAGAATTAAGCAGAAACATATGAAAAGATTTTTCTAAAATGTTGCATCTTATTCCAATGTGGATATTTTCCTTTGTATAGGTGTGATCGTATATTGTGGTATGGAGAAGGTCTCCAACAATTATCTTATGTCCGTGGAGAGTCAAGGTTTTCTGATCACAAGCCGGTTTATGGCATATTTTCGGCTGAGGTTGAGACAAGTCATGGAAGGTTGAAGAAAAGTATGAGCTATTGTTCTAAGAACAGAATCGAGGTGGAGGAGCTCTTGCCATATTCCCATGGATATACCGAACTAAGTTTTTTCTAATGCTAGGAGGACTAAATATGGGATTTCAGGTACATTCTCTATTCCAAAAAGACAAGATTCTTGCTTGTATGGCAAACTTAGGTACCGAAAATGATATTTTCTTATGTCAAATTCATGCACATGGCATGTGTAAAGCAATGACCCCCTTCCTTCTCCAAAGGGCTATATGACCTTTTTCTTATTTTATATTATTGGTTGGACCACAAGTACAAGGTTCAGAAGCTGCAACTGAGTTATATTATATCTGAGCACAATAGACTAGATATTGATATGTTCAATGCTACTACTTGTACCTTTCTTTTGTTCAACATACACAAACTGAGTTCATCAATCTGTTGGCCAAAATAATCAGAATATGTTCACTGCATAGTCTGATCAGTCTGTCTCAACCTTTTCTGCTTTTATGTCCTTCCCCCTCCCTCCTGTTATTGTCATCACAATTATTTACCCTCCAAGATACAAAATCTTACATGCATGCACCTACACTGTTCAGGACTTGGTCAACAAGCTGGAGTCACTTTGAAGAATTTTATTCATGGAGATTGATAGAAACAAACAAGCCATTTCCCACATACCGAAAAAGGTTAGTTTAGTTTATATTTTTCTCTTTAATGCTTTTCTTGGTTCTGCTTTTGTTCTCAACCTCTTTTGTCTAATTTTAACTTTACTTTTCCATTACACAGTTACTCATCATCATCTGGTTAGCATCTCACGCCAGCTTAAGTACTGTGCAACTGTGCATTATTTGATAGCCAATTAACAAACACGCAACTTCACAATGTCTCAAAACTCCGTACTTTCATTGGCACTCTTGCACAATCATTGGGTACTACATTATTCTTTTCTTATTAATTTTGCCTTCTGTTGCTATAAATTACTAGTGATACGCACGCCGCACGCATACTCATGATCAAGGCTTTTCTTTTTTCTTTTTTGTTGTGCAGGAGGGGGAAAGAGACCATTTTTTTTTGTTTAATTAATGATTCTTTAGTTGTTTTTGGAGAATATTCATGATGACTGAATGAAGTTGAAAACTTCGTCAACATAATCATTAGGGTACTAACTTTTTTCGTTTCGAGTGCAGAGAAAATATGAATTTTGATGTATACTCCGTATATTGATTGCTATAGTGATGAAAAAGAAATTGTAATTTCAAAGGAAAAAGAAAAGTTCTAGCTAATTATTGATAGAATTCCACAGCCTCCACTCCTCAATTTCTGACTCTTGGCACATGATTAATGATTTCATCGATAAAAGTGTCTTTGTAATCAAATAATACTCCTCTCTGCGTGCTCTTTTTTTTATTGTTGAGATCATTAACAGACATGGATAACGAGTTTTTATAATATTTTCTACAATTTGTTGTCCAAAAGAATTAATGAACGACATTATCCATTCTTGTCTGAAATGCTACTTAACATGTCTCTCTGCATTTGAGGAATAAGGATTGCCAAGGAAAAACTAATGAAGCATAGACAATTAGGCATGGATAGCAGAGAAAAAATGGTCTCAAGTACATACTTGTAAAACATATTATGCAAACAGTTTGAACATTGATTTTTACTAAATAACTTATCTAGTGATAATTTAATTTGTAGGAATTGCCAGATTTGTAACAAGGAAGAACATTGACTAAAATTTTTAAAAAGCAAAGAAAATTAAAGCAATTATGGTGTTAAATTTAATGAGCTTTTTGGTAGAGGAAAAAAAAGGAGAGAAAGAAAGGTTTAATGATGGTTTTAATTATAGTGTTCTCCTTTTAATCAAATTTGTTGTGGAAGAAGCAATCAAAATAATGAGTGGAGCTTGCATGTGTTATGAGAGTGTTCCTTGTGACCTTAGAGTTTTGATAGAGACATTGCAGGGTGCATATGAAACTGAAAAAGGTCCTTTGTCTTATGACTTTTCCTAGTGCTGCTCTTGTTCTTCAACAACCAGGACCATTATGTAGGCTTTTGCTTTCTATTTCTGATCCACTTCTTTATGCTAAGTCTCTTTTCATCTCTTCTATGATTTCTATAAATCTGACTAAGACTTAGTAAAAATCTGACTCTGGACAAAAGTGTTTGAAGCCTAATTCTGGCAAACATGTGTTCCATCAAGACCTTATGTTCCTACCTATATATATGAAAGACTTTTGGAATCATCACCTATAAAAGAAAAGTGTAAATGAAATTCTCATGAAATCTTTTAAAATTTTCAACTCTTTATAATAGACAATTTATTCTTTTCTTATAGTAATAGAGGAAAGATTAATATATTTGAGACTGTACACTGCTGAACTTTTAAAAATTGTAGGATTATGATGGTAACAAACTTTCATTTACAAAATTTAAAACCTTTTTATTCCTTTTATATCTAGAAAATTAATTTTATTTTCAAGACATAAATATTTATATGCTTAACCTTATTTTAACTTAAAATCAGTTGGTTGATACTATTTTGATATTTTTAATTAAAGATTGACATTAATAAAGATGAACAATTGCAAATAATGTTTAAATAAAATAAAAATTTATATTTATATGAAAAAATGATAAATTATGATAATATTAAAAAAAATGTAATAATTTTTCAAATGAATTGTTACAATAAGTAAAAACAAATTGTCCAATTATTATTAATTAATATATCTTTTTATTTCACTTATTTAAGAATACTTTACGTTTGTTTATTTTTGTCTTTATAAGTATTTTATTTTTTATTTTTAATCCCTAAAAATATTTAATTTTATATTTTAGTGACCACAAATAAAATATTTCTTATTATAATCCTTATAAATATATTTTTTTATTTTAATCCTTATAATGTTATATATTGTAATAATTGAGGGCGGTAGGAAGCAATTGCCACATTCAGTTATGGGTTTTAGCAAGTAAGCTGGCCTGCCAAGCCCATCACTTAAAAAAGATGTGAGGTAACGACGAAGATTCGTGCATCCCTGCACCTTCATACAAAATATAAAATAACAATTATGCCTTTAACTTTAAAAGTGTAAAGATCAAATTAGTCTCTATTCCTTTATCTTATATCCAGTTTTCACATTGGAAAACCCTATTTCTATCCATTTTCACCACAATTTGAAGTTTCGTACCGCTGCATCAACTGCTATCTTCATCCACTTCATACCATATTAGGCACAGATATGTGTATTGCATAACTACTGTTACGAATAAAAGGCATCTTTTAGCATCTGTTCACATATTCAGCATCCGTATGTTTCTATTCTTCTAAATCTTCTATTAATCCTTCAAACAAGCAATAGTTAAATAATTTTTTGTATTTATTAGCAATTAATAAGTAATATTGCTGATTAGAATAGTTGATTTGGGGTTTGGAGAGCTGTTGACGGCGAACGGAAGAATTTTCCGATTTGGAATATGAGAACCGGATGAGTTTCATCCGATTCTCGTTTTAATTTGGAAATGAGAACCGGATAACATCCCATCCAGTTCACATTGCGAAAAAATTGACAATGAGCATGTCATCCGATAGTCATTTCAAATAAAATGACATACTCATCCGGTTGTCAATTTTTTTCGTAATGTGAACCGAATAACATTCTATCCAATTTTCATTTTTTTGCCTGTGAACCAGATGGATGTGCCATAGAGACAGTTGTGAAATTAAAATTTTATATTAGGATGAATGAAAAGGGTACTATGGTGCACGAAGATTGTATATTTGCTGTTATTCTTTCCACATTCCTACACTTTAAATAATTGAATTTGAGATTTCTTTAAACTCAACTTTATAAAATTAACTTAATTATTTTTACTATATATTAATCAATTCTCCTATTGTGTTAGAAAAAGCCTTGCAATTATGTTAAAAAATTGAATCTTTTTTCTTGAGTGTTTTTTCGTTCCGTATTTTACATGTTACACATAAATATCATATTTTCAGTCCTATTTAATAATATCACAAAATACAAAATTACATTTTCAACAGTTGAAATATAATGTTGATGATAATATCAGCGTATCCAACCTCACTCAAAGGTCCCGCTATTAATATAAACTTATAGTTTGTTAAGAATTATTCTAAGCATTGAAATAATATCATATAATTTATAAATTAGATTAAATTTATAAGAGGACTAAGTTGAACAAGAAAAGAGAAACTATTCATAATAAATAGAGTAAGAAAAATGAAAAAAAAAAAAAAACAAAAACCCAACCGTAAAATGTTTGGAGTATAGTTAGTGTGTGGAGTGCGAAGAGTTGAAGTATAAAGCTTTTTCTTTTTTCGAAACTTGGTTGTTAAGGGAAAGGAAGGGTTTGTTGCAACCAAAACCCTCTTCCTTCTTTACAATGAGATTTTGATGCCAACCCTTGCACTTCTGTTAGTGTCTTCACTTTTTGATCATCGCTCTTCTTACTAACGCATCATTTACTTCTTCCATCTCTCAATGCCTTAGACTCTTAAATCCACGCAGCTTCAATTTAAGGTATTGCTTTTTTTTTTTATTATTATTACTTGTACGGTTTGGTCGATATGATAATTTGATTTAGGTTATACAGAAGAAAATTAGGTTAGTTAAGAATGAATTTGCTGAACAGGAGAGAGTAGTGCACAAATATTTTTAACAAATGCACTTTATGTTTGTTTCTAACCTATCCTGTTATCTGTAAAAGGAGATAGTTGCGATTCATTTCGGCATACTTACGAGTCCGTGATTGTAGTTTAGTCGAGGGGAACGAAACCTTGTATTTTTGTAACCTCCATTTCTCATAATTTCATGTGTGTTGTTGCTTTTGCTGAAATGTTGTCCTGTATTTATTTTTGGGTGGTGTTTTGTGTAGAGACAACTTGGAGGTGGTGGTGGTATAGGACAGTTTCCGATGAGTACTGCCGGATGGTCAGATGAGGAATGCTCTGTCATTGGAGATAAGGCAGAAATTGGGTTTCTCGATTTTGAGGAAGAGAGATCTGTTTGCAGTTACGTTGATTATGAAGGGGTTCCGGTTATTGTATCTGCTCCATTTGCATTTGTGGATGGCAAGCCTCGGTCTGTATTTGTAGGGGACACTGCTGTGGATTTAGTAACTGTTAGGAATACTACTGATGAACCTGTGGACCTGTGGAGTGTTCATATTTTTGCCTCAAATCCTAAGGACAGTTTCACTCTCTCTCTCACAGAACCTCCGTCGGAAAATTCAAATGCAGACGGAGACGAGAGCTGCTTAGAATCTTTCTCTTTGGAGGACAGGGTGCTTCAGCCTCGTGAAAACTTAAAAATATGGTTGTCCTGCAAGACAAAAGAAATGGGCATGTATTCATCAGTGGTATATTTTGATGCAGGAGATGAAAAAATTGAAAGGGTGGTTTTCCTCTTAGTTGAAGACAAAATCTCCAAGTCTTTGGCTTCTAAGAGGCCTTATTCAAGAGCAAGGAAAAAAGACAAGTTTGTGGTAGATACTTATGTTGCAGGTGCACGTCCTGCAGGGAAGCCAACTCGAAGATACATAAATAGGCTTCCAAAATATGACATTCCCAGGGATATGAGAGAGTTGCTTGGGAGTAATCAGGTCCCTCAAGTTCTTGAAGAAGGTCTTACGAGAAGGACTTATTCATCTTATTTCAAAACATTAATAATAATGGAAGAGATTCAATTGGAGGTAATCTTATTTTCTATACTTTTAGTTGCTACGAGTCATAAAAAGCCTACTGATCATTGTTTCTTTCATCTCCTTGTCTCTGACTTCTACTTTCAGGAAGACATGAGGACTTATGATATGGAATCCATATCGATGAGAAAGAGGAACAATCAATTTTTGTCCTTGGAGGTTCCTGGGCTTGCTGAGAGAAGACCATCTCTGGTTCATGGGGATAGTATCTTTGTTAAGCTCGCGTCTCAACGTGGTAATAACAGCACACGGGTTTATCAGGTTTGGTCCTTATATATTTTCTTTATGTGATATAGAGCCTGATCTGGTATATCATAGTTTTATCTTGATCATCGGCCAAACATTGATATCTCATTTGTGTTGATGTATGTATGATGGAGATATTTGTTATGTGTCAGTCATCTTCCTTATCTACGGCACAACTTGCATTTCATCTCTGCATTGACAAGCATTATTCAGGGACAGCTAAGATAGATTAAACCTTGCAGTGCTTTTCCTCTGAGTGTAGGTCTTAAACCTTGAATAAAATTAAAGCCAGATATTGTTACGGAATTGTTGAATAAAAAAAGTGATTACTTTGTCTAATAGATTTGACATTTCTATCCTTTTTTTCTCTTGCACCCATCCTAGTCTGCTGGGATCAACTGCAAGGTATGGAATAGAACTTGAATCCCACAGACTATTTACTTTCATTTGTATGAACAATTGAAACAATTTAGAAAAATAAAATAAAAGCTTGATGAAAGAACGAAGAAACAGATGGGGACTTCTGTTTGACCTGACTGCATGACCCAGACATAACAGTATGCATAAAATGCAGCATATGAATTGCAATCTCCTAGCCAATGAGGACAAGTTCAGCAATTCACTCTCTGCTTTGTGTTACTGCACGAGTGAGTTGTATTGATTTGCATGATTCTTATTGTGAACGAAACGATTTCTATAACCATGTGTATGATCTTTGGAGTAATCTAACGTGCTGTTTACTTTGAGGAAATGATTGCATACGTTTGGCGGCTCAATGAGATAATATTTGAAAAATTAATCAATTATTTCCCAGAATTCAATCATTCGTATACAAGCACTGTGTCTAAATAAGTGAATTCTGTTCTTCGTTAATTTTGTGCATCTGTTATTTTTTATCCCTAGATATGTAATTATCAAATTTAATTTCCATTAGTCTACAAATGTATTTATCATTTACAGTTCAGACTCTTCAATATAAAATTATATGTGAAATTCTCCAGGGCTTTATCCACCGAGTTGAAGCTGATGAGATTTATTTGAAGTTTGATCCCGAATTTCACTATTACCATAAGGATGAAAATAGCTATGATGTTCACTTCACCTATAACAGGATCAATATGAGAAGGTTATATCAAGCAGCTGAGGGGGCAGAAAACTTGGGTACTGACTTCCTTTTTCCATCTCCTTCATCCAAAAGGAGACACATTAAAACTACTGCTCTAGTACCCATATCTGGTACTTTTAATGAGGAGCAAATTTGTTCAATCAAAATGATTCTTGGTTGCAAAGGTGCACCGCCTTATTTGATTCATGGACCCCCTGGTACTGGAAAGACAAGGACAATAGTAGAAGCAATCCTGCAGCTCTACAAATATCACAAAAGTGCTCGGATTCTTGTCTGTGCACCCTCAAATAGTGCAGCAGACTACATACTAGAGAGACTCCTTACTCAACCGGACATTGAATTGCGAGAAAATGAAATATTCAGGCTCAATGCATCTACCAGGCCATACGAGGATGTCAAACCTGAAATTATCCGCTTCTGCTTCTTTGATGATATGGTATTTAAGTGTCCCCCAGTCAACGCCCTCAGTTATTATAGGATCATAATATCCACATATATGAGTGCGTCTCTTCTTTATGCTGAAGATGTTGCCCGTGGTCACTTTTCCCATATTTTTTTGGATGAGACTGGCCAAGCTTCTGAACCTGAAACCTTGATCCCTGTATCCCACCTCTGCACAATGAATACTGTTGTTGTTCTGGCTGGAGACCAATTGCAATTGGGTCCAGTAATATATTCCAAGAAAGCATATGATTATGGGTTGGGGGTTTCCTATATGGAACGATTGTCTGAACTCCCGCCATATGCCAGCGGAGATACAAATTATGTAACACGATTGATTCGGAACTATCGATGTCACCCAGCAATTTTACATCTTCCTTCAAAGTTGTTCTATTGCGGGGAATTGATTGCCTGTAGAGATTCTACAGCTTTCATGACGATAGGGGAGTTGCTACCTAATAAGGAATTCCCTATTCTTTTCTATGGCATCCAAGGATGCGATGAAAGAGAAGGAAATAACCCATCATGGTTCAACCGAATTGAAGCTAGTAAGGTTATAGAAGTTGTCAGGAGGCTGATAGCCGGAGGGAATATAAAGGAGGAAAACATTGGCATAATAACTCCATATAGGCAGCAAGTGTCAAAAATAAAACAGACACTTGAAAATCTAGATATGCCTGACATCAAAGTGGGTAGTGTCGAACAATTCCAAGGACAAGAGAAGGAAGTTATTATCATATCAACAGTTCGATCAACTATCAAACACAACGAGTTTGACAGAGTCCACTGTCTTGGCTTTTTGAGCAATTATAGAAGGTTTAACGTGGCTATAACTCGTGCAATCTCATTGCTGGTTATAATTGGAAATCCGCATATAATCTGCAAGGTAATTCCTTTCATTCAACAAATTGTGACTATCTTGATTATCTAAAAGAAGAAAGACATTGGATGATTCCAAAGGAACCCAACAACCAAGGCTCTCTATTTAGCCAAAAAGAGTAGAAGCCAAGTTAATAAAAAAACCGACTTATGTGGAACTTCCACTTCCAACTTTTTCTTAATTAATTGGTCAGTTTATCTTTTTAGCGGGATAACTATAGTTACAAAATATTCAATGACGTCGATGATATTAAAACAGGTTCAATACATGATGGTTTGCTAGATCCTTATTCCTGATAGCTATGGTTGTTTATGAAATCATTCTTCATTTGTCATTTGGCAGGATGACCATTGGAGCCAAATGTTATGGTACTGTGTGGACAATTCATCTTACCAGGGTTGTTCTCTTCCTGAAAGGGTGGAACAGTATGACGATGAGGAAACTGAAGAGAACCCATGCTTGGGTGAAGATAATGCGTGGCCCTCAAATAATGCAGAATGGGGTCAAGATTCATCAAATAATGTAGAACAAGATTCATCCCATATAGGGCTCCCTAAACCTGTTACCGATGAAGCTGAATGGTCTGATGGCTGGAGAAGTAATTAATCCAGCACGTCGGACTTCTACTTGGACTTGATATTTCTGTGTCTATATTCCTTTTTTGTGTCAGTTGGGTACTAGATTCTGAATTCCCCCAGAACTTGGTTTTCTCGATGAGTTGTTCTGGCTTTTACCCGCCGTTTATCACAAAAAAGGGCTTCTGTGGACTTAAACTTGTGTTTGGACCTAGGTGATTTCTTTTTAGCCATAAAGTTTATCGTCAGTGCACGACAATAGAAGTGGTGAATTTATTAATCAAAAATAGTCTGCATGAATTTATAAATACTTGTCTTTCATAAGTTAATTTTAGTTTGCAGAATTTATTATTTAATATAGCCCTTAAACTCATAAAGCTGGGATTGACCAGTTACGTGAAGTCTGAAATGTCAAGTACATGTAAAGAAAGAAAAACGTGCATGCAAACGCAATTCGGATTAGAAACAAGATTTCTCAAGGGTGGAAAGTGTTATAATTTTGCATGTATGAATAACACGGGCATTCTGTACTGAAATAAAGACCATTGAACTGTATATTCCCACGAACTTGAAAACAAACAAAAATGAGTGACGAGACTTGGAAAGGTCACTTGTTGTGGAGTACTGGAAAGATGGCTAGGAATATTGAGAAAGTGAGGAGTGGAGTGAGGGTTGAAGAAGAAGAAGAGTGACGATGAGAAACTGTCCCTGCTCCAATGTTGAAAAAGGGTGGCCTTCTCCCAGAAGACCCTTCTCTACCACGGGACCCTGCCCTTCCCCTTGCTCCTCCTCTTTCTCCTCCTCCTGCTCATGCATTAACATTGTTAACGATAACGATAAATAATAATAAAAACGTGTTCTTTCTTTGTTTCTTGTTTAGATACATGGTATGTAAAAGTGGTTAACAACAGAAAAAAATGAAAGACTCACTAGCAGAAGCTCCCAGAGTTTGAGTTGATGGGCTGGTGAGAGGAGGCAGTACAGAAGAATCTGTGAAAGAAAAAGAACGAGAGTTGCATGCAAAGCCATGCAAAGACGTACGTGAACGTGGGAACGTGAAAAAAGAAAAAAAGAAAGAAAGAAAGAAAGAAGTAAAGTACCTGAAGAACAAAGAGAGGGGAAGGAGGAAGAGCATGGAGAGGGACAAAGGGAAGAGAGGGAGAGGAGTCTGGTGGTGTTGAGAGGGAAGCCAAGGATGAGAGGGTCTTGGACAACGTAGCAGAGGCAAACCGATTCCACAGCCATTGAGAAGGCCTTGCAGCATTTCTCCGAAGCACTTTCTGTCAGGTTGTTCGGCGGATACGACACGTATGCCAGACATGCTGAAAACGATATCAGCTCCTCCCTGCACCCCTCCGCCGCCGCCGCAATCACCAACAACACCACCACCAACGCTGCTGCTGCTTTCATCGCTGTCATTTACCACTTCAGCAAAATGCTGCACATTCATATCTCTTTAACCCTTAAATATTTTTTGAGAAAGATCTCACAACAAGACCGAGTTTGAATTCTTAGAGCGTAATATGAGCGATTGATTTAAACTCATTCTTATTTAAAAATGTTTCCCATTCTAGGAAAAAAGATTATTAGGAATTTAAACGTGGGCCTAATTTCCAAGTTTTAAAGAAAATAAGCCCGGGAGGATTTGAGATAAACAGTGTACTCTATAAGGTTTGCATCATATCAGCGCTTTGTTCTACAATACAAAAGGAGTGGCCCATAGGAATAGCTCAAAAATTATAAATGTATTTTTTATAATTCTTAAACTAATTTCTAAAATTCTTAATCTGTTGTAATTTTTAAGTGAAATTTTTAAAATGAGATAGTTTTTTTTTTTTGTGCGGGTAAATTCTGGAAAGGTTATAAAATATCATTGTGATTTTAGATGATGGAATGAAATCTTATATGATTTCAATTAATTAGTTAATTAACATCATTAAAATACTTAGAAGTAATTAATTCTCTCAATGTTTCTCTTCGGATTAAAATACTGCAGTAGTCTTGATTGTATGAATGAATTTGTCAATTAAACATGGTGAATTGTGTACTTTTTTTACCATTTCACTTGATCTTAAATTAAAAATTAGATTATATAAATAATATTTATTCATAATTATATCGTGTAATAAAGACACGGTTTATGGTTTATTGATAATTGATATGGTGCCACCTCTATAAGATTTATCAAGAGAAAAAAAAATAACAATAAAGTACACTATTTTAGGAATTTTCTAAAAAAATTACGCCAACTTAGAAAATTTTTGCAAAATAAAACGATCTATTTTATTTCAATTCATATATTTTTTCCTTCTTTGAGTGTTTTATTCCCTCTATTTTGCTATGTGCCTTTGTTCTGTAAAACAACAGACTCCTAATGAACCAACGTAACGAATGAAAATGTAGGTTGATCAGACTCCATATCAAACACTTACTTAAGTCTTGAAACAATTCGTTGTAGACATTAAGTAATGAAATTCAGCAAACTCAATAAACTTCTTGAATGGATAAAGCAACACTAATTTGTTATCCATGCACTCATATACACTACAACACAAACGTGAAATGCTAAATAAATACTCCCCAATGTGGGTCTGAAACAATCTCAGAAAAATCGAACTCAACAAAAACCAAGTAGTGTTTAAAGAACAGCAAATCCTAACGCAATCAAAACAACTGAGGGTAGGAAGCGGTTAGATGAGATGGCAGATGATGGAGTCAGATCAGAGCGTCCACTTCCCGTAGTTGCAGATGATGGACCCAAAGGAGGAGGGTTTGTGTCAGACACTGGTGCCAAGGAAGGTGATGGAAGAATGGAGGAAGCTGTTCAAAGAAAAGAAACAAAAAGATGCTGAGATTAGACTCAATCAAACATTGGAAGCTATTGAAAAAGTGCATGATATTTTTGTTGACTAAAGTAAGTACCTTGAGGACTAAGAGATGGAGAAAGAGATGGCCCAGAAGCAGCTGGTCCTGCCAACATAAATAAAAATCACTCAAAGCATTGGTTAAAATGGAAAGATTCAACATTTATACTTAATATAGTAAGTTTTAGGCATCATATGATACTACCTGGAGCTGGAAGTGGTGAACTTGAGGCTGAAAAATAACCAAAAGAATGATCTTAGCCTCAAACAGAATAAGAACAAATGCTTAGAACGAAGTAAGAGAATAAAGATTGAAAATGAATATACATACTTTTGCATTGAAGTGGAACACGAGGCAAATTGCATGCACGAGGAAGAGAGATGGCCAAGGTTCGGTTGATTGGTATTGTAAAGGGAAGATTGCCGGTGACAATGAGACACAAACAGTCCATGCCAGTACCTGTGAGGGACTTGATGGAATTGCAGCACTGAGCAGTAGGTGAAGAAGTGCCATTGGAAGTGCTATTTGTGAGGTAATTCATACAAGGGTTGACCACACTGTTTATCATGGATGCGTTGCATGGCGTGGTTACCTGAGCCTTGGCTGGTGCAGCTATCACCATAGTCATGGCTAAGACCACACTTAGGGGCACAAAAAGCTCCATTCTTTTGGTGTTTGTTGTGTTCAAAATTAGAAGTTTGATAGTGGGAAAGTGCAGGACAAGGAAATTTATAGAGAGGGGAGATAAATAGAGGTGTTGTTGTAGTTGGTTTAAAAGCTCAACTGCCATAAAAAATAAATGGAAAATGTGAAAGTTGGAGTAGGTAGCATTGGTATTTTGTACATGTTTTGAAGCTGTGGAATGGCACCTGCAACATCTTACCTCAGTCTGTTGTCAGACAAAATTGGTCGTTTTGTATGATTATTGTGCAATGAAATGTCAAATGAAATCGTTCTTTATTTATTGGGTGGCTGTTCAGGTGGATAACCGAATCTTAGTAGTTGCTTCCTACTTCCTGCCACTTCTATGCTTTTATAATATACTCTATCCTATCATTTTAAGAGAAAAAATAATTAATAACTCATACAACTTCGACTAAACTTACTCAACTCGTTTAAGTGACCATAATATGATATAACCACTTGAAAAGCATATTATAATAATATAAATACATGATTAATGAGTTAAATAAAATTGTCAATTTGGTAGGATTTTCAATATATTATTGCCTGTAAAGGAAGAAGGTCTCAATTTGGCAGTTACTTCCTGCACCCCCTCAATTTGAATCTGCACCGCTACCCTTTTTGAAATGACTGTTTTACCTTCCTTCAAAGTGCCTTCTGGTTGCTTATTATGATTTTTTTTTTCTAGAATTGATGAAAATACATTGTGGAACATTTTTTCTAAAACAAGATAAGATTTCTGGAATAAAATTTTTTGAAATACATTTCAAAACAAGTTTTTTGGAACAGGATTTTCAAAACAAACTTTCCATGACGTTTATAATACTTTCCAAAATGTGCTTTTTAAAATGTATTTCTAAAACAAGCTTTCTAGGACGAGATTTTTCTTGTAACATTCTCATTCTCTTCTTCTACTACAGTAGAGATGGTGCAGCAGCAAAAGCGGAATTGTTGAAGGTAGTGGGGTGCAGTGAGCGAGAAGCAAACAGGACAATTTGGTTATTTTACCAATTGTGGGGTGCAGGAAGTAATTGCCCTCAACTCTTTGCAACATAGTTGGCAAGCTAAAGTGTGTCCAGTCTACGTGTTTCGGGGCAAAGCCCAATTATTAACCATATCAAACACTTATGACATATTTTGGTCAAAATATAAACTAAAAATCTATTTGTATAGGAAAATAAATTTTCCTTGCATACAGGTGGTATAAAATTTTCTTCGAATTATTTAGGTGAAACGTTTTTAAAATTTGGCATAAAATATTAAAATTGCAAATAGTTGAAGGTACAAGACGAGGGTAACTGTACGCACATATTATGTATGTGAACGTTAGTGTATGTTCCTGCGAATCAGAGGAAATAATAACTAAGCAGAAAACCGAAAGTAAAACGTAGGTGCACGTGGTTCTTTCTTGATTGGTCGTGTTTTCAAAGTGTACAGCTTTGTAGGCATAAAGAGATCATCGAGGGTAGCCTCAGATGCTGTAGTGGGTCATCTGTTTAACCGAACTGTCTTAGAAATTTGCACTTACGCATAAAAATCCAAAACTTTGAATATCTAACAATACATAATGCCGCCACCAAATACCAAACAGGTGCCATTGGAGCTAGTAGGAGGAGTGGTTCACCCACATCACCTTCCCATTGTCATTTTCTTCACCCCTTCCTCTACAAAAACCCATGCTTCCTTCTTCCAAAACCATCACATACCACCTTCACTTCACCCCTCCCACAACAAACCAATTCCAACACATTCCATCAAACAGTTCAAATGGCTCACACAACAATGGACACGGGTCTGGTTTTGGTGGTGATTGCCATGCTCTGCGCAGGAGCTGCAGCTCAATCCAGTTGCACAAATGTGTTGGTGAGCCTGTCACCGTGTCTCAACTATATCACAGGGAATTCTTCAACCCCATCTTCAGGATGCTGCTCACAGCTTGCCAGTGTGGTACGCTCCCAACCACAATGCCTATGCCAGGCTCTTAGCGGTGGTGGATCATCACTGGGTATCAACATCAACCAAACTCAAGCACTGGCCTTGCCTGCTGCTTGCAAGGTTCAGACCCCTCCCACCAGTCAGTGTAACAATGGTAAGTAGGACAACAATTCCTATTTCTTTACATAGAACACAAAAAAGAAAACAAAAAGAGGATTCTCTAGTTAAACATGTATCAAACTGAGTATGAATATTGAGACAAAGGGATACTATATTAACTCCAGCCATGACATGACACAGTATGGTGTATGGAGGCAATGAATAGGACAAAATAAAAACTATATAATCAATAAGATAACCATAATCTATTTTGATAAAAAATCTTCTGCTAACTTGACATTTTTTCTCCATCTGCAGTGGCTGCTTCACCACCAACAGGAGCAGTAGCTGAATCTCCAAATTCTGTTCCATCAGGTATTCAATGTTAATTCTCCACACTGTTTCATTACCCATTTTGTCCCTTGTCCGTGTTAACCATTCATGTTGGCATTCACTTGCAGGAGCCGGATCCAAAACCCTGCCTACAACTGACGGCGGCTCTTCCGCCGCCGGGGATTCCATCAAGTTGTCGATTCCTCTGATACTTATGTTGGCAGCAACATATGTGTCAACTTTCACAACATACTGATCCTATAATCAGTTATTTATTTGTCATTTGCTATTTTTTTGCTTGTTTGAAATTGTCCTTGTTTTCCAATCATTTGCTATTATTGAGTCTCCTTAGGTTGAAGGGTTCAATCTATTCATTCGTGACCCTATGGGTTACATGGTTTTGTATAATGAGAGATATTTGCTCTCTATCCATTATCAATAAAGATGGTTTGTAACTTGTCGTTTGCCATTATAATCTTACTATTGGCACCTAATTAGACTTTTAACTGAAACTGAATTTTCCACTGTAAAAGGCAATCCACAGTCTAAAAATCCATATTTCATTGAAGAGGCATGTCTAAGCTTCATTTATTACAAAACCTGACGCATTTGACAGACTAGCACGAGTTCCAAATAGGCACAGCAGAACACATGAATAAATAGGTAGCATGTCATGAACCACATGAATATGAAAACTCAACAAGTTGAGAGGTACAGACAACCACATTTCATGGAGATAGCTATTAGTGTGTTTGGATTGAAGCTAAGGAGCGTTTAAGTGTTTCAACCTTTTTTCAGACACATTGTAAATAAATATTAATGTCCAACTTGAAAGCATGACAGGATAAGTAGACAAACGAATAACGATCTAGAACTCTGCGCGAATCAATCTCTACATCTGCCATTTCCTGATGAAAAGAGAAGTATGATCCAAAATAAACACAGAAATTAACTTTATATGGACAAGAACTTGGGTACAAATTAGACAGAAAATCTGTAAAAGTTCTTTGAAGGTGTAAAGATTTCCATTCATTATACAAGGCAGGCTATTATAAATACTTATCTCATAATCTTATAAAACAAGAACATGACAAAAAGTGCAGTATCGCGGTCCTTCAAATCAAAACTAAGTACGCACATGATCTCTAAATATGGCACAAAAATCAAGAACGTGATCGTGCGCGTACAAATTCTTCTAGTCTCTCCCACACGTCCAATGCCGCGGCCCTGTCCTGATGTCGCTTATTTTTACTAATCTGCAAATGGAAACAAGTTAGAAACATGCGATTAAACTCCAAGTTTAACAGGTGAAAATACAGGAATATAGCAGAACACTAGATTGATAAAATAGAAGAAGAACCCACCGAGATAATCTTGACATTCCACTGCTTGACATTCTTTGCTGACTCCAAACTATCATCTTCAAATCGCATGTAAAATCCAATAACTGCAAGAAAGAATGAATCACAAAGGGCTACTTACTTATAATCCTTGAGAAGCACGGATTGTTATTTGGTATAATACATAGAAGGAGTGGAGTGGACTTACTTTTGTTGAAAATTTCAACATGGTCCTTGAAAGGCCAATCCTTAAACTGCCACTCCTTGCCCAACACGAAAACAGCAACGACCCGATCCCAGTCGTCGGGTTTAAGAGAAGAAGGCTTATCCCTGACTTCATAAGCGGTCACAACCCTATCCCTACTGAGCTTCTTCTGGACAGTGACGCAATCGGGCCTGGCACCTTTCATCTGCTTCACCTTAACATCAGTGGGTATATAAACACCGTCCTCCAAGAACTCCTTTACGTTGTAGATAGTGATAAGGGTCTGAAAGGCACTGGGGACCAAGATAATGGGGACGCCTTCCCCAATCTTGGTGCCCTTCAAGTGCATCTTGGGCTTTGGGGTGGGGTCGTAGCCGCCCATGTCGTCGGAAAACCCTAAACCCCTGTCATCGGCGGCCATCAAGCGACTCTTGGCCACGAGGCCGTCTTTCCTCTGCTGCGACTCCATCCTCTGGCGGTCCTCCTCACGCTTGGTGGCGGAGACGAGGACGCTGTAGAAGTCGCGATTCTTGCACTCGAGGAGGGACTGGCGGTCCTTCAAGGGCCTCTCGGCGGAGGTGATGAGGGAGATGAAGTCCAACTTGTCGGGCTGATCCTGGGGCTGGGGGTGGGCCTGGGCCTGGGAAGGGAGGGTGGATTTGGGGGCGAAGGAGGGGTCCTCGGGGCGGTACTCGATGGAATCGGTGGAGGTGAGGGTGCCCTGGAGGTACTGGAGGAGGGGTTTGCGGTCTGGGAGGGTGACGGAGGGGATGCCGACGGCGAAGGTGTTCTGGATGTACTCGGTGTGCTTGAGGTGGTGGTTCTTGATGTAGTGGACTAGGGTTTCAAGAGTGTATCGGTTGCCCTTTGTGGAACGATAAGCGGTCTCCACCCAGCAGGGGAAGGTGTACTCCTCCCCGAATCGGAACTCGCCGTTGACACGCACTATCTTCTCCACCTCCCCTCTCATCGTAAACTCTCGCAGAGCCGACAGCGGATCCATTGCTTTCCACCGTTGTCACTGCAACCTGCGCTCATACGATAGATAGATTCTCTATCTCCCACTGCTCTGCTCAGCTTTCGCTACTATTTATAGTCACACTATCAATTTTTATTTTCTTTATATTTCAGGTAGTACTTCTATATTTTTTAATTAATTAATTCTATTATCTTCCCACTTAAATAATTAATATATACATGTTAGTTTAATTTTAAAATTATACTATCTCTAATAATCTTACCAAATTCATATAATTCTTAGTCAAAGATAAATCAGAATTTCATCTCCACAATTTAAATAATGAATAACTTATCGATATCATCGTAAATTTTTAAATCTATTAACAAATTAATTATTTTACTATGGACTCAAGTAGTAAAGAACGGTGGAGAGAAAAAAGGGGAAACCATGTAATGATCTAACTTGAGTTATACGAATTATGAAGAATTACATCTATACAATGAACACTTTTTACAAGAGTCAAATGGTAATGGCATTGGGCCAAAATCAGACTAAGGAAGACTACTTTAACCGTTATGCCTTAGTATCAACAGTGCTTTGCTTCTCAATAGTGCTTTGTTCCATATCTGCAACCTTTCCCAGCAAAATCCCAAGCTGTGTAAAGAAATGACGTGTTATTAGGGTCATAGTATAATTTTCCTATGGTCATATCCATCCATAAATTAAAGAACTGAAAGATTAAGTGATGATAAGGAAAAACCCACCTTAGGCTTTGGAATCCCCCGACCTTCTTTGTCTTCCTTGGAACCAATACTGGATGTCATGATACCTGCGTCATCACATACACAAGTGAAACTCAGAATAAAACCTTTGGCTTTTGGCAAGCTTTGTAAGGACAAGACTTATCTTACTTTTCTCAATTGCCCACCCGTTATTCTTCAAAATCTCACAGATGAGCACAACAGTTGGAATAGCTGAGAGTCCATTCAAAAAGAAAAGGTTAGAAAAACAAGAAGTGTGTGTTTGCTTTCAATTAAAATAAATAACCTAATCGCAGAAGTAATAGGCAAAAGAGGGGTCCAAATTGAGGGTTTAAGTAAGTAAAAACGCACAAAAAAATTCAAGAATTTATCATACCCATGCCCAGTGCGCAGAGCTCGACGTCATTGTCCTGCTTTATGTACTTCTGCATTAGAAAGAAACACAAGATTCATAAAAGAAACCAAAGAGTCCACAAAACTAGCTTAAAATCTTGATAGAAAGAACGAAGAAGAAAGAGAGTGATACCTTGGCGAGATTCAGGTAGAAGAAGAAAGGCTTCTTGGTTTTCGAAACCTGAATTCGAACTATCTTCTTGCCTTTCTCTTTGACGGCGTTAGTGTTGGCGTTCATGTTCATAGGAGCACCCTCCGTTACCTCTATCGCCATTTCTCTCTCAGCCGCAGATTTTGCAGTACGCTACTCTCACTGAAATCCTTCTTCAACAACCAATACAAATGGATACAGTTTCCGTTCACGGAGTCGCTTTTATAAGAGTCCTTAACCAAACCCAAAATGACACGTGTCCTCTTCCGTTGATTATGATCACTTACGTAATAAATTTGATCGTATAACCATTAATAAAATAATTATCACTTTATAATGTATTAATTATAATTATTATAAAATCTAAAGAAATACTTTCCTGTAGAGTTTGTTATCTTGAAAAATAAAAATAAAAAATAGAGGTTAAATTTGTAACTAAAAATAAAAATAGTGGATAATAAGATAGTGTCTTCAACAAATTTACGCGGCGTTTGGTTTGGATTTAATCGGAGAAGGTTGGGGACTGAACCGCCGAACCTAACAAACCCTTTCCAATATTAAATGCAAATAAATCGACGGCAGGTAGGGTGCCACGTGGCGAGTTTATCAGAGGGAGAGAGGGGAAAGGAAAGCCTATCCTGTTTGCGTTTGGATTGTTGAAGATGGAAGAGGGCGAACTCGTTGGGTGTGTTCTGTTCAACAGGGTTTTCTTCATCTTCTAATTCGATTTTTAGTTACTACAACAACAAGAAAAGCGAGGAGAGAAATAGAGACAGATAAAGAGGAGAGAGAGATAGAGACAGATAAAGAGGAGAGAGAGTGAGAGATAGAGAGAGAGAGAGAGAGAGAGAGGGATCTTTCATTTTCTCGGGAAAATGGAGGATTCTTTCTTTGACATGGTGGAATTTCTGAAGAAACCCTCGATAACGGAGACATTCGTCGACATTTTGCTATGCGCGGTACCGATTTGGTTGGCGGTCATGATCGGCCTCGTGATCGGCTGGTCGTGGCGGCCGCGCTGGACGGGGCTCGTCTTCCTCGGCCTCCGCAGCAAGTTCCGGTTTCTCTGGACGGCGCCGCCGGGGTTCGGCGCTCGCCGCCTCTGGTTCGCCTTCACCGCGGTCTCCGCCTTCTCCATATGCCGCACCTACTGGTTCAATTTCAAAGGCAAGGCCAAGGGCAAAGCTCAAGATCCCTCGCCTTCGGAATCTGATATTGCCGACTCCAACGCCATCGAGCGCACCACTCGGTAGCTCGATTTCCTCCTCTTTTACTGTCACCTGTTTTCCAATGTTTCTTTGTTCAATTGATAACATTGTTGGATTGGTGTTTAATTATTAGCTTTGTAATTTCTTACTACTGGCTATCAGATTTTATGATTTATTGTGCTGTGTTGGTAGAAGAAGAAGAATTGATCGCTTTGTTATTTACTTGGCAAATTGGTTAATGCGCAATCATTAGGTCCGGTGATTGGGCTGAGGAGAGGGGGCAGGACACAGTTACAGAGGCTGATTTGGAGCATTTTCTTCATCTTCTTGAAGGGAAAGATGGAGTGAGCGACCGGCAATGTTTTATGGAGAGGTCAACACCAAATATGCAATACAAAGCTTGGCGTAATGATCCTGAGGTAGATGCCGAGGTTCAATTTGTATATAAACTGGCGAAAATCATGCACATCTTGCATTACTTATTAATTTGTATATTTGTCAATCAGAGGCATGTTTACCTTGTAGTTAAAGTATATTTATGTTATCAACTTTTTCCTATTCTATGTTCCCCCAAATGAAAATAAATCCTCACCATCTGTATTTGATGATTATTTCCTTTTGTATTTCCACTTTCACCTTAGAAATAGATCACCTTCTGATGTTGTATCTGGATCTGTTAACAGACAGGTCCTACAGTTTACCGTAGTAGAACCGTCTTTGAAGATGCAACTCCAGAGTTGGTGAGGGATTTCTTCTGGGACGATGACTTCCGTCCTAAATGGGATCCTATGCTTGCATACTGCAAAGTGTTGGAGGAATGCCCTCATAATGGGACAATGATTTCTCACTGGATTAAGAAGGTATTTACCCCAAAGATCTTGACTGTTGTATTTTAACTGTTCAATGGTACGGTTTTTCTGATTCTTCATGTACTCCTTTTGTCTGTAGTTCCCCTTCTTCTGTAGTGATAGAGAATATATTATTGCTCGAAGAATATGGCAGTCTGGAAACACGTACTATTGTGTCACTAAGGTATGGCTCTAACATGGTTCATTATAATTTTATGGCATTTCCTTTTGTTTATACTCCTCTCCCGATGACTAGGCCACAGATTTCTATCACTTGAAAAGAAAGTCCCACTTATGTGATGACACTAACAGTGAATGTTTCAATTTCTCGCTAGAAACTATTGAGTAATGAATTAGGAAAGGAATTAGTGGAATTGATCCCACTCCCTTTCCCCTCACAAATTTTGAACATTGTTTTCTTTAACTAAGTTTCACGCATTGAGTTGATAATTTAATTTGAACTAGTTGTTATAGTGGTCAGCAGGTAGTATGAGGGTTGTGCTATACTGAAGTTTCCATACAACAATAGTTATATCTTACTATAGGAGATTGTCTACATGATACACACAACATCATTAGGCTCGATTAAAAATCAAAGTTTTAGGGATAATATTCTCCATGGGATCTCTTTTAATACTCCATCTATAGGATTAAAAATATTCTTTCTACTCTGCTCACCAGTGTCCTCAGTAGCTTTTCTGTGTACGCCTAAACTATCCTAACCAATTTTCTTATCATCTTTTCCCGGATGAGTGCTACCTACATCATATCTCCTTGTATATAATTGTGCTGATTTATCTTCCTGCCGACCTTACCCTTAATATCCATAAAGCGAGATCTAATAATAAATGCTGATTTATTTTATAATATGGGTTAATATCCAGGTCATAGATAGAATATCTTGCCAATATAATTAAATAAAATGTAATAAGGAACATAATAAGATAATTAGGAAGGACAACCCCATGATTGTAGAAACCGAATTGCAACTCTAAAGGGACAAAACTCACTATAAATACAGAAGAGAAGCCATGGAAAGACTAGACATTAATACTAAATTTCTAGATTAAGGGATTTCCATATCTCTTGGTTAGAACCGTAATCATTTTGTATTTGTCCCCAAACATCTTAACACGCTAATTTTTGCTACTCTTTTATCTTATTATTCTCTTAAAGCCCAAATACTGTAGAGTGTGGGGTGTTTGTAGATCGGATTGCATTGGATTGAATTGAATTGATTTTGAAGGAAAAATATCCTTTCCAAACACTATAGTTTTGTTATTTGATTGTCCGGTTGATTTGATACTTTGATTGTAATGTTCAATTGAATCCAATCCAATTTATTTTTAGTTAGACTGTATTGGTTTTTGGTTTCTTGAAAGAGTTTAGAAATATTAAAATAAAATGCAAAATTGAAATGGTGCAAATTAATCCTACATCAAAAAACACATGATTTAGTTCACACGTAGTTCAAATTGTAAGTTAAAGATAATCTCATAATTTCTTAAAAAATATATATATACAATAGGTGACAAAGTCCTAGTTAATACAAGTTCTTTAGTGCATGGATATATAACTATTGAATATTTTTTTATTTGAATACACAACAAAGTTTAGTTTGGACTTGTTGTCAAAATAGATTCTCACTTTCAATTTAATCCAATTAAAAAAGACGTTTCAATTTAACCCTGGCTTTTTTATTTCAATCTGATTACCACAATTTTGTATTGGATTGGTTGATGAACACTCTTAGTAGAGTATAGATGATCGTATAACAGAATGATAGAACTTTACTTTGAGTTTTTTCAAGTACTTTGTGCTCTCAAATAACTCTCAAAAGCCTTTCTCCATTTTAGCCATCCAACTTGTGTCCTCTGAATGACATTATTAATTTACCCATCATTTGTATTATTAATTTAAGATACTTAAATTTAGAAGCTTATGGTATGACATACCTTGTCTTACTCCCGGTCAAACAGAAACCTTTCGATTCCAATGTCTATCTCCAATGCTCAAGTTTTACCTCTCTTCCTTGCTTTTTCAATCAAAATGTATTATTTGCGAAAAAAAATACCTTTATTTTATGTCCCTAATAAGCATTTTTATGACTAGCTAAACAAGTGAAGGCTTAAGACTAAGTCTTGATGCAGACCTATTATTATAGGGATGTCTTTAGTCTCGCCACCATGACTTCTCACACTTGTAGTTACTCAATCATACATGTCTTGTGTGGTTGTATAGTCTGGATATAGGCCATGCAAATACCATTTTTTCCCAAAGCCTTCTACAAAAGTCAAAACTTCTCTTAACTCTTAATCATATATAAGTATCTTTACTTTGCTACCTTTCCTAGTATAAATTTGAATTTGCCCAATTAATTTGAATTTATTGTTTTCCCATTTGTCTTTCATTAAATGTGTTGTTAATTGATTACAAAAAGGACGCAAAGTAGATATAGAATATTCTGAGTAACCACAATGATTTTTCGTATTCAATCTCCAATGTTGTAGGGAGTATCCCATCCAAGTTTGCCAATACGGGAAAAGCCCAGACGTGTGGAGCTCTATTTTTCTAGTTGGGTAATCAAACCTGGTAAGAACTGTCAGAACAATTATTATTTGCTTTGCTAACCCTAAAACAATTCACTGTTGGTGGTTTAACTACTGATTATGGGAAATTGATGCAGTGGAATCTCGCAAAGGAGATGGTCAGCTGTCTGCATGCGAGGTTACCCTGTTACATTATGAAGACATGGGGATTCCCAAAGATGTTGCCAAGTTGGGAGTCCGCCATGGAATGTGGGGAGCTGTCAAGAAATTGCACTTAGGAATGAGAGCTTACCAGAATGCTAGGAAAACAGACTCTTCTTTATCAAGATGTGCATTGATGGCAAGTAAAACAACCAAGATTTCTTCTGACAGAAACATGCATTCCTCAGAGCCTTCGTCTTCCATGGAAGATGGGATGCAAGCTATGAGTAATACAACACAAAAGGGTCATGGCATTGATTGGAAGTGGGTGGCTCTCGGTGGCACTGTTGCCCTGGTTTTGGGTCTTCATAATGGGGCTGTAGGGAGAGCGTTGTTATTGGGAGCAGGACACAGAATTGCGCGGCGGTGAGTTGTCCAGGATCCGGTCAATGGGAAGAAGATCTACTTATCACCATACAGAATATTCATCATAAATATATTTAGACTATGATTTATCTGTGTTGAATGCTAATTTTGCGTCATTATTATTATCATCACCATTTTTATTTTATTTCTTTTATCGGTTTGATCGTCTCGCCCTTCGATTTAGAATGACAAGCTGCAGTACATGCTATGTGCGTTTTTTTATTCAAGGAAATCCTTTCAACGGGGTTCTTGTCAAACTGTGAAGCACAATTGTCCATATTTTCCCAGGGTGAATCGCACCACTTAAAAATGCTTTTAGCACGGTAACCAAAAGAAGTAAAAACAGAATAATCATAAGGGACATAATAATAGAATGTTAAGATTTTGTCGGATTGAGGCGATTGTAGTTTCGAACAAAAGAAAAAAAAAAACGGTGTCCTGTTATATCAATTATCAAATCCTAAACTAGAGCTGTTGAGCTCAATAATTCTGTTGCTCTGCCCTTCTGAATGGGGGAATTGATGTCCTATGATATCATGTTCCGCGTTATCCAAGATTTCGTCCGGACGTTCGACTGGGGAAACATGATTTTCTCCAATTTTCTTTTTCACAGTACAGGATTGGACAACTCAAAAATATTTGTCTAATTTGTTATGAATAATTTAGTAGACAGTATAAAATAAGGAAAACTTGAATGGACAAAACTGAAATTATTCATATTTCATATTTTAACGGTACATGTTTTGGTTCTGTGATTAATAATGGGAATTGTTAATAATATCCTTGTTTGTCCCCTTTATATCTTCTACATATCTTTTTCATTACCTAAATAATTAAAAAGTTGCATGATAGTTTTCACACAGGACAATCTTAACAAATATTTAATTGATACATGTAGCACCTAGTACTAGCTAATTGGAGCACTCACTTTTAGTATATCTTTTTAAATTTGCCTTGGGCATTGATCAACAAATGAAATGCACAATAGAAACTTCTTTTATAACTTATATTGTTTTGTCATGCACTTCACTTTTTAATACCACGTTATGTCTACCAGAATATCTATAAAAAAATAGTTTGCATTTTCAATTGGGATCGGTGTAATTGCAAATCATCTCGTAAGCATAGAAATCATTTAAAAGGGAGAAATAGAAAAGATAAGGAAACATAAATCAAATCAAGCAGTTAGGCACGTCTATATGTTAAGCGTTGTTTACGATTTACCGTACATGGTGTTGAAAAGAAAAAGGTGGATAATATAATAATTTCAGGTTCTATTTCAACAAACATTCGTACAAAAATTTATGGATAAAAAGGTAAACATATAAAATAAATTAAACATTTTCTTTAAATTAAAAAAATTAATTAATTGTACTTTTTCCCTCTAGTTCTTCAAATGGCAATAACTGAACTGTCATTGTTTATATTTATGCGGGAATCACAGCTAGAACTGTGTGTTAAAATCAGCAGAGATGGAAGCAAGTTGGACATCCTAGGAATGTACGGTGTGGTGGAATCTTCAAAAGTTGTTTCGCGAAGAAGTGGCTCACTGGAATTTCTGGAACCTATGATGTCGCTTCTAGAACTCAATTTTGAATGATGGTTGAGAGAATAGTGTTTATTAAAACAAAGATTACTAATTACTATTAAGTACTAAAAGTGAAACAAATCTCAGTTATTAAGAGCAGTCTTTGTAATGTTTATTCTTATATATATATATATATATATATATATATATATATATATATAAAACAGAGACGATGAAATGCTGTAAATTGAAAAGATCCAACGTACGTGGGCGGTCAGTGGCAGGGAGTGTGTCCACGTGGCATATTCCTAACCTCACAGACCAGAAAAAAGGTGGACAGCTTCATGTAACTGTTATACCAGCACTTCTGGTTCTGCACCTGCGCCCCAACTCCATTCTCTTTCTCTCTCTCTTTTCTTTTTCTTTATACTCTTTTGTTGCTTTGCTTAGTGGATCAAACAAAACTGGTACGCTTCTCTCTTTCACTGTTCATTTAAGCTTCAAAATTAACTCTTCCATTGTACTATGAGGTGAATTTCAAGTCTGGAGTGTACCTTCACAACACATGTTTCCTATTTCCACGCCCTAATGTCTAGTTTAGTTCTAGCTTTTTCTTCACTAGCCTAGAATCTATTGCTTTGTGATACCATATGTTAACCAAAATACTTAAAGTTTGTCATTTCCTTGCTATTATACTTTTTTTTGTGTAAATGGTTATAGTCTTATGTTTGCATTTATGCAGCCAAATGATCAAGTTCAATCCTTGTGCTTCTACTTCAATTAGATTCAATTTCTAGTTCAGCACGAGGTGATGATGGTAGTGGTGCCCTTGTTCTTTGTCCACTCTTCAACCCCACGTGATGCTCATAGGCTGTGTCATGAGGAAGTGTGCCCCAGATAGAAATACCATTCATAAGCATGTACCTGGCAACCTGAGCTTTTGGTATGTTTGATTCTTTACATTACCTGTGGCAAGCAATTACTTTTAACCTCATTGCAACCTTCATGTTTTTTCTGCATATTTGATAATGCTCAATGATGTGATTGTTTCTCCTCCTAGTCTTGTCGCAAATATTATTAGATTCACTTAATGTTCTAAAAGTTATTGCTTTTTTTGCATTTTTGAAACACTTGGATTAAGAATGTTACCAAAAGATGTTAGCATAATGGTTCAGAATGCTTTCTAATAGGATGCATCTTAGAAAGCTGAAAAATGAGTAACCAACCCATAATCCAGTCAAGTAATTTGGTGGTAGGTTAGTGTTTGTAATCAGTTGCCTCAACATCTTTACCCTGCTTTCAGAATTTTCACTTGAAGTGCTACGCTGAAGGTTACTTTTAATTGTAATAATATTTCAGGATCTTTTTGTGAAGAGTTTATGCTTCTGAAGATGAGTGCCGAAAACAAGAAAATAAAACCAAAGACTGATATTGAACTCTTTCTCAATAATGCTAACCAGTGCGTTTGGAAAAAATTGAATAATGACTCAGGTGCAGGTGCAAATGCAGCCTCCAGGGTGGACATGACATTTGCTGCCACTGACCCCCTATCTGAAATAGTTTGGTCACCAGATAAAGGTTTGATTCTTAGATGTGCGGATTCAAGTTTTGCTGATAAAAATACTCTTTTTCGGGATGTTGGAACGAGCTGTATGGTTCTTTCTCAGCCACAAAATTTTACTGGTGGTAGTTCTACCACTGATAAGCCATTAGATGATGATTTTGTGAAACCTTTAGCAGTTGTATGTGCCAAGGATGATATTGCTGGAGCAGATCCTCCTACTATGCATGCCACAGGTGATTCAGGTGTCAAGGCCAAGTTTAAAGCCTACGAAGAAGATGATATAGGTAAGTGTATAGATGCAAGGAAAGGAGGCTTTACAGTAGATTTTTGGGTTCGAATAATCCTTACTGAGGGACAAAGAAATACATCTGTTATCCTAATTAGTTAAACACTTAACTGGGACTTGTGAGTTAGAATTAGTGTCTTTCTGGTCACTTTTTTTCCTGGAATCATTTTCTCAATCCTACAGAACTCATCTGGCAGGATCTGTTTCTCATAAAGATATAGTGAACACCACAGCAACAACACCTAATGTGCTGAATGATGAAAGTGGGAATCCGATGAACAATTGTGAAAAGACTGCTGGGGATCAACCTAATATTGGAACTGATAACATATCTGGGATAGACGGAAACAAATTTTCTGATATTTCAGGTATGTGCTGTCCTCAAAACATACAAGACTTACCAAAGAAAGTTTTAAACATCAAAGCAGTTAAATATGTGAATATTTGCATTGATTTTCCATATATTAACTATTCAAGCATAAAATTCATAGTAAAAATAGAAGGTATCTTTTTGGTGCCTTTTAGGTACTGTGAGGATAAGAATCTTGACATTTTTGATTGTTTGTGCTCATGTTTGTTGTACATTCTAATTTGTTTAATATTTGTTAATGGTTTTTAGCTTTGCAGCCTGTTTTATATATGCACAGGCACTGAAATTTAAAACATATTTTTTCTGTTTAAAGAAGGAGATTTATTTGAATTTTTGTTTTGTTAGAAAACTTCAAATTCTTCCCTTTTGTGAATACCTCTGTAATGTATTGTTTGTCAATTTTCCCGCAGGCCAGGCTGACAAAGGGCCATTGGATAATGTATTACTTCAATCAGATGAGATAAAACTTAACATGGACCAAAATCCTTCTCCAGGAAGACATTCTGATGGAGGTGTAGATATTGATCTTGGAAAAAAGGCTGTAGTAACTTGTAATTTACATACTGCCTTAGAGCCTGTGGTGGAATTCAAAGGCTCTGATGCTCCAGGGACTAATTTAGCATCCTCCAGCAGGAGACCTTTAGAAAAACTGGAATGTAGTGCAGAGAATGATTTACGGACTGCTTGTGCTGGAACAAGTGGAGTTAATGTTAGTAAGATTGAAAACAAATTTCAGGACGATGAAATGATGCTACCATGTGATAAGATTCTTCCAGCCATGCATTCTCCATCTCATAGCAGAATTCATATGGCAATAAACAAAGGCAAGGAAAAATCTTTATCAGACGGGCATGCAAATGTAATATTGTCAAGGGAGGACAATGACAGCCATTCAAGTGTTGAGAGCTGCAACAGTGCTGGCTTTTTTCCCACAGGTAAGAAGAGACGAAACTTTCAACAGCAGTTGATAATCGGGAGTAAAAGAGTCAAAAAGCAAATTGAAGAAACTTCGGGTTCCAAATCCTATGTTAAACAGGATAGCTCATTCATGAATTGGATTTCAAACATGGTGAAAGGACTCTCTCAATCAATTCAAAATTATTCAAACACTTTGCCTGACCAGAAACTTATCTCATGCAATACGAATCAAGATTCTGAGCCAAAAGTTACAGGATTCAAATCCATCTTTCAGTCCATATATTGTTCAAGCTTGAAGAATGTAGAAACAAGAATCCAACATCAAGAAGGAAAGAGTAGTGAGGATTTAGAGCCAGGTAACATCGAACACGGAATAAATGCTACTCCAATAACCTGTTGTGCAGATAACAATAGCCTTTCCAAACTGTGTTTGCAATCAAATAAGTTTGAAGGATCTACTGGAAGACATGAAGCCGGTCCATCATCGCAACCTGAGATTAAACCTCTAAATTTTTTTAACTGTCAGGAAAGCAGCAAAAGTAACCCAGTGGAGACTAAAAATAATTCCATCCTTAGCCTTAGTAGGGACAAGGAAGAAGAGGCACCACATTCATCTTCAACCAAACACAATACAGATAATAATGATAACATCGATTCCAATGTGCTATCTGACAGAAAGGAAGAAGAGAATACCTGTCACATAAGAGATAATCTGGGAAGTCTCTGGATAACTCGTTTTTCGCCAAAATTCACTGCTCCTTTGAAAGAACAACCCCACAATGAGACAGAGGCCTCTACTGATCTCAAGGAAGAGAAGGGAAATAATGACCTTAAATCAAAGTACAAGTTCAAACCCCTTTCATCTTCTCCAGGACTCCGAAATTTAGAGCCAATGTCTTCAATGTTTGCAAGGAGATTTGGTGCCATCAAACATATCATACCAGCAAACACAGCAGATAATGCCACACAGGTTAATATGTTGTGCTTGTTTTGTGGAACAAGGGGCCATCAACTCTCTGATTGCTCGGCAATTGCAGAAAACAAGCTGGCAGATCTCCAGAAGAATATAGATTCATATGGAGGATTACAAGAAAGTTCCTGTCTATGCATCATATGTTTTCAGCGAAACCACTGGGCAGTTTCTTGTCCCACTTCAATCTCAAGTAGGAAACATGAACTGAAAGCTAATACCTTGGTTAATGATTGGGGAAAACATTTCACCCCAAGCAATGAAGAGAGTGTCAGGCTTGATGGGGATGACCGAGTTTTATCTGGTGGTTCTGTTAATAATGAAACTGATCACCGAGCAGGTCAAGATATTACTTTGAAGCGGAAATCAAATGAAATTATTACCTTGAAGGCAGGGAGCAATGCATCATTCAAGAAATACTGTGGTTCAAGTTCAGAGGAAAACAAATGCAGAGAAAATCCTATGTCAACTCCATCCAAATTGCCTGAAAAGCACACTTCATACTTGCCAAAGAAAATATTTGATGCAGTGAAAAAGCTTCGATTGTCCCGCACTGAAATCCTGAAGTAAGTAATATCAGACAACACTTACACTTTGTCATTCCATGTAATTGCCTAATTACATGAATGATGCAAACTAATTATTCTTAGTCCCAGTATTCGTGGTTAAATCATTATGACATTGGTATAAGGGTAGATGTCATATAATAAAGTCATTAGTTTGCACATCCATTTTATGGCAAAAAGTTAATAGAGAACCTTCTTTTCATTCGTTGACAGATTTATTTTCCCCACATCATTGTTTCTTGTGAAAAGAGTCATTTTGCATTGCACAATTTCATCTAACAAGCATGTAAGTATATTGAAGTAGGGTGCAGCTCCATGAGTTGAAACTTTCTTATCATTAGGTCATCCATAACTCGATCCTCATCTATTGTCATAGGGACTCCAGAAAAAATAATGTATGCATAACAGTAGGTCAACTTGGTTATAGACACCTTTAAATTTTTGTGTGAAAGAATGGACTTATTTTCACAATGTCCTGAGAGGACCCCTTTGTGAAAAACTACAATGCAAGACATCAAAGGTATTCACAGTTAGTCTTACATCAGCAAAAATGTAAAGAGTCTAACTAAAGAAACATGTAAGTGCAATAGAAGAAAAGTTGGCCACCAAATAAAATGAGTTAAAGAGGAACCGTGTATAACAAAAACAGGCACAGCCACTAAGTACAATAATAATATTGGAAGTAAAGAAAACAAGGCAAAAATAGCAGGAAATGAGCTTACAAATATATCATCAAAAGCTACCTGCGAAATAATTATTTGCAAATACTCCACTTATGCCTCTTGAAGTTGATTGGGAAGGGGACTCTATATTGCTAATCTTTCTAGCAGGTAAAGGGTTAACTGAAAATTAAAAGGAGAAATAAAACCAAAGGGAGTGTATAAAATATCATAGGCGGAGACAGAGATGTATATTTGGATAGCTATAATATAGTATACTTTTGTCACTTATAAAAGCAATGGATCTTTGTGGTTACTTAACAGACTGTCATTTACCTCAGATGGGTAAATACTCATGGGTCAATCTCACAACTTGATGGCTTTTTCTTGCGCCTGCGGCTTGGAAAGTGGAAAGAAGGGATTGGGGGAACTGGATACCTTGTGGCATGCATAAATGGTATAATTAAAATCACACCTTGTTCTTTGCTTGTAAAACAAGCATGACTTATGTTACATGACTTCTCTTGTTTTTTCTGACTACAAGATTGATGTTTTTATTTGTTTATTGTTTGCTCTTCATCCTTGTTCTTGTTCATCCACAGAGTCTACAACCCGGAGACAATCTTCAGAGCAGAATACAAGAAAATCTTTGTCGGTGAAAGTGGGGAGTATGAAGTGTATGGTAGAAAGTCAGTATATATCCAATCATGATTTTCTTGAGGTAATAATCAGTATCTATTAGCTGTAGCAAATCATTCTTAATTTGATTCACCTGTAGCAAATCCTTAATTTGGTCCCTACACATGTAGCTTATTTTTATTTATTTTTCTTATTTAGACCAAATTAAGAGTGTGTAAACAATGTCATGACCACATAGACATAGATCAAACTAATAATGTTTGCATATATAAGAACCTATTTAAGGGAAGTTATATTTCATCATGCTTGCATACCAGTTATAAAGTTCCTAAGTTAGTAGTGAAATGGTTTTCAGCGGAAGAGATGATCTAAAACATTCAATAATTCTAAGTGGGATACCTGAAGATCTAGCTCGAGAATTAGTGCTGCTCGTTTAAGGTTATCTATAGCGTATCAACCAAAAGCTAGAATTTGTAGTTTCTTTCCCTAATCAAATAATGGAAATGGAAAAGAAAAAGCAAGTTTATGGTGAATGAAATTCTAATGATTTATCTTTCTGAATGTTTCCACAAATGTGTTATTATAGAAATGTAGTTGATTTGGTTCAGTGATTTTCAAAAGCATCATCATGGAAATGGTTATCTGATCATATTATGGAATGGTCTTTTCTGTGTTTTTGAGCAGGAAGAAATCATGGAATGGTGGTTCAACACAGAAGCTGGTGCCGAGATTCCATCTGAAGAAGATCTAATAGAAAAAATTAAAAAGAAAAATATGTTAGGTTTCTAGGCATTTATTAATATAAAGTGTTAATATATTTGTTAACATACGCGAGTTTATTCTCTCACACTATTTGTTATCCAATTGATTGTATATTAAAGAAGGAAGCTTAAAATTGATGATGGTGGCAACCCATCATTAAGATTTTGTGAATGTGATACCAACATTCATATACAAAGCATTGCTTCATCATCTTATTGTGCAATGAAATTTACATAAGATTTCATTATTTAGATATCACTCATTATTTATATAGGTGGATGTTGTTTTGGGATACCAAACTCCTTGGACTGTTCTTTATTTAGATATCACTCTTCTTTTCCTTGATCTGATTGACACAATCAATCCAACTAGAATTCAATAAGTTGAGTTGAGTCATCACCTTAATTCTGTTTTATTTAGACTATTTGGATTACTAACCTTAAAACCCTATTAATGATACATATGTACTACTTATAATAATAATGATGATGATATTGTTATTATTAATAATATTTCTGATGAGTTGAAATACTATACTTTTAAATGTGATTGTAATCCAGTGTTAAAACAACTAGTGAGGTTCTAAACAGTTATGACCAATATAGTGGTAGTCATATTTGGATAACTCTTAACTTTTTAACTGAGTTTTGTTAATCCTTTTATATTTTGTTTTAATTTTTGCAACTTTTTATTTGTAAAATATACAAATATTTTAATTAATTGACTCCATTATATAATTTAAACTGAACAAATAAGATCATATTGATTCAATCTGAGTTTCATACTACAAAAAATATTTATCCACTGTCCAACCGAATTAATTAGTTCAGGTTTTGTGAGGTATATTCTTTAAAATAGACCAAACATAACAAATTAGACCCAATACCTTCTTGAAAATATCTCAGTAACTTTCTTCAGATTGAGGAAATGAACACAAACCCTTAATGAATATAAGAACTTCATCTAAATTCATCCTCGTTTTTTCTGTGCTCTGGTTGTCATGTATCACACTCTTGATACCAGCCAAGTTTTGCAGTTAAACAGTTTTAAACCAATTCAGTCATGCAATATATTTTTAAGGAACAATGGTATTCTAATGAAGTTATAATACTACACTTTTTACATCAATACAAGCAATAAAACCATAGTGAGATTGGGAATAATTTTTACAGCCTACAAGCAGAAGGTGATACCTATATTGGAACTCACCTTAATAGATAAAAAATCAAGAATGAACAACATATAATCTCTACCAAAGCTCCATTAAAATATTCAATACAGAGTAGTGTTTGTACCTCTCCCTTAAAGTCCCAGGGAGATCATTAAACAAATAAAAAATGGATTACATCATCAACAGCACCTTCTCTGATATGTCTATAAATATAATAATGTAAAGAATACCACTAAACTCTAGTTCTAGACCAACAACTGTGCTTACACTCATATTCTCATATAACATGAATCATTCCTGTTCTCATATAACATGAATCACCAGATCCCAATCTTTCACAACAAATGACATGAAAGAATAATACATTACTACAATTAATTCGCAATAAATAACAAACTTAAGCCGATTGAATCTAATTGACAGCTTCTTTCTTGACTTGCTTCTGGTAATCTTCCATTTCATTGATCCAGAGATCAGCAAATTCACAGTTTTTCCAAGCTTCAAACCATGGCCCTCCACGAGTATAATGGATGGCCTTAGGCAAAGTAAGGGGATCATTTTCAACAACCTTGTTATGCCCCTCAAGAAAATTCCAAACAAAAGGAATGGATCCAATCTCATCATCCTCCAGCCACTGAAACCTGTGAAGAAAAGCACCTGTCTGCGTGTTGACAGTGTCAGGAGTGAGCACTCGATTCTTTGGATGACCACAATTATAGAGAACCATTGAAGACCAATTCTTTCTTGGATACACAGTTTGCACTGCCCCATCCATCTTAGTAGTCTCCTTCGGAGTATAGTCATGCTGAACACACATGATAGCATACTTGTCCTCAATCAAGTCTCTGAGTTCCTTTATATCAGCCAAGTAGAGAAAATCACAATCCACAAACATCGCCCAGCCTTCATAATTGGCAAGGCAAGGCGTCAAGAATCTAGAAAAGGAGAACTCAGTGCTCTCAAACTGACCCCTCTCACGCCAATACAAACCCCTCTCTCTCAGATCTGACTGCTTGATCGGTATGATCTCAACAGGAATTGAAGACCTTTTCAATATGGAGTGCCGACATACCTCAAAGGCAATATCTTCACTCGGGTCATACCCAACAAAGATCTTGAAAACCTTGTTCTCACCGTTCACCATCTCAGCATCTCCCAATGGTGCTTCATTTTTGCCATTACTCAAAGTCATTTCTCAATATGCCTGTCATGCAATAAATCAAACATAAACAAAACAAAAATCAAATCTTTCTCATTTCCAACATCACCCAAATGCTGTAATGTAGCATAATGCCATGTTTTCAAAGAATGCATGTGAAGAAATCAAATGTAAAAAGAAGAAAAAAAAAATAAGAAGAGGAGAAGGAGAAAGGTACCCAATTGAGATTGCAGCAGTATGGGTTGGACTTGAACGGAAAAAAACTTACTTGGAAACGAATATGAAGGAAAATGGAGCGAGAATGAAGCAGTGACGCACATGCACACCGACAGTGCTGGGATAGTATATATAGGGATTTTGGATTAGATCACGCGCTTTCTTGAATCAAGTAGCCTAACCCATGGTTTTACCCTTCCCCACCCATTTCTTCTTCAATAATCACCTCTCTTTTCTCTCTTTTCTATGGATTAATCTCATACAATACAGTGGATTCCATATATCTTATTAAAGAAAATTCTACCCAATTAAGAAATTTATTCACTTCTTTATACCTATCAAATACTTTTTTCTAAAATTTTATATTAATAAATTGAGAAGACATTAATTTTTCTAATAATGGCTGGTAATATTATCCTTTTAAGTCGTAAGATTTAAAGTTGTGATTTGGAGGATTAAAAAAATAATTTTTTTGTCATGTTCTTTTATATTGTTTTAATTAAACCATAAATAGAAAAAACTAAAAGAATTAGAGATGGAGATGTGACGTAAAAAGATAGTTTTAGCAACCAAGGATGGGGTTTGAAAGGAAAGGAAACAATGGCGAGAGGTTAAAATATACTTTATAATATACTTCTAAATTAATACTTTTCTTAAGAAACATTATTTAACTTTATAGTATACTTCTAAATTAATACTTATAGTAACAAAGTTGAATAACCTTATCGTTTTCTTAAACATTCACATCATCTTCTAAAATGTTTAGGACCATTTTTTTAATAACATGTTTTTTTTAAAAAAAAGTGATTAAATAAATTAGATTGAATATAATGTTATAGGAGATGTTCATTACTTATTAATGTCGGCCTAATGTATTTCTAAATTAATACTTATCTTAACAAAATTGAATTAAAATCATTTTCTAACCTTCTCGTTTTCTTAAACATTCACATAGAACATAATGTACTTCTAAATTAATACTTATCTTATCAAAATTGAATTAAAATCATTTTCTAACCTTCTGGTTTTCTTAAACATTAGCATAATCTAAACTTTTTACATAATTTAATATAATATTATATTATATTATATAATAGAACATATAAATAAAAATAATTTGTTCATAAAAAATACAATTATATATATATATATATATATATTACTAACTAGTGAAATATTAAGCAAATGTTTAGGATAAATTTTTTAATAACATGTTTTTGTTTTAAAAAGTGATTAAGTAAATTAGAGTGAATATATTTTTATAAGACATGTTGATTACTTTTTAATGTCCAGCTTGTTGGGCCTGTATAGCCTGTCCAATATACAATGTAGAGTTCTTTGCTTTTTATTTTCTGAACGCATTCTTTCTACACCTCCATGACTTCATCTTGTATCGTCGTATTTTTCTAGAATACCAAAAATACTTTTACATTTCAATATATAATTTTTTATTTTATATATCGGATTCTATAGTTTGATATATAATTTTTTATTTTATATATCAAATTCTATAATTTGATATATAATATTTTATTTTATATATCAGATTTTATAATTTGGTATATAATTTTTTTCACATTTCAGATTATTGAATTCGAATAGTAAAATTTGAAATATATTTTTTATTCTGAATTGTATAATTCAAAATACAAACAAAAATTCAAAATATATTTTTGTATTTTGAATTATATAATCTATTATAATATATATATATATATATATATAAAAGATTATATAATTTGATATATAAAAATTGTATACGGAGTTGTATAATCTAAAAAAAAAAAAAAAAGTTTTAAAGGGAGTGTTATTTATTTTTTATTTTTTATTAAGAGTATAATAGTCAATTTACTATATGGAGGTGCAGGAAGAAAGTATGAAGTTGAGGAAAAAGTCATCTATTTTCTGTTCTCAGAAACACAGATCTCAAGCCCAATAAATGTGTAAACAACTTAGATAGAAAGCCCAAAATAACTGAGTCTGATAATTTGGAAAAGGGTCCATTTAAATTTAATTGACACAAGGTCCACATCATATCCATACTTGAAATGACTTAAAAATCTGTACAAAGAAAATCATTATAGAAAAGAAAAGATAAGGGAATTACATAACAATAAAAGCCAATCAAATGCACACAAAGGAACATTCAATGAATCCAAAACCTGAAATAATAGATTTATGAATTTTTTTTAATTTTATTTACATTCAAATGTACGACTTTCTCACATTTAATTATTTTAACAAATTTCTCTTCATCATAATTTAAATATATATAATGTAAAAAATATGACCATATATAATTATTATTACTTAATATCATTTCAACTCATAAATTTGTCTAAAATTATTTCAAAAAGTGAATGAAGAGAGATGATAGAAAATATCTTTGACGTAGACTTGGGCCACATTTAAGAAACATTGGTAATATCGGTTTCTTGATGAGTGTGATGCAAGTAGTTGACATGTTTCCCCAATTGCTCACACACCACCACCTGCACACCCAATCAACCTTCAATCGGCCCGTGAACAGATAATCGAAAGTGGATACAGATTCCTGTGGTCCATGCATTCAATAAATAAATTAATTAGTTAAAAGATTAGTGAGTTAATTCATCCAAATTTGAATTCATTCATCCATAGTAAAACATAAATTAACATAACTAATCTGTAATAAAACATAGATTAGTATAATGATGATAAAAGAGTTTCTAGAAGTAAGAGGTGGTACATGGCATTGATACAGAACCCGAAAACTAGAAAAGGGTGCATTTGCATCGCTTATATTTGGACCACATTGGGGTGGATTGAATCCGTGTGTGGATGCCAACCGAGGGAGGGTTGAGGTCCCACATCGAATGTTACCTGCATTCCAGCAACCAAAAGGTGGTTTCCTCCAGCAGTGGCTATTCCAAATTTCAATTTCACTTCTGAATTGGGCCCATGGGCCCAGCCCTCCCTCGCCCCCATCACGTGTGGTTGCTGTCAGCTAAAGAGGTGACAACACGAGGTGGGTGAGAAGAACATGCATGTGATATAACACGCCCCTTTTCTTACCAATCCAATCAATTCACCTTCATTTTTTCCCCACATTACCAATTTATATCAAATTATGTTCAAATTCAAAATCTTCATATTTGGAATTACTAATATGTATATATATATATATATAAATTTTAATTCTCAGTTTTATATATCTATTAGCAGTGTGTAATCTCTTCAATAGATATGAATCATTCAATGGACTAATAACAATAGTGTCTCATAAAGATAGTCTTTTACTTTGAGGGCATCTTACCCTTCCCTTAAGGTGAAACAATATTTGATTTTGAGGTACAAGAGTAAAACATGGTCTTGTGAAGAATAACATAACACTTAGAAAGTAACATAATTGGTTTGAAAATAATTTAATGTCACAGAACATAAGCACTGAGGTAGCATTTCTCTTAACTTTCCTTTTTTTCCAAAGTTGTGTTTTCTCTCTATATCGTACTCTCTCCCTGTCTGTTCTTTCTCAAAGTAATGTTTTCACTTTTCACTGAGAGTACAACTCCTACACATTTTGTTTGTAACATTTTATTCATACTACTTTATCTTTGTAATACAGTGTATTGACCTATAGACTTTACTTCACACTGTTGTTTCTTTAGTACATTGATTAAGGTAGCATGATTATGTTGGGTATAGCAGGAATGTTTAGACTAATGATACTAATCATCAACATCATCATGACACTTGGATCCTTCACCCTTTGACCAATAGGTGATTTCATATCTTAAACACTACACTGCAGTTAATTCCCAACCTAATTGATTGAATCATGCATAGTTGAAATCTTTATTTTAAGTGCATTGTGTTTAAACTAATTTATAGAATCCAAGTATAACCTAATTTTCTTTTTTTTTTTTTTTTTGCTGATGCATTTCTCATGACAAATTCTGAATACAATTTCTTACCGGGTGAAATTGGGAGGGAGGAAAGAGAAAGAAGTAATTAGGTGAAGAGTGATGATAATAATTACAGAGAGGAGTAGATGAGGGTTGCAATAAAGGGAGGAGAAACCAAACCTACTCACTCACCTAAACTAAACTAGAGAAAAGAGAAAGGAATATTAAAAGGAGAAGGTGATTTAGAGTTTGTCTGAGAAGAGGAGTGAAGAGAAGAGTGAAAATGATGAATAAGAGTGGGGGAGCAGAGATGAGTAAGTGGCCCTTCACAGTGTCTCAGTGGCAGGAACTGGAACATCAAGCTTTGATTTACAAATACATGGTGGCTGGTCTTCCTGTGCCTCCTGATCTTGTCATTCCCATTCAGAACAGCTTCCATTCCATTTCCCAAACCTTCCTAAACCACCCCTCTTCTGCCTGTGAGTCTACCTATTCATACATTTCAAACTCACCCACATTCCACATTCCACATTCATTTGTTTCTGTGTTAATCCTTTCTTTTTCCTTTGTTGTAGATTGAGACTCTACCTACTGTGATGTCATTTTATGTAGTATTCCAGACATTGTATTTGCATTTTGCCTATTGCATACTGCATTTTGACCCCTTTGTACTAAAACACCTGCACTGAATTTGGGTAGGGTAGGGGTACCTCAACTCTGTTACATGGTAGGATGACAACTCACCATACCATATTTGGTAATGTGCTTGCAATTAAACATGCCTGTGCACTTTGCAATTATATTCCTCCTCTTTCATGTGGGAAATTGTTGAGAGAAGCTGAGATTTGTGATTGTTGATTGCTTATTTGGTCTCCCCTCTCTTCAACTTTTTGCTTTCTTTCTTTATGACTAAATGCTACAGTGTGATACATTCAATGAACTATGCAGTTCTGTAGTTTTTTGACCTATGCAAATGGATATGTATGTACTGCCCATTTTGATGTCTTGTCTGTGACTTGTGGCTTTTCTAGATATAGGTGATAAAGTAGAGGTGGGAAACTAACTGTGCATGTAATTTTCAGTGAGTTATTGTTCCTTCTATGGAAAGAAGGTGGACCCAGAGCCAGGACGATGCAGGAGGACTGATGGCAAAAAGTGGAGGTGCTCTAAGGAAGCCTACCCAGACTCTAAGTACTGTGAGAGACACATGCACCGCGGCCGCAATCGTTCAAGAAAGCCTGTGGAATCACAAAGTGCATCATCCACGGTGACATCATTGACTGTAAATGCTGGCAGCAGTAGCAGCAGTGCAACTGGAAATTTCCAGAACCTTACCACCACAAATGCATATGGTAATCCCAAAGACACTGTTTCTGGAACAGACCTGAATTCCATTCCCTATGGGGTCCCAAGTGAAGAACACAGGTATGGACATGTTTATTATATTTCACACTATTTTTTTTGCTTGGAGAAAGAAAACTTACTTCAATGAAAAACATATATCACTAGAATCAACTTGCTTGACATATTTTAATAAAGAGCCTATACTTGTGTTTCTTGTTGTATTTGATGCAGATCTTGGATTTCTATTACATGCAGATGAATTTCTGTTATATAGATTATGATATGCTTTGTTTTTGTAATTTGGGCTCATGTTATTGTCACTTCATTTCCAGTAAGAAATATTGGATGTCAGAATGGCAGCTTTTTTCTGGTTATTTCATTCTAATCACTATTCTGGGCCATGATGTCTTTGTGCAGCTTTCAAATTCTGTAGCAGTTTATGAGAATGGTGGGGCTGTGTTTGTCTTGGGTTATTTTGTTGCAGATGTCTGAAGTCGCTTGGTTTTGTTGTTAGAATGTTATTACTGCAGAAGTATCTCTTAAATTTTTCTTTTAAAATTTTTGTCAAAGGACAGACAAAATTTACCTGAATTTTTTAAATCTTCTGTCAAAAGTTGTTTTGTCATGTTGAAGACAGGAGTTATAGTTCTTTTCCTAAATCCTAAAGTATTTAATGTTTTGGTTTATTTTCTTGTCTGCATGATGCTCTAAGAGTTGGAGTAGATAGAATGTGGAAAGCCTCTTGAATTGAATTTATTCACAAGCTTCTTATTGGATTTGCTGACTAAATTATGTGGAAGGAAGATGGTCTTTAATTGCCTTTTTTTTTTTTTTTTCCTTCCTTTGATTTTTTTTTTTTTTTTTATTTTCTTTTTGAAACATTCTTGGTTGTTTGTGGTCTAATTTAGATTGGAAGG
>Ga0099824_1000272_pt1 | contig 54133 bp, 24 predicted proteins | sample SiratrowhiteBW_FD_76837 | JGI IMG/M metagenome (GOLD analysis project Ga0099824, IMG submission 76837) | Root nodule microbial communities of legume samples collected from California, USA - Siratro white BW | ecosystem: Host-associated > Plants > Roots > Nodule | place: USA: California... | reverse complement strand
TTCATTCACTGTTAAATCTCAATCTCCACTTCAATCTCAACATTTAAAGAAGTCACTAAACTACCAGTATAATTAAACTTGAATTATCAATTAATCTAGTTTATTCAATACATACATTGCATTTCAAAAGAGCTAAACATTGAGAAACAAAAAGCCAAAAAAAAAAGAAATTTTTTTTTTAGCTTGGGCGAGACCAATTTCGCCCGGGCGAAAATACCCCTCGCCTGAGCGAAAAATTTATCGCTTGGGCGAAAGTAGTCCAGAGAGCAAGATCTATTTTCGCCTTAGTGAAAATACTCTCGCCTGGGCGAGAATACCTCATCGCTTGGGCGAGAATACCTCATCGCTTGGCCGAAAGATTTCTCGCCTAGGCAAAAGCACTATAGAGAGCACACTTGCTCCAGGGGCTTTCTCGCCTGGGCGACTGTACCCTCGCTTGAGCGAACTACTTTCTCGCCTGGGCGAGTAATTTCCTGCCTAGGCGAAAACAGTCCAGAGAGCATACTTGCTACTTGAAACCATTCTCGTCTAGGCGAGATGATGTCGTCTGGGCGAATTATGCAGGAAAATCAGCAGAATTCACTATATCAGAGTTACCATGCATGTCTCAGATGAATAAATTGGGTGACAATCAAGCCACATACACGATGAATGATCTACCCTAACACGAATTATCTATTCAACAGATCAACATATCATCAATTTTCACACAACTATCTCATACATGCAACATTCAATTCAACATTTCAGACCTACAGGAAACTTTACCAGATACAAATTATACAATTACTACAATCATTAACTTCTCTATTCAAGACTTAAATTTGTAAATCAAACAAGCACTAACGTCCCTTACCTGAATTGCACTAGAAGTTCTCTCTAACAGCCCCAAAGCCTAAGATTGTCAAGAACTCAAATTCAAACGGAGATTCTGATCGGGTAGACTTGCTCTATTCTCCGTCACGAGTCCAATGGTGGGCTCCGCTTGAGAAACTGATGAAGTATGGAAGCGGAGACTTAGAGAGAAGTCAGAAGAAAGAAGTGTTAGGAGTTGTAGAGAGATGATAGCTTGAGTGGAAATGAGACTTAACTACTTACTTTTTCTATAAATACGCGTTTTTAGTTTAATAATATAATAATCAAGTGCTTATTCTACTTTTACCATTTCTACTCAAATGACAGATTTTCTAGATTGTTACAATTATTGAATTTATTTGTGTTTTTTCTTGAGAAAGTCATGTTAATACCGGAGGTTTTAATAGTTAAAAAAAGAATTTATTAGTGGAAAACCAAGTAGAAATATTGAATACGCATCTTGGAAAAAATAAGAGAAAAATTATTTTTTACTTTTTGTATTTTTATAAAACCATTTTAGTTCATTTACTTCCAGAAAATGATAAATTAGTCTTTTTAACTTTTTAAAAAAATATTTTAGTTGAATTTTTTCTCTAATTTTATATCAATAAAAGTTATCAGTAAAAGATAAATTTAGATATAATAAAAGATTAATTATTTTCATTTTCAAAAGGTTCAAAAATTATCTCGACAATTTAAAAGTACAAATAATATGGGAGGCAACTACAGCTGAATGTTAGTTTTTTTTTTCTTTTTTAAGATTAAGTATATTTAAGAAAAAAATGATTTTAAAGTACATAAATAATGAAAATATCTTTTAAAAATTACTAGAAAAATTATTTTGAGTTTAGATAAGATTTTATCTTCAATAAGAGACATGATTTTAAAATAAATAAATAATTAAAAGTATATTTTAAAAAATATTTATAAATAAATTGAAAACAATTTATTCTTCATTTATAAAATTTTCTTCCTGAAAACATATAAATACTTTACCCTTTTCCTAACATTATTAGATTATTGATTTTTTTTAACATACATATTATATCATTAAAGAGATAAAGTAGATTGTTTCATCAAAGTATTTAAAAGAAAATTTTATTTCATCTATATTTTATTATATTTATTTTCTTTTTTTATGTTTGGAGAAATTATATAAGATTATAATGAATAGATTTACATGATGGTGTGTATGTTGTTAAATACAAGAACTCGTCAAGAAAAATATATATTTGGATTCACTAATAATCTAAATCATATAAATTAAAAGATTTTACAATGAGAAGTTGGATAATAATATTGAATTAAGCTTTTTGAAACATGTTCATAGAACTTTCCTAACATAAATTGAAGTTGGATTACTAATAGTATTTGGATGGTTCAGGTATTAATATTTAATATGACATATTTAATACGATTTTTTGAAAGATATTGAGTGTGAAAATTATCTTAATATTATAAGAGATACAATTGAAGATTGTTATAAATGGGGTGTAATTTGTTATTATAAATATATGAAATAAAAATGTATCTAATTATGTTATTCTCATAGATTAAGAATGTTGTAATAATGTTAATAATATATATATTCTAATGATATCATATCATAAGACATGAGACTTAAATGTTTGAAGATTAGTTCATGTTAATATTGTGTTGTGTTACAATTATGTTTCGACTTAGTACAAAATTAAAATATATTAAAAAAGTGTTGTAGATAGAAAGAAACATTCTTAGACAAAATTACAAGTATGATTTATTATATTTTTAGGATGGTGAGACTTTATATATGTATTTTGGAAACTTCAAATTTTAGGTTAATATCCTAAGAATACATGTGTGTGGACATGTGGGTGTATGTGTAATCTGCATATGTAAATGCCTTTATGCTCCTGTGGATGTGTTTAATAAAAGCTTAATATTTTAAGAAGAAGACATAAAAAATGAAAAAAAAAATATAATAATTTAAAAATTATTAAAAATAAAATTAAAAATACCCTCAAAATATATTTTTACAATAAAAAATTATAAAAACGTGTTTAATTCTATTATTTATATTTATCAGCTACTTTAACTAATAATTTTGCCAAACACTTATATAAACTAGTTTAACTAACAACTTTCAATTATTAGTTAATTTTTCGGCTTCTAAATAGTTTTGCCAAACATAATATTGGAAAATCCTATTTCCAGCAGCGTTAGAAAATGCTACAAGCTACTAAGAAAAAGTGTTCACTTAACACTAGTAATAGTCATATAAGCTTTTCAGTTGATAAAGAAAACTAGAAGCTAACTTAATTGAGCATAACTAAAAACTAACGAAATTACCATATGCCAAACATAATTATTGTTATAAGACTTAAATATATTTTTAGTTCCTGCAAAATGAATACATTTTGATTTTGGTCTTGAAATCTTTTTTACTTTTAATCTCGCTAAAGAAAACATTATAATTTTTTATCCTTAGTATTATATGACATTCCTTAACTGCGTATGTGTTGTGTTGGGAGAAAGGTTGTGTAATGACCTCAAGTGATATACCTACTAGTGATGTGACGTGAGTTAGTTTTTCTAAGAGTTCTTTTAATAAAATAACCATAATTATGTTTTTACGTGTTATATAATCTAAATATGCTTATTTCAGATTAAGCAAATTTTAGTTTATTCTAATAAGCAAATTAAGATATGTAAAATATATTTAAGAACTCATTTTTCACAAATATAAACTGTGTGAAAAATATTGAAAAGGGAAAATTAAAGTTAAATTTATGTTTATGTTTAAGCTCTAATTTATTTGATTATGCATGAGATGTATGTGAGTTAGTTTTAAATTTAATTAGAGGATGATAGTTATGTTTAAGTTTAGAAGTGATAGTAGTATTTATAAATGGTGTAAAAATGTATAAACAATTCTAAGAAAATAGAAAAGAGGCGAGTTTGGCAAAGTGATGGGTGCAAATAGTAATTTCAAAAGTCTTTTATAATTGCACCAAATTAACTATCTTCTTCTTTCTCCAAAACCTTAGAACCTAAATCCTCCTTCCCTTTCCTTTTAGAGTATTTTATTTTCAAGTTAAATCAAGAGATAGGTAGAGAATCCATAGTAAGAATTGTCTTTAGGTAATCTCCTTTTTCTTTCGACTCTTTCATTTTCTAATTATTTTCCCATATAAACCATACTTGGCTTGAGATTTGCGGGTTGTAGGGAATTTTAACTTTAAGCTTGATTTTAAGGCGTCTGATGGTTATGATTTGAAATTTGAGATGATAAAAAAGCTATCATGATGTTTTACTTATCATTCTTTTCAACATCTAGATAATTTAGTGTAAAAAACTCAAAGTAAGGAAAACCAAGTTTGTTCTAAATTTTAATATCAATTTTAATTTAGGTTATATATGCTTGCCTATTTATATTTTTTTATAGGGGTCGCCAAATACACTTTAGAGCATTGATGGTTGGTCCATTTGATGAACATCGTTTGATGAGGATTGTCTGTTTTTAGTAAACAACAATGTATAATGGACTTCTTTTAATGAAATGTGTATGCTTAAAGTGTCCATTCATAGTTGATAATTGTTTTATTAGTTAATTAGGCTTTTCATTTTTGTTATGTAGTTAGTTATTATTGTAACTAATCTATATATACTAGATCTTATTAACTTAATTACAAGTTAGATTCATATGTACTTATGTAATTTGTCTTAATGATTCATTGTAATTCTTTCTTTCTTGTTTAAGCATATGTATTTTGTAAACTTCTTGTACTCAATGTATTTTCTTCTTATATGTATTTCATCAAAAACAAATTTATAAAATATATCATTTTACTCATTACATTGTACTTTGATCTTTCCTAAAGGAAATAGGATGAAAATGTATAAATATCACATAAAATTTTAAAAATAATCAGTATGATATATATACAATTACAGTTTCAGAAATTTTCAGTGTAAATGTCGTAAAAAACCATACATGATGAGGATTCTTTATAACTAATCTTAAAAAGTTGAAGTTAATTTCAAAATGATACTAATGTCTTTTTGGACAACACTCTACTAATAAGTCTCAAGCAAAAAAAAATCATTATTAACTTTTATGTTAACGAAAACAAAAAATTATTTAAGTGTATATTATATACATTAAATTAGTTATTTAAAAACTTCGAAAATAAAACTTTTAAACAAGCTACAAATTTATTTTTCAATAATCTTATATATAGTTAATAATTAATATATATATATATATATATATATATAAGTATACGATTTTAATATATTATAAAGTTTTAATATAATCTAAAAATGAATAATATTTATATTTATTTAAATATATTGGTTGTTAAATTAAAACATTTTTTAGAACTCTAAAGTCTAATTTTCTTAACTAAATAAACTTTAAGAAAATTTCAGACAACGGAATTCGTAAAAAAATAATTTATATAACCTTAAGACTGAATCACAGACCAATCAAACTTTTAATAACTAAAAATACACAGTAACAAGTCCTAAGAGAAAATAATATATAATATTATGCCTAAATATACCAAAACTGCATAAGGATTATAATAACATCGAATAATGTAAAATTCGAGACATCATTGTCTTAGGTAACAAACAAATTGATGTTTAGGAAAAAAAATCCAATCAACTCAAATATTTTAATATATTTAATAGATTGTGTTAGTTTTAGTTAATGAATGATTACTCACTCTACCATATATTATTACACTCTATTTACAGAAAACATCAATCTCTAACAAGCAAAACATAAAGTACGGGATTAATCATAAAGAAAAAATCATAAAAAAGATAAAAATATAGAAAAATATTGAACATCGACTTAAATCTAACGTAAGGCAGATTGAATACGATGCCATAAAAATCCAAGAGCTACACAAATGAATTGTGCCCAAAAATATAATTTTTTTATATTTATGTTTTCATTTTAGGAGGAGATAAAGATATCATAAAAAGCTAAACCTACATTTAATTTTTCTCGTCATCAACATACCTTTTGTAATATCCGTGGAAAACAAAAGAGAAATGGGAATGCAAGGAGAAGAAGCACGAACCCCACGCCCGCATGCCTCTCTGTCCCAAGCTTTCTTTTCTCTTTAATTTTATTTCTTCATACCTAATTTATTTTAAAATATAATCACAGGATGCAGTAGTTGAGAAATAGGAGATTATTTTATCAAAGAAGTAAAATTTAAGTCTAACTCAATCTTACAAATCCTTAATTATTTTATATATGAAATACATGGATTACAGAATCATAATAGAATAATTACTCTAACATAATTACTAATAATCTTCACATAATAATTATTATTTATTATCTGTTAAGGTACTTTAATAGAATCTCTAATTATTCTCATATATTATTTATTACATTTCTATTCCATTAAATTTTTTAAAAAAAAGTAAGTTTTCATTTTTTCTAAAATTTTCTTTGTCTTTCTTCTTAAGTTTTTGTTATCCGTAAGGATAGTTGAAAAACTAATTTTTCTTAACTTACTAAGAGTATACTAAAATTTAGTTTTGTTTGAACAATTTGTTCTAGATTTTTAGAGATTGGATTAATATTATTGACTAGTTTGGAGTTCGGCATCTAAGATAAGGGTTTATACTAGTTAGTTATTTTCAAATAGAACTTTAGGATATAAGACTTGAATATATAATCATCAGTGTTCAAGTATTTCTTGTAGGTCTGACTGATTGTTAAGCTTTGGATAAGTTTGGTGTGATTAATTGACCTGATTATAATGATGTTAGAAAGTAACATATGAGAACAATTGATTGAATTGTGAATTAATTATATGTCCATATGTAACCATTTTGGTTTAAATGAAACCAATGTACTGGGGATTGAAAGAAAATAAGGTACCATGGTTACATATATATATATATATATATATATATACTCTTCAATATTGAATTGAATTGATATGGTATGATGACTATAGATGTTCATATGTAACCATTTTGATTGAAATAAAACAGATGTACTGGAGATTAAAAGAAAATCAAGGTAACATGGTTGATTGAATTGTTCTAAGAAATCAAGGTAATGAGATTGTATATAAATCTTTCTGTATTCAATATGACTGAAATGAAGTTAATATAAGTGAATGAAGTATGCATGATTGAAATGAACTAAAAAGTTGTGATTGAAAATAGATTCATGTATGGTTTATATGGATGATGTTTTTGGTATTAAAACTTTATATGTCAGACTTTAAATTTTTTTTATGAATGATTAATATGGTTTATGCTTTTTTTGAAATTATTGAGTATATTATAAAATTTTATTTTCATTAGCTTATCCTTTATTTTTTGTTATGTTGTGAATTGATTATACTATGTACATGATCAGATAAGAATGCAAGTATAAGACTACATGAAAATGTAGGCTTTATATTAAAATTTATTTTCTTTTATTAGTTTCACTATTTAGACAATATATACTTTTAGAGTAAACTTTTTATTTTATAATAGCCATAACATAAAATTTAGAGAAATATATACTTTTCGTTCATATATTATTTTTTGAAAATTATCTTCCGGCTTCTATTTTTAAATTGATAAATTTAGTGTTCTATTTTTTAAAAACATGTGATTCTTTTTTGTTTCTATACCAAAATATAATATTTAATGAAGAGTTTTCATCGTTACAAAATTGATGACAAAACTAAATTTATATATGTGACGTTAATTTTTCTTTTTATTTAAGTGTAATACATATAATTAAACTTTCAATTTTAGAACTAATTAATCAATTTTAGAAATACAGAATTAAAATTAAACTTAACGAATAGTAGATTACCAAAACATATTTAAAGTTGTAGAAATTATATCGCTAAAATAAGATAATAATGACTTCTGACACTTTTTAATAATTTTATTTATCTTATTCTTATTTCGTATTTTATTTTATTTTATATCTCTTACTTGACTGAATTATTGTGTATTGAGCAGAAATCTATCGTCCCAATAATATATGCATTTCAAACTTGGCAAACTCCCGTTCTAATAATTATTGTTTCTGTTTCAAAAAAATAATAAATCCTCTTAAACTAAAATCCCTCCTAAAAAATACCCAAAAGATTTCATTCAATATTTTCCAGTTTTAAATTTATTTTCTTGTTTTCCACGAAATCAATTTGAGAATAGTTCCGTTGTTTTTTCCTTCTAAATGCAATATTTTTAAGAGTGTGGTTTCATAAATGGCATAATTTATACAGTTTCCATTTGAGAGAAAAAAATTTAATTTTGAATAAAAACATTTAATATCTTACCTTTTTAAAAAATAGGTTTCGTCTTTTAAATTAAATAAACCCTTTCAGGCTTTCAAATTTACAGTTCTACAAGATTAAAACAGTTTAAACAATAAAAAGGTAATTTTAGTCTTTCAAGTTAAATTATCATTTCAAATTTAGAAAATAAAAATATTGTTTAAAACTAAATTAATCTCCAATTTGTATATCAGTTACACAAAAAATAATCTCAACCTTCCACTCTAAACTGAAGGAACAGTCTAGAAATCTCTTCAAACTGAAAGTAACATCACACTAGACCAAGTAAATAAAATCCATAAAAAACAAACAATATTCATAAAAAGTTGCCACATTGGCAGGTAAATGGTAATTTCCAATCCCACCGAACCCTCCAATGATTGGAAAATTTTTTCCCTTTTGAATATAAATAAATTGCAAAGCAACACAAAGATCCGCATCTCACAATCTCACCATCTATATCTATCCACACATCCACACCCTTCTGCCTCAATCCAATCCTCGTCACACACAAAACACAACATTCGCACATGCTGTGGACCAAATACAGATCCATCACCCAAAAAACCACTTAATTATCCATTTTGTGTTCGTGTTGGATTCGGTTTCAGGAATTTCTCCAAGAGAGCCCGTGAAGGGTCTGTGATGTACCATAAGCTTTTCGAGCTTTTGATTTTCGGCGGCGAGAAGGTTGAAGAGACCCAGTGGGAGAAGGAGCGATAATTCACACCAACACCATTCTTCTAGATCTGTCCATTCATCTTCCACCTTCTGATTTTTCCCGGTACGTCAAAAAAAAAAAAAAAAAAAGATCTTAAATTTATTATCAATTCCACAAATTAAGCAAATACCATGCAAGAATCGTGTACCCTTTTGTTCCTCTATGCCAAACATTATTGTTCGTGTAATTGTTATTTAATGGGTTTGTAGGTATGGCGGCGAAGGTTTTGAAAGAGACAAAGTCATTGCCGGCGGCGGAGATGGCGGCGGAAACGGCGGAGGCGGCGGTGTCGTCGGTGAAGTGCTGCTGCTGCGGGTTGGTTGAGGATTGCACGCAGGCGTACATTGGGCGCGTGAAGGAGAGGTACGGCGGGCGTTGGATTTGTGGGCTGTGTTCGGAGGCAGTGAAAGAAGAGAGGGAGAGAGAGAAAATCATGATAACAACCGACGAAGCTCTGAAACGACACATGAGGTTCTGCCAACAGTTCAGTTCAGCGGCTCCTCCCGACAGCACCAACGATGATTTGTTCGTCGCCGTCAAACAGATTCTGTTCCGAACTTTGGATTCTCCGAGGAAAGACCGTTTCACTTGCCGACCACTTGGGAGATCTCACAGTTGCTTCTCAACCATGCAAGGAACACACCAGGCCCCGAGGGAATGATCACTCCTAACATTGTCTCTAATAAAAGGACTCATGAATCACGTGTTCTTTCCCACAAAAAGACTTAGATACATGACTGCAATGTTATTCTTTCATGTGAGAGTTGAAGTTTTATTTTGTTAATTTAAGTTATTAGGATAGAACTTCAATGTTGATAAGAGAATAATATCAAGGAATACTGTATCTGAGTTTTGTTGTATAAATAAAATTGAGACTTTGGTAGATAATAATTCAAAATAATGTTAGAAGTAAACAATGCAAAAGCCATGGTTTGTGGTTGAGAGTGAAGGTTCAGTTGTTAACCCCAGTCGTGTGTTGGGTTATTGTTGATAGGTGTCTTCCTTCCTTGACTTCAATCTAAATGTCACTTAATGTCACTTTTTGTTACTAGTAATGAAATTTCAGTTTCTTTGTCCCTAAATTCAACTTTTCAGAAATTCTTCCAAATTTTCTTTTTGACAAAATGCTTTTGTCCCATGTCAAGTTGAAATCACTCCATCTTACATATTCAGTTATTGAGATGCTTATGGTGCTATTCAATTATTCTTAATGGCTTATCATTGCTTCTTATACCTCTGTATATATACAAGAAGGTGCATCCTCTAGATTAATTTTTGAATGATGTCAACAATTTATTTATTCAAATAGACTCCATAAGGGTTTAGGAATCAATTTCAAAATTTTCAAAATACAAGTTGATTATAAACTAATATAAAAAAAATGTAATTTTAACATTAATTACGGGCATAACTCATTGAAATACTTAATTTTTAAAATCAGTAACAGAAATAATCGAAGTTAAATAATCAATTTATAAGATCATAACCCATGGCCAAGTTACATTCTTTTATGTTGGTTACGGTTTTCCTCGTAGAAAAAAGTAATTTTTTAAATTCATTTTCTGTTTGCAGAGAAATTTCCAATATATAAAAAATCAAAACCAATCTCAAACTAGTATAATTTAAAATTCCAAACGTTCATAAACAAACATTAGAACATAAATAAATAATTATATTATTCAAAACTTTGAAATAAACAAAAGTTTGTAAAAGTTCTACATGTTTTACGTATCTCTAACATCTTGTCCTTGTGTAATATAATTTATTGTCTCTGAATACCTGTGAGATAAGTTGAATTATGAATATAATTTTGCATAGTAATAAAAATTATCTTCATAATTTTAACATTTTTTAATATTGAATATTATGTTAATTAATTATGTAAAATATATACCTATTAAAGTTAAAATCCTATGGAGAATATGAATTAGTTACATTCATAATAATCTACTTTGGATTGATGCCTTGACTTTTGTGTTTCTCATATAATGTACTGCAAGTCTTGAAAACATTACGGAGAAGTAAAAAGTAACAAATATTAGTGTGGTTAAAGACCAATAATTTAAAGCTGATCAAAATAGTAATTGAATGCAATAATATGAACAATTGATTTTCTGATCTAAATAACCGTCACTAAACATCTCTACTTGACTGTAGGAGTCAATTCTTATTGCATATTTGAGTTTTTTTTCTTTTTATTTTCCTATTTTGTATGGATTGTGATTTCAAAAACCATACACATTAGTCATTAAATGCTACTGAGATAATTCATTTTAAATCCTAAAACAAGGTTAACCATAACTACTAATGTAATTTAAATAAGAAAATGAATAGTTAATTCATACTTATGGTTCAAACCTAAAAAGCAACCATGTTTAGATACTAATTACCCATTATTATTTCTGAAACATTAGTGAGTGCAAGGTAAAGGGAAATTTTCTGTCATGTACCCTAAACTTGTTTACATTCCAATAGACCTAATAATACTGGATGTAAAGTTCTTTGACTATTGAAGATCTTAAACATGTCATAAAAATGAATAATTAGATTGTGCACTTAAAAGAAAATATGGACATTGTACAAAACAATTCTTATTAAATATCTAGGTCGAAAAACAAGTGTATATATAACTTTTCTAACTAATGTCAAATCTTCACTAAGTATAGGAATATGAGTATCAACGTCTTCAACCACCATTCTAAGGATATTAGGTTCTAAAATAACATCATAATAGTTTAAGCTCTCTTGTAAATTTTCAGTTCAATTATCAAAGGTTGTTGGGTCAGATTGTCCCATACCAATTGTGATTTCAAGTATTAAACATTACAAAGGCTTGATTTTTATGTTGAGTAAATTCAGTGTATTAGGGATTGTATGGAGTCGTCAACTATTTCAATTCTGGTCAATGATAGCCTAACTGAAAAGTTGACCCCTTAACATTATTTTTGTTCTTGATAGTGGGGAAGGGTTTGTCAAGTTTAGTTAGACAGACAAAAAGAAAACATATCTTAGAATGGATAAAAGTGGGTCAAAATCAGGTGGTAGTAAATATGTTGTAAATTTGTGAATGATACTTTTTTTTTTTTTTTTGTAAAAGTGATATTAAGAATATCTTTACTGTAAAAGGTATCTGCGTTTTTTTGAATTTGCATCGGGACTAAGGTAAATTTTCACAAAAGTAACATAGGGGCTGTGGGGGTACAAGGATGCTTGCTACAAAGGTTTGCGGAGATCCTAAATTGTGACATCATGAGAATTTCTCTTATGTAATTAGGGATCCTAGTAGGAGGGAAACACTGAAATTCATTCTTTTTGCAAAATATGATAGGAAAGTTTAGGAAAAGGTTAGCCAAATGGAAAGGAAAGAGAATCTTGATGTCTGGCCTAATCACTCTGACTAAGTCTGTACCGACTAAATCTGTACTTACTGGTCTACCTCTATTCTCTCTATCTTTATTTTAAATGTCAAATGTTGTGTACAAAGAGGTAAAAAAGATCCAAAGAGAATTTTTGTGGGGTTGGGAGCATGAGAGTAGAAAAATTCCATGGGTTAAATGAGATACTTTATGTAAGGCAAACGAAGAAGGGAGAATGAGAGTTAAAGACTTGAAATTATTCATTTATGCGTTTGTCAGTAAGTGAAAGTGGAGACTTGGATGTGAGGAAAGAGGTTTATCGGATCAAGTTTTAGAATCAAAGTATGGATCATGGAGATCCGTAAATAATTTTGGAAATGATAGGCAAAAGTCCAGACGGTGGAGAGATCTTAAAAGTATTTGGTTTGATAAGAATATAGTTTGGAGGTTAGGTAGGGGTGATAGGATTCAATTCTGGGATGATATTTGGGTTGGACAAAATGCTCTTATAAAGATTCTTATGCTAGACTTTATGTCAATAGCTTGAATAAGGAAGCTACTTTGAGTCAGGTTGGGAGATGGAATGATAGTATTTGGGAGTGAAATCTGGAGGGAAGGAGAATCTGGTTTCAGTGGGAGGAAGACCAAGTTAATAAAATGTTTGTAGAGTTAGATAATAATCTTTTAAATGGTCAGGATTGTGATTAAGGGATTTGACAAGTCAATGATCTCCAAGTTTATATTGTTAAGTCTGCATATAACATTTTGAATGAAGGGATCTTAGATGAGGAGACAGAGTTGTGTAATACTTTTTGGAAAATTAAAGCATTTCCTTCTACTTTAACCTATATAGTAGAGATGTGCAATTTAGTAGGTTGTGTCCATTGTGTGAAGACAAAGAGAAAAAATTTTGCTAATCTTTTTCTAATGTTCAGTATTATTAGGAGAGTGTGGGGTATGTATTATTCATAGGTTGAAATATATACAACACTATATTTCCTGACTAAACAAAATTTTAATTACTTTGTATTGTTACATTTGAATGCAAAGGAAAACAAGGTTTGGAGTGTTGTATGGGTAGGGATTGTTTGGAGTATTTGATTACATAGAAATAAAGTCATCTTCAAAAATAAGGTTGGCATGAAAGAAATCTTTAGCATGGCTCAAGTCAATGCATGTACTTGGATAACAAATAAGTACCCTTAGGTAAAATTTTCTTATTTCAATGTCTAAACCCTTTCTTGTACAAATGCTTAGTTTTCATTGACAGAGGATGTTTGTTTTGTAAGTTTTACTAACCCATGCAGATATTTAGAATCTTGTTTTCGGTTCCTTGGTGAAATAGTAATGGTATTATCTCAAACATTGGACTATGTAGTAAAGATATTTTTATTTATTTTTGGAACAAAGGTTATATACTGTCTCTGTCGGAAATTGGTTGTACTAATTTTATTGTGAGGAATTCTAGAGTTTGCCTAAAAAAAGGATTGTTTGTGTTATTGCTTTGCAGGTTAATTGAAATTGGTGTTATTAGAGGTAATGGCGTGATGAAGAATGTAGTCTGTCTAAGGTATCCTAAACCAATCTGGGTTGACTTCAAAGGATGAAGATTTGTAGTTTACTAGGTCTAAATCCGCAAGGAAAATCAATCAGCTTTTAAATTATCAACATCCATAAGGAAAGGAATGAAACTTATAAGAGGATATGATATGCCTACGAAGGTAAACAAGGTAAATAGAGGTCGTTGAGCACTTGTAGAATTCAAAGAATTTTTATATTTTTATTTAAAGTACCTTAATATTTTTACTCAAAGTACCTTAATTTGAGTTTGTTGCATAATTTTGTCTCTTGTTTGTTCACTTGGACTTTGTCTTGTGAGATTTAATTTATTGGATAAATATTTGTACAACTTTTTAAAGTTTTAACATCTATCAACTTAACCTTTTTTTCCATATTCTTTTTGGTAGAAAATTATATATCTCATCATATATCTCCTACTAGACGGATAGTGAATACAATTATTCTTTATTTGTGTTAATATTAAAAAAAATAATATGCTATAAAAAAAATTATAGCATTTGTGGATTACAAACAAAAACCAATTCCATTTAAAACAAATCTCACTTTGCTTCAATCCAAATATTCACAATTTTTTTTCCACATGTTCTTGTTGATATCTAAAACTAAACTTAAACTTAGGCCTTTGGTGAAAAATTATCATCAATATAATCTAGAATTTAATCATCAAAACTAAAAGTTGTAGAAGCATATAAATTCATAATGATAAGAGAGCCCAGTGGTTTAGCCTTCCAGACCAGCATCTTATATATTCTACTATTCTCACATTCATAATGTGATGTAAGAGTAGAGAAGAATGTAGTGTGATATGGTGACCTAACCTATTTATATACGAATGAGAGTGTCCTTTTGTATTTCTATTTACCTATTAGGTGATAGAATTATCTTTTGATCACATATTAAAGGTTTCATAACTTTTCAAGTACTTAACAACTAAAATACTTTAATACCAATTGATCACTCTTAATTTGGCATAAAAGTTATAGTAGTAATTATTCTTAATATCTTGAATATATAATTATTCATATATAAAATATTTTTTAACAAATGAATGTATCTTTCATCAATTGAGTCTGACAATCATACCAAGGTAGGATGATATATTGATATTATAAGGATGTGTAACATGGAATTTTCATGTAATGGATCCTAATATGCCTAATTTCATTAGATCCTCCTTAAATCTTAGTAAGATCAAACCAAAATAAAATTAGAGTTTAAATATACCTAACCTTTATTTATATGGAAACATACTTGAGCTATATATGTCAGTCATAAAAACATCTAGAATTACAAACTCCCACTAAAATTATATATCACTTAAAGAGATAATACCCATACAATTAGTGTGCTCATGAATCCCCTCATGAATCCTTTTGGACATTAATCTTTAGTGACCACATCTATAACCATAAAGTTTGTATTAATATGTTTTATAGATGATTGTTTACTCATAAAATATGTTTATATATTATTGTTTAAAAAGAAAACTAATAATTTGTTATTACAAAATAACTTAAGTCATCTTTCTATATCATATATATATATATATATATATATATATATATATATATATATTATAACAAAATTTTGTGGTTTATTTAACACTTTTCCAATAAATAAACCTAAACATACAATAGGCTCTATTTTTTGTTAATGTGTAAGAAATCTTCTTCATTTGCTTTTCTTTCTTCAGAGAAATTTGTTATTAACATATATTTTTACAAAATTTAATCAAATTTTTATTTTAATATTTATGATAAAAATTATTTTTTATTATCATAATAAAAGGTGGATGCACATGTATGCACATGTGTTTCAACTAGTAAATGAGAATGTTAATAACACATTTTTTAATATTTTTGTTTTTAATTTTGAAGTATTTAATATATTTTATATAATAAAAATAATGTGTTACTGACTATATTATTAACACTATCTTTTATGAATAATAGAAAGCTATTATTCTTACATTTATTCTATTAAAAAATAATTTTAATATTAATATGCATAAACTGACATTAATGTTATTATCAATAAATAAACTAAAGTTGGAGTGATTATAAATAAGATTCTTTTGGCAGATGAACAGATAAAGTCACTTTTTTTATTCAAGATTCAATTTGACAAATTATGCTCAATTCATGCTCCCATATTTATACCTAATGGTTTTTTGAAAAAAAAAAAAAAAAATCTTCTGTTGAAGGAGAAAGGTGTGACATCTAATCCCACATCAAATCCTCTAATTATTAATATCAAATTCTTGAGAATTTAGCATAGAATATTATTTGGTGAAGAGGTTACCCACTTTGGAGAAAGTCACAAAGCAGTGTTTAAGTAATTTGATTAAAAAAATCTAAGCACTCCTAACAAATTGAAAGAAGGCATGTTGCCTTTACTTGCCATTTGACCACATACCTAGTTATAGTGTAAAAGTATTTTTGGTTTTTAAAATTGAGATGTTAGTTATATAAGGACATGACTAATAGAAATTAAAATATAAAAGAAGTACTAAAACTTAAGCAAGTTAACAGGTTAGGTTCTACAAATGTTAGAAAAAATAATTCTTTTCTTGACAAAGTAATATGAGATATTTTTTAATCTACTAAAAGTACTGTAGGTTTAAGTCTTAATGCATAAGTATTTAGGTGATGAGAATATTTGAAATACAAAAGCAAAGTGAAGATTAATATATTTGGAAAACATTAACAAGATAATAGATAAACTCAAACATTGTTTTTTAGCACTCAGGACAAATTTTATATTAATTGATCTTGTATATGTTTATATTTATACATCAAATCTAATATAAATTTATACTTTATACTTGAAAATTGTTTCCAAAATATACATATAAAGTAAAAAAAAAAATTGATGATCTCAATCACATACTTTTATAATATATACACTGTTATAACATATAATATAAGATAAAGGATGAGACAATTGCAATAATTATTCCTTAATGATATATAATTTAATTCATATATGCATATATCATTCACACTATCCCACATTATTATCAATTAAAACTATAATAATAAACTACATCAAATTCAAGACTATTAGAATTCTCAAATCTATCTCCATTAAGGACAATTTGTCACACTGAAACTCTCTAAGTATCTCCCACTAAAGATTAACACCTAATCTATTAGGAACAATATTAAGATCTATCACATGTTCCATATGTCAGGTATTTCATTATACCTACTCTACAAAGCTTAAGCATAAGCAAGAATCTATTTTACTTTCTCATCAAGATGATATCATCATTTCAAGTACTCACACATCATGCACTAATGTGTATATCCATTCATTATATAAAATCTCATTACATATATCTATATGCATATCATTTAACACCCTATAGATAAAAAATAAAATAATATTGGAATCCTATTTAATTCCCTTATATGTTATGGTTGTCCTTTACACCCACTCTACAAAAGTTGATGCATTAAACTCACTTAGTATTTTACCACCTGATATCTTAGTTTATGCAGTTTTATCAATGAAGTTAGAATATCTTATTTCCTTAATAAGTTCATATATTTAGTATTAAGATCATAATAGGTCATGATACCATTCCAAGTACCCACACATTATACACCAACATGTATATATACCTTCATCATGTAACATCTCATTACATATCGATGTGTCCTATTTAATTTATAAATATAAACATACATACAAGTAATCAAGTATATTCATATAAATATACATCATTAACATATATATCAACCCATCATATACATGTTGTTTGAATGAGACTATCAATTGAGCAACATATATCTTCAAATAGTGAAATAATATTTTTTTCAAGGGACTTAATCACTTTAACACCATATTGACTCTAGAGTAGAGAGGCTTGATTTGACTAGTCTGTTGTTCAAATGCTCTTTTCTCTCCTTAATGACCAACTCTAAAGGAGAACACTAACTCTTTCCCCACTTAACTGTCACTTGGTTCCTTAAGTGACATGACTTGTTGCACACTTCATGAAATTTTAGATTCTCATCTGGAAATTTGATTTTCCATTGCTTAAGTGATGAGAATACCACAAACAGAGAGAATTATTTTAGAATCTCTCTCATTCAAGCCACAAGCCATGACTTGAGCAAAGATTATTTTCGCTTAAGTAAGAATGTTCAATGTTTAGGGTTTGAATTCTATTAATGGCTCCACACTTAAGTGAAATTGGAAAATATATAACACAGTCATGTAACAATTCAAACCAAATCTAATCCTCTCAAACATATTTTAAACAACTAAAACAACCTATTTTTGCATACCAAGTTGCATTTGATTCAATTGAAAATAAAAAAAGACAAATCCAAAACCCCAATACAATTAAAGGCATGTCCATTATTGTTATTATAATTTTAGATAACTTTACTTCATTATATCATATTTCAACACACTAAATCAACATAAATAAAATAAATGTCATTAGTTGTGTGTGTTAATAATCTTTCAAAGATTTAACACCACACAACTATCATATCCCCTTATCAAATCATAATTATCATATGATTTGGTAAATAAGACCTTTAAGTAATATAACACCTTAAACCCAAAAGAATGACAAAGAAATGATAGTCATAAGAAAAAGAAAAAGTAAAACTTAGCAATATCAAAGAGACACACTTTTATCTATTACTGTAGTCTCCTCCTAGTATGTCTCCTAGTATGTTTAAAGAATAGATTAATTGTCAACTTAGAATCTTAGAGAGAGTTGAGAGAATTTATATTTCTAGAGAGATGAAATTTAGATTCAAGTGAAGAATGAATTATTTACAAATTTATTTATAGACATATTCAAAATATTTTTCCATTCTTTGTTTACTTCAAATTATAACTCTTAGTCTAAATTAATGTGCATATTATAACTCTTAACCTAAATTAATGTACATATTGTGGATACTCCATTAACTTTCAAAATCAAACAATATAAATTGTCTGCAAAATTTTCACACTTAAGTCTATTATATATATATATATATATATATATATATATATAAATATATAATTTAACTTTTAATATTCCAATAAAGATGGAAAACAAAATACAAGAAAACAAAAGGCCAATTCATTAAATTCAAGTTTGACATAATGGGATCTATTAATTAAATATAAAATTAGAGGAAAAAAAAACTCCAAACATTAAACAGATACAAAATTCAATTCGAAATTTAAAGAATTAGTCCTCTATAAAGAATTAGTTTTCCTTTATAAAGGAAGAATGAAGAACATAAAAGAGAGATGATAAATATATAATTTAGAAATTGAGAAAAAAAATGGAAATACAATTTCTAAAATTAAAAAAATTAAACAAATGAATTTTGTCTCTCTAATTAGAGTTCATTTAGTCTATGTATAAACTCTATGATTATTTTTACATATATATATATAATTAGGTTTATAAGTGCAACATCCCATATTTTTTATATAATAATAACTTTATTGCATAAAAATTATATAATAAACTTGAATATAAAAATTCATACATTCACCATGTATTTCAAAATATACTTCTTCAAACAAGATTTAATAAGCATATCTTCGTAGAAATTACAAATAAAATAAAGCTTCTCTACCTGTCAAATCCTCTATTCACCTGTAATATACACTATCATTATACATGATCATCGCACACATGTAATATATACGATCATCACAGTTTTAAAAACAAAACAAACAACACACAAAAAAGGGCAAGCTAGAGAGTTTTCAAAATATATATATATATATATATATATATATTCATAAATTGGATTTCTATCTCAACAAAACAACAACAATTCAATCTTTCATTTTCATAATTCATCTCACATCATATATACTCACAAACAAAGATACTAGACTCTCTACTTCCGGAAGACACTCGTGCATTGAGTTAGACTCAGAGGTGGGCACTTGTCATATACCACCCAACTGTTCCGATCGGGCTCATATTTCAAACCTCAGACAAGACCATATGAACCTCCTTCGACTCTTCACTAACTGGTAATCTTCATCCATGCGAATCCAATGTACCAGTAGAGTCAGGATACCTCTTTAGAATCCCCAAACAATACACATCCTAATAATCTCAACACGGGTATCTCCTTTCCTGAAGATACTATGTATCGATCACACACCACATCATTCACAAACATTGATACTACATCGTACCATACATAAATATTCACTCAATTCAATTCAAATTCATCCAATTTATATATAATAAAGAAATAATTACAACAGTCAAACTAGCTTCCCTTTCCTCTATAGAGTAGAGATACTCAACAATCCTAAAATCCCAAGCAACCTAACTCTGTTTAAGAATCTGATCAGACACTCTTGATCTACTCAACGCTAGGAATCTAGGGATGTCTTCTGATTGTCAATCTGATAACTATGAGATCACAAATCTAGAAATCTAGAGAGAAGGTAGAAAACTTTAAAGAGGAATTGTTTGAGAGATTATGGTTTTCATAAGAAAGAAACTGTATATATATTTTCTTAAAAGGAAGAGAGAGAAAGAGTTGGTACTTTTTATAAACAAAATATTTTTGTTTTCAGATAATTGGTGGTTTTTATTAGAATAAAACAGAGTTGATAATTTTTATAAAAATAAAATAGAATATCTTCTTAGAGAGATAAAATATCTAAGAGAGAGAATATCTTTTGAGGAAGAGAGAGTTGGTGATTGTTATAAAAATAAAAAGTAAATAACTATCGTTTATTTACTTAAACATTTCTTCTGTTAAAATAATAAGTATCATCTTATCTATCTCTAATTCTAGGTTAGTTTTTATTTATAGCTATTTTCTAGGGTATTACAATAAGCTCCATTACAAAGGTTAAAATTAAAAAAAAAAACAAATTTTTAAAATTTTATACAAAAAAATAATAAATTTGTCTTAACTTTTAAAAATATAAAAAATAACATAAGATTCCAAATTCAACGTAAGATTCCAAATTCAACAAACCATATATTTTCAAAACCCTAAAAATGTTGAATACACTACTAGAGTCAACTAAAAAATAGTATTTAAAAAAATTTATGACAAAAAAAGTAAATAAATATAAAATTAATTCAAAATATAAAATTAAAATAATTACGTATACTAAGATCAATCTATTACAACTAGGAAAAAATAGTATAAACTAAAAATAAAACATAGTAAAAGTATTTTCAATATATAACAAAACTATAAATACATAACAAAACTATAAATATATTAAAAGTATTTTCAATATATAACAAAACTATAAATATGTTTACAAAATATATTTCATCTAATTAATATATATATACACACTTGAAATGAAATAAATTCTGATAGGAGTGCTTCATAAAATGTATCTAGTGGGAAACACATGGTACAATTATAGTGATGGATGGTAGATGGGAAGAAGGAGAATGAAAAAGAATTGGTACTTGATGGAGGCACTGGAGCTAAAGGTCGAAAATGGTAGACCCTTCTTGATAAGGATATCCAAAAGATGCAAATCTTATCCCACTCTCACTCATCACCCTTTTTCTTCACTTTCTTCTGTGCATGCCATGCCATCCAGCTCAACTTTAATGGAGGATCTCACCCCACTTAACACCCGTTTTGTCTTAATTACGTCATTTTTTTAAATTTAGAAAATGTAAACAAATTTTTGAGATGGGAATATACTATCAAAGTTAATTATTTCTTTATAATTGTTTTAAATTTAAGTGTTAAGAATATAAGTATGAATTTCAAATTTCATACCGAATATACATAAAATAAATTAAGTGACATATAAAGAAAGAAAAAAAAATCACAAACAACAAATCTTAATGTTTTAAATTAAATTAGAAGTGGTGTTTTTTATATGATGATGTGTTCTACTAAAATCTCAACTTATATTTGAAGAGGAAATGATTATTAATACAAGTACTAATTGAAAGAACCCCTTTAAATAAAAATATATTAAAAAAATCACAAACATTAAATTGTTAAAAGTGAGGTAATAAAATAGAAGTGGTAGATGTTCTTGATCTCTCTATCATATAATAATTTCAATATTAAGGACTAATTTTACAATACCTAAAATAAATTAAAGTGTTTTTCTATGCTCCATCTCACATTTTACATGTTTTGTTATAATAAATTACTAATTTTAAATTTTATTTTTAGAATAGATTATTCACATATACTTCTATTTTAAAGATATTAAGGAGAGAAAATATTTAAGAAATAAAATTGAAGATTTACTAAAGTTTGTTGACCGTGTTTATTTTCATTATATTAAGTAACCAAAAGTTATTTGGTTGTGTAAGAATAATTTTGAAATGTGTGATTCAACATTAATAAAGGAGTAGAGAAAGAAATTTAAAATTGAGTTTTATGATTACTCATGTTTACATTTTTACTCTTCATCTTATCTTTATGTAACACCTTTTATTTGTTTAAACATTTAAACTCATAATACATTTAGTTTTATTTTAGGTTTAGTATATCTTGTCACACAATCTAGTCTAATGGCTTATACTTTTGCATAAATTATGTGTAGCATCTTTCAAACTTTGTGTAATTTAATATTTTGTCTAATTGTTTAAGCTTTATGTATTTATTTAATATTTTATGTAATATTTTGGAGATCTCAGATCGACTAGATACGAGATCTTTTAATAGTTTATAAGTGGGTGCAAACCTCATCTTACAAGCCGATTTTATAAAGTTGAGTTAGACTTGAAGTCTACTTTTGATATGATATCAAAACCTATCTTAACAAGTTTGTTGAACTTATCGGAACACCTACTATCAGGCCGCTGTCAGACCACCTTGTATATAAATTTCACGCTTGTATATAAATTTCACGCTTATGTTGAAGGATCTCTACGTAAGACAGATGTGTTGTATAATATTTGAGTATCTAAGTAACTTCGCTGATAATACTTTAACATTTTTCAAAGGATTTAACGTTAGAAGTTTAAAAATATCAAATTTGAGAAAAAAAAAGTTAAATCTTTTATAACTGTCCACAAATATCATAGCTCATGGGAAAGGTTAAAAGAAATGAAACTTATAAGTGCTTTCATGAAATAAGATCTCAAAGAAAAAAAGTTATTAAAACTTATTAGATTACTATTCTTAGTATATAGTATAAATATACATATATAACTTTTATCAAAGTTTACTATTCATTTTATAAATAAGACCTTTTTTATTTATGGGAGAATTTATTTATGAACTCTTAAGTATAATTTTTAATTCTTATATATTTGAATTATTAATTTTTAATTTTTAATACTCTTATAATTATATACGTTTCTTCTCTCCACATTTTTATTACTAATCTTTATTTTGTTAATTATTTGATAGAAATTGTTGAGAATTACTCTTCTCCCTAATGCATGGATTAAAGGTCTATCATTTAGTGATCAAAGCTTATATTTATATTTATGTAACATATCAACATTAGAAATTTTGGGTGGCACAATAAGACATTTATTAAAGAAATTCATATAAATTTTTGAAAAGTGAATTGAACCGGAAAAGCTTTTCTGTGCATAGTTGATTAGCTGAATTTTCATGTGATTTGGTTTGAAAACAGGGTGCAAGTTGAATTGATTTTGTTAGGTGAGGTTTGCTTGGTGCATCTGGTTACGTGAACAATTGTTACACGCATTTATTCGGGCGGTGAAGCAGCGTATCAGGCAAACCAAAAACCTGAAGAATTCATTCAAACACAGCGCAATCGGTTCAATCAAATTCAATCGGAATTGGAACGGTGCAGATGTTTGAAAGCAATGACAACAGCAGTTGAAGCAACTTTGATGCAGATGCTGTGTTGTTCATCACGCAATTTAACGGTGCAATAATTTCTTTCGGTGACTGAAGCATGGTTGATTCGGTGTTGGTTTTGATCAACATCTTGTGTGGGTGTCTTTCAATTCAAGTCAAAACACTTTTTTCCAAATACTTGAATTGATTTGACATTGCTGAAGCAGTCTGAATGAGTTCAGACGATGAGTTCAAAGAAGTGCAATCCATTGCCAGCTAGTTCCTAAATTTTGTATCCAAATTGTGATTTCTTTGGCAAGTAAAATCAAAGTAGTTACTTGAACAACAATGTATTGTGAGTATCTCCCATGAAGACCTAACAGAACTATAGGAAGCACAAGTGAAGTTGATGTGTTTGATCTGCTCTTGCTGTGGAAAATTGGACACAGTTAAATTGTTCAGTTTAATTGAAGAATTGGAAATTGGTTGAAGCATATCAACTGGTGTTTATTTGATGCTCTTTGATTTTCAAAATTGAATCTGTAATTGATAAGCAGCTGATGAAGTATTACAAATTGAAAGAAAACAGTAGATAGCATTGAATAATCACTTAAGCAACTTTGTTTTCAGTTGCATTGATTAGAATTGGTACAGTGATCTCTTTGTGAAAATTAAAATTGGGAGAACTGAGCACAGACAAACAGATAGAAATTTTTTTTTTTTTTTTATGATAACATCTAATATATATAAATTTGTGAGTAATTTTTCATCTCTGTTTTAGTATTTTTTATATCTCAAGTTTGAATTATGGTTATTAATAGTATTTTGACTTCTTAATCTTTGATTATATTTATAAGCTAAATTGTTAAAAGAATAATGATAGATTAAATTTGAAATTATACAATTTAAAATTAGGTGTTAATATTTATATTTTGAAAATTTCTTTAAAATTTGAATCTAAGTAGCGAGAAACTAAAACTATAGTATATAAAAGGAGCATTTAGGACATTCTAACTAATATATGATATCAAGCCTAACTGTACAAAAATGCACAGAATTATTCTTCCTAACAAAACATACTCTTGTGAAAATTCAAAATCCACCTTTGAAGTTAGTTCCACACATCTAAAGATGCTTTTAATGATAACTATACTCTCAATTTTAACTTAACAAAAAATTATTACATTATTTATAAATTGTAAGATATTAACTAATATTTCGTTACAGTCCACTTTTACCTTTTTTTAAGAATATTGTTGTGGTTGTTTGCTTTATTAACCCCTAAACCTTCAATCATAACTAAAAACAAATAAAATTAATAAATCTCTTTATCTCAGTCTCTTAAATAGTTTTAAACTTATTTGTTAGACTGCTATTAATTAAGATTGATACAACTTATTTACTAAACTACTAGATTGATGTGGTGGTTAATTTCAAATATTTCTTAATTCAATTAATTTAACTATTGTTAAATCTAGCTTTTCATCGTATAGTACACAAAATTTCATCTAACAAAATCATATACTTTTTTGTAATTGTAATTAAGACATTATCATATACTTTTTCGTAGTTGTAATTAAGATTGTCTAACATGTTTCTTTCTTCTATGGATGAGAACTTTAGATAAAATACTTTATAACCTAATGACAATTTTAGATAAAAATACTTTACAACCTGATTGACAATATTTTTTAGATAATTTTATACATGTATCCTAAGAATATAAGTATATATTACGAGGGTTATCGAATAAGTGTAAATAATGAATTAGATATTGTTCCATTATCATATAACTTTTTAAAAACTTATTTTACTTCTATTTTAATTATGCCCCTGATTCTTTATAAAGTTGAAGTTAAAGTTGTTTAATTCTAGACTTTTACAAATATCATAATCCACACTGCATTTTTTATTTGTGTTTCGGTAAATTATGCAACTGCTTTCTTTATTTGTGTTTTTGTAAATTATAACAAGAAATATATTATCCTCTTCCAAAATTAAGGAAAATGTAACATTTTTCAATTTGATGTTCATAACATCTTCCACATTCAACTTACCTTATAAAAACTATTCTAAACAATCAATTTTTATTATTTGTGCTCATGATTATCAAATTCTAAGATTAACCCGTCAACCCGTCTAAGTTTAAGAGTCTAGTAATGGGTGACGAGTAAACTCATATGCAGACTCGTATTTTAGCAAACTTGGTAGACTGAGTACAGACTCACAAATTTAAGGTTGAGTGAATGAGTGTGAAAGAAAAGCACAAAACCATCTACTCACATGGGTGGTTGCGCTTAGTATATCGAATTAGGGTTTTGACTTACCTGTTGTGTTTGTGTTCGATTTAGAGTTACGATTTCATATCGTCATCGTCATTTACAAGCGGTTTAAAATGAGTACACTACGTTTTCGTGAATATCCCCTAAGATAAAGAATACAACTATTATTTTAATTCTCTCACTTTTGATTTTTTTCAAGTATTTCTTGACTTTGACTTTTAACTATAACAAAAGAGTTGTTTAGGATAAAGGATAACTACTTTTAAAAGATATGATATAGAAATAAATGTTCCTTATTAAGAGATAGCTTGACAGAGTGAATGTTATATATATATATATATAATACTTTCTCTATATCATTTACAAGATGTTTTATCACTAGAACTCAGAAAATTTTAAGTAGTAGCATATGCAAAGTACACAAATATTTTATGTGGAATCATTAGTTGGTTCTGCATGATGAGTTTTCTGTTTATAGGCTGCTTGTATGAGACAATTATGACTATTGTGTAGATCTTCATTTGTGTATCAGACTTTTAGCAAGGTTTGGTAGCCTTTAAGTTGATAATGATCTCTGCTACACTCAATATACTATGCTTCAAATTATCTTTAGTTTTAAACATTCTTTCTTTTTACTAACAACACCAATTTTAGCATAAAACTGCAAGAAGTTGGTCTATTGTGTCATAATCCGTGAGTCAACATGTTGTTGGCCTCTCCATTACAATATGACAAATTTAAACTGAATTTGTATCTTGTTATAAAGTTATGTATTAAGCCTCTAATCTTATATTGATCTTCTAAATAACATCGTTTAGGAAATTTATAAAGAAAGACGACATGGTGACTAAACAAGATTTGAACTTCTTATCACATATTGATCTTACTGATCTTACAGTTCTTTTTTATCAACATATTTAAAATAAAGATATATGAGTTCACCAAAACTATACATTCTTTATTTATTACCATTAAAATCATGTTTATCTAGATTGTCTTTGTCTATAAAAATTACACTATCTAAAATTAGACCATTGAGATAAAACAATTAGTTGAAACTAACAATAAACAAAAATTATAAAAAATATTATGGATGTAATATAATATATTATTCAATTATACTTTATATATGAGTCATAGTAAAAATCTTTTTTATTAATGTGTGTGAATATTTTATCAACTTCAATAGAAGTCTATTAGTGTTTTTTTTTAATAACTTATAGAAGTAAATGATATAGCTCAAAACAGTATTTTATATTATTATATATTAATTAAAAATTGTTGAACTTTATATTAATAACCTTCAATAATAAGATACAATTATAGGTTTAATATGAATTAAAAACTCCAAGGTGCAAAAAAAAGACTTTACTAACTAATTCTTGATAAATCATTTTATATTCCATTTAGTTATCATAATCTAACTTAATACTTTGTATTGTGGTTAATTCTTGTCTTAAAACTATATTTTTTTTATTATAATATATATATATATATATATATATATATATATATTTTATTTTGTTTCTACATAAAGTGAAAAATTTATAAGCTCATATCCATAACTTTTAAATTTTTTCCAAAAACAATTTAAAATATATGTAGATATTTTAGATTTTTACTTAGTGTTAAAAAATAAAGTAACTGTATAATACAATTTTTAAAAAAAAAAAATTGTCTAAACCTTTAAAAAATCTTTAAAACATAATAATATTGATGAATTATATTTGTTTTCAAAATTAAAAAAAAAACTATAAATTAGAAAATAGTAAAATAAAATAAAATAAAAGTTCAACCATTTACGAAAAAAATTATTATTTTGAAATGGATTATTGCCAAAATAAAAAAATAAATTGACTATTTTCAACTTTAAACCAAAATATATTTAATTTCAATATTGTCACAAAGGGAGAAGATTTTCATTTCCCGAAGAAATAGAGCCCGCGCTAAAACGAAGGTGTTGTTGTTAGGTGAAAATTTTCATGCTCTTTGAACGTTGGGAGACGAAAACAAAAACCCGAAAACTAAGGGGGAAAATTCGAAACATACCGTTTGATTTTTTCTTCCGTTGTTGCGTCTCTGGGAGAAGCGAAAATGATGCACATGACATTCTACTGGGGCAAGAAGGTCACAATCTTGATCGATTCATGGAAGACCGATTCTTGGATGAGTTACCTTCTGAGTCTACTTGCATGCCTCGTCGTTGCCGCATTCTACCAGTACCTCAACAATCGCCGGATTCTCCTCAAGCTCGTCACCGGCGACCGGAGGCGATCGACGGAGGAGATCCGGATCCCGTTTCTGATGGGCGCCGGTGGAAATAAGAGGAGATTGGGGGTTAAGTTGGCGGAAGCGGTTCTGTTTGGTTTGAACTCGGGGATCGGGTATCTGTTGATGTTGGCGATAATGTCCTTCAATGGAGGGGTGCTTGTGGCAGTTGTGGTGGGTCTTACTATTGGTTACTTTTTGTTTAGGGATGAGGGGGAGTGTGATGCGACTGTGGTTGATAGTTCTTGTGCCTGTGCTTAGAGTTTTGATAATGTGGTTCGTGTAATTGTGTATTTGTAAATTGGGTTAGTTGGTCTGTGCGATCTGTTGTGTTGTGTAGTTTTGTGTTGATGGATGCATGTGTAAATGTGAGGTGTTATAGAGGAGTAGCATGAATGAGAGGGTTTTGATTCCGGTTCTGTAAGCAAATTTGGAAAGAAAGAAAAATACACTATCAACAATTTTGTGTTAGGTTAACCTGTGAGAGATTTGTGTTTTACTTGTGTTTATTGTCGATTTGAAGTCTCTGGTTAGTTTTTTTTTTTTCTTTTTTTGTCAAATTCGTGGTTAATTTTCTTCGACGATAATTCGACAGAAAAATAAAACAACAAATATAAACTCAGAAACTCAATTGAAAAGAAAATTATTTCGAGACTTGATTAAAAGTTGTCAAATAATTTAAAGATATATGAGAATGACTTAACCAGTCAGCCAAAATAATTTTGTTTTCTTAGACATAATCACCAGCCACTACTGGAGAGAGTCAAGGGAAAGAAACCCTACGGTGCGCCTCGAGCTTGTGTTCTTGTTAGTCATACAAAAACTAGTGGAATGATTTTAGAATAAAACGGTGTTGTTGGGTCATGTATCAGGAAAATGGATCCCTGCAAATAAACTTCGAGTTATATATGGTTGTTCCGTGGGAAAACAGATTCCCAAAATACTCGAGCGCAAGTCATTAATTATTGCTTCAATTTCAGGAGAACTTATTCCTCCTGTTGTCCAGATACGAAACCCAAATGATTTTATGTTCGCTTAGTGTAAACTATACATATGGAAAAAGGAATCGAGAATAATAAAGGATATGGGCATGTGTTTCAGACTTACGTACTTATATAGGTTGAGATGAACCACATACACAGCAAATTTGGGAAACAAAAAATGTTCAGCAATTTGTAACAATCTGAAAGTGCATCTAACCTATACATAAAGTGATACTGTAAGTCAAGCCTTGTTAGAGATAATAACAGTGAGAGAGAGGTAGAGACTTTTGCTAAAAAGATAAAAGCATTTTCTGTAGTCACAAGAAGTCTTCAACTAGCTGAAGCAGATTCCAAATTAACTGGTTCATCCTCTGATCTGACTTGAAAAGAATCACCTGCAGTATAAATTCAGTGACTGATGAATGCCAGGGTTCACATAATTGAAGCAGCTGAGCAACAAATAGCCTGGAATCTTTGCAGCCTACAAATCATCTGTTGTCTATTAAAACAGCCTCTCAGTAAATTAGAATAAGAAATGTCACATGGTATGAAGGATCACAATATGTCCCATTCACTGTTATTGGTCTCCTTCGGTTTTGAACGAAACTAGTTCACTTTCTTGCTGTAGATTCTTATACTTCAAATTGTTAGGGAGCCATCTGGATAATCTCTCAGGCCAGAACCTGGCATCAGATAAATGAGAGAAGCAAATTTGGTTACATGTTTTAAATTAGATGTACGGCATAAAGCATCTATAATTACATAGTAAAATTGAACAAATGATTAACGTCATTTGTACAGGTTGAAAAGGGAAACAAAAGCCTCACAAATTTGGGACCTACAGCACCAAAAACCCCCAAATTAAGTGCCCATCAGTAGACTAATAATTGTTAATTTACCAAATTGATTCCGCAAAGGCTGGTGTGCACACACAAATTCGGTGAACTAGTTCAACAAAAAAAATGAAACATTGCATGAGAAATAAGGAGAAAATTGAATGCTATGATTTATGAACAAGAATCTTAACCCAAGTTGCCAACCACATCGCCTTACTTTCTGCTCACGCCATAAATCATTTCTTCTCAGTCCTTTTCACTAAAGTACTTGTGAATGCACTTCTCTGGTCCCAAATGGACTTCCTATGCCCAAAATCCCCCTAACAGGCGGGCACCTTTCACCTTTGTCTCATCAAAGCAACTGAGGAATTTAAGGTAAGCGAAATGGATGGTGCTCATGCTAGTTTTCAAGTGTCTTTAGATAAATTTGACTAGTGCAACACTCCCACTAATGAAAGAGGTTTCATTTATATGTAGGGATGGTGAAACAACCATGTAAAATTCAATCCAATCCAATTAACAAAAAATACATTTGGATCGGTAAGGATGGATCATATAATTAAATGGAAGAATGACAATCTATCCTATACTATTTTCAAATCCAATAGATCATCTAATTAACACTTTGTCGATCAAAATCAATCCAAAAAAACATTTTCATATTTTATTATTTTAGATTTGTTAAATATGTTAATTTATGACTTACTCAAAATAGTTTACGTTTTAAAAATTTTATAAAATAATCTTAAAAAACCAATAAAATAAATAAACATTTCTTTAAAGTGAATTAGAAAATATTAAGTTATATTTTTTTAACTTACAAAAATTCTCGTGAATAAATGAGTATTTTGAAATAATCATAAAAATATTTGACTTCTAAAAATAACTTTATGGATAGGTTGAATATTCATTCAGAAAAAATGTTAATGGTGAACTTTTATTTAGTGGATTGGATATTTTCATGAAATCTTAATGAGCAGTATATTGATTATTTTTAATCCACCATTAGAATCTGAATAAAAAAGTACCCAATTCATCTATTTAAGAGTCCTGATTATATTAACAAAATCAAATTCCTTATTTTCTTTTAGCACGAAAAAAACTTTTCAAAATAAATCTCTTTTAATGGTCTAGGACCATACGTATACTCTACAAACTACAAGAGGAAAACATCTTCAAGCTGAGGCTAGCTTTCCTGTAGAGAATCTTTTCCATACCAGTATTATCAAAAAATGGCCATGGTGGACTTTACACCAACCGCCAGATGGCAATGGCAATGGCAAATGGAGCTTTCTATGATGGGTCAAAGCGGCCACATTGGGCATCACGCAGTCCGGCCATGGCAGAAATGACTATCTACATGGCACATCATTGGGAAAAACGATAATAGAACAAAGAATGATCAGCATCACTTCGTATCATTCCAAACTATAGGATGACAGTTTGAAAACTCTCGAAACCATGCACGGGGTGATTGTTTGAGGCCATATAGGGACCTACATAGGCAACATACCATATTAAATGACTCCCCTCTAGCAACAAATCCAAGAGGTTGCTCCATGTAGACCTTTTCATCAAGGTCACCATGTAGAAATGCATTTTTTGTCAAGATGAAACAAAGTCCAGTGATGAATAGATTTGTGTGTATCTTTTGACAACAAGTCGAGCTTTAATAGCGATCAATGTTACCATCAGGTCATATTTAAAAAGTATACAACCATCTTCACCCATCAATGGATTTGCGAATTAAAAGAGGAACCAATTCCCAAGTACCACTACTTCAAAAGGCACACATCTCATCAATCATCACTTGTCGCCACTCTGGTGGGATAAAGCCTCACCTAAAGACTTAGGAACAAGAACAGAAGATAACGAGGACAGACAAGTATATTGTATGGGGGAAAACCTATGATAACTAAGGTTTGTATAGTGGGGAGAAGGATTACAAGTAGAATGTGTAACCTTTTGAATAGAAATAGACTAATCATTCTTAGATAGGACCAAATCCCATACAAGAGATGGCTTCGGGGAAGGATCAAGCATGACCTCCATTATATTATCTATCGAAGATGGATCCTATACAGGAATATCAATAGACAGTGAACAATGTTGATATACTTAAAGTGGTGCAGGAGAAGCATCACAAGTCATGGCAAAGTCATTTGGTGCTAATGAAGAAACATTGACGGTGGTGGATACAAATAGTAAAGGCCATGTCGATCCTGCAAGGTACACTATTTTCAGTGAAGGTGAGAATAATATCATGGGATTTGGGTCAATCGGCAATAGATAGTAACTTAAAAGGGCAATTAAGGACTTAAAGAACAAAGTTAACAGTAAAGGACGAGAGGGGTTGTGTAATACGAATGTCGCAAGCTTGTGTTTGTGAACCATTGGCAACAAGTACAAAAGGAAAATTGGTAGAGTAAAGGAAGATAAAAGAAACGATTACAATGTGACCAATTGCACTAGTGTCAATAACTTAGGGACCAAGAGAAGCTGATTGAGAGAGACAACCAAATGAATTAGCAATGTGTGCCACTAATGCAGTATTACTAATATATTGGTGTGTCGCACAACATTTGATAAAGTATTCAAATGTTGTTGGAGATGGATCAGTCGTGAATATAGGAGCAACAAGTAACTCAGCATTGGAAGTCAAATAGTTAGACCCATCCATCTTCTTAATACTAACAATATATGGTTAGAAAAGATTGGAGAATCTATTGGAGAGGTCTATGAGGCATTGGAAGACACCTTTTTATGAAAAGTTGGGAGTAAAAGAAACCCATAGGAAAGGGTGTCAAAATAGTGAAAGCAAACTTGAGAGAAAGGTTCACCAAAAAGAAAAATCCTTCGGGGACAGTGAATCTACCATGGCAACATGGTTTTGAAAAAGGCTCTAAACCATGTTAAGGTATAAGAGAGAAACATCGAGTTGAAACTATGTGTTTTCGAGAGGGTATGGGTGCTTTATTTATATTGAGAAAAAGAAATCAATACAATAAATAGAGATTTAATATCCTCTAATAACAAAGATATAATACGGGAATAATTAAAATGCTCCCAAGAATACACATAAAATCTAGATATTCCTAATTATATATTATTTGTTCCTTATTCCAATATTCCTAATTATATAGGACCACCTCCTTATTTCAATAATCATAACAACAACTACGAAGTCTTTCAATAACAACAAAGTAAATATAAGAATGTATCTAGAATCATTGATAGTAGATGGACTTGCCAACTTCATCGCCATTTCATGCGGTTGGTCACTTGTAGTACTTGTAGTTCTTTTATTCCAACTCAAAATGGAATATGATTTGGAGGTTACCAGTGGATTTAAGCTTGCATCAAGAGGTTGGTACCAAGTAAAGATGAGCAACAAAAAATTTTAACTAAGTTGTCCCTTTATAAGAATGGAAGCTAGAAATCAAGATTTTAAGTTTGATATGTAGCTCACTAGGATTGATTGCAATTGGAGTGTGTTTGAGCAAGTAATAATATTTGTTCATGGCTCATTTCATTATTCATTTTTTTGTAGAAAGTAGGAAGAAAATAATTAACATTTTACTTATTCATAGCGCAGACTTTCAAAAAAGAGAAATGTGCTTGACCATAAAAAAATTGCATGATTTGGTATACATGAAGTATACCCAACAACTTGCTCAAAGATACAATATTAGAGATGAAATCATCCTATTGTAAGCATCACAGCACTCACTTCCACCATGCCCGGTGCTGCCTTCACAGTCGCCAACGCTGACTCTCGGTTCTGTTTAGAGTTCTTTGTTCTCTGTTTGTATTAAGCATTTATACATTTTTTAGTTGTTTTATGAGTAATTTTATGAATTGTCCTAGTTTTAGTTGTGTTATGTATGGGATCTTATTACTTAAGACTTCTTATGAATTATTTATATTGTCTATATTATTTTTAATGCATGCACAGAATTATGAATATTATTTTCTGTATACTCGTAACCCTTATGAGTCGAGTTACAATCTTCGAGTTATGATATTTTATTCCTCTTCCCATCCTCTTACAATCCTGGAGTTTGACAGCATTACAATAGAGTATTCAAGTGTTTGATTCTCTCCACTCAACAGATAGCTTTTAGGGGTGGGTTCCTTAACGGCTGTGGTGTTTATCAATTGGTATTAGATATGGTTGTCAGTGAAGGGGTAACCTACTGAGGATTTTAACTGGTAGAGGATTCTAACAACATGGAAGTTGAGTGAAATGTTACTGAATGAAGTGTTACAGAATGTTTGTCACTGAGGCGTCCGCTCTCAGGGAGGTTCTATGATAGACTTGTGTATCATAGGGTGTCCAACACTCACATCAAGTAGTAGTACGTGATGCTCAACAGAGTTTCTAAATGTTTGGTTCTCTCCCCTTAACAACCAGATTCCCCAAGTGCTTCAATGTTTATCAAAGTTTACACATTAAATTCAGAACTCGGGAGAAGATATTACAACTAGACTGACCTTCTCTAGAAAAAGAAATCCAGTAGAATCTCTCAAAGATGAATAGAATCTGTACTTACTTGTCCAGTCTTTCACAAATTGCCCGGCGTACAGAAGAGTTGAGACCATAAGCAATTGAGTTAAAGAGGCCCTGCAATATGTAGACAAAGTGAGATAGCTTAACAAGATACTATGTAACAGTACTTTTCACAAAGCTGAACTTGACTGTTCATCACAACATTAAGTCAATACCAATAACCAGGGGAAGTCATTATATTTACTGGAAAAGCACATAACATACCAGCGAAAAGGGAAAGTGATTAGCTGCAGCGATGCAATGCAATGCCCTTGTATTAGAAAATGTTCTTAAAATTGTTTGGCATCATCTACTGTTTAATTTGTAAGAATTAACCTACTATTTTTCATGCTTCCCCAAAGAATAATCATTGAGCAAATTCAGCTTTGACAAGCACAAGATTAGCAAAGAAGATATGGAAGTTGAAGGAATAGGGAGAAAACAAGAGTGGCAGGGTAAGTGTTAAGCTAAAACACAAATCACGCAGGATAGAGGCAAGACACATCCACAGGTAAGCTGACACAATTAGAATGGTAATAAAAGTGCACATCTGCGTTCTGCATAAATTGGAATTATATCAAACCACAACAAAACCTACGTACGATTTAACTTATTGCATCTATTACAGTTCAGCGACCAAACACCCAAAAATACCTTTCTATAGGCTTGTCAAATCAGAGTTGTATAATTTAAGCACGAGATGCCTAAATGAATATTTGTATTTTTAGCTCAAAGATGTCGGAAAAATAAATTTGAAAAAGTTGTACCCTCATTTCCACACCAATCAAGTCAAATTCATAAATACATCAAAGGTTGAACAGTTCATTTGATCCTTATACAAATACAATACTCATTTCCACAAATACATCTTATACATTTTAGTCCCTACACCTAGAAACCAATTGTGTTACTCTCCAACATGCACTTTTTAATCCACTACACTCCATTCCATCCAAAAAATATAGGGATTAAAACAAAAGATGTATCTGTTACAGAAGTTAGATAATTCACTTTAACATGTTATTAAATATAGTAGTGAAGAGGACAAAGTATGATCAGGTGGGTGCTAGGAGATCACTGGAGGTGACAAGTTTATAGAGAGGATTTAAAAACAAAGGACAACCATACTGAGTCTCCAGATAGATTATAGAACATTCAGTGAACAAAAAATAGAGCCAAAAAAATAGTATGGTTACCATAAGAGCAGATGTTCCAACATCAAGAAATGTGAGCCAAAAGATTTTATGGTTGGGTTCAAAAAAATCATGAATACGATTAATAGTTCCAAAAGCCCATGATCCAATCAGAATTAGTGGATAGTATCCCCAGCGATTCAGAGCCTGCAGTGTAAAACAGAAAACACAATAGATCAGTGAGAATATAGATGCAACTGGGAATAACAGTTTCCTCTTAAGCAATTTGATTTAAGCGTGAATATTAATTTACTTAAGAAAATCCCAACAACAAAAAATTAAGTGATGACCATCTCTAAACCACATTAGAAATCATAGAACAGTACTAATATCCATGAAAATTTCTGTGTGAAATACATTATAATACACATATCTTGTGTGAAAATTTCCCTTATGGTGGGTTTGGTTAAGAGGATGAGAGAAGATAGGTGAAGATAGATAAATTATAGATGTTTTGCGGGAGAGAAGGAGAGAAATTATTTAAAAAATTGTGGAACCCAGTGTACTATTTCTCACCTATGTCTACTAGTATCTATATATCTCTCATCATCTCTTCTCTATTTCTCTTCAACCAAAAACTTTTAATTTTCATTTTATTTCTCATACATTTCCACTTTACCTACTTATTTCCCTCTAACTGGTTTCTCTCCTCTCTACCAAACACACTCTAATTCTAAACAAACCTAGCCTAAATAATGCATTTGCACAAAAATAGATTAAAATCAAAAAGCCACATGACAGAATTTAAATTATAAAATATTAAAGGCACTATGGATCACTACAATACAGTTGCTAGAAACAAATAAAAGTGCATCTAGTGTTTTTTTTTTTTTGTATCATTTTTTGCGGGGAGAGATCATTTCCCAATTCATGTACATGGATCCTTATATTTCAAATCTTGGAATCTGGTGATAATAGAATAAAATACCCTCATGTTATCTCTTGTATCTGACACAAAAGTTTGGCTTGACATACCAACCGCCATCTGAAATTTGCCAAGAAACAAGAAAATAAGGTTTCAGAAAGTGCCTAAACAAGCATTTTGTTTTGTTTGAGAAATAATAAGTAAAATTAGGTACATACACGGGTTGCATTATTCAGCATGCGTATTACTTGAAAGTATGTAAACCCATTATACAGAATTGCACCCCAGAGTGGCATGTAAAATGTTACAAAATGAACCGCCTGCATAAGAAAAGAAATTACCTTTTAGAGTAAAAAGAAAATCAGCAGACTAATGACTAATCTGATAAACATGATACACAAACACAATATATTAACACTGCAACTGCAGAAAATTGGGAGATGACTGCTGTTATTCTACTTTCTTGCATCCTGATCTTCATTAGTATCACAAACTACTTTTAGATAATGCCACGATGATGAGCATCCTAGACCCTAAACAAAGGGAAGAAAGAATGCTGTAGAGAAAAATCATTTGCCTGTAAACATTTCTTGCATGGATTTTTCAGCTGTCAAATTCAACTGCTTTCATGTTAATAACTACATATTTGAATTTGAGTATAAAGAGTTGCTACAAGGAAAATATTCTTCTCACAGGCAACCAAATCCTTATTTTCATTTCCAGTCCATTTGTATTTAGAGAATGGCAAATTACATAAGGGGGTAAAACTTGAGACTAACTGGATTTTTGAAATATCTACACAATTATTATTGAAAGGGAATAACTGACTTGGAATCCTTTTTACTTGTACTGAGACATTTTATGTTATAGTTTTACCATACTTTAAGAGGGTTGATCAAATTGTAATTACAAATTGATAACAGAAGCCCACACCACCACAATTTACCCCTTCCTACATTTATGAAAGAAAACTTCCATAACTTTTGAGTCAATTAAAATTAAATTTGAAGTCAATTTAATTTAATTTTCTTAATTTAAAAGGGAAGAAAACTACTCTGCACTGTAGGAGCCTATTTGAAAATCCAAGTATAACATGTGTATAATGAAAGAAACAAGAGGGAATTGCAGAAATTTTTAGGAGAGATATAAAAGCATTGTGTGCTATGCACTCCTCGTCTCCAATTACTACTTGCCTTCCCTGTGCGACCTGTTTGAGTCCAACACCATGCACCTAAATGTCTATGGTCATTGCCGAAGGAGCGAATAACAGTCATAACCAGGGAAGTACCTATCAAAGTAAAAAAATATACCAGATGAGCTCTTAGAATTTCGTGTTGCTAATGAAATAATTGAGCTTAGAACATAGAAGGAAGTGCTATAACTCTTGGTACATAACCAAGATCTAAGGCCATTTGATTAGCATTAATTTTCTCAAAAAGATCATTTTCAGATTAAACATGGGGTTGGGAAGTTACAGAATGTGAAGATTATGGCACACTAAACTATTTCTCAAAGCTAGGATATTAAAAGTTGATTTATACATAGCTGCATACCCCAGACATACAAGTGAAACATGGCCTCTAAATCTTCAACATCAGTTTTGTGTTTTACAACAGTACGGTGCAGGGTAAAAGCAATTGTCGTAGTCCATAGAAAAGATGCCACACAAAAGAAATGGGTGCTATAGCCCTGTGCATAACAAAATAAACCTTTGAACGGGTCCCTGCATCAAAATGAAACTTCTATCAATCACATGATGAACAACTTCAGCTGATACATACATTTAAAGAAGCATGCATACCCTATTATGCTGAAGAAACTGCAAAGCATATCCTGAAATCGACAAAAATGTAATTTATGGATCAGAAAATAAGGCATGAATAACCAAATAACCAGTGCAAAGGAACAGAGACATAAGGTTGCTGGAATGTCAAAGTATCCACTTCTTTCAATTATAAAGCAGCATTGCTAAGACAGAACAACGTGGCTAAGGGCATCGAGAAACAAGAATAAAAAAACTATAAAAGTTAGCAGCTTAACATAAAATGTTGTCCAGAAATCTAACAGTTTTTATCAACATATACTCATAAAGTAGCTTTTACAATCACAACTGCATCAATAACAATCTGGTAATATCTGATAACTTTTACAACAAATATATTGCCCAGAGAATCTTACTATGGTCCTGTTTGGATAAACTTGCCAAGAATCGCTTGTAGGAGAAGAAGAAACCAAGAAAGTAAATTGAACTAAGTTTTTTCCACAGGTTAAAAACGTAGCTTATGTTAAAGTCAAGTTCTGAATAAGCACAGAAACCCTAGCTTATGCATGAACTAATTTTAACTTACAGAATAAGCTTAACTCCTCTTATTTTCTTATTTTCTACTCCTCTGAGACTGTGAGTGTTTATTGAGAAGTTTATCCAAACAGTGTCATATGTCTACAAGCTTAACTCCCAATTTTACGTTTTTCTTGCAAAGTAAGTTTAACTTAATCTTTGGTTCTCCATCATATTAAGCTCCTAATTTTAAAGCTACTTGGAGTCACAAGTTCAGTAAATTTATCTTCGGAAACAGCTATTTTATGCTCACTCATTCTAAAACCTAATCGACTAATCACGCCAATGAAAAGAAGCAACTAGAAATCGAGTACAAAAACAAGCAATTAGGTTTTATGAAACAAAAATCAAATGTGAAATCGACTGTCGGTAAATTCAATTGAAGAGGCCAAAGCGCGTTTCACCACGCCATTTTCGCAAATCGTCCTGTGTTAGTAAACTAACGAATAAAGAATTAGAAGCAAGGTTTAAAATACAAAGAGGAAAAGCAGGGTTTTAGATCTGGTGAAGAGGAAGCATACAGAGAGAGCGAGGTAGAAAACGAGCTTGAAGGAGAACTTGCGAAGCTCCTTGAAGAGAAGGTAGCAGAGTACAATGAAGCTGGAACCGGCTAACGACAGGCTCGACGCTCCGGCGTTCACCGTCGTCAGAATACGGCGATCGTGCGCAGTGAGAGTGCCGCCGAGTGCGACGGAGGCCGCCATTACACGGAACTAGTTCGCTATCGCCGATCAGTAGTCACTCTCTTGATTCTCAAGTTCTAACTTACTGCGAAAGGAAGACAAACGAAGGAGAAAGCAGAACGGTTTTGAAAAAAAAAAAAAATTGGAAAAAGAAATTAACAGTAGTATGATTGTGGATTTATGTTTAATCATGATTTTAATTTATATTTTAATTTATATGTAAGTAGTCAGGTAATTAATATTAACATGTAATTATCTTTTAGATGGATCTTTTCCCTTCTATTTTTTCTTTATAAATTTAAAATATTTAATAATATGTTTAAGATTAGTTAATTTTTATTTTAATAAAGACAATACAATTAATAAAAATGTCAAAACAATACAAACTCTTACTCAATTATATTAAGTATTAATAGAGCTCAAACGAAACTAACAAAATTAAATTGTCATAATAATAATATAGTTTCTTTTCATTCAAAATAAAATTTATTATAACTCATTATTTAATTTTTATTATGCATATTTTATTATTTATCAAAGTTAATAAAAATTATATTTATAATTACTTTTTAATATTAATTTACATAAATAGTATCTAACTTTTTCATTATACCTATTTATTTTTTATTATCATAAAAAAAGTTAATACACAATATGAATACATGCATTTCTACTGGTTTAAATAAAAGAAGTTGAATTTGTTTGTTAGCTTTAAACTTTTTCACCTTAAGGAATATTTTGAGTTGAATGATAAGTTTTTGAAAAATTATACTCTTTCAAGTTAATAATTGAATGTAAATAAATAAATTCATAAAATAATTTTCTTCATTTTTCATGTAGATGATCGCATGTTATCATTAAATTCAATTTAGTTTCTATATATAATAACTCAATTATATTTGAATGATAAAAGAATAAAATTAAATTGAAATCCTCATACACATTTTCTTCTCACTTGTATATTCATTATGTCTTTATATTACATAATTCAAATATATCTAAAAACGAATAAAATATAATATATGTTTAATTACATAACTAAAAATTTTTGAAGAATTATTTATTTTAGTTAAAGCATGTTCTTGTATGAGACCGGTCGGCTCTCACAAGCAACAGTTTCTCCTAAGTGCTTTCAAGTCAGTATAGGTTCTAGTGAAAAGTCAAATCAAATTGGGTCAAGCAAGAGTACCTTATTTTGTGGGGTTTTCTTGTCTTTTATATTTATTTAGGTGGGTCTTAAGTAGATGGGCCTACGGTCCAATATGGCTTCTTATCTGATTGGTGCCACGTGTCAATTGCAGAGAGAGCTGTATGGATCGGTAAATTCTCGGTCTTCCGATCTGACATTAGTCAATCGGTCATACAACTATGCGTTGATTTTTGGTATTCAATCTACCATGTAGTACAAAACATAATCATAACATAATTATAATACATGATAATACAATACTTAACTTTTGATTACTTTTCAAATATCAATATTAAATTCATAAATTTTAGTTCATATAGAAAATATATAATTTATGCATAGATATCATCTAATAACTTTTAAGAAATTCTTTTATATATATTGTATCGATAACTTTTTACTTCTAATGTCTTGAGTTCTTGGCATATATTTATTTATTTAACTTATTAGAATTTGGATATTTGGTCAATTTTTTTAATTTAATACTTACACAATACATTAAAATAATTTAGTAATATATTATCAATTAGTATCTACATGGATATGTATTTATCATACTAATATCACTTTAGCTATTACTTGCATCAATAATTTAATAGTATATTATCGATCACTATCTATATAGATATATATTTATCTTACTAATATCACTTTAACTATTACTTATAAATGTTATTGATAAGGTGATAAATTCACTAACCACACTCTGAAAGATATTGTTAGCTATATAAGAAAATAAAAATAAAAAAAGCTTGAATAGAATTTCAAATATTTTTAAAATTTTTCACAAATTAAGTCCTTAAGATATCAATAAGTTTGTTTAATAATTTTGAATAATTTACAAAAGTTTTTCGTAAAAGTCTTTAAATGGATGACCAATATAGATAACTTAAGCAATAGAAAAAGTAGAGAATAATTTACGCTAGTCCACCTCAAATTAATTTATATATAATTCTCTTGTAATTTATAAATGGTTTCACTAATCACACAATATTATAATTACTTTTTTTTTTCACTTGTGACTTATAAGAATAGACAAGGTTTTTTGATACTACCTTTTAATTTTCCTTAAGATTGAATACTAAATATATAATATTTCTTCAAACCAAATACACAAGGTTTCTTCAAATTATATAAGAAAATATTATTTGGTGTTTATAAAGAAACTCTCACATAAAAATAATACAATCAAACTCTTTATTTCTAGAGTTTTAACTTCACTTAGTAAAAAATTTATAAATATAAATTCTCTCTTAAGAGTGATTTATCAAAAATCTACAACTAAGTACCTCTTACAAGTTTTAAGAATTTTCTTTCAAGCAACACTCACTTTGTTACATAATTTATTTTGTTTATTATTAAAATTATTTTAATCATGCTTATTAGAAAAGAAAACTAATATTTATTATATTTGTAAAATTATCAAATTGAAAGATAAATATCAAATGAATTTGTAAAAAGTTTAAAATAGTGATCAATTTAATTCTTAAAATTATAAAACTTATTTTAATTTCCAAAATTATGGTTCCATAATCATCTTATGATTTAAAATTACAAAATAAAGCATTAAAAAGACTAATATTTAATTATTTATGTGTTATGATACTCTATTATTATAATTCCAAGAACTTAACAATAGAAAAACATGTTTAATTTTGGAATATTTTATGAACAAAAAGGACAAACAATATGGTGTCATGAAATTATTTTAAGTTTGGGTGATACAATGCTTAGCGTTAATTCATATCACTTGCATAAATGGATGGTAGCTTATCCATTACGGTTTTGTTAATCATTCCATTGTTAAGGTACAGGGAATCATACATAAAAGACAATTTTCTTTTCTTTTCTGATTGAAGTATAAAATCAATAATTATTAATATTTTTAAAATATTAAAATTGAATTAAGATTATGATTTCTTTTGATAGATATTATTTGTGCTTATTTTATTCAGATCTTATATCAATGCTTCAGTTTCTCTTCAGACCCTTGTGAGATATTCTTTGATTCCATGTGGCCTGTACCACATACTTTCAAACCAAATGAAAGTAACTCATATGGTTTTTCAATTTTCCTTTAAATATACATTTTAGTCTAATCTCTTAAATTTTTTATTATACGTAATCAATTTTAACTTTTTAAAAGTGATTTTTTTGAATAACAATATGATATGTATTCCAAAACGTCACGTCACGGCTCTCATCTAAATATGTATACACATGTCACATTTTCATTGTGGTGAAAGAGACTATTTTGAAGATTTTATAAATTTTGCAATGTAAAAAAGTTGTTGTCCAAACACAAACCCAATCATAGTTTTGTCACATACATTACATGTGAATAAATTTTAGTGTGTATCCTGAACTAGTATCAAGTGCTTATACTTTTGTACATATTGTTGTGTATATCATCAAATCAAACCATAGAAAACTCAATTATCACTTCTAACACTTGTGTTCAATGTGATTGTGCTTATTCCACCCTAACCATCATTTTCCTGCAGCTGTGTTTCTGGCACTGTCAAATGTGATAGAACTACTTGCCTCCTCTTTTAGTGAAGACCAAGCAATGCCGTCTTGTAAATAAAATAACACACCATTTTTTTTTTTTCTTTTTACCTTTTTCTATATATATTTTATCTACTTTTCTGAGGAGCATTATCTGCTGCTATGTTTTATGTTTGTTACCATTTTCACTTACGGCAACATACACAAATGGTCCGAGGAAAACATCATCAAAGTCCTGAAGTGGCTCCAACACTTTCACCACATCACTCATAGTTGGCCTAGCATTTGGGTTAGGACTCAAGCATTTGAAAGCCAACATAGCAACTTTCATGGCTCCTTTCGTGGGAAATTGCCCTTCTAGTCTACAATCTATGATGCTATAAACTTTTTTCTGATCTCTCAGCATTGGCCTTGCCCATTCCACTAAGCTCTTCCCACCGTTCGACCGTGACTTATCCACTACTCGTCTTCCCGTAAGCAGTTCCAACAGCACCACTCCATAGCTATACACATCACTCTTGGTTGTAAGGTGACCTATGACAAGGCAATGAGTAATCACTTCATCAAATATAAGTTTTTGTGATTATGCACACATGAAAATATAGTATGTTTAGTTTAATAACGTTCAGTTTAACTTTTGTTAAAGATCCCACTTTAGTTTTGTAAAATTGAATTAGATTTAAAATCCATTTCTAATATGATATCATAGTTTATCCTAGCAAATTGTTAGGTCTATCAGATTATTATCAGACCATTCTTAAATATATAGTCTCAAGTACGAGTTGAACATTCTCGACATGAGGATAATGCGTTAGAGATTTCAGATTGATTAAAAATAAGACCTTTCAATAATATACAAGTGGGTACAAATCTCAATTTAAAAATTGATTATGTAAGTTTGAATTAGATTTAAAGTCTGCTTCTAATAAATTTCACGTTTTTAAATTGAAAGTGATTGGAACATGCTTTTAGGAGTAAGGAATGAAGTAGTATTCTTTCCCTTTTACCTTTTGGATGTCAATTCATGCTAGAAACTTGGTTAACTTTTGTATGGTAGTGCATAATATACCTGTCATTATGTACTCAGGAGCAGCATATCCTTGTGTTCCCATTATGCGTGTTGTTACATATGTGTCTTCCCCTTCAGGGCCATCCTTGGCTAGACCAAAGTCTGAGAGTTTAGCTGTGAAATCCTAGATTTAGATGAAAAAAACGTTAAAAGAGTATAAGTTAATTTCTTGATACGGAAATTAAGAAGAACATGCAGCTAAGAGATGCAACATGAGATGACAGAACATACTGAGTCCAGTAAAATGTTTGAAGCTTTGAAATCGCGGTATATTACAGGCTTATCTGCTTCATGAAGGAAGGCCAAACCTTTGGCAGCTCCTAATGCAATTTTCATCCGGGTAGACCATGGCATAGCAGCAGAGTATTCTGTTTGTATCAGAGCAAAAGAAGCTGTTATTAAGGCTTGGTTTATGTAAGAATCCAATTTTGTGTATAATCAATAAGAGAGATTTTCATTTGTCATCAGTATCCAAAGAAAACATATAGTTTTGAAACAATCAGGTGTGCATGACCATATAGAACAGAACAGAACATCTAAAATTCTAAATCATTTGATAATAGTTATTGAGCTTGATCTTGCAATCATGTTTGACTTATGAGATACTTCTGATATAATCAGAAATGCACAAAAACAAAAGGATTGGATAAGTAGAAGCTAGAAAAGAAACATACTTCTGAAGAGTTGATTCTCCAAGCTGCCTCTTGGCATGTATTCATACATCAAAAGCCTGTTTTCATCCTCATAACAGTACCCTATTAACTTGACAAGATGTGGATGCCTTAGCTGTCCAAGAAATATAATCTCTGCCTAGAAAAGAAATATTTTGGCATATAAAACTGATATGTGAAAACCAAAAGATGGGGTGGTCATGAAAAGTTAAAAATGGCACTTGAGAAAGCCAACTAACCAGCCACTCCCTGTGACCTTGCAAGCCATCCAAGTCCAACCTTTTGACAGCAACAGTCTGAGCTTTCAAACCTGGCCTAAGTTTGTCATCCACAAAACCCTTGTACACAGGTCCAAACCCTCCTTCTCCTAGCATATTGCTCCATGAGAAACTGTTTGTTGCTTCCCTTAGCTCCTCAAGTGTGAATGCATAAAGTTTGGAGCCAGCAAAGGAAATTGAAAGATCCTCAATGGCCTGAGTGGAGCTTGAATTGCTCACATCAGATAGACACAGCCTCTGGAAAGACCCTTGTTTCAAAACCTGTTTCTCTGATTCCTCCTCCAAAGGGCACTTAACCTTGTAACAACCTAAGATCAAAATCACAGACTTCCATGTGTTCCTTTTAGTACTCATCTAGGAAATTGGTCTCTATGTGAAACTGCAACAACCAAACCTGTTGTGTAACTTTCTTTCACAAGCTACTTCTAATTCTAAAATTATGGGAAAGACGACATAAAATTTGGAATAATTGATGCTGCTAGAAAAAAATAAGTGAAAGTTGAGAAAATTTATAAGTACATATCTCACCTACCACCTTAGAAGAAAAATTGTGAGAGAGATTCCTTGACTTCTAGAACTCATGAATGTGCATGCTAGAACAATACTACACGATATACATGAAGGATTTCTATTTTATTTTAGGTCAATCAACATGCCTACCTATTATTGACTTCACTGTTACACTAATATATTAAAAATTAAAATCAGCTTTAATTTTAATTTGTTTCTCCAAATTTTAATCAAACATGACTTGCCGTCCACATATTTTTGTGTTTAGCAAGTGATGCACATTCGCCGAGAAGATCGGAAAAATGAAGAGATGTAACAAAATTCCATTAGTGCCAAACCAACAATTCCATTCTAATTTGTAGTTGCACACATCAAAAGGTTTTGTTTAATTGTTCATTGGGCTGTGTTGAGGACACGTGAATTATTATAACAAAAGAAAAGTGCTATGTGGATTTTGAGAGTATTTTATGGTTTAATTTGATATGTTCTCATATTTGGTAGGTAAGGCATTCTACGTTGTTTTTGTTGTTGTTAGAATGTCATGATCATACAATAGCAACCCGACAATGAAACTCTTCTTTTAAATTCTTTGTGTGATCATCAAGGGCAGCTTCTAGAATCTACAACTTAAGGATTTTCTCTTACATTATTTATGTATTTATTGTTATCTTACTTTGGATTGCTGAATTTGTGATCATAGAATTGTAATAAAGGCATCAAATGTTTGAGAGTCAACAGTTCCAAGGACTTTCACACAAGGTTTGGATGTATTGAATTTGGAAGAAGATTTTAAATTTAGAAAAAGGTGGGAAAAGGTGATGAAGGTTGGGAAGGTCAAAGAGAAAGGGTGAACCAATTAAGCTAACCCACAACCACTTCCATCCATCATGGAAAATGTTGCAAAACAAGAAGTGATCATTTGGAAAATGGAATTCATGCAACGGCTTAAAGGGGTGCTCATTTAATTAGGGTTTGACAATTGCATTGCCCTTTCAAGTTTCAAAGTGATTGATATTAAGAAGTACAAATTGTTTTTCATATAACAAGTTGGAAAAGAGTAGTGGGGCTGCTATAATAATATTTTGAGTTGAGGGTATTTTATTTTTTACATGTTTCTATCAAAATTTACTTTGATGATGCTCCCTACTTAGAATAACTTTTTTTAGTGGCTGAACGACTCACTAGCAAGGCCTAGGTCAAAAAGAAAGAAAACTACTCTTGATTATCATATCATCTCCTACTAGCAAAAACCTAAATTTTTCAGAAACTTCTTTATTTGTGATTTATAACATTTTTTTTAATTATTTTGGGTGTTTTTTTTTTAATTAACATTAGTATTTCGCTTTAACAATTCATGCCAAAAAAATAATGTTTAAAACTTATATATTCTTAATATTTAAAATGCATATGAAAATGAAAATAAAATATATTATCATACTTATATTAAAATTTTAATAACATTTATTAATATTTATCAACAATAATAAAGTTATATGTAGAATAGAAGGGAATCACAAATATTCTAGATTTGTTTTCATTTTTTTAATAAAAATTAAGATAATTTATCATTGAATATTTTTTAACAGACTCAGTTGTTTTTTCTTTGATATTTTTGTGATTTCTTTGAACCGTTTAAAACAAGAAATTGGAGAATTCTTTTTTGCCAATAAAAAATAACATGTATAAATTATTTGTAGGTTATTAAATGTAAAACTAAATATTGTATTTATAGAACAATCTAAATTTGCTAAATTTTGTTTACATTGTATTGGTCATTAAAACAGTGAAGATTTTTTTTTATCAGCGAAGCGAGGATTTTGGTTGGTTTCATTGGTCTGAATCCGTTAAATCACGGTCATACTCGTAATGATTAAATATAATTTTATTTACTGTTTCTCGATAAACATTTTAAATATTACATGACGTTATATAAAATAATAAACTAAATACTAGTTTAATAAATCTCACTGAGCAGGCTTAGATGTTGTAAGAATTTAAATTAGGACACACCTCCTGCGTGTCAAAATAGATTAACCTAACACAAATTGCCTAAAAGAAAAACAAGTGGGATTGAACTTATTTTATGATTAAGTTAAAATTCTCAACTCAATCTAATCCTAAAAAGAAAATCATAGCGCATATAGGTTGAATTGTAAAATTAAAAAAAAGAAAAAACATAAGAAAAAAAATATAACGTCTAATTTCGTAATCACATTAATATTATTACTAAATTATAAAGATAATCTTTACACGTTGCTACTATTATAAGTTAAATGTAATATCCTATATTTTTTATATAATAGAAATTTTATTGTATAAAAGTTATATAAGAACAAATCATAAATATCTACAGATTTATTTATATATATTTTAAAATAGATTTCTCCATATAAAATTTAAAAAAAATATCTTCATAAAATTATAATAAAATAAAATAAATTAAAATTAAACTTCATCATTAGCTCACTACATATTTACACCATCTATCAAATTCAAATCCTTTGCTCCAGTTGTAATATACATGATATGATGAAATAGTAAGGCAGAGAGAAAAACTCATAAATGTTGGAATGAGAGTGATGTTTATTCAATGTTTATTATTATCTTTATATAGGTTAATAACTCAAAGGTATGTCTTGTTGATTTTTTCTTCAACTGGTGGTCATTGCAAATTTAAAAACAACACAAACATCACACAAAAAGAAGACTAAGCTAAAGAGTTTTAAAAATTGTACTTTCATAAATTAAATTTCTATCTTAACCAACAACAACAAATCAAGCTTTCATAATTCATCCATACATCACATTATCACTAACACATCACACTCATAAGACACCCATATGGTCTGGTCTGACCGGTTCTTTTTCACACCGTAACACAGTAATATAACCGTAATCCATATGATCTGGTCTAATCGGTTTTTTTTCACACTGTAGTGCAGTCATATAAACTTAATCCATATGATCTAGTTTAATCGGTTCTTTTTCACACCATAGCACAGTCATATAAACTTAATCCATGTGATCCGGTCTGACCGATTCTTTTTCACATCGTAGCGTAGTCATGTGAATCTATCAATCCATATGATCTGGTCCAACCGGTTTTTTTTCACACCGTGACGCAGACTCCTTGATTTCCACCACCTAGTCATTTTCATCTATGATTCTAATCACTAGTAGAGTCAGGATAACACGGATAGTCTCGATCACACACCAACAAAATATAATACAATAGCGTATAATTGTTAATAACTAACAAAATACTATTTCTTATAAAACAATATCCAACCAAAACAACTTATCTAAACATATAAAAAATTGTGGAGGGAATCGAGAGATACGAGAAGAAGGAAATAGGTTGTGTGCAACAAATGAAGTGCATGTTAATCCTACTGTTAAAATAAGGCCACCAATTTATAAGAATTTCATTGAAAAAAATCACATGAATCCACAACAAAATATGACGAAAGAACCACATGACGAGCAAATGAGTGAGCAATACGACACACATGAAGAATTGAACCACATGTTTCATGTTTTGGTCATACACAAACCCAAAATTATTTAACTGAGTAGATGAAGAGTTTAAAACTTGAAATTATGCACCTTCAACAACAATAAGTTGTAAATCACAAGAGACAATTGAGTATTAATGAAACCTGATATCATGTATGTCAACACCTTCAACCAAGTTTAACACTATAACCAATTGGTAAAGCTTGTCCAATGGTCCGATCATAGTCATCGTACCTAGGAGAGTATGTGGAGAAGGTGGACAACCCAACGACCACCATGAAAATATTTACCACGACGATGATGTTGATGATGCGACAGACATCCCGTACATGATATTATTGGAGGCATTGATTTCATACACAAATCCCATGAGTATTGTTCATCAAAGTTGTAGTACCTACGAATTTTAAAAAATTATAGTAAATTCATACAATGAAATATGTATGTAATGTATAGATAAATATGTGGAAATTACATACAGAAAATTAATGGATAATTCCATACAGACTTATTCATATATAATTATATATAGTTTGTAGATAATTACATATAGATAAATTTATAAATAATTATATACCGATAAATCAACCTTTGTCTCTAACACAAAACCAACTAATGTCAACAAATTATTTGATAATAAAAGTAAGGCGAAAGTTATGCAAGAAGAATTAAAACAATATAAAAAAAATAACGTATGAAAGCTTATGAGTCAACCATAACACAAGTCTCTAGTGTGAACCAAACGGATTTAAAAAACAAGCTTAGTGCAAATGGTAAGGTTACGAGAAATAAAAGTATAAATTATTTTAAATTTTGTTTCTGTTATAAAACTAAAAAAATGATATGAATTTTATTTTCATTTATGACCTTCTAAAAATGAAGTTATATGAAATGAATGTAAAAAACTTACTTTTTAATGATGTAATCAAAGAATAAATTTATGTAAAAGAAGTTCATAGGCTTGAGAGTGCTACGTTTCGTAGTTGTGTTTTTTAACTAAATAAAGTTCTTTATAACTTACAAAAAGCTCTAAGTCTTTTACTATTATATAAATAAAGATGGTGTAATAAGTGTTGTTTTATTTAAAAATATAGGAGAGTTGATATTTTAATATTAGAGAGGTGTGAATGATTTAGCATAATCTTAGTAATATAAGTTAGAGTTGACAAAAACTGGTCTATTTATAAAAAAATAATAACTTTTATATTAAACTAGAGTTACTATTGAAATTTAATTTGTAGGTGTTCATTATTTAAATTGTAATAATATTACATATTGCTATTTTTCAAATAACGTAACACAAACATAAGAATTGTAATTCTTTGAGTTATATATTTTTTATTTTCATAAATTAATTTTAATATTTTTCACATATATAAAAGATAAAAAGAAAGTGGCTGGATTGACCCATTCCTTCCTGCTTGTGGTTTAACGAACTAGGAAGGCAGACTTAAACCAAACAGAACGACCTAATTGGCTAAAGAAGTTGCCAAATTGATAAGAACCTATAATAAGTTGCTTAACTTCATCACTAATAATATATAAGTGCAATTTCTCCTCGTTTTATTTATATTTAAATTAATTATTATAGTGTTAAATTTGATTATCACAATTTAAGAAGTTTGGGTTGAAGTGAATACAAAATACATAAAATTTTATTATCATTATTATTATTATTATATATTATGAATTTGATTTTATAAAATTTCAAATACAACCAATCAAATATCATTGTTAATATGACCGGTAGAATTATAAAATTATTATCATAAAAAAAAATTATCCCTACCAAAATTATTTTAATCCTTTCAGTACTTAGAAATATCTGTTAATATTTTCAATTCCTATCATCTAAAGTTAGAGGGACTAAAAGAGATAAAAAACAAAGTATGTATAAAAATGAAAAATAATGATTTTTAAGTAAAAGAACTATAACATAAAATTTATTTTAGTGTACAGATGGAATGAATGATTTTATTAAATAAAACTTGATTGATTACTTTATAGTGAATTCTTCTTTTGAAATGCTAAATCCAACACTTTAGATAAGAAAATCCGAGCTGGGTGTCATTCAAATTATGGAAAATCCTATTTATTTAAAATTTGGTATTAACTATATTTGTAAGGAAGTTTGTATTTGATATTCTTCTTTACTTTTTGCACTCGTGAACAAAAGTCCATTTCTATTTAATGGCTTACCAAGATTTTTTTTGTTGAAAAAGGAAATAAGAAGTGGGAAGAAAAGGAAATTTTAGTTGAAACCACTACGCAAGTAATAAGAAAGGGAATGAGTAGAAAACACTCCACTTTCAACTGTGGAAATACCTACACCTCCCCCGAAAGAACCACAAAAGAAATATCAAAGACACATCAAATCAAAATTAAACAACGTGCATCATTCTCCACAATTCATTATCACTAGGAATTGTGGTTGGTGAAGATAAAAAATATTGGAACAAACCAAAGGGTGTTTTTCTCAATAGTTAATTACTAGTTATTAGCATGTGCATGTTACGTTAGATTTGTAGAATTTGGTTAACATTTATTGGCACATGTAGTTAACGAATATACTCTTCTCTTATCAATTCTTCTCTTATCAATTTGGCTTGAAGCTTTTAAAATTTTGTTTTGGTATTAACTTATTTTAAAGAACTTTTCTTATGGTTGCCTAGTATTTGTTTTAAAAATAATATATTTGTTTTGGTACATTCAAAATAGTTATATATTATTTAAGAGTAGGTAATCAATCTAAATATATCTTTTTCTCTTAATCTTTTAATATATTTTTAGTTTCAGAAAAAAAAAGTCTCAGATATAATGATTAATCTTAACAATATAATATCAATGGAGTTGAAGTTGAAACAATATTATTATAAATATATAATAAAAATTTTATATCAAATAAAGATAAAATAAGATTATAGTATATAAGTAGATATAACTAATCTTAATAAAATAGTATAAAATTCAAATTAATATATATATTACTATAATATTTTGTAATTTCTATTCAATGAGTTTTGTCTTGATTAACAAATTTTATAATATTATTTCCATCTACAAATATCAACCAATGATCTTCCTTATGAAGTGAACAATAAAGTAAGAATTTACCTTCATGTTATAATACTAGTGTACACCATAAGTGTTGTTCCAAATTAAGTATAAAGTGTTTGTTTGAATGGGTTTTGATGGTTCTACTCCGCCATCATAGGCCAATGATTGAAACAGAAAGTGAAAAACCTTCCAACAATTTTGGTAGTAGTCAATGGTGAAGTGGTGGCGTGGAAGATAAGGGATAATACAAATTGAACATTTTCTGCAGAATAACACTATTTTATATATAAAACGTGTGATGATGAATCAATTGGGACCACGATAAATCTCAATCTTTGACTTTATGGATTAGTGATTTTGTTGGGCACTGTTATAGTACTCCCACCATAATTGATTTCTGATACAGAGAAAAGAAAAAAACTCATAACATGAGAACAACTTTATATTTTTTTATTCTATATTCATGGTTTTTTAAGAATATTATAGTAAACGAATATTAAAAATCAAATCTCCTAAAAAATAAAAGGAAGTTGTATAAACTATCTTGAGCCTTAAAGGAAAAGTCCAAAGAATATTGAGACAACGTATAAAAGGAAATTTTCCGTACAAGAGAATTATGAATCATGGTTTATATTTTTGTCTAAATTATGTTCTCTTAGTAAAAAATATTCATGAAATTTATACTTTAAAAAATAAAATAATATTATATTTTTAAATATGCATTATAATTTATATTTGTTTGTATATTAAATTATTATATCTCAAATTTAAATTTAAATTCAAAAAAATGAATTAAATTTTAAAAATATATCTTTTATTTTAAAACAGATTGAAATGGTTGACTGACATAGAATTAGACTAGATTGAAAAATTGCAATTCATTATATAATGTTTTTTAGAAAATTCATTGGACAACTTTAAAAGTAATGTTCTAGATCTTTGTTTTAGAAAGAATCTAAAGAGGATCACATTTATGTCAAGAGCACAATATCAATATCTTGATGACTGTATTTAAATATCCATTTATAATATATTAATTTTCTGTTGATAAAATAAATAAATTATTCCATCAATATACTTATAGAAAATCTAAGTAATTTTGATTTTAGTCTCGTGATTTTAGGTTTAAACTTTCCGCATGAGAGTAAGAATGTGATTAAAAGATGATATCTGTTAAAAGATTTTTTTCTTCGCGTATATTTTATTTAGGAAGAAAGACATTTTTTTTTATACCAATAACATAATTATTAAAAAAAATTAATCGGATGGAGCACTCCTTAATTGTGGACATTAATATTATATTTATTCTTTGCTGTTAAAAAAATTATTAAAAATAAAACAAGCATTAACTTTTGATATGACTATCTTATATTATTATTTATGGAGATTAATTATAAACACATATTTTAGGGAACATGTGTAATTTTTTTATAAATTTATTAGAGCTATTACAATGAATTTAGTTTGATAGGCAAAAATGTATATATAGTTTGTATATAAAATTTGATTGTGCTGTAATTGTAGCTTAAATTTAATCGAATTTCTTTTAGTTGATCGAGATGACATGGATAAGAATCCCATAGACTTTTGGGTGATTTATTTTTAAAATAAATTATTTTATTAAAATATATTGTAAAATTTCATCAAATTCTTGTTTCTGATAATATAATAATTGGCACTAATTTCATTTAGATTTAGATTTAAAATATATATATATATATATATATATATATATATATATATATATATATATATATATATATATATATATATAATATTTA
>Ga0099824_1000269_pt1 | contig 54275 bp, 26 predicted proteins | sample SiratrowhiteBW_FD_76837 | JGI IMG/M metagenome (GOLD analysis project Ga0099824, IMG submission 76837) | Root nodule microbial communities of legume samples collected from California, USA - Siratro white BW | ecosystem: Host-associated > Plants > Roots > Nodule | place: USA: California... | reverse complement strand
TTATTATTATTATTTTTTTAAGAAAATATTACGTGGAGTTAGGAGAGTGGGAAGTTAGAGAGTTGACTATTTCTTTATTGTTTTATTTATTATTATTTTATTTATTTATTTTTTTAAAACTTGAAAATCATGTTTGGAAGCAGTTATTTTTATTGTTATATTTGTTTTTATTATTATTTTTTTATTATTTTTTTTAAATTTTCAGATTCTGTTGTTTTAATTTAGATATTTTTGTTATTTTCTTATTATTTTCGTTTTTTTATTATTAATTATTTATTTTATTTGATTTTATTTTTTAAAATCACCACCTTTTCTTTTTTAGTCTTTTTTTTGTTTTGTAATGGAAAAATTCAAATTTTATTTATTATTATTGTTATTATTATTTATTTATTTTATTTTTTTAACCAAATTTTTAACAGACTGATTTCTTACTATATATTTTTTTTTATGAATTTTATTTTAAAACTTTATTCATTGAATATAATAGGACCAAAGTCTTTCTTTTTTTATTATTTAAATGATAATAATATAACAAAACTAGATATCAACCCATTTATTTTAATTTTTGTATTTATTTTATAATCTGAATTAATTTACTTGTCCGGACGAAATTGGGTGTTGACACCTATGTTTCGAATTTCATTTTATTATTACTTAGTAGGACGGAGTAGTTCGATAACTATTTACACACACACACATATATATATATATATATATATATATATATATATATATATATATATATATATATATTAATTTATATATTTTTAATTTTATTAATATGATTTGAATTTTATAATACTTATATATTTTTTCTAATTTTTTTGATACCTCCACTATTATACTCCCATTTTTGTATATTATTGGCAAGCCAAGATTAATGTCTAGAAGGTTCATGACATTGTAAGTATGTTGGATTTCATTAGTTCCTTTATGCTTCTCTATGTCTTCATGTATCAATCATTTTTCTGAACAAGAAGTTAAAAGAAAATGAAAAGGCTGCATTCTTTGCAAGCAGTAAAATCCTCGTGTTGAACATTAAAATGATGATATGACCACATTTTTTTTTAGTAGCAGTACAATCCTCTTCTTGAAGCCACTCAAAATCCTTTTCTTCAACTAACTCAATTCTACTTGGGAAATAGTTTGGAATTCATTTATTTTTATAATCTAAGTATTGGGGTGGGTTGTTTACTGGTTTTTTTTCCCTTTCCAAAATAACACTTTCATGTGCCCATCATCATAAATAAATTAAAAAAGTTCAATAGCAGAATGATGGGCAAATATTCAAACAATGTTATTTTGTGATGGTAAGCTTCAAAGAGAACCTCAACTTTAGAAGAAGTAAAGATGAAATTTTTCTCTAGTTTTTAAAGAAAACAAAAGTCCCTCCTCCTAATTTCCCGCTATCTTTCTAAGGATCCCAATAAAAGATTTACACAGGACTTGATTTTGGTAAACATGTGAATCACTTGTTTATTGCCATTTTATGAATGAGTTTGATAACTGTCCCTATGTAGTAGTGTGATACTGAGATACATTGGTTCTCCTAAGCAGTTTTTCATTAATACTTTTCAGTCTGATTTTGTGGAAGGAACTTATTCCTTAATTATTCTTTTAGTCATACGTCTCAAAATGTTAAGCACAAGACTAATGGCTCTTGTTCTTGATCAAGATTAATTAGGTTTAATGCAAATCTTCACTATGAAAATATTGAGTCTTTTTCTGATGATTATTCCCTCCCCTTTTATAAATTTAATGTAAGTACTTGGTATTGATGTATCAATAATAAAAGTGTCAATTATTTTCAAAGTGAAAGATGAATTGGGGCCTTAAAGCTAACAGTAGGTCGCACTAGCCATAGTCTATTCTGCAATGGTAGAAATACGTTCAAAGTTAATAATGTTCCAAGGTAAAATTATAGTTGCAACAATTATTCTGGCTGTTGAAGAAGTTTTCACAGCTCAATATTTTGTTGTGTGTAAAAGCTTTTTAAGTTGTGTATATTTTTCTCTATCTCCAGCACTAGCTAAGTAGTGGGAACTCAGTTTATTTATATCTGCGATTAGAAAAGAATATCATATTGTGATCTGGTTACTTCATCAAGACACAAACCAAGTGTATTGTCATTGAGGAGGTTCGGTTGGATCTCATTTTTAGAGAAGGAACATTTTCTTGCATTCTTAACTTTGGAGCCAATCTTGCTGAAGTCTACTTTTAGAATGGAAAATGAATATCAGGTACTGGCTGTAGATAGGTTGTATTTTAAGTAGATCTTGCAGCCTTTAAAAATGGACTTTGAGTCTGATAGTATTTGAACTAAACTTGTTTTGAGATAGACTATGGGCCAACTTAGCAAATTTTGGACTCTTACATGTAAGGTGGGTTTGTGAGTATTCATACATTCAGAGGCTTTTGTCAATTAGGTTGTTCAAGTTTCTCCTTCTTTCAGTTTTAGTTATGTAACACCTAGTTTTTCATGTCAAATGAAAAGCAATTAATATATTTTTCCATATTTATAACACAAATGATTTGATTTCTGTGATGAAACCTGATTTTGGACATATTTTAAACACACAAGTAGTCTTCATTCAGATAGCAGAAGACTACATATGAAGGTAAGTGTGAATAGTTATATTTTTCCAAATCCCACATCGAATGGTTTCCAAGAAAAAGTGTGCTGCTTACGTTATAAGACGGAAGATGGTCACTCATCAGAATTCACGGAGCCGTGTGATAAGCACAAAGCGAACTATTCTTTCGCCTTTTACTAAAGAATACCGTGTGCTTGTCACTATAAGCGGCATACGCCAATTTTTGAAAGGGCTTTCCTGTGGAAAGCTCTGCAATTCTAGTCTGAAATGTTTTCTGTATGCTATAGAGGATTTGTTGGTCTTTTGTGGTTGAAGTTAGAATAATTTTGTGGATATAATTACTAATAATCAATATCAGCAAGATATAATCTCATCACTTTTACTCAGGAGATAATGTTGTACATTCTGTAGTTATTTTTGTCGCAATTTTTATTTAGAGAAAGTAAGTTTAAAAATTAAAGAAATATTATCTTAGAAAAGTAGATAAATAATCGAAGCAGAAGTTAGTTAAAAAGGAAAATATACACGCAAAAACCAGGAAGAGTGTAGAAACAAAAATTCTAAGAGGATCTGGTTGTAGGCACTTGCAGAAGGAAGTGAATTACCAATCACAAGGTGATTGGATTCTCACCTCTCTCCATAACTTATTCATGCTTGCGTTAGGGTTCCTCTTCCTTCTGTTAATTCATCTTGAATCGCGTAGTACAACAGTGTTCAAACCCGCCCAAGTGAATTGCATAATCATTGTTTTTCAAACTCGCGAGTAGACCTGGTTAGACTCGTGATTCTATGCCTGGGTTAACAAATTTTGCAACACCCAAAATGTCCAAAACTCACTAGGGTTTATTTGTCCATTTATTTTTGGGATTACTCTAGCTCCATTTATTTGTCATCAACACCCACTTATAACTGTGTTTCTTAAGGTGCAGGTACATATCAGCAAGTCAAAATTTCCTCCACAAAGTTGCAATGGATATAATCTCTCAGTTGCAAGAACAGGTTAATTTGATTGCACATTTAACTTTCAATACGATTGGGACATTGCAAAGGGATGCCCCTCCTAATCGGCTGTCGCCAAATTATCCTGAACCACCTGCACATCCCACAGAGGAGGGGACAAATTTCTCAGAACAGCCAAAGCTGATGAGTTCTACTTTAGTGAAGGCTGCCAAGCAGGTACGTAGCATTTTAGTATTTTAGTCAAAGTGAATCATACGTAGTTGTTAATGTTGTCAATTGCGATGTTGCTCGCCTAATAGAGAGATTGTGCGCCGGGTCTATCTTTCCCGTATTCAGAAGCTAGGGTTCCAAAACCCTAAACCCAAAACTAAGCCCAGCACTCGTGTCCTGTGACCCTTTTGTTCCCCCAGGGTTCCCCTATGTTTGGAAATCAGAACGAAGGAGAGTCACAGCCTTCGGCGGAGAGTTGCCGCTTCGGCGTTGTCGGCATCGCACGGTCATCTTCACCGGTGCTGCCTTGACATTCACCAGGCATCGCACGGTTGTCGTCACCTCTGTCTTTCCTTCACATTTTGTAGATAACAGGAACTATTTTTAGTTGAGTTGGATCTTACTAAAGTGTTATTTTTTTCATTGACATTATATAATTTTTCCTTTACTCCGTAAATCAGAGTTACAATCCCCTTTCTGATCCTCTTAGGCATCCTCGAGTTTGACAACAAAACACAACACAAACACTAAGCCAGTGGACACTAGACGGATATATAATTTTGTATTCAAAGTATTGGTATAGCTAGTGTATGGAATTATGTTAGAGGTAAATGTGTTAAATATGTTTCAGAAATTCTCTGAGAAGCTTCAAATATGGAAATGTAACATTAACATTTTTAAGAACACAACTCAAACTGTAATGGATTGTCATTGCTTGATATGTGTTGGACATAGACGTGTTTCCTCTCTTTGGAGTGTTTTTCCATAGTGAGGTCACATTCACATCATAGGAAACAAATTAGTCGTTTGCCTTTTATTTAGTGTAAATATGGCTTGCAGCTGAAAATTTACTTTGTTCTTTAAAATCTCATTCTGTACCATTAGAATCAATACTTCTATGTTTATATTGTCATAAAGGAAGAATGAAAAACATTCTGCTTCCTTGATCATTCCATTCCCAAGCTAATATTGACATCCAAAGAAAAGTAGAATTTTGTTGCTTTTGGAAGTACATTATTTTCAAAGTTCATTTTAAGATGTGCTTATTTCAATTTTGATTCTTGAAGGTCGTGTTTAGCATTATTGAAATTTTGCCTGATTTTTATCTTTAAATTATTATTTTTAAGTTTTATACTTCCTGATCAAAATCGTTTATTAAAATTATGAAATCTTCTTTGGTCGGGAGCAAATGGATTAACTAAAGGCCCACCTTGTTAGTTGGGAGATCTGCTAGATTAAAAGAGAAGGTTTGGATATTTGAAATTTGGTATTCTAAAATGTTGCTTTAACAGCTAAGTAGCTTTAGTCTTTTCCTCTGCAGACTACACTTTATGGTATGAAGTTGTCCAGGATCAGTGTGCTTTGCATTCTGAGGGATGGAATGAAAATTCTGTGATTAAAGCAATGAAATAATTGCTAGCCCCTACAACTTTGTATCTTAAGGACATGCTTCTTTCATATCTTTTGTTTTTCCTTGGTTTGGTGATGGTTCCTTTCCATATTGAAATTTGGGAGAACCCTTGGGTTGGGTGTGACAATGCATTTCCTGGAGTCTTCATCTGTCTAATTTGCACGTAATGCTCCTGTAATTCAGTTTTATTCTTCATCTGCTTCTGTTTTTATGAAATTCATTCTAATGGAAATTCTCTGAATTACAGTCCCTTTTGCCTTTTTGAATTTAGTTTTATGTGTTAAAAATACTGACCAGAGGGTTTGGTTTGGTCTCTTTACACATCAGGCTTATTTTCTTGCAAATCTTGCTTCCATTTTATCGTTATCTATCTCTCCCAAGTCCCAAAAATGGTTCATTCGTTTTTGCCAATTCTATTTGGAAATCGGTTGTCTTACATGTGTCATGTTCTTAGTTTTTTGGGTTTTTTCCTTTCATTCTTGATTTAGTTGATGAAATTGCTTTGTTGCCGTGCATTGAATCTCTCCTTGAGAAATTCCATTGACAAAAGAAAAGAAGTCCCCAACATATCTTAATTTTCTTAAGTATTTTTTCTGAAATATATTATACGGACCATATTCTAAGACTGTGATGGGTGCATATGGTATTATTTGTCGAAGGGTGTGTTATCCAGTATTCCAATTGTGTGTATGTTTTAGAGGATAACATACATAATGCTTGCTTAGAAATTGTAAACCAACATTATATATATATGTAGAGAGAGAGAGGGAGGGAGGGAGAACCAATTTAAGCAATTGGACTCGGCTTATATTTTTCTTATGATGTGATGCTGAACTTCATTATTTTAGGCACCCTTCGGTCTTTATTATTAGATCGCTTGCAATTGGTCTGCTGAAATATATGGGTTTTTCTGTAGTTTGATGCATTGGTTGCAGCTCTTCCAATATCCGAGTCAGGTGAAGAGGCACAGCTTAAGAGGATAGCAGAACTACAAGTGTGTAACTCACTTTAGATCTGATTGATTGGTGAACTAAGTAGTTTAATTGTTACAAACAGTGTTTATGCTTTTACATTGTTTCTTCATGTTGCCTTCCAGGCTGAAAATGATGCAATAGGCCAAGAACTTCAAAAGCAGTTGGAAGCTGCAGGTGTGTCCAATTCTCTCTTAATTTCTGAACTCTGAGCTTCTATCTTGATTTCTCTGTATAACACATGAAAGTGTAAATTCCTGTTAAGTAGCCAAAATGAGTTTTAATTTAGATTCATGGAAAAAAGTGCCCTGCGGCAAAACTTTCATATATGCAAAAGTAGTTTGTTCATGCAATATGAAGCATTTTATAGACTGTACAACTGTAGTTGTTCGGGGGAGGCTGGCATGCATCTATAATGTGCATTCACTTATTGTTCCGACGGAATATGCAACATTGAAAGAGTAAACGACTTGCTTTGTTGGAGTTTAGGATGTCTTGAGAAGCTATGAGTCTATCTTAACACTTTGTGTGTGTTCTTGATGTCAGAGAAGGAATTGAATCAGGTTCAAGACCTGTTTAGGCAAGCATCAGATAATTGTTTGAACTTGAAGAAACCAGACGACAATTAGCTGTTTGTGTTCCTGACGAGATCAGAGTGATGAATTTGGCCACAAGTATCTCAACTTGACACAAAGCAGAGACTGCTGCAGGAGGATTTTCCTTTTCTCCGTGAAGTCTTGGAGAACTGAAGTAGTTTATATAATTTTTTTAATGTTATAACTTTATAAGGAGAAATGAAAGGCTTACTGGTATTAAGTGTTTACCATCTTTATTCATGTCAGTTTAACATTAATGTAATTTCTTTATCAACAAATTAGAAAAATATTAATTGATATTTTGAGAATTGAGAACAAAAATATTAGTCCACTTAATCTTTGTTAAAAAATAAAAATTCCAATGATTTTGGGACGCTAGTGTATTTCGAGTAACTTGCTAAGACTACACTAAGACTCACATGTACAATAAGAGGGCTATTACATAAATTTAATATTAACCATCAAGGTATCAGACTGAGAAGTTTTTATTATATTATAAATAAAAATTAAGTCTGACTTATAAGATTATAAATGAATGCGAATTTACCAACAAAAAAAGGTGAATGGTGACTCCAGCAGAAAAATGAATGGTGAAGATTAAGATTTATTCAATGTTTACATTACCAGTCACAATTATCATGTGTATTTTTTTAATTTTGACTATGTATATAGGTATGATCCAAAATTTTATAGTTTTTATTTTACATAATAGTAAAAGTTTACTAATAGTTTTCAACCATCTATTGCCGTGCAACCTCCATTTTAGTCTTGACAGAACATGTTTGCAATGTCAAACGATGTTTATTATCTATTGCTATTAGAATATAGGTTTAAGATTTAGAAAGGAATCTAAAGGGTGAGTTAGGATGGTGATTCAGTTTCCTTCTATGACAAATATCAGTTTTTAGTTGTAAAAAACCGCTTATATTTTCATGCAACATTTGCTTGATTGGATTTTTCTTTTTTGTAAATTGTGGAGTCCATCCCATTCCTTAAATTACGTTATTTAATTAAAATGATTATTAAATTAGTGAGACATGTATGAAGGAAATATTTTACCACCACAAGGGATCCAAACGTAGTATTTCGTAATAGAATAAATTTCCATCTTGCTATAAATGTGAAATAATTTGTCATTGCCAATTAGTGAAAGGATTGTGAAGAAAAATTCTCTTGTTATATTAAAATATGTTATTTATGGGTTTCACATAACATTAAAAAGGAACTTAAGACAGAATAGATTTTCATGCTAAGTAATTAATCAATGCCATTCTCCTCCTAAACCCATTAAGAACTAGGAAGGGACTAGAGAATGGATGTTTCCCAATGTAACCACTAATTTGTGAGAAATTAAAAGAAAATTATACGATCGATAATTTATACATGAATAAACCTATAATTCTTCTAAAATAATTACACCATTTTGAATTCCCTATACTAGTTGGGATATACAAATACAAAATTCTGACTTCTTCACATGTTAAAATTGTAAATTTGATAATATAATGTACAGTACACGAACAACGAATAAACAATATTTCACATTCTTTTTCCTCTTCTGAAAGGGAATGCGCCACATTCATTTCTATCACTAAAGATATTGTATCCCAGAGCAGATTACAAATTATATAAACTAAATCCTTAAATCAAAGTGACCTAATCTGTAAAATATGTTAGGAAGTTTCATGAAGCTGTTTTGTCCAGTCAAAATGATTCCACTCTTTGGAAAAGCTTGCAACTGCTTGCTTTTGTACCTCCACGGCCTCGTAGCGTCGTCGTCTATACATGTCCTCTTCTGCCAACTTTAGCATGCCTCTTACCACATTCAAACCAAGGCTGCTATTAAACTGCTTTTCATCATCAATAACATGGACAAAACCCTTGTTTAAACCAAACTCAACGTGGAAATATGGAAAGTGCTTGGGAATTGAATTACGCAATCCCTTTTCACTTGTATCGATAAGTTTCTTTGCATTGTGCTGGCTCCACTCATCTTCAGCTTCATCAATCGCCTGTGATGAACCCAATTTAAAGAGTTTAAAATTTTAAAATGTGGGTATTTGAAACTAAAAACAAATATTAAATGTAGTAATAATAATAAAAAACTATCAACGTAAGAGCACAATATAGGATGGATCCTTTTCAACATAAGGAAATTACTTTTTGCAGCCATACTTTCCATGGGGTGTTGGAAATGTCTAAAATGCCCATGCTTGGATTGTAGAATTCAAAATCATGTTTTAGATTACGCATTCGGGACTACATTTCGAGGTGTAGTCAGGACCAAAAATGTATACGGGATTGTAGAATCCTAATACATTTCTGGTCCGTATACATTTCTGGTTTTGCAATCCAGAATATATTTTCCAGTTCCACATTAGATTTCCAAATCGTGCAATTCGTACTGTTTCATACCCATGGATAATTTGGTCTCTTCCTACACCCCAAGGTATAAGAAGAAAGTATGGAGTTCGTAAAAGAAATACCCAAAACTCAATAAATTGGGTGATGACGGGCCAATAGCCCAAGTCCTTAAAAGGCCCACATGCGCAACAATCAAGACCTACTAGGCTAAGGATTACTATGGGCTGGAGTAAATATAGCAGCTGCTTATTATCACAATCTTGTGTTTCCCCGAGGGGCCAACTGTGAATTGCGAGTGATGCCCTATTTGTATTGTATTTGAATGAATGAATGAAAAGAAAAGAAAATATGTGCGTCTTAATTTCTTTACTCCATTTATCCTATCCATATAGTAAGGGTGTGGAAATAAAACCATGAACTGCATCCAAAAATAAAACCACTTAAACTAGCTTAGAAAGTAATACGGCTTTATCACCGGGGTGCAGTTAACACTTAATAGTTTTATCACTTCATGGTAGCACAGCGATTGAAAACCACTCCGCTATTTGAATCCTATAGCACCCTAGACTGCTCTGGCTACCCCCACTGTAGTGTGTTACTACTAAGAATCAAATATAAACTGCTATGATAATTCAGATCAATAGCACAAGAAACCGAGAAAGCAACTCTAGAAGATTAATTCCATGCTGGCTTTGAGAAGATAACACCATTATGCAATTATGTGCAGCCTAAAGGATTAATGCATAAATGAAAAGCATTGATTTCGAAGAGAGAAGCTAGTAATCAGTGCTACACAAGAAAATAATGTTTGGCGACTCACCTTTTTAAAGTACAAAGGAGCCTCTTTGGCAATATCTTGGGGTAAAGGAATGCACTCAACCATACAATGCCGTCGTTGCTGTGCCAATCCCATCACAGTCTCAAGAAACACTACCTCTTTTTCTTGCTTAGCAAACATCATAATTAGGCACTTCTTGAAGTTTCGAATTTCTGTCCACACATTATCGTCCACAGTTCTTGTAGCTGATTCATGCTGTCAGATAAAAGGAAAAGACAGAGTAACAAGGTTAAAATTCCATGAACATAAAAAATAACTAAGTTGCTTACGGCACAAGACCTGTGGGCTCAAAAATCTGTAGAGAACTTTCATATTCAAGTCAAATTAATACGAACTCAATGTTACTTTGAATTCATGCAAAATCTACCAAATTACTATCCCAAGTTCAGTAAAACAGTATCAAATACACTTAAATTCTCATTACTATCATCTATTTGAATATTCTCCAGGATCTGCATAGTTTATCTAGGAATGGAACTAGTCATAATGGAAGGATCTTCAGCTGTCAAATCCCTAGTCAAATAACATCTTTTTGCATAAGAAAAAAACCAACTAAGGAACTTAATCACTCATATTGCAAGGGATTGTGCTAAATAAACAATAACTGGTATTGATTTCAACTCTGAGAAAAACAGAAAGTAGCAGAAATTAAAGTCACCTGAATCGGTAAAATGCAGCAATGACCAGGAACCACGGGCTGCCACTGTGGCAACATAAGATATGTGAAATTTGCGATTGAAACAACAAGATGCATAGGTCGATTAGGATTTTCTAAACAAAAGAGGCAGCGTTCTTGCTGGGTCAAGAACCGATTAGTCCTTTTTTGGATCTTGCTATCATCACCTACTTGCTTCTTTCGACTCTTTCTGCTTGGACCATCCTCAAAATCATATTCATCATCAGCCTGAGTGGAAATACTAAACTTCTTGTTCTGCATTATCTTGTGAGCAAGATGCATATCACCATCATCCTCTCCTTTCTTCTGCCCAGCAGCATGTATCTTTTGCATAGCAGACCTTCAAAAAGTAAAAATCGCCATTAAAGGAATGAGAAACAACAAAACATTATATGGATAAATAAAGCTTCAGAGACCAATAATAACAGTGAATCACATCAAACATGCTTAGAAACATAAAAAGAATAAAGAGATGTAAACTAGAAACAAATAATAAGAGAAGCCCAGTTTTTCGTAACATAAGAAATTTCTCCTTGGCCACAATGTTTTCACATTAGAAATGGATAAATCATGTGGGATAAAGGAGGACAACACAAAAACAAATATACAGAATTCCAAGAGAGCAAAATACCTGCTAGAACTGCCATCTATTCTTGATCTAATTGAATGATCTTGATTTTCCTGTTTTGTGTTCATAACTTTTACTTCTTGCTGCCCACCAAACAAAAGAAACAGACAATGAAATCAAAATAATCAAGAAAGTAGAAGGATATGTTTTTGTAAGCAAAAGATAAATACAATATGTTAAATATTATCTATTTCCTTATTTTTACCTAAATGAATACTATTTGTTTACTTGTATATATAACAGCTGTGTAATTAGTAATTACTAGGGAAGGATTTTCAGGCTGTAATTACTAAATTTAATCCCTATAAACCAAGGGATTTTGACTGTGCATTGATCATTACAACTTAACATTGAGGCAACCTCTCAAGAATTTCAGAATGAACTTCATTACAATCAACTATTATCAAGCCGATTGACTAGGCTAATGTCACCTCCTCCCAAGGCAAAAGGAAAAGAAACATAATGCATTATGTACTCTTACAAAACTAGAAGCTCTTCAACTCCTCACCAGCTTCCTACCATCTCACAAATTCCATAGAAAACATGACAGAGAAGAAGTCCACAAGATACAAAATGTCCAATTTCAGGCAAGTGACAGAGCAAGATTGACAGAAGTATTTTAACAAGTAGCAAATTTGATAACATAGCAGAGACCAGAGAACCCATGAAGGCAGTTATAATTCAAGATAGACTTTTCAAGGCACCAGGAACAGAGAAAAGTTTGTCCAAATTCTGGAGTAAGGACCATAATCACGAACATTGAAACCATTATCTGAAAAAACAGTTTGTTCTAGTAATTTCCACTTTATCTAATACGGTAAGAAGGAATAAACTAGTAGCACTACTGCCAAATCCAATACTGAACAAGCATATGAAATGGTCGAGGGTGGAAAAAAACACAATGCGCTGACTGCAAAAACGATTAGATGCAACCACTCTAGAAAAGACACCATATCCTCTTATTTATGCCTTACCATCAGTTTTTCAGCTTCTTCATGCTTTCCCTTCAATCGAAGTTGCATAGCCTTAGCTGCCAACTGGTTTGCACTCATCTCATTCTTGACTTCTGCACTTCTTTCCCCTGGAGTGTTTGCTTCTAACGAAACTTTTTCCAGAATAGAGCCATCAGAATTATTACTCATCTTGCTACGAAAATCATGCATAAAACTTCCATCATTAGAAAACTTATTTAGGCTAGATACTGCGGCAGAGATTACCACAGCTCCCTCATCTGCAATGTGTTGGTGGCTCTTTCGCTTTCCCCAAGACAAAGAATCTTGAATTTTAGGTGTTCTCATTTCATGGTGGCGAACAGAAACATCCTTTAAGTACTCCTGTTAGCATTTCATCAGCCAATTTCAGTAAAGTGGAACAGAATATATTTCAGAATTCCAGAAAAATGTGATTAACACCATGAAATTTATTAGACATAAAACAAGTTGAAGGAACAAGAAAGAAGTGTAAAACAGATCTTTATGTCATCGGAGTTACCCTTTTAGAAGCCCTCCGATCGTGCTTATCATAATCTGGTGAATTTTCTTCAGTTATCCCTTTTTGTCTATTTTTTATAGCACGTAGATGTGCTCTAGCAGGAGCAGCTGCATTAGATGCTACAGATGCAGTCAACTCACCAAGAGAACTCCACCTTTCTTGCACAACCTGCACATATCCATACAAATAAATGGCAAATTTTTACAGGATGACAAAGAAGTCTTTTACATAGGAACAACCAATATCTGAAAAGCAAGGCAAAATAACCTCATTAAAGTTCCGTCCTTCTCGAGCTGCTTGTTCTTGTGCACGCTTTAAGGCTTTAAGTCTCCAACTTGCTCCCCCATCCCCAACAAGGGAAGAAGATAGAAGTCGGTCAGCACCAACTTTAGCTCCATCCTTTTCTTCCGGGTAACCACTTCCATTATCCTTAAAATATGGATTCAGTTCCTTAGGATTTGCCTTCTTTGGCTGAAAAAGAAAGCAAACAACTATGTCCCTTTATCACCTTACATTGGCTGAGAACAAGATGAAGACAAGCTGAAAACTATATGAAAATATTTAATACAGACCACAATGGACAGGCACTTCAACTATTGAAATGTCAACAGGGAAATTGAAACATTGTTCCCCAATCCAGCACTTTTATGTCAAACAAAATCCATGTGTCAATAATGAAATAAACACATGAATATAAAATAATTCTCCTGCAGAAGAAGGCCAAAGGATTAAACCATTTTATCTTCAAAAGGCATTAACTCATCTTGTCACTGCCTTGTACATTTTTTTAGTTCTGGAAAAAATCTTATCATTTTTCCCATTTACCTTTTATTTGATCTCTTAATATGGTGAGTGATAGCAATATAAGGGGAAATGAAGTTTCTCTTTGCTTCGATTTATTCTTGGTTTTATTTCTAGTTATTTTATCATTCCCTTCTCATTATAATGACACCAACTTATATCAGTTAAAGAGAAAATTCAAACAAAAGCAACAAAAAATTAGTAAACATAAAATGCTGTGTCCTCCATTGAGGACAGAAAAAAAATATAAACATAGCACCCAACACTAGAGATACATATGTTAACAGCCAAGAGGGAAAGATATTGAACAGAGACATACCTCCTCAACAGGAACCTCCTCTGACAAATTCTCCTCTGTTTCCACGACTGCAGGCTTCTTACTTTCAGCCCTGAGCATCCAATCCAGTCCCATTTCTTTTCTCGCAATTTCCATCTCACTGGGAGAATCATCCCTTTTCTTTTTTGCTTTACTCCTTCTCTTCTTCTCATCTCTATCACTCTCACTCTCACTCTCACTTTCACTTGAGTAAACAGAAGAATCTTCATCGGACGAATACCACTTCTTCTTCCTAGATCTTTTCTTGATCTTATCAAGCCCATCATCATCAGAACTATCCCTAGAGCTCCTCCCTTTCTTCTTACTCTTTTCCCTCCTCCTATCTGACTTTTTCCTTTCTTTCGAGGTGGAATGCAAGTCCTCATCATCCACCTAGTATACACACTATCAGACACAGGAAATAGGGACAAACATAACACTCACACTATGATAAAACTACAGTAGTTCTACTCACCTGGTCCCGGGGAATGAATTTCACACCTGAAAACATTTTCTAGATTCCTAGACTGTACTAATGCCTGCATAATAATACAAATACAATCAACAAAATGCAGAAAAAGGGATTTTACTCGAAAGATTCTTCAACGCAGCAAATGCAATACTTCATTAACAAAAATTAATAAAAAAGACAAATATTCATGATAGCAAATTAAAGATCTTTTAACAGTAGTTACATTTTACTTTTTTTTCCAATTCCCAAAACATCAATTTCATACTTTCATCCAATATCTTCTATTTCGAACTGCCTTTTTACTTCTAAATGGAAGAGGAGTTATATCTTTTTCTATCCAACTACGTTATAAATGAAATGAAAATATAAAAAAGATATTATCTTAATAAAATAAATTTGAAGCACAAGCGGTAGCACCCTAGTTCAGAAACTTTCAATAGGAGGAGCTCTCACTTTCAAGCGAAGGAGTAATTGACGGCGTGGTGCACAGTGAGACGACGACGGCAGCGGCGCGCGACGAGCGGCTAGATCGCGAGACGAGCAGGCAAGCGGCTGGATAGTGCGATGGCAAGGTGAGGCGAGACGACGGCGACGCAAGGCAAGGAGAGACGACAGCGAGGCGAGGCGACCCTAGGCGCGGCGACGCGAAGCGATGCGATGCGCGAAGACTCGAGGCACTGCGGCGCGATGCTAGACGACTGGAAACGACGCAAACAGAGGAGGCGTGGCAACGTCAGACACGGCGGCGATGCACAGTGAAGAGCCCTAAACCGCAAACAATGACTGAGGAATAACCCTAAACGACCACTGTGTGGTCGTTTTGGTGTTTCTACTCGGTGGCTATTATGCAGATTAGAATTAAAATTAAACAAAACGATAAAAACAGAGGCAATGGAAGAAAAAAAAGTAGTTAAAAAATTGTTGAAAAAATAATAAATATATTTTTTATTATTATTTTATATAAAAAGTATAAATATTAATATCTTTTGTTTTTGTTTATTAATAAAAATTATTTTATTATTAGTAATATTCTGATTTAAATATTCCTTATTCTTCTTCTTACTATTACTATAAAAACAAGACTATGATAAAATAAAAGGAAAAAATGAAATATTAAAGAGCCACTGTTATGAAGTGTTCATAATGCAAAATGTCAATTAATTACAACATAATTGAGTTTTAATAAAATAATTTTTTTAAATAAACCTTTCTAAATAAATATAATTTTAAAAATAAATTAATGTTAAATTAGGAATTATATTATTATTAAATCATAATATTTAAAGACTGCTTTCTAGTTTTTTAATATATCTAATTATTAAATTATTATTTTTATTTTCTCAATAATTAACCACGTTCTATATCATGAAATTGGTCAATTACTCAGTGTTCTTTATATGAATAGCTTTTCTGGTTGTTGATTTTCCGCGCTAAAAAGATTATCAAATTATCAATTTGCTCCATCAAATAATAGAATCAACTGTAAATGTTTTTTTTAACTAATTTTACTTTTTCAGATTTTTTTTTTAAGTTTCTTTTAAAGTAGTAATTTAAAATTAAGTTGTAGACCTGTACTGTTAGCCTATTTATTAATTAATTGAAAAAACTATCGAAATATTGCTTTAAAACAACTACTATAAAAGTAAAAAAATCAAATATAACATATCTAATGATAGTTTAAAAATAGTATTAGATTAATTGTTCGGTTATAAAATTATTGTTTTTTTTTTTGGTATTGACATCCTCTTTTTATACGATAAGTTCAGTATTTTTTTTATGTTAGAAAATAAGTTAATAAAATATAGAAAAATAATATAATGACAATCTATTTTTCTATCAACTTGCGATGAAAGTGATAATATTACAAGAACGGTAACTTCAATTTTTCTAGATTAAATTAAGTTCTTACTCTTTTTAATTTTAAAATAAAAGTGATAGTGATTAAAAAAAATTTCAGTTTATTATCTCAATCAAGAAAATTATTATTTGATTTGAATATTCAAACTAATAATATATTACAATTCAAAATAATTTATAGTATTAATATGTACTGTCATAATACATAAATATAATAATTAAAAAATATGACGATACATATGCAAATTAATAATATAGTTATGCACATCTAACTCATATTAAATGATGAACCCGCACTGGGCCGGGCCATCCACCAGGTAGATTAGGACGACTTCTTCCTGCACTTTAATACATTCTTCCTGTATCCTAATAAAAAAATTTAATATCACAATTATTCTTATAAAAAATTAGATGGCAATCCCATCCGGTTGTTATTTTAAAAAAAATTAACAACCGGATGAGCGGGTCATCCGATTGTCATTTGGAAAAAAATGACAACCGGATGACGTGCTCATTCAGTTGTCAATTTTTTTTTAAATGACAACCAGATGGGGGTGTCATCCGGTTCTTATAGTCTAAATCGAAAACGGATTAATTTTTTGATTTGAACTATAAGAACCGGATGAGTTTCATCTGGTTATCATTTTGATTTGGAAATGAGAATCGGATGACACCTCATCCGGTTGTCATTTGAAAAAAAATTAACAACCGGATGAGCAGGCTATCCGGTTCTCATATAAAGACAATTGTGGTATCAAAATTTTTTATTAAAATACAAGAAGAAGGTATTAGGATGTAGGAAGAACTCGTCCTAGATTAGCTATCAGTGGGCCTTGGAGTAGAATTGGTGTTGCCAAGCCCGTATGGGTTATTCTTCAAAATGCTACTATTTGCACTATCTATCTTTTCTACTAAATTATATTTCCACAAATAGATAGCAAAAAGATTTCAGATGATACGGATAACAAGCCTGGTCTTGTATCACGTCGTCTAGTAATGGGCCTTGGGGTTTCGGAAACATCCCAAAAAACTTTATATTTTTCTTTCAACATTTATAACAAAGCAACAAATTTCTTAATATTGTTAAATTAATTTAAAAGTTTAAAATCAGATTTTGAAAAAAATAAAATCAAAAATAAATTTTACAAATTAACTCATATATAAACTAATTTTAATATATAAGCAAAATTACTAATATAATATGGTAATTTAAAAATGAAAATTAATTTAAATGATGACGTTTTAAAAAAATAGATAGTGATAAATGTTAAATACTTAACATGTGAAAAAAAAAATATAACCTTGTAAATACTTTTAGTTAAAATGAGGATTTAAATGTAAAACATTTGATCATGTCCAGCGTGAAAGCACCACTTTTATAGTATATTCTTAAAAAAAAAAAGAACAATAAATACGTAGGTAAGAAAAAGAAAAAAGGTGAAACTAGAAAATATATAGCCGAAGAGAAATATAGAAAAATAAAATAAAATTTCATGTTTTTAGAAAATTCAATTTAAAAATTATTTTACATTATTATCGTTGTTAATATTTTTATTTTTGTCGTTTTGTTATTAACATTTTAATATCTATAATATTAATAAATGCAACAAAATTACACAGAATAAGTTAACGAGATTACATAGAAATAAAAATTAGTAGGTGATTTTGAAGCGCTCTCCCCCAATGTCTAAATAACACAAAACCATGTTTTAATGACATTGAAATAGAGAACAAATAAATCTACATTTTTATATGGTTTGAATTCATTTAATTTTGATAAGACATCTCAAACATAAATATAAATGGATAATATATGACATTTTAGGTTAGATATGAGTTGGGTGAATATTATAACCAAATAATCTTGTTTTATTTGATAAATATTTTGAAATTTATGAAAAAAAATCATTTATGTAACAGTGATGTATCCTTTTCAAATTCAATTGTTGACAATATATGTTTTCCACGCCATTTTGTAAAATAATAAATAGCCGAATACAGATATAAGTATAAGTATACTTAGTATTACATGACAGAAATGGTATATTAATAGATGTATAAAAGGTATACTTTGTAAATGACAATGTATTCCTACCATGTAAGGAAAAAAATAGGGTTGATTGAAGGAAATGTGTAGTGGTTGAGGGGTAGCACTAGCATGAAGTAGCAATGTTTGATCCCAGACAAGAAAAACATGGAAGTACAGGGATAGTGACTTATGGACAATAATGGAGGTCAACAAAACGCAAATTGAGGCCACAAGAGAGTGAGAGAGCATTCTCTTTTTCTCTCCCTTCCATTAATCTGTGGATGTATATGTTTGAATAATGCATTCAAATGGACCCATGAAATTAATTTCACAGGAGTCACAGGTGGTAGTAGGTTAAAAAGTTGATAATACCATGCCATCTACACTTCAACTCTTTGATTTGAAAGCCCTTTGTCATCTTCTCAACTTCTTCTAAATCTCTAATCATCGATGAATAGTTAGCATTCCCCTGCACATGCCAGGTGCAAACCTCAACTTTTTATATATTTTCATTATTTCCTGTCATGTCGGAGATTCAACATTAGACCAAAGCCAACAAAAAAATATCACAATTTTATGCAGTAACAAATGAACTAGCTTTTGAAAGCAGTTTAATTTTCAAGGTTTTTATAGTATTGTAGAAGCTGGAACTAGCAAACTTATACATGCAGCACAACCAAGTTGTGGTAGAAATATTAATTTATGAAAGTTACTTTCTGTTATATATACATGCATAGAGTCTTCAAATAAGCCACCAAAAAATCACACAATTTTATGCAGTAACAACTAAATCAGCTTTAAAAACAGTTTAATTTTCACGGTTTTATAGTATTGTGGAAGCTTTTGCTCAACTAGCTGGAGCTATAGCAACCTTGTACTTAACTTGCAAGTTGCATCGCATATGCATGCATGCAACACAACCAAGTTGTGGTAGAAATATTAATTTATGAAAGTTACTATCTGTTATATATACATGCATAGAGTCTTCAAAATAAAGTATTTGTCAAAAAGAGAGCAAATATATATATATATTTTGATATAGATAAGCATGAATGGTAATGGGTTCCCACTATTTAGATACCAACATTGACACTTCAAAATAGTCCATGTCCATGCAACTGTTTTCATCCAAACAAATGTATTACTATAACTTTTTTTTATATAGATATGCTAGATTTTCTACAGTTCTCCACTGTTAAGATGGAAACATTGACCTTCAAATTAAATGATCCATCACCATCATTTCCACCAAAAATAAAGGACAAAAGATCATGACATTAATGGAGATATTATTCTATGGCTGCAATGAAACTAGCTAGTGATTTAGCTGTTTTCTTTAATTATACTTTTTTTTAGTGGAGAAGATGCTGAAATATTGTTCAGTTTTGATTTCTTACTAATAGTGTCTTCTTAGATACTCCAAATATAATGAGTTTGCATACAAAGTTTTAAATAAGAACAGTTATTTATCTTTAATGATAAGTGAACAATCCTTAATAACTTTTCATCAACATTGACATTAACTATAAACAAGAAAAAAATCTAACACACATGACTAGCACACAGAAATCTGAGGCTCTGATATTTTGCACTAGATTTTTTTTTACATAATACACGTTTTAATATTAAAGTTACAATATAAGTGAAAAGCTTGATGAAGACTCTATTAAAAAACAAAATTAAACTTCACTGAAATGATTTCCATATTTAAAAAGGACAAACTGATTATTGTAATAGATTGAAAGATATTATTGATAAAATAAACATATTTGTGTGAATCAGTACCTCAAAGAAACGAGTTTTAAATGAAGTTTCAGGGAGGTCAAATCCCTGTGAAAAAGGTATCCAGAACAAGGTGCTGCAGAACAATGAAAAGAAGGTTCAAAGTTGAAAAAAATGTGTGTATCTCAAAAGAAACCAGCTAGAGTGTGGCTTCAGAATATATATTTTACCCCTATCATTCTCAGATAACTTACTGTCTGCATTCAATAATTTTGTCTGTTCAAGTCATATCAAGTGACTATTTGGTCACATATTTGTGGAGAAAAAACATAATTAAAAAAAAAAAAAAAGTCCTTATCTAACTTTATTTTCTACATTAAACTTTAGCACCAATGATGCATATATTAAGTACCTTTGCAAATGTATGATTTGGTATCCCAAAATATTGTTATAAATAAAGCCTCTTCCCTCCCTCACTCTTTAATTTGCTTTCACTACATCTCTCTCAAACACCCTGTTCTGTCTTCTCCTCTGCTCCTGTTCAAACTCCTGTTCTAGTTCTCCATTAACTTTTGTGTGCTAAAATAGAACCAAGAAAATGGGTGCTCTTGATTTCCTTTCTGACTACTTTTCAGTTTCCACCCCAAGAAAGAAACGCAAACCAATGCAGGTTTTCATGAGTTCCTATACCACATGTGTGCATGTGTTTTGTGGTGGTTTTAGTCTTAAGCAATTTCTGATTTTATTTTCCTTTTCAACCCTTGTGGCTTGCAGACAGTTGAAATCAAGGTGAAAATGGACTGTGATGGCTGTGAAAGAAGAGTTCGCAATTCTGTTTCCAACATGTCAGGTTGGTATCTCTCTTTCTTCATAACCACTCTCTTATTTTTTAATTTTTTACAAGCAAATATGGAAAAGATACATCACTATTTTCACCTTTTGTCAAGGTAAATCAGCATATACAGAATTTCATAAGCACTTTGTTGAAGTTATTCAATCAAAATTACAGTTTTATCTCAATATACAATATTAATATTTACAGTAAATCTTTATCATGTAAATTATTGAGATGAAACTTCAGTTGTGAGGAAAGAATAGTTCACTAAAGAAAAGTATCTAAAGTTTGTCCTATATCATAATGAATAGGTTTTGATAGTTTGCTAATTAATGTGCTTTATTCAAATGTAGTTGATGAATGGAGAAAACAATGAATTGATTATAGTTAACTAACTTGGAGTAATTTGAAAACATGAATTCAGGTGTGAAAGAGGTAGAGGTGAATAGAAAGCAAAGTAAGGTAACTGTGACAGGTTACTTGGATAGAAACAAGGTCTTAAAAAAGGTGCAAAGCACAGGAAAAAGAGCTGAGTTTTGGCCCTATATTCAGTACAACTTGGTGGCATATCCCTATGTGGCGCAGGCATATGACAAGAAGGCACCATCTGGTTATGTGAAAAACACTGAACAAGCACTTCCCAACCCAAACGATGAGAGACTCACCTCTCTCTTCAGTGATGACAACCCAAATGCATGTTTAATCATGTAAAGCATTTTCAGTGCAAGATCAGGGCTACCTTGCAAGTTCATATGTTTCACTGCATATCTACTTTCTTGGAGACTATTTCTTGTTAGCTTGTGTTGTCTTTGTTTAATGGCTAGAATTTTTGGTTCTGCTTATAACTTAGTATAGAACTTGGAAGAATAAATGGAAATTCTGTTTGTCATGGCTGTGTACTTGTGTTTAAATTTTGATCACTAGTGTTATATTTCTTGCTTATCTTAAAAGAAGTTTTCTTTATTAAGTGTTACATCCAGCATAAAAACTTCCACCTCACAGTTACCTAACTATCTTTAATTATATATCAAATAAGTTCTTCTAAATTACTTTATCAGTATATGTGTGTGTGTGAATATCTGCATATACTCATAAAAGTCATGAATGCCTATTTAATAGATATTCATACAATGAAGAGAGAGAGTGAAGGGTTACAACTTTATGTAGGTTTGATGCATTAGGTATACATATATTTTTAATGCTTAAAATAAACAACAAGAATTGTAAAAGACCCAAAATATACCTCCAATCCTTTGTGCTTTATAGTTGTAAAGGATCTTTGTTCCTCCTCTTTAATCCAATGTTGATATTTTGCCAACCTAATAAGATATTAAAAGCAACAATACCTACAATTGATGGATAAAGTAAATAATCCCAGAATTACGGAAAGAGGACCCATGTTAACTTTTTATCCTATTAATTAATTAATTATATATATATATATACATCCTTATAACATCTCCAATGGTTGTAAAAAAATAGAATGATATCTTTACCCTGAAATAAAATAACATAGAACAAAAATCTGCTGTCATGTTTGTCAAACAGTGGATATCATAGTATCTTGCTTTTTCTTTAATTTTGGGATTGTACAGCAAAAGGACTACTAAGTGGTAACACAGTAATGGTTGATATAACACTTAATTATACAGAACATTGTCACAGATTGAGCAACAATAACATACTAGATACTTGGTACATTCAGGGACTTTTATTTAAACAACATTGTTCTCTTTTCATAGTAAAAGTTATATATGCTTTTTTTATGAAATAAAAAAAATCACACAAAGATCAATGCAAGTTATTTTAAGCCAAATCAATATATGTTAGTGGATACAGTTGGAGGATAAAGTTAGATGAAGATATCATGGCAGAAGTTGTAATAGTATAGCAAAGAGGATTTTTGTGGTTGTGGATTTAATGCACTTTCTTATACAAATCCATAAAGGAACAAAGGATGAATCCAATAATTAAGTGTTCTATCTGTACCAAGTTCTGTTTTTTTTTTTTTAATATTTGGGCCTTTTAATATTTAGGCCCTGACAAGCAAAGCAATTATGGGCCATTTCTACAATTTCTTGATCTATCTCCTATCTTCTTTTCTTCAAACTTTTCTCCATGCTTTTGATCCACTGGGGTTTTCAAAATGAGTAGCATATTTTGAGTTTAATTATTTTTGTCTATGAATTTTTATAAATTTTTATATCATATTACTAGTACAGAGCATTTACCAATTTTATGAATGATTAATTTTTATTTGTCGAAAAAACTGAGTAATCACCTTTAAAAATGATATATTTTAATATCTACAGAAATACTTTTTAGTTACTATAGGGTTTTCAAGTGTAATAAGTAATCCAAAATTTCAAAATAATGTATTTAACACACATAAAAACAGAGAATATGAAAATAAAGCATTTACAATCTTATTAATCAGTATGGATCTATGATAATTGATTGAATGTTTAGAAGGGGAACACATTCTAACTATATTTAATTTATAAATGTAGCTAACAATATTAAGTGACTCTAGCATGCTTAGTTATAGTTTTATGTGAAAACATGCATTGTACATATAACAATCATCCTGTATATTGGGTTGATATCTTTATTCCTTATATTGAAGGCACTTTCATTGGCAGAGTATGTTTTCAGAGGGTATTGTGTTGCAATATTATTAGAGAGGCATGCTATGTGGCTATAATTGTGATAACTGTTCCTTGTTCAAGTGTAGAGTGGGAACATGCTTGTTTGGGTAGAACAAGGACAAAGTGGTGCAGCAGTATATGATAACAAAAATTGGAGTAATGAAGAAACACTAGTTTGAAGTTTCTGTGGAGTTGATTCCTACAAATTTACAGTTTCTATTTTTAGGTCATTTCCTACCCACGGGTTGCCTTTGATTTTGTCTGTTAGTGAAGAATTTTAATGTTTGGAGTAACTGTTGGGAGGGGCCAAAAAATACTGTGTTGGAGTTAGAGCCTGATGGGTCAAAAAATTGCTTTGGAGTTAGAGTTTGGGCTTATTCTTTCTCTTTCTCTTTGCATACCATTTTACTCTCCTCACAAATACTTTGGCTAAAGTGCAATGTACCAATATATGCTTTTGCTGTAACCAGTTTTGCCAATTTGTTTCAGATAATTTGACCCTAAGACATTTAACTATACTTTCCTTTCAAAAAAAAAACTAACAACTGGTAAAGTTAGACTTTTACCAGATGATGGACTCAAACCGAGGACTTTATTACTATAGTAAGGTTCTCTCTTCTTTTATGAATCATTAGTAGCTCTTGTAACATTATGCTGTTTTCTATTGGTTATAATTCAAATAAGTTTCTTTACATGGTTCAATATAGAATTCAATTGTTAGCTTAAGCTAAACATGATAAAAAGAGGATATTTTTTTCAAAATCGTACAATTTTCAAAATAATTACTTACATACACAGATTTTAAAAAAATTCTCCACCATATAAATAAATAAATTCGTTTCAACGTGAGACGATTTAATTGGAAATAAGTCCTACAGGTATAACATTATTTTGAATTTGTAAAAGTAAAATCGAGCAACTCGATATACTCAAATTAATGTTAATTGAATTTTTATTTTTTTAAGTCAAATCATGACACGGTTAATTTTATATTAACTAAAATCATGCTTACATAGTGTATTATTACTTTTAAAGAAATATGTTTGATATTTTAGTGTAATTTTTTATATGAAAACAGTAATTGTTAAATTAAAAAACAATATTATGTAATTAAAAATTAAATAAGAGGAGTAAACAACTTTTTTTAAATTATATAGTCTTATTGTTATCTAATAGAGGAAGTATCGCAATATATACTCTTATTGTTTATCTTTCAGTCCTATGTGAAGGGTGATAGTTTAAAAGAAGTAAAGGTGAACTATCATTGTTGTCTGTCATCCTTATTATCACCTTAATTATCATATCCTTTTGAAGACATTGTAAACTGACAAGAGAATATAAATGAATGGGGATGGAAGGGTGAATGTCAAACTTTCAAACATATTTAGTGAATTAGAAAAAAAAATTATTTGACAATAAATATTGCATGTGTAGAAAGCCTGTTGGTGTAGAAAATGAAAAAAAAAAATAATTAGTGATAATAATCCATGTATATAAACATGAATGATTATTGAAAACTAGGCTGACTCATTTAAATGACTAATATGAACTTGTTGATTACAAGAATAAAACCTAATTATAATTACTATCATGTGTTGTACTATTGAAAGAAAAAGAGAAGGTCTTCTTATTATTCTTATTTAATAATTATGTACATAATGATTTTTATATTTCACAAATAATATTTTTACATAAATAACTAATATTAACATATTAATATTTTTTAAATAAAACAGTATATATTAATATTAACATAAATTATAAAATAATTCTATACTGAAATTTTGTAAACAGTAAATGACTTAGGTATTAATATGAAATGTGTCATGTTACTAAATTTCATTTAAAATAAAAAAACAAAACCTCAATTAACATTAGTCACAGCCCTAGATGTCAAGAATTACTTCATCTCTGTACTAAAAGGAATCTCAAATTAACATGACTTTACTTTCATAAATTTATCCTATCTTTGCATGTACAGTGTACAACTTACTTACATAAATAAATTTTTTTAAAATTTATTTATTTCAATAATTCTCTGTGAAAATTGAAACATTTACCGATAAAAAAAGGTGTGATTGTGATGATTAGGCACCTTGTTGTTTTGATCTAATGACAGTGAAATGAGCAATGTGAATATGGATCTCTTTTAGCATGAAATGAGAAGAAAATGGTAAAAGAGGGTTGCAGGAAAAGAATGTGACAAGTCCCATTCAAACCTCCCAGGGGGACCCCATGCTCACTGTTCCCATTTATGACTTTTGGATATCAAATACCAACCATATCAGATCCTCCTCTTCTCACACACTATACAATACAATACAAATCCCACCTCATCTTACCCTGTAACTTTCTCTCACCACACCACATCATATCACTCATGTCATAACCCCTAAGTGAATTCTGATAATGTAATATGGTCTACTTCATTTCAAATGAATTAAAAAAAAGGGAGGAAAAGACACACAAGAACAATGAGAAGAAAGTCAGTTACAGTTAAAGTTAATTATGGTAGAGCAATGACAGGCTTGGTGGAGAAGCAAAGACATAAAAGCAGGGGGAAAAAGCTTGATGTGTTGGACAAGATGCAGGTGTTTGGGAGTAGGAAGTAATGATGACCTAACAAGGGGTTACAGTAGTGACTGAACCCCACCCTCTTCCTCTCTTCTCTTCTCTACTCCCCAAGTCCACACTTGCCCCCACTTTTTCACAGCCTTTGTGTGATTGCGTGCACCCTCTGTCTCTGCCAATGCCTCTCTCTCACACCTATATCATACCCTATCAAAATACCCCAAAAATTTAACTCATTTATTTCACTTCTTCCTCCCAAATTCCCCTCTTCCCTACCTATCCTTCCCTACCATAAATAGCTTCTAAACCATGAACTATGTTTAGAATTTGGGCCCATAAAAGGTTCAAAACTTAATTTCTTCTTAGCTTTTTCTCCTCAGCTCCCTTATACCACTTGACCCCTACCCTACCCTCTACTCCACACACCCCACAGGTGCTCTACCAATTCTCACCTTTTCAAATTTCGCAACCCAACATTCTCTTTCCTCCCTCGGTTACCTCGTCTTCTGTCTTGGGAAACCTTTTCATGGAATAATGTTGTTGTTTTTTTTATTAAAAATTACCTTTTTCATTTAAAGCAAGAGTAATATACTACGACGTATATAAATAAATAAATTAACTTTTGGTGCATATTTGAATTGAAATTTCAAAACTTAGATGTGAAGAATAAAGATTGTGAAGAGAAATTTGAGCACAATGTGAATGACGTATACTTAAATAGGAGGATCTCAAATATGAGTAAGGTAGGTGTAGAGTGTTTCAGGCTTTTTTTGTCACTAAGATTCTCTCTTTTGTCCTCCTAGAGTGCTTGTCTCCTCTATTGGGATCATGCTGACCCAACTGTTAGTGGCCTTGGAGAAGATATGCTACCACATTAACTACAATTAAAAGCACAAGATTTGCAACAAATATCAGCATCAAGGGAACTTGTTATGGCTAAAAAAAATTGCATTGTGTAGAATAATAGTTTAATTCCTTTTCACTAATAGTAATAATAGAGCACAGACTCAGCTCATTTGTTTAGAATGATTTAAAAAGAGATGCAAGAACATACATTTGAATCATCTTGCATTTTGAGAAGAAAATGAAAAAGCATATATATAAAAAGTGAACAATTTTACATTTATCTCTACAAATAATAAAACAAAAAAAAAATCAATAAGGTAGCATGATTGATTATATATGTATTGATTATGTTACGTTATATAATGTAATATAATTAATTCATTATAATAAAATAGTAAGAAAAATTATAAAATAATAATAATAATAATAATAAATAAAACAAATTAGAATAATAATATTATTAAGTTTATAAAATAATAAAATTAAGAAAAATCAATAACAATAACATAAAATCTATAAAACTGTAATAAAATTATAATTTAATATTTAGTTAAAATTAATTTACAATAACAAGGGTAATTTAATCATTTTATAATTATATCATTTTGTATTTTTTAAAATTTTATTATACCAATTAAATAGTTCATTAACTTTCTCTTTGTTTCTCTAATCTTATTTTTCACTATTCCTTTTTTTTCTTTTTCATCCTTTTAAATTCATTCTCTAATTGAAACACACTCATAAAAATAAAAAATGTCTGTATGATTTTCTTTATTAATATATTGCAATAGTTTATATGATGTCGTTCTCAATGGTTAGGTTTAACTATTCCACTAGGTCAACTAATTTGTGTAAGATTATTTAAAATTTTAAAAATTAAAACAAAAAACTCTTTGATAATAATATTACCCATATAATATCAATTTACCCAACTTTGATATTATTGTTTTGAAAATACTTAGCAACCTAGTTTTACGTCCTTTGCATTTGAAGAGTGACCATATAAATATTTTTAATGTGTGTTTGTTTTAAGCAAGAAATGAATTTGAGAAATATGATGAATTTAAAGATAAAAAATAATTAGACAGTAAAATTGATTAAATTAAGAAAAGATAGTAAATAGAAAACTTGTAAAAGTTTATGAATGTATAATAAATGTGATTATAATTTTTAATTTATTAAAATTAATGTAATATAAATAATTATTTGCACATGAAAGTCGTGTTTGATCAAAAGATTATTTTTAATATGGTTTCTGAATTCAGTGAAAAAAATACGAATATGTATAAAATAATATTTTTAAAATATAAATTTGAAATTAAAATACACTTTTTATGATTTATGATAAATTTATTTTGATTAGTGTTTTTTAATTTTTATTTTATTCATTTTTCACAATTTTATTATAAATTTGTTATTATTATTTATCTTAGTTTTATTATACTTTTATTATTCTTATTATTATTTTATTCATTATATAATCGATTATATTAAGCTATACACAACATTACAACATTACCGTTCTTAATGTTTTCTTTCTTCTACTTTATGCGTGCTTCAACCATGAAACTTTACTTGAGTTTTTTAATACTTATGATGAAACTAATAAACATTTTTCCACACCAACAATTTTGTAATCAGATCACACACAACCAACATCAACTGAATTCAACTTGCAAAGTTCTGCATGCACACTGAAATGAGACAAGGCTAATTTTGTTTTCTTTTCCATATTTCTTCCGCAATTAGTTACTCTCATTTTCTTGTAAATCAGTTTATCTAAACCGTTATTATTCTTCCTTTTTGATCTGGGTGTTTAGAATCAAAAACATAGTATTAAATTAAAAAATCAATAATTTTAATAAAATAAAATTTTTACATAAAATTTAAATAAAAGAAAATAATTGAAGGAGTAATTCAGGTATTTGAATATTCTTGTTCCATTAAAAATATTTGAAAGGATAAACAAATATTTATCCTCTATTTACATTCTGAGATTTAAATATTTATATATGTAGGTGTTTTCTTTTCTCCATCTGACGAAGCATGGAATTTCCGAAACCTTTTTTGTTCTTTGTTTCCATGTTGATCTAATAATATCCCGAGACCCTCCATTGACCTTCGTGTACATCACATCATTCCTTATGGAGAAGTTGATCAAACAAATGATGAAGAGACAAAGAGGTGATTCCATTCTCACGTGACAAAATTCAGTCTTAGGTCAAGTCATTCATATTCTTTTTTACCAGATTGCATGTATCATTCACATCATGCAATTTTTTATTCTCAAAAATATCTTCTACGAACTTCTCTTACACTCTGCACACCACACACATAATCAAAACGTAACTTCAGATTAACAATATTAGTTAATCAATCATTACCTAAAAAAGGTTAGAATTATATACAAGGGAATGGATTTGAAAATTACAATTTCTCTCATCAACCAATTATCAAAGTTCTTTTGAGAAAAGTCCAATAAAGGTTGCACTTTACTAAGTTGACTTTTAATCAAAATAAAATAACTTCTTTGTACTTAATTAAACATAGGTGGATATTTAATTGAACTAATAAGATTGTATAATCTGTACATTATTATATGATGTGACATGGAATTTCATTTGTTTGCTTCAATGAATTGAAAACTATGGATCCATGGATAACAGGGAACGATTGTAGAATATGAGTTCTCTGAATTAATCCAATCAAATGAACAAGTGGTGACAATGTTAGCATATGAATGGCGAAAAATTAGTCTCAGACAATGGTAGCAAACTAAGGATTGTGCGTAACGTAGTGGAACAAGTGTAGTTATCAACATCATTATCTTCATCTTCATTCATAACCTAAATCTTTAATAAAACTCATTCTTTGTAGGGACAAGAAACATTGTTAAATAAACATCCTAGTTCCCTTTAATTAACAGATGTTCTTCTCACAGGAGTTGGTATTTAAAATAATGTTAGAAGTTAAATCTTGGATTGCAATGTGTGAGGAACTGTGTAAAACCAATTTTAAATGATAACCAAACATGCCTTTTTTGAATAAAGTATTTTGTTTGTTCCAATAAATGTGGTGACAGTGGAACTTGGTACAAACAAACAAAACAGTTGTTATCCAACTAAGAAAGTTACATTGGTAGAATAAGCTCTTAAAAGACAGTTATTGCACCCTGGTCATGTTTGCCTCTTTGTCAAATACTGCTATTTATTATTAGATGATGATAACAAAAGTAAATATTTAAGTAAATATACATGAGTTAATTTTTATAGAATTTATTTTCACTCAATTAACTACCTTTTATTTAAAAAAATAAATTTAAAGTAGATGTTGACATGGATGTGAATTGGAAGAGAAGAGAGAGTATGAAGTGGGCATGTGAAGTCGCTGTTGTTCTTTTATTGTTTTCCGTCACCATTTTATGTCAAATCACATCACTCAGACCAATCCATCATTCTCTCTCCACTCCCTCTCACTTTTTTTTTTTTTTTCATTTTTTTTACAATACCACACTTTTCTGTTACCTCTACCCCAATTTTTCTCTTTTATTTTGCTTCATCACTATTTCACTTATTTATCACAACTCCAATTTCAAACTTTATTTTTCATTATCTTTTTTTTTCTTCTTCTTCTTTCCTAATAAAAAAATGTTTCCTTAACTAGTCAATTTAAAAAGTATTTTTTTTTTAAAATTAAAATATTACTTTTTAATAAATTGTTTGGAATAACTAGTTGATGAATTTTTTTATATGTAATAAATAAATTTAGATTAATAAATGCGTGCTAATATATATTTCTAAAATAATTGTAACTTTTTAATTTTAATTTAATTATTTGCATATATAATTAATACAATTTTTTGTTAAATATAATTATTTTATTAATAAATCCAATTGTTATGAAATTTATTGATAATAAAAATTGGATTTTTATTGTTATATTTTAAAAATTTACATCCATATTTCATTATTAAAATTTATTTTATCATTATTAGAATGATTAAACAATAAAGGAGCAAATGTAAATACTAAATTGAAATTTTGATTCAAGAAATTTGTTAAACTTGAGTATATATCCCTTCAAATTAATTTGATATGATCGTTATATATTGAAGAATACCAATTTTTATATAATACTTAAATGTAATCAATTAATTAAGCTATTTATTTGTGAGAAATTTTGTTTATATTTAAAATTGAAAATCTAAGTAATAATTTATATTATAATCTAAGTAGAAAATGTCTCTCCCTCTATCTCTGCATTTCCTTTTTTTTTCTTGCCATTTGCCATGTATTCTGTGTAAATCCTTTCTACGTCTTCTCATTTTTATCTAAATTTTCCACATTTTAAAATCCATACTTAACATGATGCTACTAAACTTTGATCAGTATATTATTGTATTACAATACATAAAATTGAAATAGTGTTTTAAAGTTACATTGGAAGCCCATGTGGCCTTGTTTTGTTTGCTTCCGAAAACTAGTTGGGAGGGAGGGAGAAGAGTGGCTACTTCTACTGCTAGCCAGTATAAGAGAGAGAGAGAGAGACAGTAGAATCTATAAGTTGTAGAAGCTCACATGCAACCCCTTTTACCGTTTGCTTAAGGAGCTTATTTTTTGGTTGCAAACAGAGGGAGAGAGAAAAGAGGGAGCGTGTTTCGTTCCAAACAGCACTGAAGAAATGACTAAAGAAGAAGACTTTAAGCTCCTTAAAATCCAGGTCTTTCTCCCTTATCCAACACATGCTTTCTGTCTTTCTTTTGAGACATCTTTTCTGTTCTTTTTAATTCCATTTTCTATGAACACAGCAAAGTTGTTTGTTAGTCTTTTCCTGAGGAATCTTTCTGTTTTCTTTTCTTGTTTCCTTTGTTTCGTCTCATTTTCATCTACAGACTTGTGTTCTCAAAGTTAACATTCACTGTGATGGGTGTAAGCACAAAGTGAAGAAACTCCTTCAGAGAATTGAAGGTCCTCCCTTTCTTTTCACCTCTCTTGTTTCCTATATCTCTTACTATTCATTTACTATGCTCATTCTTGTCTACATTATCTCTAGCTTCCCTTGTTTCTCTTCACTATAAAGTGTACTGTTGATGAAATTTTGTGAAAGTTTTTCTTAGCACAGTCATTTAGTCCATTTATGATGGGAGAATCATACTTAAATTGAGGAGTCTAGTAGCATTGCTGACTCACATCAAACTGATTCCTTTCATAAGATATGATAGTTAAATGAAAACAAAATAAGTAACTGTTAAGCATATTAAGTACTGATTTGCTCCTTTATGTAAACATACCATGGATATTTTGTTTTAAAACCAACTATGGGAAGTTAGGCTTTTAATTATGGTGTTTGGAACTTGTGATAGTTTGACCCGTGTATGTACGGTATGAATCATCTTAGGAATTTAGTAAAGTTTTGAGAAGAATGTCAGGTAAAGATATAACGAAGAGGGATAGCTCCAAGTGATTTGCCTTTTAGTAGAAAATATCCCCTTTGGTTGCTCTTTTAAGTGTTTATTTTTCTGGTTTATGTTTTATTCTTGTAATTTATTGTTGAGCTTGCAACTGAAATTCTGGGTTACTTGTTCTGCAGGTGTTTACCAAGTTCAAATAGATGCAGAACAGCAAAAGGTAACGGTTTCAGGCAGTGTGGATTCTGCAACCTTGATCAAGAAGCTGGTGAGAGCTGGCAAATATGCCGAGCTCTGGTCTCAGAAAACAAATCAGAACCAAAAGCAGAAGAACAACAATGCCAAGGAAGACAAGAACAAAGGACAAAAGCAAGGCCTTGTCAAGGGGCTTGAGGCCTTCAAAAACCAGCAGAAGTTTCCTGCTTTTAGTTCTGAAGAGGATGAATACTACTCTGAATATGAGGATGAAGATGAGGACGAAGATGAAGAAATGCGGTTTCTCAGGGAGAAAGCCAATCAGCTGCAGATGCTGAAGCAGCAAACAGCGAATGCAAATAATGCGAGGAAAAATATGGGGGGCATGGGAGCAGGTGCCATCAATGGCAAGATGAACAATGGTGGTGGCAATGCCAATAGTGGCAAGAAAGGAGGCCCAAATCCGAATATGGGAATGAAGGAGAGTCCGAATGGGGGGCTTGATCAGAAAACAATGGCAGCCCTTAAATTGAACGGTGGCCATCTGGGTGGTGAAGGCCTTAACCTCAATCTGGGTGAAGCCAAAAGGGCCAATGACATTGGTGCCATGATGAATATGGCTGGTTTTAATGGTAACAGCGCTAATGTTAGTAGTGCCACTGTTCTAGGGGCTAACAATTCCAATGCCATGGGAGGTTTTCCTGTTCAGTCCAACAATATGATTCCAGGGTCCTCTGCAGCTTTTCCTAATGGCGGTATGGCTACTGGCCAATACCCATCTTCTCTGCTAATGAACGTGAATGGCTTCAATAACCATCCATTCCCATCTCCATTGATGATGAACATGAACATGCAGGCTAGACAAGCCATGCAGCAACAGCCCCAGATGATGTATCACAGGTCTCCCTTGATTCTTCCCAACACTGGCTATTACTACAACCATAGTAACAGCTACAGCCCTGCACAATACTCCTATTCCTATGGCTTACCTAGTTACCCTGGGGGTGATGATCACTCTGCAGCTCACATGTTCAGTGATGACAATACCAGCAGCAGTTGTTCAATGATGTAATGATAGATAATAGAGCTCAAAAAGTGAAAAGAAAAGCAAAATAGGATGGTGGGTTTGACCTTGTAGTCCCATTTACCAAGCTAGAATAGCGTTTGACTGCAATTTGGTGGGACATATGAATGTGTTGGGGAGGGATGAATGGATGTGTGAGTGAATCATATCAGTGTACTGTGTAGTGGTTAAGATGATGTTTGCCTTGTTATTTTTTAAAACAATATTGTATCGCTGGTTGTTCTGTCTTGTGACTGCTGCTTTGTATGTGAATTAGATGAACATGTTTTATGCTAAAGTCCTAACTTTTTCAGGCGATGAAGTGTGTATATTATTATATGCATCTAATCTTGAAGCCAATATAAACATGCGAACCTAACTTTGGACTTTGGGTTTGTCGGGACATGGGGATGGGGGATGATTTTATTTTATTATATTGGATTGAATTGGATATTGGACAATGCTTCAAATTAGACAAGGTGACACTAGTCACTGTTTTCTGTGCGCTGAGACATGATATGATGACACGGTGTGTCTATGAACAGTTGGGTTGACAATGTTTGCATCGCTGTGAGTAATAGTATTATGCACGTTAGGTAGGTACGCACGCGCGTGTCACGTGTGCGATCATGCAGTGTTCTCACAGGCAGGACCACGTTACAGCTTGGGAGTTGGTGATATAAATGCTTAATTATACAAATATATGATGCTGACATACCTCCACCCAGGTATAACTTGTAGTATACTAATTATCTCAAACAAAGCACACGCGACTATGTTTAAGGGGCTTATCCAGAGAGAATTTTAAGCCCAACGTTAGCTTTTATCTGGTTTGGAAAAAGAAACTTGAAAGGGTTTAATCTTGGAATTGGAAGTTGGAACTGCTACCTTGTAAGTGGTAGCATTCCCTAGGCTCCTTGCCTTTGCTTTTTCATATATTTATGTCTTATGAGGGTCAAGATTTTTTTTCTGAAGTTCAGATTTTGAATTTCATACATTCGTTAAGGATATAACCATTAATCTAGTAAAATAGAATAAACAAAAGAATTATTAAAAAACTAGAGGAATGATGATTGGGCATTTATTTATATATGTATAGTGTTGAGGTTTAAATCTCATAATGGTGTTATGAGTAGATTTAGCTTTGAAAAAATAACTGGAAGTTGGTTGATGGTTGGGTTGTTATAAAGGAAGGGACAAAGGCAGGAGGGGCCATGTTGTCTTGTAAGCAAAACGCTACTGCCAAGACACGGACCATGACCATGACCTTGAGCAATAAATAATGAAAAGAATGTCTACAAATGTGGGTGCCAGCAAATTCAAAAACAGGTATACATAAAGTGGAATAGATACTCTAGTAGTATATTGGGAAGTGGATTATTCTACAGAAGGGTTTTAAAACCAACTAACTCATAAATTAATTCACAGTATTCAACAGTCAATTTGCTAGCTAATTATATCAGGAATGCTATGCATGTATGTTATTCTTATTGCTATTGGTAGCTAGGCTGATTAATAATATCTCTTTCACCCACTTCATTTGAACAGTGAAGGAAAACTGATAAATCCCTAAAGAATATTTGAACAGGAGTTACTCTTTTGTAATGAAAAGAAATCTTGGCAATTGATTCTAGTATATTTAAATTTTGGCCTCCACTCATGCTGTGGGTTATAAATTATCGTTTTGTTTAAAAATACCAGAAATCATATGATATACACTATATATAGAGAAAAGACCAATTACTTTATATAAATAGATGCAAAACTGATTTTATAAATCAATTTTATGATATCAAATTACCCAAGAATATCTGATTGTTAAAAGTTAAATAGGTATTTTATACAATGAATTCTTTCTTTTGGGTGCTATTATTGAAAGTTGAAACAGCCAAGTTACGTGCCACACCTTATCCAAAATATGACACAAAATTGCTACAGTGAAAGAAATGAGTATGAAATTCGCCCCTACATAACAAAATACTTTATGAAACATAGAAGAACCCGCAGTTCATGTAAAGTCTTCTATGTCAAATTGTAAATAATATATTCTCTGCAGCTCTAGCACGTTACTAACCATTTAGATAGGCTTATGAAGAAAACAAAGTAAAGGAACAAAGTTCTCACTCACTCACATTAGGAATGTGACATTCTCTAGCACCTTTTTTCTGTGACATTCTTTACTTTAAGCTTAAAATTTGTGAGATTCAGAGAGATATGAACTTCAGTTCTTATTTAATAAGGCTGATTTATAATCTAATGAGTGTAAGAAAAATCCAACCAAAATTAATGCATTATAATCTACTCTGGTTGTTTTCTTATTTGTCTTCTAAAGTAATACTCTCTTTCATTTTATAAATTACAGCAAAGATTTTTTATTCTTGATACTTGGAATTGTAGCTTTGCCAGGTTCATTCCTATACTTTCTCCAACTCGGGATTTTAGCTTAATTACAATTTTGCCCTCTGTTTTTCAAGAAATATTGTAATTATCAATAGTTTTGTTCTTTTAAATAATGCATCCACTTTGGTTCTTTTTCAGTGTAAGGTCAATTGGATTATCAAGTAAGCGCAACATGATGTAAGAGTGAGATAAAATAAGAAATCATCTTTAGTGTAAATTATGAGCGATTTAACTATGATAAATCTCTGAATACAAAATTGAGAACACAAAAATCAAAATTTACTTTATTCATAAAGATTTTTAGATTTAAAATAATTTTATATGTTAATGGTTAAATATTAGTGTAAATTTAATAATATTTAAAGCACTTTTTAGGAGTCAGATTACAGTTTGAAAAGAAAAAAAAAATGGGTTTTGGGGCAAAATTTAATTTTTAGTTCGGACAATTTCGAATAAATAGAAAGGTTAAAACAATATAATTGGATCAATTTATGAAAAAAAATGAATAAAAAGCTGAATTCGAAAGTCTTAAGTAAAAGAAATCAACAGTCTTTATCTAAAAAGAAGTGGAATTAATTATCTTGAAAAATTATGGGATCAAAATCAGTTATAGTCTAAAATTAAAGAGATCAAATTTGTAATTAAACAAAAAATAATTTGGAGATTTTTTTTTTACTTGTGCAGGAATTTGCTCCTTGTTATTATTGTAGAAATTAAACGTTAATGAAACCCTAGCCACTAGAGTGAAATATGAGCTTAAGAATACATTGTCGAAAAAAAAAAAATGTCAACATGTTCTTAATTTGAATTATACAGGAAAAAATAATTGGACAGCTACAATCCATGCTACCTAAATAAACCTGTACTTGATTGCTTTCATCAAATGACTAGAGGGACAGGATAAAATTGCTTTTTGATTGGTAGAAGTGGTATTGCATTACCTGCATTGATATTTGGCTCAGACAAGAACAAAATTTATCGCCAATTTCTTTGGAAATAACCAGGAGTTTCCCACCTCTGCAGATAAAAAAATCAGCTTGGGTAAAATATCTGAGTGTTAAGTCTTAAAAGAGAAATCTATCTGCAATCTTAATTTTTTTTACCGCTTCATAATCACTGCATTAAATTGAAGACCATCAATACAATACATGACACTATCAATTTCTTACCATAAAACTGAAGGTTCTGATGCATGGTTTATTCAGAAATCAAACTCCAGAGACGAACACAACCATCCTCCCCCGAACTGACCACTCTATCCTGATCAATAAAAGTTAATCCGTATACTCCACCTAAATGAGCACCCTTTATGGTTCTGCGGCTTGATGCTGGTTTTCCAATTTCATATATAATGACACATGTATCAAGTGAACCAGTAGCTACCAGTGTGCTATCAGGTGACCAAGCTAGATTGTTAATACGTGCAGTGTTAAACAACATGTTATTAAGCTTCACCTGAAAGATAAAATTTTCAGTCAAATGCCAGGTCATGAAAGGAAGAATTTTAGTCAAAACAACTAGGCATTTCAGTAGCTATTACAGTATCATCATCTATGAAGCACACGAACTCCAAGAAATGAGCCGCGTCTGTGTTGGAGACTGCGTTGGTAAGTCGAAGTTTGTTGTGTTTGTGTCAGTGACGAGGCACTACGTTTTGTATCAGATTTTTTGTTATTTTATGGTCCCGTGTTACATCATTAATTGTGTTTGGATATATCCGGGGTCTACTTTCAATACTCAAACGTTATGATTGTTGCATTTTCTTGTAATAATCCTAATTTACAGAACATGTACATTACCACATTCATTTAATGAATGACTCCTTTCCTAGCCTCAGCATTGGAAATATGGTTCTAAACAGTAGTAGGAAAGCCAAATATAACATTCAAAACATGAAAGAGGTTCTTCATTTCGTCATAGATTTGAGTAAATAAGTTTAATTTCCCCTTAAGCAAATCAAGTATTATGGCCACCCACATTTTTTCACCAGTGCTGCTCATTACGGAATCAAGTTTAACAGAAACATACTTGCAATTCAGATGCACTCATCACGATGGGTAAAGCTAGAATAATACTACAATCAAGAAGATAAAGAGTCACCTAAAACAGGAAAAGATTGTTTATAGGATGAACCAAAGTCTAATGTTACCTCTTTGGAAGCACGGTCCCATACAACAGCTTCACGATTCAAATCAGCTGATGCAAACATGGAAACATCTGGAGAGTATTTGATTACGGTGATGGCTCCTCGGTGCTTTTCGAGTACAGTCTGTTCAGTAACTGTATCCCCTGAGACTGAATAGATACGCAATTTACCGTCTTGCCCTCCCACAATTGCTTCACTGCCATCAGGTGAAAGAGCAGCTGCGGTCACAATAAAGTTCAGCTTTACAGTGGAAAGAATTTTTGAACCGTTTAGTAAGACAACTCCAGATTCAATTGCAACTATGGCAAGCTCAGGTCTATCAAATGCAAGGCTCAAATCCTTTGGCTGACTTCCAACATCAACAGTTTCAGCAGGACCCAAATCATCCCCTTGAAGAGGAACTCTGTATACCTACATTTAATACATACAAGTTTAAGCACTACTAAAGCCAAACATCTTTAGTTTGGAATAACAGTAAGGTCAATGTTCGTTAAATCTTATGAGGAAGTAAAAGAAACAATTGACTTTTGACAAGATTGACAACCCAATGATAATCTGCTCCCTCGGTGGACAATGTTATACAATCAAGAAATAAACAAATTTGCAGTCGCGGAACCGTGTTAAAGATCTTGAATACTTTAATCATCCGTATGTTCGTGTGTATTTTGGTTACACGTATTGACATTCTTTTGAATGAGTATTAAAATCCATAAATTGAAGGTATTGTAAATACATCCTCGAGTTTATAAAATCTAGACTCGAATTTTATTTTTGGATTAGACCAAATTTATATAAAATCTAGACTCGAATTTTATTTTTGGGTTAGACCAAATTTAAACACACTACAGCACGCAATTCATAGTAGCTGTAAAATTTAACAAAACAACTGCTTAAAACTGATAATTGGTTAAACTGCATCTGTAATTTGATATTGGATCAAAATTTCCCTACATGAATAAATAGATTGTGTGTAGAAAGATATCATAATTAATATCAACAATGCAAAAGGGTGCCTTCTAGACTGAATAATTTGATTAATAACCCAGCATAGATTAAGAATTCAACTCACAGATGTCCGGGTTGTGAATATAAGGTCCAAACAGTAGTTTAAAATGTCCAAGAAAAGTAAAATCAAGCATTTCATTTGTTGCAATCCTTGCTCAGAAAAAGACTGATCACTCATTTTTTGTAGATATTTCTATCTTATAAAATGCGCACCCAGAAACGAAATGGACTATTAACTGCTATCTTTTTTTTATAAGAAGCAGAACTTTATTCTTTCTGTTCCAATTTGGAAACAAAATTTATGAATTGTTAATAACGATTGAAGACTTCATCTAATTCATGCTGAACTTACAATGAAAGGCACTATTTAGCTACATTGCTTCACAAATCTTCCACAACAAAATATTTGTTAAAACAGTAAAACACCGTTAATAGAGTTGTTAAAGTCAGAGGCCTAGATCTGGATTCATCGCGACATAAGTTCAATCTCTAATACTGGAATCAAAATAGTTGATTTTGTATGTACTTTCAGGATAAAACATAAGTAAAACTGACTTCATGGTGCGGTCACTAGCCTACTAGCAATCATAAATATTATACTATATTTATCTAAAAATGATTCCACAATCATCGTACATCAAAAGTGGAGTTTCAGTGTTTGCAATGAAGAAATAGGACGGAAGATGTCTGTATAATGATAAATCATAAATGAATGATGTCACATGTCAATCAGTTTACCTTGTTGTCAAATCCAGAAGCAATAACTTCATCTTCGCCAGCTACTAACAATTTGATTAATCCAAATTGTTTACCCTCAAACTTGCCACTGTATCCCTTGCCTGGAATCCATCTAATGATCACTCCATCATAGCTGCTGGTCAAAAGCATCTTTTCACTTCGTTTGAGAAGAGTCAAAACGGTGACATTTTTCATGTGACCAGATATTGACCACGGGCTTTTATCTAAATCCTTAGCAGAATATAAATTAGTCGTGCCACCAAGAGATATAGTAAGCAGAAAATCATTCTGCCAAAGACAACCAACAAGCATGTCCTCCACCCCGCCAGATTCAGTACATGCCAAAGTCTTATTAAGGGTTCCACTACTACCATCCTCAACAATATCCCATATTTTTGCTGATTTGTCAGCGGACACAGTAAGAACCTGCAATTGATTAGGTAGTATGTAAACACAACTGCCCTGAACATCGAAAAAGCATAAGCAAAATCAATCATTTTCTTCTTTACAACGATTAGATTGGAATTTGCTCGTAAGTTATTATTCTTGAAAGAAATATATATCTTCTGCCACCATCGATTCTATTTTCTTATTAGCCTGTTTAGAACTACGTTCCAAACCACTTTTGAAGTGGATTGGATGCTGAAACTACATACATTATGTAGCGTGGGAACGAATTCACATTTGTGGTTCTCCAACGCGATAACAAACACACACTATAAGATCTAAACACAAGTAGAAGCTTACCTGTTTGCTGTCAGGACTCCAACTAACTGCATATATGCTGCCCTTGTGACCATCCTCCGTGGACAACTCGCCAAGTTTGTTCCCTGTCTTTCCATCATATATAATGCCCTTCCTATCCGAGCTAACAGTAATAAATTTGCTCCCATCTGGAGAAAATCTCACACAGTTGACAAAATTTGAATGGTCCCTGCAGATACAGAATGTCTTCTATGACAACCTGAATAAAGAAATGGAAACCTACTCAACCCAACACAATTCTGTTATACTAAAACAACTTCACCCTATTTTTAAAAGTAAATAATTGATAAATGAAAATGCCGTGATATTGTACTCCTGATCATGGACTATATATAGCTATAACGAAGTTATCTTTATCCACACCCTCCGTAAACTCTTGAATCTTCATCATTTTCTATTTATAAAGTTCCTTCATATCCCAATTCCCTGGTAAAATACGTATATTAAACTTTATGAGCATTTTACCAACAAAAGAGAGATGCCAACTCTTACAGAAAGTCCCTTCGTAGGAAATTAATATACACTGCCCACTTAAATAAATTGAAAGACAAAAATAAAAAAGAAGCTCCCCAAGTTAATTTGAAGAGGCATTTATCCCCTACTAAACCACAGAGACAAATATGCTACCCCAGATAATAAACTTACCTGATGGACATATTGAACTTGAACGGTGGACCATCATAAAAATTCGCCAAAAAATCTTCTCCACATGTGACAATGCGGAATGGCCTTGTTGGTTTAAATGCACAGCTTAAAACCCGGCGCGAATGGCCATCAAAATCACCAACAGTGGAACCTGAATCCCACCTTAAAATCCAAAATATATTAAAGATGAAAAAAGGGGTCAGACAATTAGATGTTGAAAAATATAAAGCACTTTTGCAGATACATGCATTTGGTCAATTCTTCTTCTATTATAATTCTGAGAACATGTAAAAATTCAAACATTATGAACTGAGCCATAACAGAGAAAAAATGTTACAGAGAAACTCAAACAAATTAAAATAGTTTCAGTTTAAAAATTGCGCAGCTACCTCCATTCAGATCATACAGGGTCATAAGAAATAAAACTTAAATACTTATAATGGCACGAAACTTTAACTCTGACTAGGTAGATGAGAGTCAATGTCAAGTTGTCGTTGATAATGTAATTGCATAATATCAATTACTAGTTTTTTTTTTTTTTAATTATCTCATCAAAAGAAATTCTTACACTATATGCTGGTGTTATCCCTTGAAACTACACAATATTAGTTAGGATAAGATAACTCATCTGGCCCTGTCACATCACAGGCATTGTAAAGTGTGCTCTGTAAATATGTAGGCATGTAAAAGATAGTTTTTATTCTACTCTGTGTTTGCATCCGTTGAAATTTGAGGTCAGGAGAAAGAAAAGCTTACAAAGAATTTGGGAGTTGAAATATGGTTCTGGTTAAAGGTTATGTTTTACACAATTAATATGTTTACAGTATTTATCTATGTTGTAAAATTTTAAAGGATTTGTTGGAAAATGAAGAATATAATATAGATTGTGGATGATCTAGAATCATTTTTTTCTACAATAATAATAATAAATAATAAATAAAAAAATTATTAACCACAAATAAAATTATTACATTTTTCATTCTCATTTGCTTAATCTAAACAATCCTATTTTGTTCACTTTATTTTTTCCTTCTCACTTTTTCATCAACTATCTAACCAAAGCATTAATCACTCTTTCAATTTAATTGTTGACATGACAATCAACCACATGATTGCTGATAAAAAGAAAATATACCACATGATAAACCCTAAAAAAAAATACACTCAACCATATACCTCAATTATTTCAATTCCTATAAGATTGTCAGCTTTTACGGGAGTCTCTTTCATGTCAGAATTTTTTTACTTTGGTATTATTTATTTGAACAATATCAGACATATGGCTTACTACTTTTTGTTAACTATGATATACTTAACAACAAATTCTTAATCAATGACTAAAATTAAGAAAATAATGATAATTTTGTTAGCTTTTATAATAAATATATGAATAATAATTTTATACTCACGATATATAATTATTAAAAGCATGAATATTTGAAAACTTTTACATTGATATTCCATGTCTATTGGTGAAAATATGGAAATACAAATAGACAAAGAGATGTACTACCCAAAAAAATGTACCAATAGAAACACAAGTTTAATTGCCATCAACTATTACAATTATTGATAATTACATAAAAGTGAAAAACCTGTCCAAAAATAGACTTTTTTTCAGAAAATATTTAACCATGTTTTCAAAAATTATTCATCCATAGATATTACATGTATTTTTTCTAATAAATAATTGTGACATATAGATGATGTTACCAAACAAAATATCTAGATATTAAAATTTGATTCTCCAGTAGCAAGGAAGATTCGTGCTAATTAAAAGAAGAACGCAAAATTGACGTAAGTATAGAAAAATGCAATAAAAAAATAAAAAAAAGCAAATAAAAAAAGAGAGGAACTGAAAAGACAGTTACATAAAGGCGCGAACGAAGGACTTGCCCTTGCCGTCCCCACAAGCGACGATCCTCATTCCGTCGAAGGACCACTGCAGGTCGTCGATCCGACCCGATAGGACCCGAAACTCGTTCTTCAGAACGAAGTCATTATGAGTCCCCCATATGCGGACGGTGCCGGAGACGTCGGCGGAGGCGATCCACTCGCCGTTGGGGGAGTAACGCGCCACCGTGACGGGGTAGGCATGTTCGCTGTAAACGGAGACCTGGAGCGGGTTCTCGAGGTTGCGGATGATGACGGATCGCCCGGTACAGTAGAGAATGTTGTTGGTTTTGGAGTCGCCGGAGATGAGGATGCCGCGGCCGCGCTCCGTTGAGGGTGCGCACGCGTAGGTCTCCGAGAGTGTCGCCATTGTTGAATCGGAATTGCTCTGTGCCCATTTTTTTGGGTGGTTAGGGATTGGAGTTATAGAGTGCGATAGAGAGAGTGTTTGTGTCCGAAAATGGAGGACCCTGTTTTGAACAAGCTCGCTCCCTAATCGCCATTCACATTTTCAGTTTTCTGTCAAACACTTTCATTCTTCCATAAAACTAATTTCAATTCATTATTAATCAAGATATTCAAGTAATTACAATTACTTATTACTTATAAAACATTATTACATTCTGATTGTAATTAAACTTTACTTACTATTACCCTAATTGGATTAACTTTTTTTTGCAAAAATACTTTGGAAAGAGCGCTGTTAACTGATTATAAATCCTATTAATATAATTTTTAAAATATTTATTTTGAAATTTAATAAATCTATAATAAAAGTATATCTAATCAAAGATATATTTAGTTTACAACATGGCAATACTAAATTTTACAAATATAAAAATATTTAACCAAATTAACTTTTTAAATTGAAAATTAAATAAAAAAGTTATAAAGCTTGTCAATCAAAAATATTTTCTTAAATCGCCTTTTAAGAATAAAATCTTTTTAATTATAAAACTATATCTGTAATGTGTCTTAAATATAAAATGAGTATATAAGGAATCGTTTGATAACTTTTTACTACAAAATTATTTAACAGTTTTTCTTAAAAATGTTTAACTATTTTATAATAATAAAAATCACAAAAACTAAACTTTAAAACATTTTTTTGCTTTGATTTAATTTTTATATTAAATTAAAATTAATTTTATAGTTACTTTGACTGACTTTTTGAAAAAAAAAATTAACTAAACTGTCAACACATCTATTTGTATCAAGTAATATTTATTAAAATATCTATCTTTCTTGAGAAAAAAGAAGTTTATTCTATCTTTAAATACTTTTCTTCCTGAAGTTTAACCTATTTGTTCACATATACATAAAGAAAACTTTTTTTTTTCATAGTCACATATCCAAAGTCAATCTCTAATCCCATATTAATATTTTTTTCTCTAATTATTTTCTACCAGCTAATCTAAATAAAATCAATTATCTTTATTTTGACTTCAATCTCTCGAACCAAACACGTCCTAAGAACCAATATTGTTTGTGGATCATATTACAACTATCTTTGACAATCTTTTTGTCACTACTTTCTCCTTTCTGGTCTCTTCGAGAATCACAATCCCCTTGAATTGGTTTTTTTTCTTAACATTTTGTCTTTTACTTCACTCTCTTACAACTTTCATCACATTTCTTACCTTGGTAAAATGAACAGGATTTTGTTGGTTTGCTAGGGCAGTCACAGGGAAAGATAGATGTACCCTCTAAAGATGTGCCTAGAGAGTGAAGTTTGAGAGAATGCCAAAATGGCTTTAATGAGATTATGCCACTTTCCTCAGCTACCATTCCTGCACCCTGTCAAATCCCCACAAAACCATCTGCTATAAACCACTTGCAAGTAAATAACAAAATAATAACATTTTTATTGGAATAAAATCAATGTGCTCAATAATATGCTAATCCTAATGGTGAACTTAGTGGTTAGGATCTCAAAACATATCACTTGGGATATATTTTGGTATGGAATTATCCTTTATACTTACAAATCGTGAGTTCTAAGAGAAAAAATTATGGAAAAGATTTGAAAAAAAAAACCCACATCAAATAAGTTACAAACAGATGTATGTAAAACATCAATATATCATTTTTAATTCAATAAATTTATGTATTTTTTCAATTATATATTATGCAAACTTTCATTTTTAAAGTAACGTGAAACTTTTAAGTCGTTTTTTTTTCTTGTCCTTTTCTGAACACATATATGGAGAGAAGTTTTCAAAATAAATGTTAAGCAAACTGTGTTTACACATTTATTCTTACTTAAAAATGGAAATTTTAATAAAAAAAATTATAAAACATTATTTTAAGCGGGTCAAGTTTAATATATAAGTTTTATTTGATCTTCCAGTCATCCCTCACTAGTTAAGTTAATGATTGTATTTGTCTGTTGGTTGGCTAATATTTATCATATTTATATTATTTATATTTAGTAGTGTGATACCTTTTGGTTAATAAGCATTTTACAAAATAAAATAAGTTTTGGCACAAAATTTTCCACTTAAATATACATAATTTATTATTGTTTATTTATTTAATTATTTATAATGTTTTATGGAAAAGTTTGACTAATGATCTTTAGGAGAATCTTCCATCTTAATGGTGGCTTTTATTATTGCTTTTGATTCCACAATGTATAAAATATTTTACTTTTATTTATACTGTTTATTAAATTTCAGGAGAAGGACAAGGGATTTTAATGTGTGTGCATTTGAATTGTCCCATTATTCCAGTAGCTACTATGCACTGATTTAAATAATATTTACCATCAAAATAGATTATATTTTTTATAATTACAAATATTTAAACAGGTTCATTGTTATACTATTCAGCAAAAATGTGTACTGATTTATTTTAATTATGACTTAAATTATTAAATAGAAAGTTGTATTAAATAATTAAAATTTGTAATATTCTTAAGTATTTTTTTAAATCTGTATATTTTTTATTTGAATAGTTATTTTATCTAAACAAGTTAATTTAATAAGTATTAATCCAAATATTTTTTTTTAATTTTTTTACAAGTTAATTTCTGTTTAAAATTTATCAAGTTAAATTACTGTTACGTTAAATTTCCTTTTTAAAAATTTCATTGTGTGTAATATATAATATTTGTCACTTTAATTTGTGATATTATTTTTTAAATTTAAATTACATAAAATATAAAAATATTAATAATAAATAAAATAAATTTAAAATATTAAAAATCATATTAAAATATAAAGAATAATAATGAAAAAAGTTAAAATAAATTTTTAGGTCATACAGTATTTATAAATATTTAAAAAAGATAGATTTGTATTTATAATTATAATTATAATTTATTTTTTGTGATTTTTTAAAATTTCATCCACTACAATAATTTTTAAAAATGATTATCTTGATGAAAAGGACATATTTATATCAACAACTAATGCTTTACCAGCCACCTTAGTAACTCTTTTTTATTTTAAACATGAGAGAATTTTTTAGTGCATGCGTTTTATTTGGTCTTTCATCCGTTATGTACTTATTAAGGTGAATAAATGTATTATTTATTGCTAGGTTAATATTAATTAAAGAGCACTAATTAGGTCAACGCTATATATTAACTATGATAAACAACTTTGAGCACTTAAAATATTAAAAAAAATACATTTAATATATCATTTTTCCACTATCAAATAACAGTTACCATTTGAAAAAAAAAAAATCCAACTTGACTAACATTTTTCACAAAGTATTACTTTTTTCCCTAATTTGTTCTTAAATGGATTATCAGTCAAAGTAATACAATTTTCAAAATAACAATAGAATTTCAGTGATTTTTAAAAAATATGTATCTATTATTGTTATTAATATGTGTAACTGGAAGAAAAACCTTTTCTTAAAAAATAACTCATTTTAATTTCTTAATAATTGTTTTAGGGAAACATGGCGAAGTGAATTTTTGAATAGTTTTCACTAATTATCAAGAGATCTCCCAAGATTACATAAAATTTTCTTGCTTTTTACAAATATAATATTTTAAAGAAATATAATGTAATGGTTTCCAAATTATCAAGAAAATTAAATTTTTAATAAATTATTTACATTTTTATAACTCTCAATATAAGTAAATTTATATATAAAAAAAAGTGTCTAAATGTGAAAAGAGGGAGGGGTAAGCCTGAGAGAATAAAGTGTGAAACAGAACATGCATTGTCAGAGTGAGAATAAGAAAAAAAACTCATATCTTTGCTGAGTTTACAATGACCCTCATAGACTTTTTCAATATATTTTCACAGTCTCTCCATATTCTTTCTCTCAAACACCAAAGTGTGGCTTTCATGTTTTTTTTTTTTCTCCTCAGGTTCACATAGTGGCACAACACAGAATCTCCACCATTAGAGATTAAATATCAATCAATCTTGGTCCTATTAATACCCTTCTCCCCCTCCCTTTCTTGCTCAATCTTTGTCCATTTCTGAGACACAGTCATGGACAGAACATTGCTCCTCAAACTACTCACTCTTGTCGCTCTCCTAGGATGTTCCTCAGCTTCAGATAATTTGGTTAATGTCTCCAGGTTGGAGATGTTTGTGGACGACCTTCCAGATATGCCCAGAATCCATGGCTATCACTTTGTGAATGGCGTCGCAAAATCCAAATCTCTCAAGATTGGGATGTTCAAGAAGAAATGGGTATGTGTCCTTTTCTTTTTCTTCCTCAGTTTACAATTATTGAATTTAAATTTCTTTACCTTTTGTCGTTATTGTACATGTCAAGTTCTTCGTTCCATGGTTTTGATGATTGCTAGCTTGACACCATCACTGTCTTCACAAGTAGTTTTTTAAGATTGAACTTTTAATTTTGAGGCCACTCCTTAGGTTTGTGCAATGAATAATTCTAGATAATTCTTTGCCCTTATTTGGTGTGCTGCCCAGGTTTTGGTATAAAAGAATAATTGTTTTCAGGTAAATTATTAATGGTTGATATTCAAATAAATAATTTATTTCATTCACTGGTCAATTAATTCAATTTTCTGTGCAATCTTTTATCCTTTTTTGGTTAATTAATCAATGTATGGTATTTTTATATTGTCTTTCCCAATATTGAATCTCCCTGAGTATACACTGACACTGATACTGAAACTCAAAATAATTATTGATTGAAATATGTTTGAAACAGTGTAAGTTTATCCTCTTAACACCAAATTACTCAAAATAAATATTGACTGAAATCTGTTTCTAACAGTCTAAGTTTATCCTCTAACACCAAATTGACAATCGGCCTTGCATTGAGTTGTTCCTTGACCAAATTCCATGGCTTTTCTGTGTACTGTTTGTTCGCAGAACAAGTATAGGTCATTGTCCTCTTTGTCTCCAATCAATCGAATGGTTTCTACCTTAGATTTTTTCATACAATCATCTCTTACTCCAGATATTTTTTCTGAAAATTTTCTTGATTACTATAAAAGTTTGAATTATTTGTCATTAAACTTGGTTGCAATCTAAGATTATTTAATTTTTAAGGTTGATATTTCTGCCACTTATATACATTAAGATCTCAAACACACTTTTTTTCTTTCACTTTTAAAAAAATATACACTTCGTGTTAGATTATATATTTATAAGTGAATAGATAAGGAGGAATATAATAGACCCAACAAATTTTATTAAAATGAATCCTAATTACATATTAAAAAATAAATTTAAACTTAATTCATTGACTTTTTTGTATAGATATTTGTGATTAATTAAATACTATATTAAAAAGTAATTTAAATTTAACTTATTTTCATTGTGTGTAATATATATATATATATAAATTAGCTGTTAATCTCTACTCAAATAAATAATACAATCAGATAAGACAACACAATCTATTCATAAAATTGACGTTTATTTTCTTGTTTTCGGTTTCCTATCTCCGGCATTGCTTTGCCCAAGCCAATGCTGCAAATAAATGTATACTCTTTTTTAATCAGTAAAATTACTTAAACCGTCTCCATATGAAAACTTACTTTGTAAAATGTATACTCTTTTTTAAATGGTCCCCTTTTTTCTTCAATATAAATTATTTATGTTGAATAATTCTTCCCAATCTTACCTGGCACGAGTTATTGTTTTACTAGGTTTGGAGAGAAAAAAATATGCATCGAACAACCGTGATTATATTCTCTAGAAGCTGTTAATAGCTTTGGTAGTTGTTTAGGAATAGAAAGAAAAAGGAAGGGTAAAATACTTTAAAACTTTTTTTGCAGCTGATTTATGCATATATCACATTGGAAACTTAGAAAAAGTATCTTTGCTTTAAGTTTTTGATCCTTCCCCGTGTAAACAAAAAAGTCACTTTTAGTCGTCGGTGATAACACTTCTCTCTGGAAGATCCCTTGCTTTATAATCAGACAAAATTAATCCTCGAATTAAGTTTGTGCTGAGTTAACACAATGTCACTGACAACCTTGTTCAGCAAGTTTGAGGTTGCGTCTCCTTCTAAACATGTTTCAGTTATACAAAGACCAAGAAATACCATATGTTCTTGCGATTAATGTCCAAAACTCAAAAAGTTTCTATGATGTAGTGGACCATGTTCATTAGATAATTACGCAAAATTGGTTCGCATAACCTTTAAAGTGCCGTACACTCTGGCCTTGACATTGATAATTCAATATCCACTGCCACTATTCTATTCTTTACCACACAATTCTCAGCCTTAAGTATCATACTTTACTTTACGCTCAATATTATTCCTTAGAATTTAGGTGTCATCACCTTCAAACCTTTTTTTATTAAGGAAAATGAAAAAGAAATCGTAAAATATCATTCTGTGAGTGCCATTAATGGCCACTAATTAATTCATATCAATGGGCGTCGCTGTATAATTTCCGAAAGAATTGGTTCCCAAAACTATGAAAGTGCCATCCACTCTGGCCCTCACTTTGAAAACTCGTATCCACTAATAATGTCTTCTCGTTCATACCATTCTCTCACTCTTAATTACTTTACCGTTACAATACTAATTCATTTAAAACTTGTTGAGAGTTTGCCAAATATGGACAATTAGATGGGTCACACACAATTGACTGTTCAGCATCCTCATTCGTGACACTAACGTTGCAGTTACGTTGTTGTTTTGTCCAATGTAACACTTTTCTTTCACAATTATAACTTGCTTTTTTTCCTTTTGCAGAAATTCCACAGAGACCTGCCTCCAACGACAGTGTACGCTTTTGGAACAACCAAGCACAGAGCAACGGTTCCTGGTCCAACCATCGAGGCCCTTCACGGCGTTGACACGCGCGTGAGGTGGCAAAATCACCTCCCTCCAAACCACATACTTCCGTGGGACCCAACGATCCCCACCGCGATGACCAACAGCACACGTGGCATCCCCACAGTGGTCCACCTACACGGTGGGATCCACGCAGCAGATAGCGACGGAAACGCCAACTCATGGTTCACTTCTAAGTTCAGGGAAAGGGGCCCCACATGGAGCCGGAAAACTTATCACTATCCAAATAATCAGCACCCGGGGAATCTATGGTACCACGACCATGCCATGGGTTTGACCCGAGTCAACCTTCTCGCTGGCTTAATTGGCAGTTACATCATTCGCCAACCGGCAATCGAGGAGCCGTTAGGGTTACCCACCGGTGACGAATTCGATCGACCGTTGATCATCTTCGATCGTAGCTTCCGCACCGACGGTTCCCTCTTCATGAATTCCACCGGCAACAACCCCGATATCCACCCTCAGTGGCAGCCGGAGTATTTCGGTGACGCCATCATCGTCAACGGCAAAGCGTGGCCGCGCCTCACGGTACGACGTCGTAAGTACCGATTCCGCATAATTAACGCCAGCAACGCGAGGTTCTTCAAATTCTTCTTCTCCAGCGGCTTGAAATTCACACACGTGGCATCCGATTCGGCTTACATCGAAAAGCCCGTAACAACCCACGAGACTCTGGTGGGGCCATCTGAGATCACAGACATCGTTGTTGACTTCTCTCAATCGAAGACTAACGTCGCTATTCTAGTTAACGATGCAAACTATCCTTACCCTTCAGGGGACCCCGTTAACGACGCTAACGGCAAGATCATGAAGTTTATCATCCTACCCGATCGAGAAGTTGACACGTCACGGCTTCCTCGACGGTTGGTGGAGTACCCCGTCGCGGATTTATCCAGTGTGACGCACACACGGTATGTTGCTATGTACGAGTACGCGAGCGACATCGATGAGCCAACACACCTGTATCTGAATGCAAAACCGTACGATGCACCGGTTACGGAAACCCCGAGGGTGGGGTCCACAGAGGTGTGGTATGTGATAAACTTGACGGAGGATAATCATCCGCTTCACTTTCATCTGGGTTTGTTCAGGGTGTTGGATCAGACGGCGCTGGTGGAGCTTGACGAGTTTAAAGAATGCATGACAAAAAAGAACGACGCGGTGAAGTGCCACCTGGAGAAGCACGCACGTGGGAAGAAAGTGGCGGTGCCGGAACACGAGAAAGGGTGGAAGAATGTGTTCAAGATGATACCTGGGCACGTAACGAAGCTTGCGGTGAGGTTTTCTTACATACACACCAATGAATCCTATGCTTTTGATGCAACCGCAGAACCTGGCTACGTCTACCATTGCCATGTAAGCACTTAGTTACCGTTTCCTTTTTAAGTTCTGAAGCAAAATCCATTTGGCTAATGCTAATGGTGCATACTCATTCATGCAGGTATTGGATCATGAAGATAATGCTATGATGAGACCCTTCAAACTCATCAAGTGATCATCTCTCTCTACCAAGTCCAATCTTTAGATATATGTATATTTGGTGTCATCTTGCTGCCAAACTAAGGAACAATGGTTAAAAGTTTAAACTTATTTTAAAAAAAAAAAATATATATATATATATATATATATATATATATATATATATATTACTTTAAATTAGTTTTTTTGCAGATTAGGGAAAAAAAAGGTGGTTTGAAATATCAATATTATTTTAAATTAGCTTTGCAAGAAAAAAAAAAAAACTTGTAGACAGACATATGTATTCGAATTGGCAATTGTTTGTAAGCCGTACTAAAACACGATAATATGCAATTATACTCTTTTAAAAGATTTTTAAATTAATTAAAAATTGTTTCTAATAAAGTATTACTTTTTATTTTTAATTTAAGTTTAAATTAATATTTTTAGAGTGTATGAGAAAAATTGTTATGTCAGTTAGAAAAAACCCCCAGGTGAACCAAAAAAAAAAAAATGGTGGAACATTGTAAACTCGTTGACCAAGGTGGAATTTAGTGTGACCTAAGCCTGCAAGCCACAAAAATATGCTACAGAAAAGCTACCAACAAAGAAGCCTTCTTCTTACTGCACCCCTAATGTTTTTAAAATGACCTTTTTAGCCATAGTAAAGGTGACTCTTGATTTCTAGAATATAATTTTCAGAATAGAATTTTTGAAACATCAATTATGAAACATATGAAATAGATTAGAGAATGAGTTTTTCGAATAAGTTTCATGGAACATATAATGAGTTTTCTAAAATAATTTTTCTGAAACATATATTACCTATTTCAGAATAAGTTTTCCAAAATAAAATTTCCAGAACACATAAAATATATTCTAAAATAATATTTCTAAAACTTAATTTCTCCAATATATTGAATATATTAGCTTTGCAGAAAGAGTTTTTTTTTGTTTTCAAATGAACATTCTCTTCTTTTTCTTACTCTTGAAACTTCAATGGAGGTGCAGTTAGTAATAATGGGGATGCAGGGAAAAAATTACCACAAAGAAAGGTCTAGTAAGGGTTGTGGCTCCCTGGCCCACAATGCAAGCTTAGTCCGTATCTGTTGGGCTTCTATGTTTTCTCTTACAGATAGCAACATTATATTTTTTTCAAATTTTAATTCGGAAACAAAGAATAATAAAAACTTCCAATGGATAGTTGTTTGAATATATTTTCGGAAATATAATTATAAAAAATCATATTAAAGGTTAGAAAAAAATTTCCTTTATTTTTCTGTGAATCTTTTAACAAAGACATGATTAAAAATAAAATATTTAGAAATATTGTTTATAACGTTGTGACAAATATAAGAATAAATATTCTCACTTTTATATTTTTGATATACTAATAGTTTCATTGAAACAAATTCCTTCCAAGATTGATTTTAATCTGTCATAAATTTCTTCTAATTCACTAAATCAGAAACTAATTCTGCTTGTATATGTAACTTCAACTAACATTATATTTGAGTAATCTAATAGGTAAAGGTAAACAACTTATACTATTATAAAACAATACACTTAATTATATTTTAAATAAATATACTAATTCAATATTTATTTGAAAAATAAGATTTTATTTCTAAGCAATTGAATTTTATAAAACAACAACACACCTTTTTTAAAACATTTCGTGCTCAAATAACAAAAAATACTTAAACATTTTTTAAACAAGATACATTAAAAGAATGTTTATGTTGAATATACCATGATAAAGAGTTTAGATAAATTCTACAAAGTCTTAAATTGTAATATTATTTTGACCCTGTCACACAAATATTAATATATTAGAATTTTTTTAATAAGATATTTTCTAACACATTTTTTAAGCACACCGTTTTTTATTTACTGCATTTCAATTGTAATTTTTGCAAATCTCTCTTTTGATGTAAGAATTTGCATTGTGATTTTATAGTTTTAATAAAAAATAAAAATCATGATAATAAAATCGTATTAAAAAGTATTAAACTGAAAAACTGTTATACTTAGAAGTTTTATAAACAATTTATTGGAGTTTGTGAAACTTATCTGTAATTTCCATAAGCTTTTAACTATAATTAATAAAATTTTAGAAAATTACACTTCCTAATATTATATTAAATGACACTCACATTCTTATAATTCTATAATAAATACCAGTACTTTTTTTTATATTTTTAGTAAAATACCAGTTATGTTTTCTAGAAACTGTCAATAAACATTTATTTTTCTTGTATTGTGTTGTTATAAATTAATTCTATCCTGAATATTTATTTTAATTTTTATGCAAATAGTTAATATAATATTTAAAATAAATTAATAAAAGCGACTCTCACTTACTAAAAATATAAAGAAATGTCAATTTATTAAAATAAAAATAATAAATATTATTTATCAAAAAATTAAACGTGACATATAAAAAAATAGAAAAGTTGAATGTTTATTT
>Ga0099824_1000268_pt1 | contig 54332 bp, 32 predicted proteins | sample SiratrowhiteBW_FD_76837 | JGI IMG/M metagenome (GOLD analysis project Ga0099824, IMG submission 76837) | Root nodule microbial communities of legume samples collected from California, USA - Siratro white BW | ecosystem: Host-associated > Plants > Roots > Nodule | place: USA: California... | reverse complement strand
TTATAATTTTAACATACGATATTAACTAATGTTGATATTGTTTATTAATTCTGAGAATAAATTATATATATATATATATATATATATATATATATATATATATATATATATTTTTTTTTTTTTTTATATATTTTTAAAATAAAAAAAAAAAAAAAAAATGAAACAATAATATTCTTTTTTTAAAAAAAAAAAAAAAAAAAAAAGATATTCACATTAACATAAATTTTGAAAAGAAGATTATTTAGTAATATTCCAAAATTATATATATAGCAATCAACAACAAAGATCGCCTATAAACTAGAATAAAAAATAGTTCACGTTATTTATAATCAAGATTCACTGTAACGAATGACACGATTACATACTCTTGCTTTTATATAAAGAAATCACAGAAACAATTTAAACTAGATGTGTAGTACATAAATCTCAAACGATATTTATTCAAACCACACAAGTCTCTTGAAATTTTGGTAATATAATGCTTTAATACAAACTTTTTAAAACATAAACAATATATATATATATATATATATATATATATAATTTATTCTCAGAATTAATAAACAATATCAACATTAGTTAATATCGTATGTTAAAATTATAAATATTAAAATTCACACTCTCATGATCTTCGACAACATAATTATCTAAAAATTGAATCAAATTATGCAATTTGCTTCTTGTACATCAAACAAAAAAATACTAATGCAAAAATAATATTTCTCAGAAGATTGTAATCTAATTCAAAAAGTAAACTACTCAGAGATACAATACAAGAAATTTTGCTATTACATACCAAATTTACCTAAGCATTGGGTATGGAAAAATATTTTGTAAGTAAATTCATATGTCGAAATCAATAGATAATAACCGTATGTACCATAAATATTATTATTAAAATTATTATTATTATTATTATTATTATTATTATTATTATTATTATTATTATTTTATTAATATGTTGTAAGAAGAAAGCATTTATAAGTATATATAAAATTTATAATCACTACATTAATAAAAATTTATAATCATATAATAATAATAATATTATTATTTTTATTATGATTATGACTCTTATTATTATTAGTAATAATAATATTACTTTAATAATATTAATATGAATAATAATAATAATAATATAAATTATAAACATAATATTAATATTATACGAATAATAATATAAATAATATTAACTATAATATTAATAGTATCAATAACAATATTAATGATCTTAATAACAATATTCATAATAATAATAATATTATTATTATAAATAATAATATTAATATTATTAATAATAATATTAATATTATTAATAATAATATTAATATTAATATTTAAATTAGTAATAATATTAATATTATCTATAGATATAAATTTGTAAGTATTCATAATTTAGACTTTATATATAGATACAAATTCATACGTAATTTAAATTTATATTTTACTTATCAACAAAGATTCATAGGTAATTACAACTTTAAACTTTACTTATAGATATAAATTCGTAAATAATCAGAACTTATATTTTAAATACATATACATATATCTAGGTGATCAAAACTTGTATTTTATCTATGAATACAAATACGTAGATAATAATTTATGAATAATATTAAATTTATCTATAAAATTATATTTGTAAGTAATAATCGATAGAAAAACTTACAAAATTATATTCATAAGTAATAATCGATAGATAAATTAAAAAAAATTTGTAGGAATAATTTCTATACTTTAATATTTTGATTATTATTTTGTAAAGTTTTTGATGAAAATTGTAATTACTATTTTCATTCACACAACCTAATGTTTTGTACACCTATATGCTTTTGTAAGTAATATATAGATTACATCACTTATACTTCATATTTATCATTCTTGTTAAATACATCACATGTTTTCTATACTACTATTTATCAAACTTTAGTCTAGTTAATTTTTCTTAAGTTTCCTAATATACGTTTTTATGATTATACATTTTTATACTATTTAAAAATTTAAATCACTTTATATTCTTTTAATTCAATCTAATTCAAATCGATCAATATTTATAAGCTATATTTAAATATACCATAAATCATGTTTTGAATTTTGAAATGTAAGTTTCAACTTTTTAACACGACTTTATAGAAATGGCAAGCCATTCATTCTTAATAACTATATAGAACAATGACATTATTCGTCAATGGGTTTGTTCAATGTTGTCATACTAAACAAAAATTAAAATCATAAACACAAATAACTAACTTATGTAATGAGACTAGATGATCCAAAGCAAAATAAAGGTGTGAGATGTGAGACAGACAATAACAATAGTGACCAATGACAACCACAATGAAAACTACAAAAAAGTATACGAAAACATAAATATAAATGGAGAACAATGCAAACAAAGGTGGTTAAAGGCAATGGAGACATTAGAGAGTACAAAGGGTGCTAATAGGAAAGTGAGCAAATAGTGCAAGCCAAAAGAAAAAGATTAAAGACAAGTTTAATACAACTCAATCACAATTCTTTTAATAATAATCGTCAAAAAGTATATACATATAATCATTATTATTAATACTTTTAACAACTGTTATTAAAAGAATCGTCATTTTAAGTTAAACATAATTATAAAATTGTCATTACGCTTTTTTGAACAATGATCATTAGTAAAAAAACGCTTTCTACATTGGTTTTAGAAGATACTTTATGTCGGTTTTGGAATCGATGTTAATATGACGTTAAAAGTCTTGTATTTTTTTTACTTCGACTCTATAACTGATGTTGTATGTGCATATACTACATCGGTTGATAAATAAATCACCAACATAAAATTCTAATCAAAATAACACTCTGGAAGAGATACTACATCGGTTGTAGCTCCTAATCAACGTAGTATCTATCCTATTACATCAGTTGGAAGCCCACAACCTATGTAATAGGGCTATTTTTTAAAAAAAGAAAATTCAGAAAAAAAAAATCCAGAATTTTTCAGAATCGCTTTGATAAATCTCCAATACATACAAAGAAAAACCACAACAATTTCCAGAACTTTTTGACACGTATAAATAGGTGAAATAATAGGCTAAAATCTAAAAAATATACAAAAATATAAAAAAGATAAAAAAGTAGTGTAAACGATGGAATTTTGGAAAAAAAATTCCGAAATCCCTTACGGAATGGCCTAGGAGTTTCGTTACGCAAAATTTTTCCGTCCAAAAATTTTTGAAACCCAAAATTTATGATACAAACATCCAGAAAGCATTCCAAGCATACAAAGATAAGAAAACATACCTCTTGTAGACAATGAGAGCAAAACCAATGAACACAAATCGACCCAAACGAAATCTACCAAAACCAGAAAATGCAAAAATGGAGTAAATGAAACCACAAAAAGACAATGAGAGCAAAGGAAAATGGGAGAGAACAACACGCGATGAAGAAAACCACGTACCAGTGAGAACATGAGCAAGAAAGCGAGACAGAATGCAAGAGAGAATGCATGAGAGAGAAAATGACAGCATGAGTGAGAGAGAATTGTGAAGAAGCAACATCCACAAGAGTGAAAATGAGGGAGGGAGACAAAAAGTGTAAGAGTAAAAACAGTGTGCGAGAGCGTAAAAATAAAGGACTATTACGTTAGTTACTACTCAATAACTGACGTAATAAGATACAACGTCAATTCTGGGGTCAACAGACGTTGTATCTAAATCTTAAATTCAAAATTTGAGAATTTTAAAATAGCGAGGGACATATTACATCGTTAAGCAATAGAAATGACGTAATATCCTCCCTATATTACGTTAGTTCTACTGTTTAACCGACGTAGTATCTCCCCCGCCATTTAAAAATTTTCAAATTTTGAACTTTTATTTTTTTCAATCTTTTTCTACGTCGATTATTTGTGGAACCGACATAAAATATAATATATTATGTTGATTTTGTGTAATCCGACATAATATTTCTTCAAATATTTATAAAAATATCACCTTATTTTTTACTATGTCGATTTGAGTTTTAACTGTCATTATACGTTGACGTTGAATAGTGTTATTCTACTAGTGGATTCCTTATCAATTAACATAGAAAATGTTGTGAGTGAAAAATTTTACACTAATGAAATCACATATAGATATAAAAGACAAACAAAATAACAATAAGCTATAAATAGAATTGATAAGAAAGAAGAATAAAAAAAATTAACACCAAAAAAGAAAATTGTGATAAGACTTGAGAATGGAAGAAGTCACGCATCTCTAAGATAATCACTTAGGATGAATCACTACTTCAATCCTAAGATAAAAAATAACACTTAAGAAAGTGGTCACGGCCAGAATAACTTTTACAAATCTCTCAAATTGGGAACAAAATTCGTATAATTTTATTTTCTTAAATAAATATCTGAAAGGAAAGAATTGATATTAGTATCTAATACTTGTATGTTTCAATATTTACCACAGTCTATGCCTCTCTTTCTAAAAGTACCCATGACAAACAAATGAAAATATGGATTAGTTTAAGATATTGTTTGTCTTCTTTGAAGTTAGGTAGGTGAATGTTTGATGAGAAACTTTTGTTTCATCCCTAGATTTTTTAGAATTTAATCTGACGGTTAGATTTTAGTATTTTTTTTTCTAATATCTTCCCAAGTTTGACCCTTTTTTTGTGTTAAAAAATCCAGCACCTTTTGCCACTACACTTCTCTGTCAGCTCCTAAACCCAAATGGGAAAAATCTCATTTGGGTAAATTTCACACCGAATTTACCTCTGTGAAGGAGATGCATCAAAAAAAGAAGAGAATTTTGCCTTGAGGGTTTGAACCTTATCTCAGTTATTGAAGACAGGAGAATCTTAACTCCATAACTCCATCATAAATTTATGGAGACAATTTCCCTTCACAGCCTCCGTACAACTTATTAAAAATAAATAAATAATGAAAACAAATTGGCGAGCATTTGCATGTGATGAGTATGCACCTGAGGCTGCGCCATCCCCATTTGTCAAAAAATGCTTACCTTCTCTTTTCTCTCACTGTCTTCTTTCCTTCTGAAAGCGAACGTGGAGTGTTCTTTTTCTTAATGCTTTAAACCAACACAAACTTCACAAGAAAATTTGCCCCATGATATTTTTCATTGTGTGGTCCTTGATGCATAATAACAAACATGAAATAAGTTTTATCAAGTATTTGTGATACTAATTCAACTTTATTAACCTTAGTAAAAAGTAAAATATTTTTTTAGTAAATAAATATTTTATTTAATGTCATATTATCTTGGTTCTTTGCAAAATCAATACCGAAAGAGCATGTCACTGTGACATTAAGGGACACAAGCTTTAAATGCGAGTTGGTTGAAGGCAGTTTCATTTCATTTCCTCTCAAGTCTTACACATTAAGTATTTATGGAATGGAAGAGAAAAAACTCGTTATCTTCCTCTTCTTCTATACATTACTATTATTACTATATATACACTCACACTTAACTCTTCCATAAACCCAAATCTGTAACACAGACCGAACATCACTCCAATTTCTGAGATACCCATATGGAGTCTGTGCCAAATCAATGCCCTTTCACGGGTTTCTTGGGGAATTTCGTCGAGAAGGTCAAAAGGGTCGGTACCCTCTTCGTCTCTGCCATCATTGGGAACATCTTATCTGCGATCTTGACCTTCTGCTTTGCATTAGGTACGGCCCCGTTCCCATTTCACCAAATTCTCGATCTGCTATGAAGATATTGTCTTTGCCATTGTGATTGCAGTGTTCTGTTATGGATGCGTGTTGTCTTGTTTGTTGGCAATTGTAGTTTTTGCATACGTATACATTTCTGTTTTATTCAATTTTGTTCTGTTTTGTGGGGGCGAAAAATGAGAACTTGAATGTGGGTTTGTGTTGTATTGTTCTTCAATTTGTTGCTTATGTCCATTTTCTAGATCAAGTTTGTGTCTATTTTAAAAATCATCGGAAATCAGTAATTCTCTTATAATTTTTATCTTGAAATTCCAAACTCAGACAGTATTTTGGTGTTAATAAGGTTTATTGGATTGGTTGTTTTGTTGGCAGTGGGAACTTTGTTGGGGGCTATGACTGGAGCTTTGATAGGCCAAGAGACAGAGAGTGGCTTCATTCGAGGGGCTGCCGTTGGTGCCATATCAGGAGCTGTTTTCTCCATTGAAGTGTTTGAATCTTCACTTGTTCTTTGGAAATCTGACGAATCTGGAATTGGGTGTGCCTTATACTTGGTGAGTGAGTGACTTGGTTTCATTTTCAAGGCATCTTTAATTGCTGATTTCTTTGCTTGGTCCCATGAGATTTTATTGTCATTTTCACTAGCAAGTTGAGCAATCTAATCATCTTCAATTATGTAATACAGATTGATGTTTTTGCCAGCCTATTGAGTGGGAGACTAGTGCGTGAAAGAATAGGTCCAGCCATGTTTAGTGCTGTCCAAAGTCAGGTAATTTTTTAATACAATGTAAAGAAAAATTTGGTTATGCAATTTGCATCATCTTGCTTATGCTTTTCTCTTACTTTCTCAGATGGGTGCTGTTGAGATAAGCTTTGATGAGGTTCAAAACCTCTTTGACATTGGTGTGGCCAAAGGCTTACCGAGAGATTCAGTTGAAAAGATCCCAACGATCACAATTACAGCTGACAACAATGTTGATGCTTCTGGGGAGAGAGTTTCATGTTCTGTTTGCCTCCAGGTCTGTATATGATGACACTGTTCTTTTGGGCCAAACCACTATTTTAGTCTCTCAAAAGGAATAATTTTGCCACATTATAGTCTTCAAAAGTTAGAAAATTAAAAAGGCCACTCTAAGTTATTCAATAACTTTAGTTCAAAATTCAAAAAAAGCTGTCTTAAATGATAATATTAATATATATTTAAGGATTTAGTTGACATTAAGTAATTAAACTTAAAGCTTTGTTTTGAAACTTTTTTTAGTTTTAAAATGCTCTTAGACTTGTTTTTCTTCTTAATACATTGAAGTGGTGTTAAGGTTTTTTTTATGGTGGTGGCAAAAAGAGTTGCTAAGCTTGTGCATTTTGAAATTGGTATTTGTGAAACTGTGGATTTGCAGGACTTTCAGCTTGGGGAGACTGGTAGAAGTTTACCTCATTGTCATCACATGTTTCACCTACCTTGCATTGATAAGTGGCTGATCAAGCATGCTTCTTGTCCATTATGCAGAAGGGATCTGTGATTTTGTATATGCAAAGTGCAAACCTTATAAAAATAGCTAGGTTCTTTCATTTTTTAGATATAAGGGAATTTACTGTTAGGAATGTATAATATGGTTATATGTAGCAGGATTAGGAACCGACCATCCCATGCCATTCGTGAGTGGCGTCACAGTAATAATTTGCTAAAGAAAATTTTGACGTAAACCAGCTTCCATTTCTTGTATAGGGGTTAGAATAAGATATTATAAGAACAAAAACTTCGCACCTAGTGTCAATTAAAAGAACGAGGAGTTTAAGACGATTTATTTAGATCACATTGTAACATATAAAAAGATATCAAAGGGTTGTTTATTAGTTGTTATTTTATTTAAAATATTTAATTAATGAGAAAAAAAAGAGCAAACAAAAGTCAATTAAAGATAAGTTAATAACTTTTAATGATAATTTTTTAATGTTTTATTTTGGAAAATATTTTTATTATGGAAAAATTTATTTATCCTTTCACTTTAAGCATTTGACTAAACATATTATCTAAAGAAAATCTCCATAAAATTTGTTTACCAATTGTTACTCTACGTGACTTCATAAAATTACCAATTGTTTACAACTTTCCTGTATTCAGTTAGCTTAGCATAGAGTAAGAAGCTCTTTTTTTTCTTTTATCAGCAATAAGCTCTTTGGATTGAACTAATGAACTAAAAAAATCAAAGCAAATATATCTTTCTCGTCACTAGTCTTGAGGGAATCATTCATCCGTGATGACTAACCAATTGCATAATTGGGACAGATACCTACTATTATAGCTAAGCATTTGATAATAATGGAGAAAAAGATTAGTGAGAAAGTGTAATTAATTTGGAACTTGAGATGTCATTTGTTTAACTCTATATACAATAATATATATATTTGAAAATTTTGAACTTTTTATTATTTTAAAAGGACTTTACTTTGAAGTTTTATTTTATCTTTATTAATGGATGCAGCAAGGCATTTGATTAAGCGTGACTTCCTAATTTTAAGCAAAATCAATCTTGCTGAAGTAAGATATATTTGTCCCTAGAGTGAGAAGTTAAGAAGATAAAGAAGTTCATAAATATCTTTTATTTAGGTCCATTAAAATTCTTATAAAATAAAGATATAACAAGATGTTGTACATAAATTTTTCAAGCAAAATAGATAAAGAGAGACTTTTTGTCTAGAGGAAATCACTCTCTAATGAGAATGAGTAATTAATTTCATTTTTTTTATTAGGATTGGATGTAACTAATACATATATAAACACTTAATTTTAAATTTATCAAATATTTAAATTACATTTTTTTTCTCCATGTTTAATATTTGTAATAGTTTGATCTCCTTTGACTTGATTGACTTGGATTAGTTTCACATTAGAAATCTTTTAAACTTATAGAACACCTAATTAAAACTAATGTTAAGAATAAATTGATTTTAATTAGGCATTTTTGAAACTTTTTATCTAAAATATTGATCGATTGTGCAAAGGGATTCCTATTATGTGAAATCAATTTTAGTCATTTACTTAAAAAAATAATATTTGAATAATTTAATAAATTGATGACATGATTAGTATTTATATGGATTTTGTGTAATTCAACCATAATATATACCTTCATATGTTACATCCTTATGAAAGAGAATAATCTATTTTCCTCATTTCATTATAGTTTATATATAACAAATATAAGAGTATAATTAAGTTATAATCAAGCAAACTAATCATATTATAATCTAAAAACCTAATTAGACTATAATCAGGGAAACTAATTAGGCTAACAAAAATATATATTTAATAATAATAATATGCACAATCTTGCACATATATGTACCATATATATGCTAACACACCCACAGTAGAAGCGGAAGGTCGCCGAATGCTTAGATTGTCCCGAAAATCTTCAAATAACACCAACGGAAGACCTTTGGTATATATATCGGCAATCTGATAACATGATGGGACATGTAACACTCAAACCTGGCCACGAGCCACCTTTTCCCGTACAAAATGTATATCTATCTCAATATGCTTAGTAAGTACGTTGATGCTGAAAAGGATTACCAGTTAGATATATGACACTAACATTATCACAATACACCAATGTAGCCTTCTGAATAGGACAATGAAACTCCAATAACAAGTTTCACAACCAACATGACTCAGAAACCACATTGGCAACCCCTCGGTATTTTGCCTTTGCACTTGAACGGGATAAAGTAGTTTGACGTTTAGCGAACCAAGAGATTAAGTTATCACCCAGGAAAACACAATAATCCGATGTTGAATGTCGTATGTCAGGGCACCCACCCCAATTAACATCAGTATATGAAATAAGAGTGGATGTGGAAAACGGACAAAGGTGACAACCAAAATCCATAGTACTCTGTATGTAGCGCAAAATGCATTTAAGAGCATGCATGTGCTCCTCTCGTGGGTCATGCATGAATAAGCATATCTGTTGTACAACATAAGTAATATCGGGTCTTGTGAATATAAGGTATTGAAGTGCCCCTACAAGTCTCCTATACAGAGATGGATCCTCAACAGGTTTGCTCATAGTAGCACCAAGCTTTGATTTTGTATCAACCAAAGTAGGAGATGACTTACACGATGATATGCCGGTGCGATCAATGATCTACGTAGCATATTTCTTTTGAGATAAAAATAAACCACCTGAATGACGAGTGACTGCAATGCCCAGAAAATAGCTCAACGGGCCCAAGTCCTTCATAGCAAATTCCGAGCTAAGAAGAGAGATGATAGATTGACGAAGTTCATTAGAGGAAGCAGTCAAAATGATATCATCAACATATAATAAAATATAAGCCATAGAAATACCGCTGCGATAAATGAACAGAGAATGGTCTGAAGTATTATGAGAAAACCCAAGAGTGTGGATATAGTCAACAAATCTCTTATACCAAGGCCTCAGAGCCTGTTTCAGCCCATAAAGAGATTTCTTCTGCAAACACACATGATCAGGTTTATCACGATCCCTGTACCCCAAAGGTTGATACATGTAAACCATCTCCCTGAGTTCTCCATGTACGAACGCATTTTTTACGTCAAGTTGATGAATTGACCAAGCCTTAGAAAGAGCCAAACTAAGAACTGCGTGAATAGTCACCGGTTTGACTACCGAACTAAACGTCTCACCACAATCCATGCCAACCTGTTGAGTTTTACTATCACCTACAAGACGGGCTTTATGCCTCTCAAATGAACCATCAGATTTTTCTTTATAAGCAAAAATCCACATAGTTGATGTTAACATTTGTAGGACGGGACACCAACTCCCACGTTTTATTTTTAATAAGAGCATTATATTCATCATCCATAGCCATTTTCCAATTCGGGTCACGAAGAGCAAACACAGAATTACTGGGTCGAGGGGATTTAGACACTGATGTAAGAAGGTTGAAATACTTCTTAGGCTTATAAATCCCATGTTGACTCCTAGTAACAGGACCTGTGGGTAGACTAGAGTGAGAGATTGGAGGTGGATGACGAAGAGAGTTAGGTGAGAGAGTGGAAGTAGAAGTTGGGCTTGAGGAGATGGGCTAAGGAGAGGGAGGAAGGGGTGCAATCTGTGAGTTTATTGGAGTATTGAAATGATGGACCATGTAAGGTGATGACCCATCATCTAAAAATCGATAAGTGTGATTTTGAGGAGTATGTACCTCTATAAAAGGAAATTGTGTCTCATCAAATAAGACATGACGACTAATAATGATTTTTCTAGATGTCAAATCGAAGCATTTATACCCATGATGATGTGAAGGATTCCCAAAAAAAAAAAAACACAAGGAGTTGAATGGGGTTGTAGTTTGTTTATAATTATAAAGGAAATAAGAGGATAACATAAACACCCAAACACCCGAAGATGGGAATAAGATTGATCTTTTTGGTAAAGAATGCAAAGAAGAGATTGATAATTTAATTGCTTATGAGGAAGTATATTGAGAATGTAAGTTGCCATTTGCAAAGCATGATGCCAAAATGAAAGGGGGAGAGAAGCATGGGCCAATAAGGTACGAACAATATTGTTGATCGTACGACTTTGTTTTCGGCTTTTCCATTTTAAGGGGATGTATGAGGACATGAAAGACGAAACGAAAGACCATTATTTTTAGAAAAGTCACAAAAGGAGCCATTATCAAATTCCGTGTCATTATCACATTATATAGTCTTTATGTCCCACTCAAATTGGGTTCAAATAAATGTCTTGAAATGCAAAAATGTGGAAAAAACTTTTGATTTTCGCGATAAAGGAAATGTCCACAAAAATTTAGAATAATCATCCACAAACAAGATATAATATCTATTACCATATGAACTCAAAATCGATGACGTCCAAAGATCACTATGTATAATATCAAATGACATATTAGTGCTAGAATTTGAAGCATAAAATAACAACTTAATGTGTTTTCCAAGAGGACAAGAATGAAAAATACGAATGTCTTTAATTTTATTACATTCAATCAATTTATTCTTCCTAAGGGAGTTAAAAACAGGTGCTTCCGGGTGACCAAATGAGCAAAAGGGATGGTGCTAAAGTAACAAAAGTAGATTGAGAAGTATCTGGATTTGTAATGGGATAAAGCTCACCCCAACTTTCACACCGCTTACCGGCTTCCCCGTCTGAAAATCCTTCATAGAAAAACCAAAGGGATCAAATTCAACAGAGACAAAGTTGTTAGTTGTAAATTTTATGACTGAAACCAAATTTTTAACAAGGTAAGGGGCATGAAAGACATTGTTTAATTTCAATGGAGGACACGAGGAAGATATTTCGTGTGACCGTAACCATGAATTAGAATCGATTGACCATTACCAACAATGATATCACATTTATTTCTCATATTGCAATAAGATGTGAGGTTACCTTGTGTGGATGTCAAGTGAGAAGTAGCACCTATGTCCATGTACCAATTTGCATCCGAAGGAGTAATACCAAGAGTGTGCATTGCGGCTTCGATGTCAGTTGGATTTGGAGCTTCCGTGTAGGCCTGTTGGGGTCTGGTCTCAACTATACCTTGTTATGGTTTCTGCTGCTGTCTAGAAGTGGGTCTAGCCTATTAATTAGAAGGATATGGACAATGAGGTATAGCCCAAGGAGCCCTAGGTGCCATCCAGGGCCACAACTGGAGCATTGATTGGAGGGTGTTGAACTGTTGGCTGCTACCCACCATCGTGACTGTAGCTACTGCCAATCTGACCACCACCGCGACTGTTGTTGCCTCGACTCGGACCACCACCACCCGCATTGCCCCCTCTGTTGGTACCCCCTTTTCGCCTCCGTGACCACCATTGTTGCTACAATTTTTCCCTCCATTATGATTGCGATTTCAGTTCCTCTTCCCACCATTAGTATTGTGGTTGGAAGAAGAATGATCAGAAATTTCATGAGTCATCCGAATAACGAGCAACCACGACAAATAAAGAACTTTGTGTCGCCTTCTTAGCAAGGTCGGCCTCTTCAAGAGTGAGCATCGAACAAACTTGATAGAATTTGGGTAACGGATCACTTTAGCGAATAAGAGTGGCCACATCTTTGTAGGGCTCAGTGAGACCAAATACTAATTAAAGAACAAGTCTATTGTTGTCAACAGAGAGAGTCGACATTCTTGAGTTGGTCCGACAGAGATTTGAGGTGTTGACAGTATGCAAAGACATGCTTAAAAATTTGTCATGTCTACATAAGTGAAATCATACTCAAGGGTGACGTCACAAGAGTGTTTGTTATCCTGAAATATTTCACGCAATCTATTCCAAGCCTCCATTGCCGTGGTGTCGGGTTCAAGAATTGTATGTAAAAGATCATGAGATATAGCGGCGTAAATCCACTATAGAACCATAGTGTCAAGAGTGGACTAAAGTTCTTTCTCCTCCTCTATTTGAAGTAACTTCTCCTTACCCTGTGTCAAAGGAATAATATGATTAATTACTCTATGGGAGAGTGCATGAATCTTAAAGAGTTCCGCCCATGTGGAATATTGTACATTCTCCATCTCAAGAGTGATAGGAACATGGTTCTTGATATTGGATACAACAAGAGTAAGACGAAAAGAAGATTTTGAGGTAGACATGATGATTGAGAAGATAGAGAGAAGAAGAAAAAGAAGAATGGGACGGAACTTGGCTGCAGAAGACAAAGAAAGGTAAGGATCTTTTTTAGAAATCTGATACCATGAAAGAGAATAATCCATTTTTCTCATTTCATTATAATAATCAATTTATATACAACAAATAAAAAAGTATAAGTAGTTATAATCAAGCAAACTAATCATACTATAATCTAATAACCTAATTAAACTATAATTAAAGAAACTAATTAGGAACAAAAATATACATTTAGTGATAATATTATGTACTATCTTAATTATGTACATATATAAGCTAACACCTTATATTCTTCTGGCAAATGTTTAACAGTCTTTTGAATAATTTGATTTCTTATCTTTTATCTTTATTTTTTTTTCTTTATTTCCATCTTTATCTTTTTATTTTATCTTTTTTATCTTTTTTTTATCTTTTTATCTTTTTTTATCTTTTATCTTTCACGGTTTATTTTACTTTTATCTCAGTGTTATTTCTTTACTTTTTTTTTTTACGTTATCTTCTAGTATTTTTTATTAAAAAATATTGAATTTTTGTTAATTTAACAAACAAATCTGTATAGTTTGAGTGGTGCTCTAGTTAAGTGAGATGCAATACTTAAAACTTAAAAATTCACTATATTACTAATGAACTTCATATACTTGCTACAAAACTAAACAATTAGGTTTATGGTAAACTAGATTAATGAGTTACTATTACATTTGTGAATTAGATTATATTTCTGTTTTAAATAAAATTATTATACTATTACACTAAAATATAAATATAATATTATTGTTTTAAAGAGACTTTGGACTTAAAATTGAGAATGAGACTTTTTATATAAGTTATTTTAGATATTCTACACGGATTAATAATTACAACCGATATGAAAAAAGTACCACATATAACATCATCTGTGTCTATCACATATTTATTTCCTTATATAAGTCACAAAAAGAAAGCTCACATAGTAATTTTCTCAGTAGTTCTTCTCCATAATATGTGGAAAGTGCTTTGAGTATTTTTTTTTCTCTTTTAGGGAATACTTTATATTTAACATACCACTATATAATTAATTAAAGTTAACTTATAGTTAAACTTGATAAATAAATTAACCTATAATTAAAGTTTTTCAAATCTAATAAAATTTAACGTACATATAAACTTAGACAAAACATCCAACCCTACAGATTAAGTAATAAAATTTCCTTTATTTTATCAGCAAAATTCACTATGACTAACCTAACATATTTGTATGACTAATATTAAAATAGTAAAAAAGAATACTAATCTGAAGGTGGCTTTCAAATACAAAGGGATGCGTAGTGATAGCCTTTTGTGGCACGGCTTTGTAGCAAGTTGGCAACTGTTTAACTTTGTGGTGGCTTTGGATGTTAATGCTGAAACACATAGTGGGAGAAGTGGGAAACGGGGTAACCCAACCCAACAGGGATGAAAAAAATAGTGAAAATGAAGGGACACATTCAATGAATCACATTCTGTACTGGTTATTAGTAGATAATATATTCGTTGTAATAGTATCTATATATATTACATCAATTCTACAAATAACTTATCTAATATATATGTGTTTACTTATTTCAAAAAAAATGTCATCTCGTCTCTTTTTCTATATCAATTTTAATATAATTAATATATTATTTACGATATAATTTTTCTATTTTTATATTAACAATTTCATATAATTATAAGAAATTTAAGCATGAAATCAATAGTCTCATATCAAGTGAAGATGAATGAGATAAGCATGAGAAAGATTAACAAACTTAAAATCTTAAAGCTTTATTTGGGATAAGGAGTGAACTTGAGTTGATTTGATATGAAAGTGTTTGAAAAATTTGATTATTTGAATTAAAAGAAAAATGACGATAAAAGAAAAAAAATTATAAAAGTTTGTAAGTGATGTGATAAGTGTAGTTAATAAAATAATCTTTTAATAGATGTAATTATAATTAAAATTAATTTAAGATTAAATATAATTAATTTATTGGGTATGATTGATAAATTATTATTTTAATTGATGAAATTATAAAAAATATTAATCATTTTAAAATTAAAATAAAATATTAAATTTTTATTAATATTATTATTATTTTATAAATTTATTTTGATTATTATTATAATTATAATTTTATTATATCATTATTATCATCATTTTACAATTTTATTATTTTTATTATTATAATTATTATTTATGATTTATTTTTTTAGTTTCTAATATTAATATTATTGATATTTTTTATGATTATTTTATTTTTATTTTTACTTATAATTTATTATTTCTTATTTTATTAATATTTTATTATTATTATTATTATTATTTTATAATTTTATTAAATTTATTAATATTTTAATGTTATTATTATCATCAATTATTATTATTTATGATTAATTATATTTATTTTATTATAATATAAGTATATATATTAATAAATTATTGAATTAGTTATATTAAAAAATATGATACAAAATTATTTTTTAAAATCTTCTTTATCAGCGAATAAATACGGTAGACATTGATATTCATTTTTATTAATGTTTATTCTTGGAATTTTGAACTTTTTGTGTATTTTATCAATGCAGGACTTTTCGTCTGTGAAAACAAACACACCTTTTAAAGTTTTAGGTTAGAAATTACATCAAGTCTCTTGTATATGGATTGATCCATAATTCAAAACTCATCAAATTCACATCTTTCATAATCACTAACTCTTTAAATATGTCGATTTGAGGAATCCAACAATAATAAAATCTTACATTGGATCTTATAATTTTTAAACATGTTTGATGTAATAGAAAATTTTAGTTCTTAGAAATTTGTGAAATTTAAACCACTTGTTTACTACATTTAGATCGTGTTTTAAAAAATAACATTCAAAAGGAGGTAAGACCAAAAGAAGCAATTGCCCCAAGATTACAAGAGGAGTGGGAATCCCAATTCATGAGTTTAAGGCAACTGACCAAAAAAAAATAAGAGGTTGCTCATACATAGCACAATCTACCTCTAACCTAGATGTTTCGTTGGCCCAAGCATCAATAATCCTCCGTGTATATATATATATATATATAAAAGATCCTTTGAGAAGGAAAAATTGGGAGATTTGATACCAGTACACTACGAATAAACCTTACATATTATTCATCTTCATTCTTTTATTAGCAATAATAAATAAATAAACATAGGAAACACTTCGATATTTCAACCCTTTTACACATTTATATATATCTATACAACCTTTAAGCTTAATCTGCCAAAAATACATCAGCAAAAAACACTAAAAAAGTAATGAATCGGTTCTTAAAAGAACCCATTCCACAAAACTGAACCCTCCTTACAAAAAATAAGCACATTCACATATCCCTTTAAACATCATTAACAACTTTTGTATTATCCATATGTATCAGAATTCAAAATTCCACACCTATAATATAGACTGACACATTTTATATGATATAATTCTTCACGATGTTATGATATGTCTTCAAAAGTTGTTTCCTTGACAAACCAATAAGTTGTCTTCTGTTTTCCTCATTCCACTGTCCATTTTTTACATTCTTCTAAATTCCAACATCCCTACCCAAAAAAACATTGATTTAATTCATGTGATAAGGGACATACGCCAATCGGATTACGAAAAATTCACATCATGATTTTTATGTGTGATCCGTGCCCTTTAGTTGTGCAACGGTGACAATGACTTTTATGAATGATCCGTGCCCATAATTTTAGTTGTTAAACGGTGACAATTTCATGAATGTTAACTTTTACATTTCTAAAAATAATATTATCTCTATAAATTAAAACACTCCAAACTATCCACACTCACATACATTTCCACACTCTTATTCTTGAAATTCAATCCTAAAGGTCCAAATTGGAGGAAGTGGGATGCCTACACTTTTATGATATGCAGGGGATATTCCTGTCTAAAAATCACATACATGTATGCAACTATTCTCTGCAAATGAAAAAATAGATGTTTGACGGTCTCGTCACTTTGTTCACACATGACACATAAAGTTCTTTTAAATTGTAAGTTATCTCGTGTGGCCATTTTGTTGGTAATAATCTGTATCTGAAGTGTTGGGAGGTCAGTAAAGTAAGGTTTTTGTTTTCGAAAATATGTCATATGTTACAATCCTCTCCACCTCAATTTTAATTATACAACCTCTTATATATGTTAATTTCATTCATCATTCTAAATTCATTCATCCTTATCATCCTTTTCTAGAGTTTTATCTCACGCATAAAATTACATACTATATTTTTCTCCTACTCAAGCCATTTCATTTTCTATAGTAAATTCCATGTCCAACGATTTCCATTCCAAAATCCAGTCTCACCTAAATTTGCATCCTTTACAATTGAATTCATATAGAGCCTTAGAAACCTAGCATTAAAGGATTAAACGAGTACTCACCTAATCATCTATCATCACAAATTTTTATTTTGCTATCCTCTTCCATTATTATTATTAAACCAATAATTTCTTTATCATTTCCCGCATCTTCTCCTAATATCTCTCTACATCATGAGTCATGTTATCTATCACTTATTTTAATACTATAATCTCTTTCCAAATTCGCGGTTCATCCTTGATTAATCTTCACTTTCATTTTCCTAAGCATATAAATAGTTTTATGTGAGACAACTTTGTTGTTTTTTTTGTTGTTACCGTGTTTCGAAGCACTGATTTGTTAAGTTTCATAGCCAATTAGTTCAATACGTGGTATGCCAATTTAAATACATGTTCTGTCATGGATCTCAATGTTAACAGGGAAGTTGTGACCAATATAATTTTAACCTGATATATGTACAATTCTTAAATATGCAAGCTTGATGAAACATCCGTTTTGCTATAAAAAGTGTAAGTATTTAATTCCAATATATCTATTATTGCTTATAAAAAGTGTAAATATTTAATTTCAATATATTTGAATAGTTAAACATCAGTTCACAAATTTTGAGGATGATTCATGTAATCTGAATAAATTAGAAGGAATTTCGTGACATGAGAAAAAAAATAATATATCCATGATTATCACGAGATCACGTTCCTGTAATTTTTTTTAATGATACATGTTTTCCTTTATAAAGAAATCAGTTTAAAGTTATTTACTAAAAAGCTCATACTTATCTTATTAAAAAAATACAAAACTCTAAAACAATCTTATAATTATAAATTACTCATTACAAGAATAAAACTATTTAAAAACCAATTTTTAATTACCAAATGAAATAGTTGCTTATTGTGATCAAAATAGTCATCAAATTAAATTTTTGATTGCTAAATAACTACAAAACAAAATTAAATTTTGATTGCTAAATAACTACAAAATAGGAGTAATGATTGAATTTAGTAATCAATTAAGTCAAAATAATTGTATCTAACATTAGCTATCAAAGTTTTAATGTTACATACCAATTATTTTGATTTAATTAGTTACTAAATTGAATCATTACTTATATTATGTAGTTATTTAGCAACCAAAATTTAATTTGGTGACTATTTTGATCATAATTAACAATAATTTCATTTGATAACTAAAAATTCATATCTGAATAACTTTTTTCTAGTGACTATTTACAAGTTTGCTAATTTTATAATTAAACATAATAATGATTAAAGCAATTAATCTAATTGTTAGAGAGTGTAAATGAACAAAGTAGACATAATAATGATTAAACCAACAAACATGTTCTTAAATGCACCATACATAGTGGTATAAAAAGGAAGGAAAGAAAGCATTTGATTAATGTGAAGCAGATGATGGTGAAAGATAGTGTTGGCTTTCAAAGATAAAGAAAAAGGAAAAGAAAATGCTAATAAATATGAAGCATTTAATGGCCTGATCAAACTTAGAGATGTTGTCCAGTTTGGATTGGATGATCGCATAAAACACAGGCCACAAATTGTTTTGGAACCAAACTAAAGATAACCATCTTGAATCAATTATTATTTTGTAATTTATCTTTAAATTAATTATTCTCCGCTAGAATGACGTATTTATTGTAATTTCTAGTTTATATAAAAGCATATTAAATTCCACAGGCTAGACAGTCTTTTTCTTGAAAGTTATAATACTTAATAGTTAAGATATGAAGATGATTTTAAAAATATATTTAGTAATTATATATCTAGAAATATTAATATATTTTAGATTTTAATAATTTAATTATTCTATAAATTGTTCGAGGTTAAAATATTTGTACATTTATTAAATCAATAATAATTTATTAATGTATAGGTGAAGTACAGGAAAAAAATTAATAGTAAAATGTGAAAATAAATTGAATTTTTTATTTTCCATAAAAAAATAAATTAATAAGAAGTATATAAGCGGAGTTTCAACTCTCCTAAAAAAATATAAAAAAACAGTTCAATACTTATCTGAAAGCACACTTACACGTAGCCTACTTAGACATTCATACGTGTGTTTTACAAACATGAGAATCCGCTGCATAGTAGTTTCTTTTTGCAAGTTCAATTACAAATATTACATTAAAAATGCTTGGTACATGACTACAAACTTATGCACGAAGATCAAAGCCCATGATGATAAGATCGCTGCCGTTGAAAATTTTGTTCTATTGCCGATCAATTACTGGCTTGAGTTGGCTTATTTTGGTTTAGGGTCATTCTAAGAAAAGTTCTGATGCACCTCTGCAATTGTCCTTTGATGAGACTATATCACTACTTAAGTTGCATATATTCAGTGTTTATTCTTCTAATACTGCACCCTGTGGCCGCCAAGTAGTCGTTGTGCTTCAAGTTGTGGTAGCCTAAAAGTGGATAATTGTAATAGAGCCATTGACGACAGCGCAAATCTTATTAGACTAACCCTTCCATCCGACAATCTCTTCTTGATCTTGGATACCATCCCTTCCTAGAACTCCTTTCACCTATGGTTCTCTCCAATAGATATTCCTAGATATGTAAAAGGTAAGTCAAGATTATACAATTTAAGATAGCTACAAACCTCTGCATAAGATGGTTGTCCGCACCCAATCCTCCAATCCTACTTTTGTTGTAGTTAACTTTCAGTCTCAATGCAAGTTTAAAACACCTCAAAATACTCTTGATAGCTATAATGTTTTGATAATTGATCTTGCACAAAAACATTTTATCATTTTCAAATTGCAGCATATTGACTCTAATCCCACTCTTTCCCACTTGAATTTCTTCAAAAATTCTCTTTTTCTCAACCTATCTCACAGTTCTTGCCAACCCCTCAACCACAACAAGGAAGAGAAATGAGGCTAGTGGGTCATCTTGTTTAAGGCTCTTCTCAAGTTTGAACTCTTTTGTATGACTATCATTCACTAAAGCTGTCATTGACGAGGATTTGAGACATCCCTCGATCCATCTGACCCATTTATTAAAAAATCACAACTTCTCCATCATATATGACAGGTAGTCTTAATTTACTGAATCATAGGCTTTCTCCAAGTCTCTTTTTGTTATTACGCTCTCCTTCGTTTCACCTCATCTAACACTTCATTAACCACCGCCACAGAGTCCACTAACCATCTTCCTTCTAAAGAAGCATATATATTATCATCTATTACCTTATGCAATACCAATTTCAACTTCCTTGCAAGTATTTTAGAAATTATTTTATACACAACCTATTAACAAGATCGGGTTTGTACTTATATAGGCTTTATGGATTTTGTACTTTTAGTATGAAGCTAATAACAGATGCATTCATATCCTTAGGCCAATTAACAAAACAGTAAAAGTTCTGACAACTCTCATAACATCCTCCTTAACAATGTCCCAATCTTGTTTTATGAAATTAAAGTTAAACCCATTCGACCCTAGTCTTTTATTTCCATCACACTCACACACTGCCATTTTAACTTCTTATTTTGTAAATATCTTAGTGGGTCATTGTTATCCTCCTCATTAATATTTGAGAATTCTATATTATCTAGCCTAATTGGAGCACTTGTCATGACGTTGAACCTCTCCTTAAACTGTTTTTTAATTATATCTTTAATCCTTGTTGGATCCTCACTCCATTCACTATCAATATATATTCCCTTAATTGCATCTTTCATTCTCCCCCATTTTAACAATGTATGAAAATTCCTGGTATTCGCATCCCTTCTCTCAAATCATTTTGACCTTGATTTTTGTTTTACTACTGCCTCTTGGTGATAGTAGATTTGTTTTAGCTTTGCAAACAAGTCCCTTCTCTTCCTTATCCTCATTATCTAAACCACTCCTTTATATATTATGTCTAAGTGTCTTATAGTCACCATAATCTGATTCTTACTTTTATTTATATCACCAAACATATCTTTGTTCCAGATCTTCAGGTCCCATTTCAATCTTTTAAACTTTTCCTTCAATATCCAGATCTCGTTACCTGACATGTAATAGCTCTCCCAACATTTCCTCACTATATCCTTAAATCTTGAGTGGCTTTGGTAGAGTGAAATAAAATAATCGAAACAGCAGAAACAATTTAATAGGATATGCAATGGGTTAGACACTGTTCACCTGAATAAACCAGCAGAAAAACAATTTCAATGTTGAGAGAGAGAGAAGAAAACAGAATTTGGTTATAGAGAGAGAAAGAGTTATAGAATTTTCACCACATCAAAATTATGCCACAAAAATCCTTGAGCCAGGTATTTGTAGTCTTAGCTCTATTATTACTCCTCTTTGTACACGTGTCACCCTCCACCTCAGCTGTCAGCTTTTTCTTCCTTACAGGCTTCCCCACACACCTAGCCCCTGAAAGGTTTTGGTACCCAATTTACAACGTCATGTTTAAGCACCAAGGCACAATGATCAAAAATTGACCTATCTAAAACAAATTGTCTACTATTTGGCCCCATCTCATCCAATCTAAAGAAATTAACATTCTATCAAGCCTACTCTTTAACCTTTCTTGGACAATGTAGCATGTGAACCTTCTACCTATCATAGGTAAATCTACCATGTTTATACTTTCTAAAAACTGGTTAAAAGCCAAAATCTCCCTTTGGCCTCTACTAGCCTGACTCATCCCTCTCCTTTCCTCAAGTTTTCTAACTACATTAAAGTCACTTATCATACACCATACTTTATTGTCATCTACACTCTTACATCTGATGATGTTCTCCCATAAGTCTCTCTTCTCTCTATAGTCACTTAGGTCATATACATTCACTATAAATATTATCTGTTGTGTGTGTCCCCACTTCCCTTGGATAAAAATGAACTCTTTATAACTTTTACAATCTATTAATGTGAATTGGTATTTCGTACCGTCAAAATGTCCCTCATCTGTTGTTTGTATCTCATGCCTCCATCCACACAACTATTTCTCCACAATCTATAACAATTTTGAGGGTGAATGTTGACTATTTTGGATTCTTGAATGCACACTACGCCTAAATACTTTTTCCTGATAATATCTTTTATATAGTTCCACTTTACAGACCCCAGGCCTATAATATTTAAGCTCTTACCCTTATTAATCTACGCTTGCTCTCTCTTCGTCTACTCCTGTTTTCCATACTTTATCTCTTTCCTCCATCTATTCTAACTGAGTAATTACTATGTCTTCATTACCTACATGTGTAAAGCCCATTTCTTTCCCTAAATTCCATAATCTAAGTGTCTCATCATTATTGTTTCACAACCAGAAAAGTCTATGCAATTATGTATGTGTACATCACTCAAAGAATTAGTTGGTGAATGAAGAATTAACCTAAAATTACATTTTTGGCGGTGATTCTTAGCAGTTGTGAGCTTTCCAAGTGAACTTGATTCGCCTTTTAGTAGACCTTTCCCCTCAAACATGTCTTGGGGGTTTATTTTGGATACTTTGATTAGCTTTATTTGGTCACCTCTATAGACATCGTCTACAGGGCTTACTAACATGTGTGCAAAATCATTCTCATCTTTGCAGCGTGCATCACATTGTTTATCCTTCTCTTTTAGAAACTTCATCTTAAACCCTAATCTTGTTTCATTCAATGGCATTGTTTGCTGCAGGTAGTTAGGCTCTTGTGTTTGTGTCCAAAATCTTAGATGGATAGAGTTTGGTGTTACCGGACTGGGCTAGTCCCTTTTGTCATAGGAGAGTTTCTTCCTGCACCTTCATACATTTCCTATTTTCCTTAAGTGTACATTTTGAAAAGACTCATTTACCCTTATGAAGGTTAATGTATATGTTTGGAAGAGCGAAATGGAGGTGTATGAGGGAGGATGGTGTTAATGTGGTGTAGAATGGTGGTGTAGTGTGGTTACAATAGCGGCTGTGGGTTGAAGGTTGGTCGTCATTGGTGGTGGTTGGTCATCGTTCCCAGTGGTAATGTAGTGGTGGTTGCGACGAGCTGTTGTTTTCGTCTCAGGTAAAATTGGGTGAGGTGGGTATGTTTGTATTTTGGAAAGTGGAATCCAAAAGATCACCAGATTATGCTTTATGGAAGAGGTTTTTTATTTCAATTTTTGCTTCTAAAACAACCTAATACATTGACTTCTGGAATAACCTAATCCGAAAGGTAAAATTTGGCTTTCGGATTGACCTATTTTAGAAGTCAAATTTTACCTTTCGGAATAGGCTGTTCTAGAAACAAACTAATCCGAAAGCAAAATTTGTATTTTGGAACAGGTTATTTCGAAAGCCAAATTTAACCTTCTGGATTAAGTTGTTTCAGAAGATAAGTTTTGACATGTGTGTGTTTTTTTTTTTTTTTGCAAATGTATATTATTCTTGCATTTGAGGATGGGTGACCATGTTTGGACAAGAATATCCTATGAAGTTGATAAAATGTCGGATATGGAACAACTAGAATTAGTTAACTTTGATGGTGGTGATTTGTTCAGTCATTTCACAACAGATGAGGTAAATTTATTTGATGGTGTAATTTGTGTTAGAATTTGGATACCTCATATGATGACTATGAAATATATTTTGTTGTACGTATTTCCAATATGAGATGTTTTATTAGAATGGGTTTGTAGAGTTGCATTTGGGCTTGATTTTGTAATTGTGATACTTAGATTAGACAAAGCAAACAAACAACAAGGAAGAAAAATATTTGTATTATTATGTTGTGAACGGAGTGGTCAGTACAGGAAATACAAGCAGGAAGTAGATGTCAGTATTATTGGTTCAAGGAAGTATGGTTGTCCTTTCAAATTGAGGGGAAACCTATTTCCAATGGAGATGGTTGGGTGTTAAAGGTCATATGCAGTTTGCATAATCTCACATTATCTGAGACATTAGTCGGTCACTCTTATTCAGAAAGATTAAAAAGTGATGAACATGAGTTACTTGTGGACATGATGAAGAGTCAAGTTAGGCTGGCAAACATCTTGCTAACCTTGAAAGAGAATAATGTGGATAATGTGACCATAATCAAGCAGTTTTCAATGTTAGATATACTTACAACATATTAGTTAGAAGACCAAGAACTGAAATGCAACAACTTATGATGTTGCTTGAGCATGACCAATACATTCATTGGAGTAGGTGTCTTAAGTCTTCTGATGTTGTCAGTGATGTGCTCTAAACACAAAGTGAATTTGTTGAAAGCATTTCACATTGTTTTGTTGATAGATACCACTTACAAAACGAATAAATACAGGTTTTTGTTGCTTGAGATAGTTGGTGTGACTTCTACTGCATTGACCTTCTCTATTGTTTTTGTGTTTTTATCCAGTGAACGTGAAAATAACTTTATTTGGGCACTGGAAAACTAAGAGGGTTGTTTGTAAGGGGTGACGTATACCTTGAAGTGATTGTTTGTGATAGAGACCTTGCTTTGATGAAAGCAACTAACACTATTTTTCCTAAAGTTGCTAACTTGGTATGTCGGTTCCACATCAATAAGAATGTCAAAGAAAAGTGTAAAATACTAGTTAATTCTAGATAGGCGTATTATGGAGGCATGGGAAAGTGTCATTGATTCTACAAATATTGATTCATTTAAGGGGTGTCTTAAATATTTTGAATGTGTATGTGCCCTATGGCCTTTATTTATTGAATACATGACTAAGACATGGTTGATTCCACACAAGGAGAAATTCGTGAAGGCATAGATAGATAAGGTCATGCAATTAGGGAATCTCACTTCAAATAGGTAAGTTTATATTTTGTTAAGTGTTGGTGTAATTGTATTGATATGGACTTTCTAATTTTTCTTTAGGTTTGGCAAGATTGAACAAGCTCCTTAGAACCTGAAGTGAATATTGCAAAATAATATGGGAGATTTGTGTACATATTAGGATGTCGTGAACAACGTGATTGTGCTCCAACATAACGAAATTAAGGTATCATTTGAGACGAGTCTGCATATTGTTGGTCACACTTTCAACGTGACCTTGTATAAACGTCTAGTGTGATTTGTGTCCAAGTATGAATTGATGCACATTGTTGAAGAGTTTGATCGAGTGAAACATATTGGTTTTGATAGTAAGCATTGTAGGTGTGTGTTGTGGCGTACTCACGATCTTCCATGTGCATGTGAATTAGCTAGATATCACTTGGGTGTCATACCTCTTACTGAAATTCATGTTATGTGGACAAGACTCAGGTTCTTTCATATGTCATGTAGTGATGCATCCTCAAAATCATCTATTCAACAGGAATTTGATAAATATTAAGTTGTTTTGAACAAGTTGATATAGCTGACAAGGTGACCATTAAGAATAAGTTATGTGAAATTGCTTACCCTAATATGACATCCATGTGCCCTCCAGTTGATAAAATGAAAATTAAAGGGTCCCAAAAAGGTAAAGAAAATCGATTAGAACGATAAGATGCATTCTATGCATGATAGTTGTTCATTAGAGGCGTAAATAGACATGCATCTCCCAAAGTTTCATATTAAGAGCAACGTGATCTCGATGCTTGATCAATTTCATCCTTCTTGTCACCCATACATAATGGATGTCATTGATGTAACGGTTGATGATCACTGTGAATATTGGGATATTGTTGCATTGTTGGCATAGGTGAAGAGTCATGGCCGCTTGTTAGAATGGATTTGTCTAAAAAAATATCTTAATGGTGTGATGAGTATGCTACAATATTATGTGCATATGAACGAATAGAAGTACTAAAAAGGACGTTATTGGTTGATGACATTGCAATGGTAATTTTTTTATACATGAAAAAAATTACTTTTAACATTCATGTTTATCATGAAATATTCATTTATGTATTGTTCAACTAGTATGGATAAATGGATGACTATTCCAAATATGGGATACGTAATAGTGTCTAGATATAATGTTGTTTTGGTATGCCTATCATTGAAGCAAAATGTTACGATATTTCCATTTAGAACAAAACCTCCTACTGATGTTAGTTCACATCGAATAATATGTCTTGGTCATGTTTATGGTTCCCACTTCGTTCGGGTAACAACCTTTAGATATCATTTAAATGTATATTATTTACATTATAATGTCCTAAATATTTTTAAAACTTTTTAAATGAAATTGAGGGATGACTGTCCATTGACGTTTTGTGGTCTACATATGCCTACCTTGTGGCAAAATTATGGTGACAATATTATTCTAATATAATGGAAACATTTTCAGAGCTTATAAGTGTTGATCCTACATATGTTAAACTTGGGGACGATTGATGTACTTTTATTTTCATAGTTATTATCGTGTAAAATGTTGAACAGATTAAATTATTATGTTGTTTTGTTCATGAATTGTAAGAAATATTTAATCAACCATGCAATGTAAATCAAACTTCCACTAGTGTAACTCAATGATAATGTAGCATATATTAAATAAGTGACTATTACAATAAAAGTTCAACAAGGCGAAAAGTACACAACAAACAAACGGTTCATCAATATAACATGTCTCAGAACTACGAGTTGGGCCGCTCCCACGAACTAAACGGCTATGTCTAGTGTAAACCACCCCCTCATTAGTAACTCCACGAGCTAATGCCAACACAGCCTAAGTGTCATAAAAAGCTGGAGTGCCTTTAGTAACATGGCCACAATCAATCATCCTTTGCAAAATAGTGTCAATGCACCTAAATATAACTTGCACAAATAAAAATCAATAGTATTAAATATATGATCATAACTACTTTTATTAACTTACTAAATATCTTACCGGACAAGCATGGTTATGTTGTGATGGTGGTGGTGGTGGTGGTACTCCCTCATTAGGATTACGACGTCAACGATGAGCAACAACATCAACATTAGAGCCACGAATAACATAGGGATCTGACACACGTTTAAACCATCTCATGTAGTTAAGTGAACAAGAATGTAGTTCAGATGCACAGGTGATTCCCTTTATCAAATGATCGGCAAAATGTAGCCATCAATCATCAGTGGTGGCTAATACTCCTCCGTCAATTGGAAGAGGATGTGGAAGAACAGTCTATACGAATCAAAACTAACGCAAGACAAGTTCCAATAGATGTCTTTGTGTCAAAGCACAAAGGCGAAGATATCCAAAACTACCCTCTCCTTGAGAACTACCACTTCTAGTTCTAGCCATTAATTTGTCACATACAAGTTGGTTAAATTAATACAGTTCATACAAACAAGAATTAAAAAGAAAAAAAGAAAAACAAAATTTGAATCTTCTTCCAAAATGGAGTATTCCGGAAGCATCTATCGGATCCAAAAATGACTTCCGGATTGAGCCTTTCTGGAAGCTAAAACAAACATCTCCAAATAGCTTACGAAATGGCTTAATCTGAAATTTGTTTCATGATCCAGTACATATCTCTAGAATGTGTCATTCTGGAAGTTATTTTTAAATCCAAAAGGAGCTTTTGGAATAAGCCATTTAAGAAGATGAATTTTGTATTTGAATTGACCCCTGAAATGGCTCATTTTGTAAGCTCTTTTTAGATTTGGAAATAACTTTCAAAATGAGCCATTATAGAAACCAATTCAAACGTGTAAACCCCACCTCCCACGATATGGCGCGTAACATCCCCTTATCTCTTCTTCTTCCAATACCATTTTTATTAACAACAATACATTACCTTCAACAGACCATGGTAGACATGGCGACAACTATTGACAGTGGCAAACACCTATTCACAGCTGTAGACAACTCTTCACAATTTTGATAAATGAGAATTGAACTGTGGAATGTATGGAGGTGAGAGATATATGGAGGTGTAGGGTTAGGGAAGGCTAAATGAGAAAGTGAAAAATTTAATAAGGTGGTGCTTTGGGAAAACATTAAAATATATGAAGGTGCTAGAAGAATCTCTTGTCATAGGTTGGTATTTGGCTTTTGGGCCAACTCAAAGGCCTAAACCAAATATTCTTGTTGAGAATCCTCCCTCATTTCACGTGTTGACTCCAGCACATGGCTCTGACCTTCTAACCACCTCTGAGTAGAGATGTCCACTTTATAGTTGCCAAATTGATCATTCCACCGACTCTCATCCTCTTTGTCCCCTACATCTCGCAAAAAATCGTCCACTTCAAGCTTTTGCCCCAAGCATGTCAAAAATCATGCACCTTCATTGGGGGTTAGTATTCACCGGATCGTAGCCTTCCTTGCACCTCCTCCTTCGACATCATCATTCTAATCTCTTGCTCTATATCGCCAAGACTCCCACACTTCGACTCAACTAACCCCATAATACCCTTGAACACTGATGAATCATTAGATGATGACCTTCCATGTGACAAATGCTCGTTCTCTCCACCATAGTATTTCATTAACGATTTTGTTGATATTTCTTCTTCAATGAGGACTGAACCCACGACTCTGCTGATCAACATCCTTTTTTTAATTCATGCATCAGTGTGGATTGGTAGTTTAATGCACAATCTTGCATACTTCAATATTTACTAGTCTTTTGTTACCTTATCCACTAATGTTCTTGCAACAAACCGGTTGGCTCTAGCAACAACAATGTCTTCTAGAGCTACTCCTTCTTTGTGTTCTAATTGCTCCAAATTACACCGTCCCGGGAGGGAGGTTCTGCATACACTCCGACGCTCAAGTTAGTCTAGGGTTAGAGTGTGCAGGAGATATAGAATAGAGTTTAGAGGTACCCTTTGTGTTGTGATCAAACCTGTATTTACAAATGTAGTAATGGGCTTCAAGGGTTGGGTTTATTTCCTGTACCAGTTATTTGTTAAGGTATTATAACATAATCGAGTATTTATTATATTGATTATAACAGAGTCAGATATTTATTATTCTTGAACGCTGTCCTGTCAGACCTAAGGGCTACCACATCAACCCTATGGTACAACTAAGACCAGAGTACCCACAATAGCAACGATCTTTTGGAAGCAATCCTTTCGCTATAGCGATATAGGAACTCCCCAACACTTAACCCATATTCCTCTATTTCCCATCACAATTTGATTATCCCATGTGGTGGATTCAAAAATTGTGGCTAACCACTCCTTATGCTTCTGTATAATCTCTTTTATACTCTTTTTTTCTTCGATTGCTATAAGCACATCGTTGTCACCTATGCACCTTAGTTTTAAGCAGCTAAGCCTCTAAAGAATGAAGCTTTCATTAACAACCTCCATGGTTTTTGTGCATTGTAGTCTTCTGACATAGCTTCGGTCAAGCTATTCCTTTTTCTCCTCGACCACCATGATCTTGGTACCTATCCATGTTTCTTGTACTTCAAAATTCTTACTTCTTCCTATAATAGCTTGTGCATACGTCTAATTGTTATGATTTCTCCATTTTTGGTTGGCTTGTCTCCAAAAAAAATTGGAATCAATGATAAAAAATTATCAACAAATTTGTATTTGTCGATAAAATGTCATTATTTACCGATTTTAACGACAAAATTTTGAAAATTAAGAATTTAAGATTTAGGATCAATAAAAAAATTTAGTGACCAAATATCCATTAGTAAATCGTACTCCAAATTCAATAAATAATAATATTAATATTAATAATAATAAAAATAACAATAATAATAATAATAATTATTATTATTATTATAATATTAACAATAATAATAATAGTATTAAAATAATAATAATAATAATAGTAATAGTAATAATATTAATAATAATTATTATTATTATTATAATATTAATATTAATAATAATAATAGTAATACAAGAAATTTTTTCAGAAACAAACAAAACATAACTATCTTAAACAATTATTATTTTTTAATTTATCTTCAAATTAATTATTCTCCACTAAAATAAATAGTTTACATAAAAGAATATTAAATTCAACGGGTGTATTTTAAAAATATATATCTAGTAATTATATATCCAAAAATATTGATATATTTTGGATTTTAATAGTTTATTTATTCCATGAATTACCGAAGTTAGTACTTATATATTTTCGACGTATTCAGTAAAAGGTGAGAGTACTTTATTAAATGAATAATATTTGTTAACGTATCGGTGAAGTACACCAAAAAAATTGATGATAAGTAACTTGAGTGATGAAATTTATAAAGTAATAACAGTTAAATAATAAAATATGTAAGTACATATTTAACATTTTTCAGTTTTATAAAGTAATAATAGTTAAATTATAATATATATATATATATATATATATATATATATATATATATATAATTAAATCTTTAACATTTTTTTAAAAAATACAACTTGAGAGGAAGTTCCCGTTCTCACTATATAGATTATATATATATATATATATATTATAGGAATTTTTAAATATTAGTATTTTTTAAATACTAACTACATTAAAATAATATCATATCAGAATAAGAATTATTTATTATAATTCTAAAACATAATATATTTGTTAACAAATAGGTACTTATTTCAAATTTTAATTATAATTTAAATTTTAAGGTAATTTTTTTGTATTTAGAATCCATTTTAATTATATAAAAATAAAATATACTAAATATCTTAACAGACTAACTGCATCATACAATTGATTAATTTTGAAACGTAAAAATATTTCTTATTGAGTATATTGCAAGTAATAAACATGTTATAAGATATTATCATGATATATTCATACATGCATGTAAAAATGTGAAGATCATCTTAACTAAATATTTGGAAGGGATACGAAAAGATAAAAAAAAGAAAAATATCTTAAAAGAAATCGTTCTTTAAAAGATAAAATAAACTTTAAAAAAATCCTAAAAGTTTATAAAAGTAGTATAGAAGGAGAGAATTTCATCTTATAAAAGTAGCAAAGGAGATAACTTCATTTGAGAGTTAGATTTCGATTAAGATAGAAAAAATGAATAACTTTGGAGAAAATCAGTGGAAGAATATGTTGAATGATGAAATGCTTGATCAAATGTTTGATCAAATGCTTGATAAACTACTTGGCATAAACCAACAAGAACCCTACAACTTACAATGTTAACCATTACCTCAACAAAGCTTCTTGCATTATAATCCTCCCACACAACTTAATACAAACATCATTCATGTTGAGCGGAAGAGTACATTGAATGATAAAATGCTTGATCAACTACTTGGCATAAACCAATAAGAACTCTACAACTTACAATGTGATGTTGAGTTAGGTCTGACTCAGGTATCCACACAACTCAACGAAAACTTTGTTCATCTTGAGTCAAGTCTAATCCAGTTACCTGCACAACTCAATAGAAACATCACTCATGTTGTGTCGGCTTTGACCCCATTACCTAACCATCCGCCAAACTCCAATCACCATAATGGTGGTTCTTCGACAACATCGGGTATACAGCGCAAGCCAAAGATGACTTAGAGCATTCAAGAACACGAGTACATATTATGGTTTTATTTCTTTACATTTTTATCTGTAGCTTTAAGTTTACGGTTTAAGATTTATAAGTTTTTGTTTGCTAGGTTGTTTCTTGTTGGCCTTGACATGTATGGGGTGAATTGGAAGAGGATTTCAGAAAATATTGTTCGAACCAAAACACCATCTCAACTCGCTAGTCATGCCCAAAAATATTTTAAACGTAAGAAGATGTTGTCATCACAAAAGAAAAGAACAAGCATTCATGATATAACTCTACCATTCAAACTGGGTTAATCGTATTAATGTTCATCCACATTTCTAGTGTCCTCAAGACTTCTCCTACGTAAGGTTTTCTCTCACACATGTTCTTTTGAGTACCTCCTGTTCTTAAAACAAAGAAAAATTTACATCAATTGGTATAAGATCAGAAGATTCTTTTGGGTGTATTTCTTGAATAACGGAATCAACTTGTAATGCTGTAGGTATGAAATCCGTTTGCCAGAACTTATGGGTTGAATGCAAAGAACTCTGGACATGTCTATCAAAGAAACTTACAAGATTTGTTGTGTGAGAATACATAAGTGTCATCTTTAATTATAATACAAATTAGTACAGGTTCAAGGAGATGAAAGTTGATCTTTTTATTCTTGTGGAACGAGACTTGCTTGAATTGATTTTTCTAGATTTAATGTAAACCAACAACTTTATGAATGTAAAAAAATTCTTTTTAATTGATAATACATGTGATGATGTTCGAGTCAAACACGTTATTGTTCATATGAAATTCATATGAAGGGCAGTGCATTACAATGGCATTCCACTATTGAAAAAACTACCAATTGTAATAATTTGACTTAGGTGGAATACAAGAAATTGATTCTTGAAAGATTCAGTGATGTGTGTGGGTTTTTTTCTCACATTCTGGTCCAACTTTTTTTTTTTAATTTTTAGAATGGACAAATTTCTTTTAATTCCCATTATGGGTAAATCGTGTCAAGTTGATACGATTTCATTATAAAGAAATCATGCTATTTTAGTACGATTTCAGTTCATTTAAAATGTTTTAGGTATTAATTGAAATCGTGCTGATGTAATACGACTTCAGTTGTTCTGAAATCTAAAATCGTGCTAATGTGACACGATTCCACTTCAATTTTATTACATTGAAATGTGTTGATGTGATATGATTTCAGTTAATTTTTTAAAATCGTGGCATAATTTTATTAATTTTGTTATAATAAAATTGTGTCAACTTAGTACAATTTACCTATAATGGAAATAATTTTTTTTTATTCATTTTAAAAATTTAAAAAAAAATTACACTAAAATGGAAAAAAAACCCCATATGCATTACTTACGGGCAGACTCAATGAAACCGTGGCAAAAAAGATTATTCGTTAAGTATTATAAGGTGTTTAATGCTATTATCACATTCATTTAAATTTGTTTGACGAATATTTATTGAGTTATTTCTCAAACAGACTTAAGAAGATACTCAAATGTTGGTACACTAAAAAAATAAGTTCAAAGTTATTTACTTAAAAATTTCATACGTGTTTCATTAAATAAGATTTAGTTCTTTAACCCAACATGTTCTTAAATACCGCATACAAAGTGTCCTTCATAGGTATTAAAAAAAAGGAAGGAAAGAAAGAGCATTTGATTAATGTGAAATAATGACGGTGAAAGACAGTGTTTGCTTTAGAAAATAAAGAAAAAAAATAAAATCCTAACAAATATGAAACTTTTAATGGCCAAATTTAACTTGTAGATGTTGTCAAAGTTTGGATTGGATCGTTACAAAAAACACATGCCACAGTTTTTGTCGTAATCAAATAAAACATAACCATCTTTAATCAATTATTATTTTTGTAATTTATCTTCAAATTAATTATTCTCCACTAAAATAATGCATTTACATTATTTATAGTTAACTTGTGTCTTTTTTCTGAAAGTTATACTACTTGATAGCTACGATGTGAATATGATTTTAGAAATATATATTTAGTAATTATATATCTAAAGATATATTTTGGATTGTAATAGTTGTAGAGTACTTATACGTTTTAGAGGTATTCAGTAAAAGGATGAGAGTAATTTATTAAATAAATATTATTTATTAACGTATCGGCTAAGTACACAAAAAATTAATGATAAAATGCATAAGAAACTTGAGTGATCAAATTAATAAAGTAATAACAGTTTTTTTTTTTTAAAAAAAACACAAATCTTGAGATGAAGCTCCCCTGTTCTCACCAACCTTTTGAATGATAATAATTTTGAAAATCATTATATATATATATATATATATATTAGGAATTTTAAATATTTTATATTTATTATATATTATTTTTTAAATATTGTTTTAAATTAAATATTTTTATTCTTCAATAACTAATAATATTAAAATAATATCGTATCAGAATAAAAATTGTTTATTATAATTGAAAACGCAATCTATTTATTAACAAATAGTTATTTATTTCAAATTTTGATTATAATTTAATTTTAAGATAATTTTTTATATTAAAAATATATTTTAGTTATATAGAATAATTTTAGACTAATTACATCGCATTGGGACATAAAAAAAATTGTTACCAAGTATATTGCAAGCAATAAACATGTTATAAGATATTACCAATCATATATTTATGCATGCAAAATATGATCATCAACTTAGTTAAATATTTGGAAGAGATAAAAAATTATAAAAGATAACAAAAATTATCTTGAAAGAAATTCTTTTTTAAAAGATAAAACAAACTGAGAAAAAAAAATCCTAGTTAAAAGCTTATAAAATTAATATAAAAGGGGAAAACTTCTTCTTATAAAAGTAATATTGAATAAGAGAATTTCATATTTATGAATGTCAGATTTTAATATAATATAAAAAGATAGAAAAAATGAATAATTTTGAAGTGAATGGATAAGAAAGTATATTGAATTGTGAAATGTTTGATGAAATGTTTGATTAATTGTTTGACATTAATAAAGAAGAACCTTACAACTTATAGTGCCAATAATTATCTTTTTCTATTATCCTCCCATATAATAAAATGAAAACTTAGTTTATATTAAGTAAGCTCTAATCCAGTTACTTACACAATTCAATGAAAACATCCTTTATATTAAGTCGAGTTTGACCCAATTTTCTAATAACTTGATAAATTTCAAACATTAAATACAATTATTCTTCAAACAACACCACATAAACAACATAAGTTAAGGAAGACTTAGAATATTCATGAACACAAATACATATTATGATTTTATTTGTTTTTATTTTTATTTATAAAGTTTAAAATTTATAACTTTATTTTTGCCATAAGTTATTTCTTGTTGGTCTTGATATATATGAGATGAATTGAAAAAGATTTAAAAATAAACTATTCTAACAAATCACCTTGTCAACTCGTTAGTCATCATAAAATATATTTCAAATGTCAAAGAAAATTATTGCCATTACATAGGGAAAGAAGAAACATTCATAATATAACTCTATCAGAATCAAAGTGAATTATTCATGCTAAAATAGATCACAATTCTACACTTCTCCAATTTAAAACTTCTGTACTAAAAAAAATTTAAGTCGAATGTCATTTTTGAATTCATAAAACTACACAGAATCAATTTATACCTCACGTATAAACATTTCTCAAATATTATTTCATTATGCACGGTAAATCTTTATTTTCATATAACTAAAAGTTATAATCAAAATATTTTTGGATATATAAAGTATCCTATACTTAAAGTTTGTCATAAATAATTTTTTTACCCTAAAAATATTTAAAATGAAGTTAAACAATCCATAATACACCTTTTTTTAGTTTAATTATTTTGTTTGACATAAAATATGTTTAATAAAGACAATAAATTAGTTTATTTTGGAAAATTAATAAGTTAACAAATACAAAAAGTGAATGATAAAGTATAATTTATTTTAAAATCTTCTAACCTGTAAACTAATTCAACTAGTGCTTACATGTAGTTTTTAGATTTTAGGTTGGACATTGATTTCAACATTTAATATATTGAATCTTTATTTTAATTATTATCTTGTTTTTAATGTTTGTTAGGTTGATTTTTAATGATACAATTCAAATTTGAAAAGAAGATTTAACATTATAAATTAAATAATTAATCTTTTATTTCATGATGTTATGTGAAAGTTATATATAAACAAAATTAAAAAAAAATAAAAACAATATTAACTTAAATTGATTAATAAAAAGATTTAAAATTTTAAAAATAAATAAAATTAATTTAAATAAAATGATTTATCTAAATAAAAGAGTATATAACGTTATAAAATAAATAGAAATTCTAAAAAATTAATTATTTCTAAATCTAAAACTATAATTATTAACAAAATCTTCTAAAACATTTATTCCGTTGAAAAAAATAATTAAATATTAATTAAAAACAATAAATAATTAATCATTATATTAATTAATTAAAAGACTATTTTATAAACTAAAAGTTATTGATATCTAAAATATTTTTTATTATTAGTAAAAAAATTATAATATAATTATATATTATATTTTTAGTAGTTGGTAATCACAAAAAAAAATTATTTATTTAGAGACGATTATTTTTAATCTCTTACTAAAATGTAAATAAAAACATTTTTAACATAATTTTTTAATTTATTTTAGAGATTAATTTTTAATCAATACAAATAATAAAATTAAAAATTAAATTTTTAAATTTTAATTATCATATTATTAGACATTTAAATGTTTAGTTACTATTATCTAATATAGATACTGATTTTGAAACTAAATTTTATAAAATTAATTGTTAATTATTAATTTATAAAATAATTTAAATTAATATAAAATTTAGTAATTTATTAATTTTAGTATAATATTAAAATAGTTAATATTAATTTAAAAATTAATATTTCAAAATAATATTTTAATCTCTTAATTTTATTTAAAGGTAAGCTTAAATTAATAATAATAAATTTAAAATATTATTTAAATTAAAAAATTTAAATGATCGTGGACCATAAAAATAAAACCCGAACAGCAACAATAATAAATAAATAAATAATAAATAATAAACTACAAATGGTTTCTGAAAAGGAAATTTGTTTTTTCGAATATTTAAAAGAAAAGGAGACCTAAATAACAATAACTACTAACAAATTCTGTTAGTCTTACCTTCTTTCCCCACTGAAGAATATCTAACCAAATCTCCTTCAGTCTTGCATCCAGCAATTCCATGGTGACCATAGGCGCGCCAGCGATGACGGCGGCGGCCGTAGCCGCCTTTGACTTAACGGTGGCATCCTTCAACGACTCTACACTCTGTCAAGATAGAGATGTCATAGGTGGCATCTCTATGGAATCGTCGCCGTCATCGCTCTGGTATTCCTTCAATGACATTTTTATTATTCGGTGATTCTTGTGATTGTAATCTTACAATGTTAGGTTCAATTAGTGCGAATACGATTGCGAGTACCGGAATACGCAGAAGGTCTTTAACTTTCTCAATTTCTTATGACAAATCTTGAGTCAGTTCTGTGAGGGCCGAGTTTTATACATTCTAGTTTTGACAATCTTTCAAAAAGTAGTTTGACATTGACGGAAAGACACCATTTCTATCTTCTGAAGGCCTTAATACACCGATGGTAGAATGTATTTCTTTTTTATTCTCAGTTACAAGCCTACAGTTGTACTTTTACACTTGTCTATCCAAACTGACGTTTATTTATTGTTTTCCACGGGATTCTATAACCGGATTTCAATCCTCAGTGATGGTTGATTGAGATGTTTATTATTTGTGTAAATATAAGTTTTTAATTGCTTTGATTTGGTTGATTGGATTTATGCACTGATTTGGTTACTTTTATATGACTCAGGCAATCTTGATGAGAGGGTGACAGATAGGGTCTTGTATGATATATTAATTCAAGCAGGACGAGTGGTAGATTTGCACATTCCTAAAGATAAGGAATCTGAGAAACCGAAAGGTTTTGCCTTTGCAGAATATGAATCTGAGGGGATTGCAGACTATGATGTCCGACTTTGCTTGGGCCTTTGTAACTCTCTACAGCAGAACACTCAAGTTTGCGGTACATCCTTGACATCTCTGCATTCAAATTAATGCTATATACATATATGAAGGTTTCATAATTAACAGATAGAAAATAATATACATGCCAGATGACTTTTGTGAAGATTGCTTCCTAACAACTGATTTATGAAGATAGCTGGCTGCAATTGAAGTTTATCTTACACTAGCAGCTGTAGGCAATTTCTTCTTTGACAATTTTAACTTATTCACTGAGCAAATTTAGCACTTAGTGTCTTGTACCACGTAGACAACATATGTATATCCTTTACCATAACCAAGTTGTCTTCTTTTTTACTTCTTCATCCAAATCAAGTTTCTATGTCAAGGTTTTGCATATGATTGCACGAGGAACCAAGTCAACAAATTTATCATAACAGATAGAAAATCAAGCATATGTGCCTGCTTGATTTATCTTGTTTATTTTGATGATGCTGTTCTTATTTACCCTCAAATTTTCTTTGATAATTTTTATGTTTCCCCTGCATTCTACCTTGTTTCACAGGGGATAGACACACATAATGTGAATCTAATGATAACAGTGTGATTACTGTTCATTTTCCTAATTCATACTACTGCTACTTGATATTCATTCATCTGTTGCCACAATACTCTGTTTTGTAACTGCCTATGATGACGATGATAGTATTGAAAATTGTAATCTTGAATTTGTTTTGCCTTCGAGTTATAGTGATTTATTTGAAGTGAAAGAAAAAATGCCCTTCATTTCTGTGTCTTTTCTTCCTGGACTCTGTCGGTTCATTTGTGGATAAATTGATCAATGAGGAATTGTCGGATTCAAAATAATTCCTTTCTTTATTTTTGGATGAATTTGTTGTCCTTTCTATGTTACCTTGTTGGTAAAAGGAATGTATCTCTTGTTAAGTAATGGCTTGTGCTTCTGATTCAATCTTAGTGTGGACTGTTTTGTCTGATAAGTGGAACTGCATAGTACTTGAGCTTTTTGAAGTGTTAACGTAGATAGAAAAAGTGGTCGTTGAAGATAATTATTTTGATCCACTCTCTTATTACAGTTTGCAAAGTTATGTGTGAACTTATTTGCTTTGGAGAAAGGTTTTGAAGGAGGCTATTAGTATTGTTCAATGTACACATTCAGTTAGTTGTTTTCAACTGAATACATTCAGTTAGTTGTTCTATACTCTTCTTTAAGATTGAGTTAAGATATGGCTATAACCAAGTAATGATAGACCTTGCAGATATGCATAAAACAAATTTTAAAACTCATGGGGATAATACCATTTGAGCTTACGAATGCATCAGCTTGAAATAAATTTCCCCCTAATAATGTTCTCTCCCAATAAATTAAAATAGCTAGTTTGAATGAGAATAATTTTAGGAATCATATTTGTTCGACATAGGAATCATATTATCTTTGATATTTTATTTTATTTTAAATTAAATATTATTATTTTTCAAAAAAACTAACAATAGTAAACTAACATTGTGTCAAGAATAAGAATTATTTATCATAACTCTAAGACACTTGTTAACAAATTTTTATTTCTTCCAAATTTTAATTATAATTTAAATTTTAAGTTAATTTTTTCATATTTAGAATAGATTTTAATTATGTAAAATAAATATTTATTGTATATATTGAATAACTTAAAGCTAGTAACATTGCAAAGTTCATAATTTTCAGAGGTAACAAAATTTGTGTCCAAGTATATAGTAAGCAAACTTATAAGAGATTATCAATGTTTAGTACATGCATGCAAAATGTGGTCCAATATGGAGCTTCTAAAAGTAGTAGAAAAGGAAGAGAATTTCTTTTGTGAGAGCCAGATTTTGATCTAATCTGTAAAGAAAATAGAAAAAATGAGTAAGCTTGGAGAAAATGGGTGGAAAAGTGCATTGAATGATGAAGTGCTACATCAAATATTAGGCGATATCATCAACCAAGAAATACAAAACTTACTGTGCAAATCATTGCCTCAACAAAACTTCTTTGATTATCAACCCACGCTATTCAACTGAAAAGTCACTCATGTTGAGTCACCCAGTTATCCAACAACCCGCCAAACTCCAAGCACCAGGGTTCTCCGACTGCATCATGTCGACAACGCAAGGAAAGGAAGGCATGGAGTGTTGAAGAACACAAGTACATTTGCCAATAACTTCAACTTATGGTTTTATTTCTTTTCATCTTAATTTGTATCATGAATGAGTTGAAAAAATATTTCAAAAGAAATTGTTCGAACATGTTCAAGATTTCTCCTTGCAAAATATTCAACCGCATGTTCGAACAATTTCTTTTGAAATCCTTTTTCAACTCATACAAAACAAATCAAGATGAAAAAGAAATAAAACCAGAATTTGTACTTGTTGGCAAATATATTTGTGTTCTTCAATATGTCTTCCTTAGTTCACGTTGCAGTCAGGGAACTGTTGTTTTTGGTGCGTGGAGTTTGATGGTGTTAGGTAACTGCATCAGACTCGACTTAAGAAGAGTAACATTTCCATTGAGTTGTATGGGTTGATAATTAAAGAAGCTTTGTTGAGGCAATGGTTGGTACTGTAAGTTGTAGGATTCTTCTTGGTTAATGATATAGTCTATTTCATCATTCAATACACTCTACCACTCATTTCCCCCAAACTTATTCATTTTTTCTTTCTTCTTTGCAAATTAAATCAAATTTTGACTCTCACAAATGAATGAATTTCTCTTCCTTCTCTACCTACTTTTATAAGCTTTATATGCATGTACTAAACATTGATAATCTTTTATAAACAAGTTTATTGCTTGTTATATACTTTGGAAGCGAATTTTATTACTCTAAACTTTAATCAAGTTTTTGATGCTACTAGCCTTTTAAGCTATATACAATAAATATTTATTCTATATCATTAATATCTATTCTAAATATAAAAAAAATATCTTAAAAATTTAAATTTGATTAAAATTCGGAATAAGTAAATATTTGTTAACAAATAGATTGTGTTTTAGAGTTATGATAAATAATTCTTATTCTGATATGATGTTATTTTAATATTGTTAGTTTTTTGAAAAGTAATAATATTTAATTTAAATATAATATAAAATAATAAAATTTATATATATAATGATTACTATGTCGACCAATATATATATATATATATATATATATAACGATTCCTAAATTTATTGTCTTTCTATTTTAATTTATAGGGAGAGAATATTATTACGGAAAATTCCTTTCAAGCTATTGAGTTGGTAAACTTAAATGTCATTATCATATACCATAATGTCTCTCCATAGGTTCTAAAATTTGTTTTATACACATCTACAAGGTCCATCCTTACTTGGTTATTGTTCTAATCTTGGAGAAGACTATAGAGCCATGTAACTGGTGTAATAGGTTATGTACCAAAGAAATAGAAAATTTATTCTTCACCGTGCTCTTGTTTAATTTCATGTAATCCACACACATCTGCCACGACCTATCTTTCTTGTTTATCAACACTAAGTGACTTGCATATAGGTTACTGTTGTTTTGAATGACTTCTGACTTCGAATATTTTTGTATTAGATTATCAAAAATGTCCGTATGATTTTTAGCATACTTATAAGACCTCTTATTTACCGACTTAGTACCTTGCACCAAAGGAATGTGACTTGAATGGAGGTAGGTTAGTAGGTTCTTCAAAAACATTATCAAATTCTTTAAACAGTTGGTCCACTTACTGTAGGTTGAGTAGCATGCGTGGTCAGTGACTATAGCGATACAAAGCTGAAGCAATCCTAAACCATAAACATGAACACCTTCAACCAAAGCTTTGTCAAGATGTTGTTTCTTAGCAGTTTTCACCCAATAGAAGAAGAGTCGCTTAATACATGTCTCTTACCATGGACCTTGAAGTCCATGGTTAGTTTGCTAAAATTCCAAGTAATGTCTACCAAAGTAACTACCCACTCAATTCCTAAAACCAAATCAGTGCAGCCTAAAGGAATCAATAACATGTCAGACTTAAATGTAGTCTACTGAATAGTCCAAGTGAATTCTTTCACAATAGAAGAAATTTTAAGCCTGGATCCATCTGCCACCACAAATCCATTTTGTCAATCTTGCAACCGTACTTCTTGGCTACATATGAATTTCCAACACGAATCTCCAAAAGATGCACTTGCAGCTTTTTGTTAGTCAAGCTATGTTTAGGAGGATAAGGTTCATCACAAAAACAGCAAAGTCCGTTAGCCCTCCTGTCATTCATATAAGCTGGAGTTAAACTCTTCTCCCCTCATCTTACTAACATCATCTACTTAACTAAAAGAAACGGTTTCATCCAGACTCAATGGTTTGGATCCCAACACCCCTTGCTGCTGCTTAGTGACAGTCGTTATTGTAAAACTTGAAAATTAGCAGCCTTATACAATCTTGTTAAATAAAATGTCTTACTTGCTGTAGTTGGTTGCAACATGCGTACCAACATTTGAGTATCGTTCTTAAGTCCGCCCAAGAAATAACTCAACAAATACTCTTCAAACAAATTCAAATTAGTGATAATAGCATCAAACTCCTCATAATACTGAACAACTGATCTTTTTTGTCACGGTTTCATTATCTGCCATTGAGTCGTTACACACATAACTAATTTTTGTACTCCACTTAGGCCAAATTAGCACAACTGGCAGTTTTTGCAAGAGCAGAGTGCCACCGCAATGCACGACCCTCCATATGAACAGTAGCCAGTTTGACTCAAACTTCATCAGGTATATTATCAATTAAAAGGACATTATCACATTGATAACGCTATTGGTTTACATTGTCGCTATTAAATCTAGAAAAATCAATTCAAGCAAGTCTTGTTCAATAAGAATAAGAAGATTAGCCTTGATCTCCTCGAATCCCTGGAGCTATCGATGCACTTCTGTTCCACCCCCTTCTATTAGCGCTATTTTGAGCTTATTTGGGTGCTGAATTTGGTCTAATGTTTAGTTTTGCAGTTGTGTAGTTATTGTATTTTCTTCTAGCTTAAATCAGTTTTCCACTTTTCAGACATGTTTTAGTTGGTTTTTGTGTCTACTAAATTCTAATTTGAGGTTATTCTAGCTAATTGAAGCTGTAAGTACCTATTATTTAGTGAATTTAGAGAAGTTTGGTATTATTGCTTGCTAGCGAGACGGTTGTCTCTTCGTCCAAGTTTAAGGCCACATGCAACATTGCAGCAGCTTTTATGGTTGTCATTTTAGTTACCTTTCTAACCATGCTCATTTTGTGTATCACCTCTCCAGAATTTCTTTAACAGTGTTTTGATACCTATTTTTCTGAGATATCTTTTCAATTTTCAATTATGGTTTGTTGAACCCTCCTTATTTTTGTAGGTTGTTGTCTTTAAGTGTTTACTTGTAACAGGTGAAACTCTTGTAAGCTTAATTGTCTTTAGTACAATATTAGGATTATCCATGTGTTTAGAACCATGCCATGTTAGTAGTTTTATTGGATACTAGTACTGGATTCACATCGGTATGAACTATGAACAGGTGTTAGGTTTTGTATCTTGTATGTCACATCATACAATTAACGGTCAGGCATATTGTGTCTATTTTCGCATCAAAGCCTTATAGTTTTAGTGAGATGGATGCATTGAGAAAGGAAAGGGAGCAAAGCAGGAGGATCAAGAATCCTCCAAAAGCTTCAAAGAAAATATCAAGATAACAGAAATAAGCTCAAAAGAACAATCAATCCCCTTTACAATTTTGGATCTAGTTGTAGGTACGCAAGGGATGGCTATGCTATCTTTGCAATTTTATGTTGAAGTATCAAGTGTTTTTATTTTTATAACTATATCTTTCTTTTTCATACATTACAATGCTTTCCTATTGTAATATTTTATCATCGGATTTGATAACTGCATTAATCTTGACTTGAATTTGAGGTGAAGAATACGTTGTATGATACGACGTACGAAAAGTAAAAGAATATCTGGATACAATAAAGAGCCCTGAAAAAATGGTTAAGTATTCGCAATTTAAGTTTTTATGGTACATTAACGTTTAGGTGAGTTTGGCTCTTAATGTCTCGAGCTTTACTGAAGTACTTATAAGCAGTGACAGATTTCGAAATTTTCTTTAGTATGGTAAATAGATGGTTTATAATACTTCTACAGATGAAAAATATTGCAAATTTTTTAGAAACGCATTATTATATACAATTTAATATATTTTGGGTCTTACAAGATCACTGATTGCATTGGGGCATGAGCTTATAAGTTGGACGTTCCTGTGCAGTCCAAGGTTCACAATGTCTTCCACATTTCACAACTTAAGAAACATGTGAGAGATGCATTAACTTCTACCAATATGCCATATCAAGCCTAAGATGCCTTTGCAGAAAAGGAAAACTGAATAAGATAACTATTAAAAGGAAAGGAGCTGCAATGACTAAAGTTCTAGTTAAATGGAAGCACCAAATTCCAGACGATGCTACTTGGGAGTTCTACTAGCTTAAAGAAGAAATATCTTATTTTCAATCGTAGAGGACAAAGATGTGTTTAGAGAGGGGCTTTGATTCGATATTATGTAATTCAGCAACCGCTTCAAGCTGTTCAAATAAGTTAGTTAGATAAATTAGTTAACTATATATGGCAAAGAAACTCAAATAAGTTAGTTAGATCAATTTGTTAACTGTATATGGCAAAGAATCTGTTGGCCATAGCAGATGCATTCATTTATTCATGTACCTTGATGAGATTCTTGTAACCCACTCTTAATAAAATCTCCAGGACCTTTTCTATTATAAAGGTTCCCTTTCATATATGTTCTTTGAGTACTTCCTGTTCCTAGAACTAAGAAAAATTTACCTCAATCTATGGAAAGTTAACCTGGATGGAGTGGAACAATTTCTCGAGGATAGGATAGGATAGAAAAGAGTTCTTCATCCACAAAAAGAGTAAATGGGGCCAATATGCGGAAAGACAACCTAAAATGAAATTAATTTGCATTGAAAATGTTGAAATAGAAACGTGTAGTGATACCAAAGTTTGAAACTGAATTTTTGACAAGGCTAAATTTGCAGATGAGAGTAAACAATGTACAAAATCCGTTTTAATGCTTTAATTGGTGAAAGTGCAAGATCCATAGATGGACTCAACCCGTGAGAAGTTAGAAAATATTTTCAACTAATACTATGTTTTAATTAAGGAGAAACCAATACTAAGTTGACATAGTTGGTTTTCTTCTGGTGCATACATAATATTTTTTTGTCCTGGCAGGGGCCTTCCCAAATTCATTAGGCCAAATCTTATTTATACATTTATACTTAATCATAGTTGTAATCAGTAAAAGAATTTAAACAATGTCAGTTAGTGCAAAAACACATGAAAATAAAAAATTAAACTATGATAATGACATTGAGTACGCCATTACAATAATTAAGCTAACAAATGAGCGAAATATACGGGCCAAACCAAACACTAATGGACGTTCGCAAATTGCTAATCAAACAAACTTTACCTGGTCAGACTCTTAAACTTGGAATACTTACGTGAAGTCTATCCGGCATGTCTATTAAACTTCGAAAGTATGCACAAGACAACAAGAGGGACGAATATTAATTCTGGAAAAGTACTAGAATTTCTGATCCCACGTTGCATCTTAATAAAAAATAACAAGCTGCTAAAGTCATTTTTGTAGCAAATAATAAGTTATTTGTTCTGCTCTCTGTTCGTAAGTGCTGAAAATGGATGTTTTATGATATGTTCTTCATTATTCATTATTGCACAATGGAAATGTCTTGGCTTATATGCCGTCCCAAGATATGACCAAGTAAGCCAAATTGAGAATGCCCTTTAATAAACAAGGACATGCAACAATATCCTATGTAACATGTTACATGATGGGTCCTACTAGAAGCTAGCAAAACAAATTTATGTCTCAAAATTTGTTGTTTTGGTGAGAACATCAATATTAAGGTTGCAAGTTTTGATGTTTACCTCTGTTTGGTGGAAACTTCACCACCTGAAATAGCACAACCACCTTTGAGAAACAAGATGTCGCTGGAGTTTATTGCAGGCATTTTTTCAGCAATAGTAGTGGCCTTACTCTACTGGCTCTTCAGGAAAAAGGTCATTCCACTTCTTAAGCAACGTAAGACTTTGAAAGGTGAGTGAGCTGCATTTGTAAAAGCAAATAAATAAAAATTCGTACCCTGTTAGTAATTTAAGTAGTGAACCAACACAAGTTTCTTACAAATCCAAGTATTTCGTTCACCTAAGATGACACTGAATCTTTGAAGGCCTTTTTGTTATTGCTGCAGGAAAGGAACATAAAAGCTTTGAACATGATACAATATCATTAAGGTATTTTGATTTTAAGGAGCTAGAGAGAGCAACAGAAAATTTTAGCCAAGATTGCTTGCTGGGTTCTGGTGCATTTGGAAATGTCTACAAGGGAACCTTTGACTTAGAAGGAATACTAGCCATTAAGAGAGCTCGTCCTGAATCATTCTCAAGTGTTGATGAATTCAGAAATGGTTAGCCTCAATGAAGATAATTCTTCCTGTTTAACTCATGCTAATTCTCATCACATCTCTCCCTTCATAGTATTAAAGTTGCAATTGTGCTTGCAAATATATTGCACCTTTTTGGTCTCCAATCATAATGCAACATCATCTATCTGCAATTCAAAACCATGACTCCCACAGAAAAGAAAATTCAATTTCTAATTCTTGACAATTATTTCTTTGTTCATGGCAGAAGTTAGGCTCCTTTCAGCTGTAAGGCACAGGAATATTATTCGGCTGGTTGGATATTGTGAAGAACCAGGTGACTATGATTGACAAAAATTCCCTCTTGATTGTGCTGATGGAGTTAAAAAAACTGTCATCAGTTGATGTATCTTAACATCGTGATATTAATTACAAAAGCACATTGCTTTGGTAGTTTATATTCCTCACCAGTTCTCAGTGTTGTGAAGGAGTTATTCGTACACAATTTTATGCCAACTTGGCCTAATTATTGTTAGAATAATAGTTAGAAAAAAAGGATTTCTGAGTTAGTATTAGAAGATGAAGCGGCGAAAGTTAAGGAAGGAGCATTATTCTTAACTGTCATTTAGGCTGTTAATTGAAGAGTCCTGTAAGGACTTTGGATTACTTTACTGTTTATAATGCATTAAATCGTGTAACTTAAGTGTCAAATACAATAAAATGTCTTATATTTTCTCTAGTCTCCTCTCTATCTTTCTAACAATCATGTCTTGGTCAGAACAAGATGGAGCCAAAATACTAGTCTATGAATATGTTCCAAATGGTTCGCTGCTTGAGTACATCATGGGTAAGTTTTTTAGTTTATAGCTTCTTAAACAATAGAGTAGTCAAAGCTATTATGTGTTCGCTCAAGGATTTTCTTAACTTCTAAAGTGTTTCTTAACTTGAACTTCGTATCGGAAACATGAATGAAGAAGGCAGATGGAATTAAAACATAGACCAAATTTGATTTAGAGGATTTAAGCCATGAATAGAAAACTCATTATTAGCTTCTGGTTTGTATTCTGAAACCGCAAATGCATGGGTAAGAATATTAGCCTTTTGTAGGAAGCAGAATGAGCTTAACTTGGAGGCGAAGAGTGACAATAGCAATAGGAGCAGCAAGAGGTTTGTCCTTTAAATAATAGTCCTATGTTGATTTAACAAGAAATCCTTGAATTAAGACAAAATTTCTTTGTTGGTACATTTTATAGGAATAGCTTATTTGCATGAAGAGGTGAAACCAAGCATAATCCACCGTGACATCAAACCAAGTAACATCCTATTAGGGGAAGATTTTGAGGCAAAGGTTTCAGATTTTGGGTTAGTAAAATCAGGGCCAACTGGTGATCAGTCACATGTGAGCAGCCAGATTAAAGGGACACCAGGGTACCTTGACCCTGCCTATTGTTCAAGCTTTCATTTGACCAAATTCAGTGACGTTTATAGCTTCGGTGTCATACTTTTGCAACTTGTTTCAGCTAGAACTGTGGTGGATTCCACTGAAAAACAAAGTAATCAACATATTATTGACTGGGTAAGCAATGCATAGTGCCCAAAATCTTCCATGGCAAAGATTCGCTTGTTTTTGTTGTTCTATTTATCAAATAATAATAAAGCAAGATGATCATTATAGTTCATTTACTAATTACAATAGATTTGTACATGATGCAGGCAAGGCCAAGCATAGAGAAGGGCAGTGTTGAAGAAATCATAGATGCAAATCTACTATGTCAAAGTGAGCCGTGCAATATGGAAGTTATGTTAAAGATGGGGCAACTTGCTTTGAGATGTGTGGTTGAAGAACCAAAACATCGCCCAACAATGACTCAGGTCTGTCAAGAACTAGAGCGAGCTCTCTACTCAGCTGATAGCTTCAATAGCAACAAACAGTCTTCAAAGGGATTCTTTACACCAATTGGCTTCTTATCCCAGCAATCACCCAAGTCGGAGACTCGGGGATCAGTTGAATCATATGATTGTTCAGAGAACTTTGTCAGTATTAATGGTGTTGGATTTCAGAAATTCCATGTCGATATGGACAGTTTCTCCTTTAAGAGCACAGACTTAAGGTGCCTAGAAAATAATAGTATTAGTATTGACATGGATAGAATGTAATTGTACTAGTTTTTACATTGATAACAACAATTTGAAGAGACTGAGACTTCAACAGAATGAGACAACTCATCACTCTTTTCCTATATTGGAATTCAGGATTCAAGAGTAAAGCAGTAGTTTCAGTATGTCAAATCATTATGTGTCTGTATATACATTGCCTGTGGTGGATAGAGCAATTTATCGTTGGTCCAATTGGTAAACACAGAGATGCACATTCAAATCTCGTTATCAACGTAAGTGTCCCACAACTGTCTTTTTACTTGCGTACTTTTCATAGTTTTTTTTTTTTCTCTCTCAGCGTTCCCTTACACGACATTTTGAAAAAAAAAATGTAAGAAATTACAAGAAATAAAAGAGAAAATAAAGTTATTTAATTTTGCAACCTTACGTTTGTAGAAGTTCAGATATTTTAAATTGTTTATAATAATATTACGTGTTTCTACAAAATTTGCAATTTTTTTCATCTGTAAAAGTATTATAAACTATCTATTTATTTACCATACTAAAAAAAATTTCGAAATCTGTCACTGTTTATAAATCTTCGGTAAAGCTCGAGACATTAAGAGCCAAACTCACCTAAACGTTTATGTACCATAAAAACTTAAATTGCGAATACTTGACCATTTATTCAGAGCTCTTTAAGATTGTGACAATAGCTCAATTTATTTTTCTATCCAGATATTCTTTTACTTTTCATACGTCGTATCATACAACGTGCTCTTCACCTCAAATTCAAGTCAAGATTAGCAATTATCAAATCCGATAATAAAATATCACAATAAGAAATCATTGTAATGTATGAAAAATAAGATACGCAAACAAAGAGTTATAAAAACACTTGATACTTCACTGTAAAATTGCAAAGTTAGCATAGCCATCCCCCTGCGTACCTACAACTAGATCCAAAATTCATATTCACCATCCTTTTTGTATCAAACATACCTAAAAGAAATAAGGATAACAAGCAATATGAACTTCGGATACTTATTTAGTTTTGCTAGAGTGGGATAAACTAACTATGCATTCAAAGGAGTGCAGAACAACAACTTACAGAAATCACTCCCCGTTGGATGAGAAAAATATGAGATGCAACATGATTGCCTCTTAATGATCAAATATTGAAGGTTACCTTTGGCTTTGGTACTCTACTTCCATGATGCTTTACTCACGCAAGCTACATACCCCAAGTCACTTGTTACATTGTACCAAATGAGCGAAAGTTTTTTCAATCTCTGTTAAATTGGATATACAATCTGGTGGTCACCAGAGCTCAATGTCTGCTAAGGATACAACACTACATACAAGCATAGCTCATACAGCCAGCTTAATCAACCTGAACTAAGTTTCCATCGGTGCAGCACAGGGAGCCAAAGTTCTAGAAGGAAGGGGAACACCACCTCCTCTCACCGATAAAGGAGGACCTCTCACTGAGCTTGCTCTGCTGACTAGATTGGAGTCAAGAAATACAACTACAACGGTGATGTCATCATGGAAATGCCTGCGGACACCACGATCAATTTTCTTCAAATCAGAGTACCTCATCTCTCTCTTTTTTGCTGCTTCCTGCAAAGCAGCTTTGATGAGCCTTCGAGCAATTCCCTGCAAGACAAAAAGCATGTAATGCCAGCATCTATCTTTCACTCTTTGGTGCTACAATTAAGTGTTTGATCTCTTAAGATATCCTTTTTTTCATTCAAAATTGTGCATTGTAAGCAATTTCAGTCGCAGCTTTTGCATATATACAAAATACATCTTATGGATTTTAACATCCAAGACTGCAACCAGTAGCATTTACATGAGAGGAAGTTAGTATGATCGTAATCAAAACGAAAACAGTAATGACATAATAGTGCATGGAAACCATGGTAAGAAAATCAAGCACTAAATGCTCCAACAGAGTACATGAATCAACCATTTGAAACTTCATGAAATAATTAGGGGCATGTAACTAAGGAATGAAAAACATAAAATAGAAACGAACATATTGTATTTTATCTTACATTGTGTGGGTTGTTTTGAACTATATCAACGGCATCTTGATTGCTAAGGTGTTCCCAAAGACCATCAGAAGCAAATATGAGAAATTGATCGTGCTGTTGAAGTTCATGAACAGAAATTGATGGGTCAGAGCTCAAAATTGGCCTCTTAAAACCATCCCGTACGCGAAACTTAGCATACAACGGTTCCTTGTTGAATTCAGCCTTTTTTAGGTATACATCGCCAATGGATCTAGAAATCTGCCACAAAAAAAATTTCATAACTAAGTTGTATTACACATGATAAGTTTATGCTAATGTTTGGTCTAGCTCTTCTCCTTAAAGAAGAAATTGGGCGAACACATTTTCTAGAAATGTCTTCAAAGATTAAGCAGCTTAATTTTATAAAGGAAAAGGAAAACAAGTAGCATTTTAATTGCATTGTCGGTAGGCAGATTTCATGTAACCTGTTTGAACACTGCAGGAATTCCCTTAAATAGGAAGTATTTTCCTCTGCTTATTTATTGTAAAGGTTTCGAAGGTTGAGAGTTTTTTCTCAAAGGAAAAAAAAATGCTTTTGAAACGTTCACTTGCTATATTTTAGTTTATTTCACTCCAATATGATCCTAGAATTTTAGCAATAACTACATTCTCCACAACTTTATGCAATGAGATCATTCTGTTCACAGATATTTCCAATGTGTTCCTAGGTCAGAGTTGTGTTGATTCAAGACTTGATGTCAAGCATTTGATGGATCAACAACCAATGAGGATAAATTCCTTGACTTAGTTTAGTTTTTTCTTTGTTGTAGTATGTGTTGGTTTGTTCATTCATAAACTTCCCATATAGAACTTTTAATTCGAAGGGTGGTCACAGTTCTTAACATCAAAACAGAACCAGGAACATTTCTGTCATAATATATTAATCTGTTCTTTATCATTTCGAAAAGCTAAGAAGATTCCTTTAATTAATCCGTTCGAGTTTTGGAAGATTAAATCAAGTACTCTGTTTTTCAAGGAACCGGATTGTTTTATGTTGCACTCAATTCATTCAATCACAAGCAATATCTTATTTTGGTTCAATCGATTAAATTTAATATCAATTCATTAAATTGTCCTTGTGGAAAACCTAGAGTTGGAGTCAAATAATTTAATGATTAATCTTTGAAGAAACTTGAATGAAACTGAGAAATAATGAATTAAATCAGAAAAATAGTTGATTAATCTTTGAAATAATCTTATCTCCCTTTTAAGATATGACTTCATTTTCAGACAATTTTTTTCAAGAATACTCATCAAAACTTGAGAGATCGGAAGTTTCATTTTCAGAATCAATAAGTGAGAAATCATTGTGGAGTCTTTCATCTCAAAATAAAGTCATCATCACCAACTCAAGTAGCTATGTCTTGTCAGTTATAAAAAGAAATTAGCTGATATTGTTCTTAAATTTTTGTTTTTATCTTTGAAGGTTTGGTAATTCTCAAGATAGGGCGTCTCAAGGTTCTTGTAGCAAGCTTCTACAAAGAGGGTTATTAAGTTCAAGATAGGAGAGCTGATGAAGGCTACTAGATCTTAATAGGCAAAGTTTCTTTTTATAAGAAAATGTTTACAATAATTTGCGAAGGGGTTAACATCGTGTTTCAAATCTAGCTATTAACAAAAGAATCTTTACAATCCCCTCAATAAGGGCCGTATTGCTTTAATAAATTGTAAAGGGGATTGATTGTTCTTTTGAGCTCATTTTTGTTCTCTTGATATTTTCTTTGAAGCTTTTGGAGGATTCTCGATCCTCCTGCTTTGCTCCTTTTCCTTTCTTAATGCATCCATCTCACTAGAACTACAAGGATTTGATGCGAAAATAGACAGAATATGCCTTGCCAATAATTGTATGTGACATACAAGATACAAAACCTAACATCTATTCATAGTTCATACTACCAATGTGAATCGTGTATTAGTAAACACTTAGAGAAATTCTGGAGAGGTGATACACAAAAATGAGCATGATTAGAAAGGTAGCTAAAATGACAACCATAAAAGTTGCTGCAATGTTGCATGTGGCCTTAAAATAGGACGAAGAGACTACCAGACTTCTCTAAATTCACTAAATAAAAGGTACTTACAGCTTCAATCAGCTCGAATAACCTCAAATTAAAATTTAGTTGACACAAAAACCAACTAAAACATGTCTGAAAAGTGGAAAACTGATTTAGGCTAAAAAAAAATACAATAACTACACAACTGAAAAACTAAATATTATACCAAATTCAGCACCCAAATAAGCTCTAAACAGTGCTAATAGAAGGGGTTGGAACAGAAGGCTAAAGTGATGCATAAGCATAACCAGAGTCAAAAGGCCAAAAATAAATAAATTCAAGTAACTGAACAAAGAAATGGTGAAAGGAGTTTTCAGGTGTTGGATACACAACAGTCAGCAGCAGAATAGTGATGATATTGTGTAGCATGGATTCTGACACAAACATAGACACGACACGGATACAGTCACTTCAACACATGTAATTTCCAAAATATAGAACACGGGAATACAGATCTATATATTGACATCACTGTGAATTATATAAATTGACAATCAAGATTTATCTATTCAAAAATCATCTATGAACAAAGATAGTCAAATATAATAACAAATGAATCTCATTCATCTATCTAAAATCCAAAAAGTGAAATGAAAAATATATAATCTAAATATTCTTGATTATATATAGGATTTGTTTCTTATTTCTATAATCATAATAGAAACTTATACAATAAGTTTATGAGCTTTTAGAAAATTATTGTATTGGTTACTTTTAAAATTGTGTTGGAACCACATTAAAATTGTTAAATACCCATACGTGTCATAGAAGTGTTGGTGTTCGATACGTGTTGGACGCAGGACACGCCATGTAAGAGGCATGTCCGAGCTTTCGTTTGATGGAAAAGAAGAGACAAAACAGAACACATCTAATTGATATTCATATGATATGATATTTTAGATAGGTCAGTGGTCCCTCATGCCTTATCTTATCCAACAACCATTATTGAATTTTTTTTTAAATCTAGCAGAATTCTAACAAAATTTTGAAGACTTTTTAAAGTTTTGTAGCCTTACTTTGTTAGGGGGGGAAATCAACAATTCCTACTTATATTACTAGTCTAAGTCAAGTGTAAGTGTACCACAAGCCCTGCCAAGAACATACTAATATAACATAGCTCAGTAACACAATAATAATCTCATCACCTTTTCAATCTCATCAGCAAATTAAAAAACCATTTAACAACAAAGAAAAATGACTTAAAATGTTATTAAAACAGAAATAAATAAATAAAATGAGACCTTAATTCATGCACACGACGGCAAAGCCTATGCAAACGGACCAACTGTGAAGAGTCAGTCTACATATTGCATAATCCAAAAACTTACATTCATCATAATAACAGATGACACAATTTAGATATGCATATATCTAAAGAGGTGCAGGAAAAATGCAATGTATTAATAAATCACATCAGGTTTTTAATAGACTGCATATAATAAATTAAATTTTCCGTTTCAAAAACAAAAGGATGGAAGAATTTGGGAAAGATGTAGATTACCTACCCTGTTTAAAAAAAAAAAAAAAAAAAAAAAAAAAAAAAAAAAAAAAAAAAAAAAAAAAAAAAAACAAAAAACCCCTACTCAACACCCACCAC
>Ga0099824_1000263_pt1 | contig 54547 bp, 29 predicted proteins | sample SiratrowhiteBW_FD_76837 | JGI IMG/M metagenome (GOLD analysis project Ga0099824, IMG submission 76837) | Root nodule microbial communities of legume samples collected from California, USA - Siratro white BW | ecosystem: Host-associated > Plants > Roots > Nodule | place: USA: California... | reverse complement strand
AAATATATATATATAAATATATACATATAAAGATTTAAATAAATAATATATATATTATTTTATATATAATTATATTTATATATATATATATATATATATATATATATATATATATATATATATATGAATTAATATGTAGGTAATTACCCGTGGATAATTTCGTATGAAATTATGTGGGATACCTAAACAACTACTGCAATTTAATAAAAGAGACCTTTGTATGTAAAACATATCTGCAATACTAGACATACATATCTTAGATGGAATATTTAAAGGTGGTAAGGAAGGAATCAAGGCAATTACACCTCATGTAAACTCTTGCAAATTACACCTCATGCTAACCAAGTTTTCATGGAAGGAATAGTATACTCTTGCAAATTCTCAATTCTAATTAGAGCTTTTGAACTATATTTTACAGTTCAAGGAGGATTTTCACCATTATGGATTGGCTCATGAGTGAGATCACAAGGCTAATAAAGAGCACAATGAGTCTACAAGGAGGATCTATGTGGGGAGAGTGCTTGTCGTAGCTAATATGACCTTTTAGTGCTTCAAATTTGTTTGGATTTCTTTTTCCAGTTTATCTTCCTAGAGTTTTCAAGTTGTGTTACTCTACTCACAAAGACAATGGTTGATCAAAGACAAGGAGTTTTACTTTTGCTTCTTATGTTTATTATGTAATTTGATTTTCTATAGGAGTATAACGCCTTCAACCTTAATTTCCTACACTACACTATACTCTCTCTATATATACATAGCTCTATAATACTTTCAATGCTCATAATATTTGTTCTTTTCATCCTTACTCAATTACACTTTGATTTGTATTACCTTCACTTGGATTTGACAGAGAAATTGGGGTCTTCGTATTTTAAAGAGAGCAAAGCGGTGGCATCCAGTTCAAACTACAATTAATTTTTAATATTATTTTTTTACAATCTATATGTAACAGATATCTCTGTTTACATACGGATACAATAAATATTACCTACGAATTTTATTTTTTAAAAATTTTCCTACCTCAACATGTTAAATTTACTTATAGAATTTTACTCGGAACATGTACCGCCAAATTAATTTCGTATTACTTACAAATAAATTCGTATGTAAACATCATTTACATATTGCTACTAATCCATACATAAAATTAGTGAGTAACTCAAGATTTATCTACACATTTTAATTCATTAATAAATATTTACAAACAAACATGGAATTTATTGTTTTTATTATGTCTATGTTAATATTATTTGTTTTAAAATATAACTTAATTTAAATTATATTTTTAATATTTTTTATAATTACAATATTACTACATATTATTCATGATTGGAAACAAAAACTGACAACACACAATTAATTTCATATCCAAGATGCAAAATGATATTGTAATATCCGGTTTAGAAACGACTACTTGTCGCCTTAAGTTAACCACTCTGGGATTAGGGTCGGATACTTGTCGCCTGTGATCGGCCGGAAAGAAGCAATCAGCAACTCCATGACTACACGTAACCTCTGTCAAAATAGCCTGCAAAAGCTGACATAACGTAAGTTATAAGTTAAACACCAATCCTATAAATATGTGGGTAAACGAAGATAAAGGTAAGTAAGAGAATTATAACTATTATTACCCTAAGCTCCGATAACTGAATACTTACTTGAGCGTCGGAGTGCAATCGCAAGTACCCCGCCTATCGTAGTGACCGAGGTGAGCAACTCTAAGGCCGGAAGACGAGAAACCGAAGTAGGAACGAGAAGTGGTGATTGAAGCGGGACGACTACTGTTCGGGTGGTGTTAAGTCAACTCTGAAGGTTCCCCTAAACCTGTGTAAGAACAATTGGCGCCCACCGTGGGGCCCGAAGAGTTACGAAAAAACTTGAATGGTATCAACCCGCAGCCAATTGAATGAGCAAAGACCTGACAGAGTAATGGCCGGAGCAGACCTAATGGCTCTGTTGTTATTATTACATAGAGAGATGGCTGAAATAAAGTAGAAGGGAGAAGAGGAGATGCGAGCAATAAGACAGAAAAATGAGGACGACATCCACTCGCTGAGGCAGCAGAACGAGCAGGATATGTGTAGTCTCAAGTAGGAGAATGAAGAGTTGAGGAGGAAACTGTTGGGCGAAAGGGCCGACAAGACTAAGGTGATCACGATATCAGGACGCTCAAAGGTAAGCACCCCCAATCCCGAGAAGGAAGATGAAGTGTCTTACCAGACGGGAGAAACCTCAAACCTTGACGAGAGGCGTCACTCATTCGTGGACGGTATCATAAATGTTGAACTACCAGATAAGTGGAGAGGACTGACGATTGACCGATATGATGGGTCTACGGACCCCGATGAGCATATCGACGTATACACCACAGACATCGGACTGTTCACTACTAGTGAGGCCATAATGTGCCGAGTATTTCCCAATAGCCTCAAAGGGATGGCATTAAGTTGGTTCACCAAGCTTCCCCCATACCCTATTGACTCTTTTAAAACCTTGGTAAACTTGTTCACTACACAGTTTACCACAAGCAAACCTCACCGCCTAACCTTGATTGCTCTCGTGAACATCCGGCAGGGAAAGGGGGAATCCCTCCAAGCATTCATGGATAGATTCAGTTAGGTAGCACTCCAAATCTGAAACCTCAATTCGGAGGTCGCCCTCCACCACATGGTCACAGCTCTTCGATCGGGACCCTTTGCTGACAGTCTTTACAATAAACCCGCCATGGACATGAACGAGATGAGGGTAAGGGCGTCTAAATTCATGCGCCTGGAGGAGCTAAGAGACTTTGGGGGGGCAGATGAAGACGGAGTCCCAAACCCTCTATTACCACTCCCAGCCGGACAAAACTCAAATTAGAGAGAAGTCTTTTTTTCCACTACCACTAGCGCGACCAAGGGAAGCTAGACTCCCAAAATTTGCAAACTATACGCCCTTTAACACTAGCCGGGGGCGAGTACTAGAGGAGGCTCTCAGCGCAGGTTTGATGCCCACCCCAAGAAAGGCTGCAACTTCCAGGAAAGCAGACACATCAAAACACTGCCGTTTCCACCAGAACTACGGGCATACCACAAAGAAATGTTTGGCATTAAAAGATAAAATAGAAGAATTAATTCAGGCTGGTCACTTGAGGCAATTTGTGCGATAACCAGTCTAGGACAGCAAGAAGACAGAGATCCCCTGAACGAAGAGAGCCACGAGGGAAGCCGAAGAGAAGGACCGAGGAAAGGGCGAAAACACCTTGTCCAACATCATCACAACTACCAGGCCCGAGCACGTGCGTCAGAGGAGTTATCAACATAATAGCAAGAGGATTTGCCGACGGAGGATCGTCAGCCTCAGCTAGGAAAAAATAATTAAGGGCAATACAGTCAACGAATGCAGTGTCCATGCCTATTCGACGAAGAATGCCACCGATCACATTCACCAATGCAGATTTCAAGGGAATCAACCCGTTCCAAGATGATCCAATGGTAATAACTGTTGAGATCGAGAACTTCTCGGTTATCAAGACCTTGGTGGATCAAGGAAGCTCAGTTGACATGCTATATTGGAGCACCTTCAAGAAATTGTGCCTTTCGGACAATAAGATACAGCCATACGAGGACCAGATCGTGGGGTTCTGAGGTGAACGAGTTGACACCAAGGGTTACATTGATTTATATACTAGGTTCGGAGAGGAAGGGGCGTTCAATTCGAAAACTATTAAAATACGATATCTGTTGGTAGACGCCGATACATCGTATAATGTGCTCTTAGGAAGGTCATCATTGAACCTGCTGGGGACGATAGTGTCAACACCCCATCTGGCCATGAAGTTTCCTTCTCCGGAAGACGACATCATCACGGTCCACGTGAACCAGAAAACAGCCCGGCAATGCTACGCAGCAAGTCTTAGGATTGAGCCTCGAAGTCAAGTCTCGAGGGCAGAAGGAAGAGTTTCTAAAAGGAGCCATGTGGTAGCCGTCACAGAATTAGATCCTAGGATAGAGGAAGTTAAAGTAGAGCCCGAAGAGGAAACTCAGTATGTCCCACTCAGGGGAAAAGACAAGACAACCAGAATGGGAGTATCCCTGTCTAGAGAAGATACTAAGCAGCTCAGTGTCACCTTGCAGAAGAATGTCGACGCCTTCGCATGGACAGTCGCAGATATGCCAGGTGTCGACCCATCCATCATAACGCACAAGTTGTCAACATTCAGAGATGTCAGACCCGTTGCTTAGAAAAAACGAAAGTTCGGGGAAGAGAAAAGGGCAGCCGCTCGTGAAGAGACTGAAAAATTGCTACAAGCAAAATTCGTTCGAGAAGCGCAATATACCACTTGGTTAGCAAATGTCGTGTTAGTCAATAAGATGAATGGCAAATAGAGAATGTGTACAGACTACACCGACCTTAACAAAGCATGTTCGAAGGACTCTTACCCTTGGCCGAGCATCGACCGTTTGGTGGACGGTGCAGCCGGACACAAATATATGAGCTTCCTCGATGCTTTTTCGGGATATAACCAAAACCGACTTCATGACCGACGATGTCAACTATGTGTACGAAGTTATGCCTTTCGGGCTGAAAAACGCTGGAGCAACTTACCAGAGATTGATGGATAAGATATTCCAAGGACTGATAGGTCAGAGCGTGGAAATATATGTAGACGACATGATTATCAAATCCTCCTCATTTAACCAACACATTGAAGACTTATGCCAAGTCTTTGAGGCACTAAAAGCAGTGGGAATGCGGTTGAACCCCGACAAATGCGTTTTCGGAGTTGAGGGTGAAAAATTTCTCGTATTCATGCTAACCAGTGAAAGAATCGAGGCAAACCCCGACAAATGTCAGGCAATCATGGAGATGCAGAGCCCAAAGACTGTTAAAGAGGTGCAACGCCCTGTTGGAAGAGGGTAGTCGCCCTATCGCAATTCATGCCAAAGATGGCCGAAAAGATCAAGCCCATCTTAAGTTTACTAAAAAAAGCATCTCGCTTCAAGTGGGACGATAATGTGAAGACGCCTTCATCCAATTAAAGACATTTTTAGCTTCTCCACCAGTGATACAGAAACCTCGCCCCAACCAACCCATCATTGTTTACCTATCGGTATCAAAGGATTCAATCAGCACAGCCTTGGTTCAGGAGGTAGAGGGAGAGCAGCGACCTGTATATTTCACCAATAGAACCCTACAAGAGGCAGAGACAAGGTACCAAATGATTGAAAAAGTAGCTTTGGCCCTGGTACTCACAGCAAGAAGGATGCGTCCATACTTCCAAAATCATGAGGTGATCATAAGAATCGACTACCCGATAGCCCGAATCTTGTCCAAACCTGACCTAGCAGGACGAATGATCACATGGTCGATAGAGTTTTCGAAGTACGCAATAGGATATGAGCCGCGAGGAGCCATCAAGGCACAAGTCTTGGCAGATTTCATAGCAGAGATGAGGCAGGAACCCTCGGAACCGGATACCATCCAGCCGGTATGGATCTTATACATAGACGGTTCCTCGAATAGTAAAGGTGCCGGAGCAGGGGTGGTATTGGAAGGACCGTGAGACCTCTTGATAGAACAGTCCTTAAGCTTCGGATTCAAAACGTCTAATAATCAGGCTGAGTACGAAGCCCTCATAGTAGGACTAGAATTAGCCCAAGATATGGGAGCACAAGATGTAATTTGCAAAAGCGATTCACAGTTGACAGTAGGACACATAACCAGGGAATTCCAGGTCAAGGATCCTTTATTGTTGAAATACTACCACAAAGTCCGAACACTTTTGCAAACCTTTTCATCTGCTAAGGTGGAACATATCAAACGAGAGCACAACACCCGTGCCGACTTACTGTCCTAATTAGCCAGCACCAAGAAAAGGAGTCACCATAGATCCTTAGTACAGCAGATGCTAGAAGTCCCTAGCGTTGATGAGAGGGAACATAGTTGTTGTGTACCAAAAACAGAGGCAGCATGGTTCGAACCAATACGACAATTTCTCTTAATCCCCATCTGCACCTTCTCGAACACCGCCTCATCATGAGCCAATGTTGCCTCTGATAGAGATTGCTCGAGCTCTCGGACATCTACTAGAAGTTTCTCATTATTCTTTTTTACTCCCTCCGAGTAGGCCCTCAGAGCATCTCGTTCTTGCTCGACCTTCTTTAAATTTAGCTCGGCAACCCTTAGCTCTTCACCCAGCGCCGCGTTGGCATCACGGGTTTCTTTCAAAGAAGCGGTTGAGATCGACAACTCCTCCTTAATCTTGGCTAATTCAGGCACACCCCCTTTAAGCACATGGGCTCGGAGGACTTTGGTGATGGCAAGTGTTCGACTGTGCATCTCCAGGCATGTATTCACTAAATCCACAGTGGAGCTTCCACTGAGAGTCTTCCTTTCGGCAGAAGAAAGGGACATGCTTGTGCCCTTAGCAAAATTGAGATCAGCAGCAAATAAGGATTCCACAACACCCTTGTTGGCCTCAACCAACTCCTTGCTTGTATCAAGAGCGCTCTGGCGGGACCTCTTCGGAGAGGGTTGAGAAGACAAGGCCTTCTTGTCTTTACCTTTCTTATCTTCCTTCGCCTTCTCCTTCTTCTCTTTATGTTTCCTCTTTTCGGATTCAGGAGAGGGAGGAACCTGGACAGGATAGGAAGCAGGAACCGAACCCTCACCCGCAACCTTCTCGGTGGCTTCTAGGCCTCCCTTGATTTTCTTTAATCGATCAAGAAAGGCAAGTCCTCGTTGAGCCATGATACCTGCCATAAAATAAACAAATTCAGTAGAGTTAAAAACTGAACCATGACAGTATAAAAAACGATCATACCATATAAATCCACCCAGCGGTGTGAAGAAAGATAAAGCTTAAGAATGGAGAGGACATTGAGCTTTCGGGGGAGCTGATCCAGTATTTCAAACATCTTTTTGTTGTCCTCAGTCATAGCAGACCTCGGCCAAGATAGATAGTGAACGGGATCCCGGGTCCAATACAACGGAAACTTGGGGGCATCCCCATTAAAGAAATGATGCCTTCTGGCAGGAGTTATTACGATTTTGAAAAAAGAATCTTTGAAATATTTGTAAGAGGAAGAGAAATGAGTAAAAAGAAAATTGTGAGATTGGCTAACTAAAGAAACCCATTTGACAAGACTAAAAGAGCGAGTGTTGTAATAAGACAGAAACACATGGGGGAAGGATGAAGACGGAACATCTCGGCAAGAAGCCGGAATGCTTGAAGTGATGCCCAAGAGTTAGGATGCAACTGCGTGGGCGCCACGTTCAAGGTACGAAGCACGCCCATGGTGAACTCATCAAAGGGAAGACGAACATGCGAATCTGTGAACAGGCAGAGATAGATATAAAAGAAGTCATGGTCGTGACCTTCCCGACCATGACATACATTATCTATCGACGTGCAACGCTCAACAAATAACTTTGTACTCGTCTTTCCCTAAGTAAACATAGGTACAACTGCCGCATATGTATTCATCATAGACGACCATCTATATCTAGAAAATTGATCAGTGACCAAAGCACTCGCCCACTCATAACCACGACGACGAGGAAGGTTACTCTCAGCCAACTCGGACAGAAGGATGCCGGTCATGTTGGGCTGCTCATAAAATTCAGCGTGACCACTACTCGACACCTCTTCAAACAAGTCAGGGGAACTCTCAGAAATCCTAGATTCCGCCCTAGCGCTTGAAGAAACACTCCCCGTAGACTCAGAAAAACCGGACAAGAACGACATTCGCTACCTCTGGGTATAAAAGCGCTGCACGTAGCCACTACGAAGTATGATTGGTTGTCGAATATCGGAGGTATTCAGAAAAGCACAAAACACCCAATGATCCCAGCATGCCTATTTATAGAAGAAAAACTCGTCTCCCAAGGAATCTGAACAGTGCATGATCAACTCCTCACCGTCAGATCATTTAAGCACGACTCCCAAGCAAGACACGTCATCACTAACCATAGGAAGCAAGGATGAAAAACACCATTGTCCCGCCTTCAAGGACCGCCAAGGTTTTTTCAAAATAGTAAAGAATCAGATACCTCTTCGCGTACCAGCAGCCAACAGAGTTAACACTAAGACCGAAACCTTTTCGTTCTCAAAGTCACTCAAGCTTGGGGGGCAAGTGTAATATCCGGCTTAGAAACGGCTACTTGTCGCCTTAAGTTAACCACTCTGGGATTAGGGGCGGATACTTGTCGCCAGTGACCGACTGACATGTGATCAGAAAGAAGCAATCAGTAACTCCATGACTACACGCAACCTCTGTCAAAATAGCCTGCAAAAGCTGACATAACGTAAGTTATAAGTTAAACATCAATCCTATAAATATGTGGGTAAACGAAGATAAAGGTAAGTAAAAGAATTATAACTATTATTACCCTAAGCTCTGATAACCGAATACTTACTTGAGTGTCGGAGTGCAATCGCAAATATCCCGCCCATCGTAGTGACCGAGGTGAGCAACTCTAAGGTTGGAAGACGAGAAACCAAAACAAGAACGAGAAGTGGTGATTGAAGCGAAACGATTATTGTTCGGATGATGTTAAGTAAACTCTGAAAGTTATATCACCAAGATTATGACTCCTTTCATTAATTACTATTTGAGTCAACTAATATTGTTGATTAATATTATTATTTAATTATACGTAATAATAAAGTCAATATGCCACGTAAATAAATGAAATTAGTCAGATTTTATCTTCAACTAATTAAATTAATAAATAATCATGTATGAAAAAAAAAATATATCCCTAGTTCACTCCAATCCGGCATCAATAATAACAAGGAATCTAAATGAAAAGACCAAATGGTATGTGGAAAATAAAAAATAAAGAAAAGCAGCAGTAACAATCTTAAAATAGCGACACCAATGTGAGTCCTTCATTGAAGTCACATGAATCGTCCCTTTTTTGTCTCCAAACATACACCAACCAATCCACATGCAATCTCTAACCATTTGACTTCCCCAATCACCCGCTCCCAACCTCACGCGCCTCCGTCCTCCTCCACCAAAAAAACCTTATCTACACCGACTTAAAAGTCAAGTAGGACAAAGACCATTTTATTCAAATTTTTAATTTTAAAATAGACAATATAGTCGAAAATATTAATACCTTCTATTAAAATTGAAAAATAGTTCTAAAAATAATATTTATTTCTCTTAATTTTTGGGTTTGTTTTAATATTTCTAATAATTCTATAACACTTATAAAAATATAGTACTCTCTCTAATAATATTATTTCTAAGAGATTTGAGATGTGAACATTCTATATTAATTAAACAATAGACTTAAATATTTTTACTTTTTTATATTTTTCTTATATTTTTTTGTATAATATCTCTAAAATCGTAACTGTAAAAATTTTGGTTTTTCAACTTTTTAACCATTGTTAATATACTGTATGTTTAAAAATTATAATATTGCTAATTACTTAAGAATAAAATGTAATAATTGAGTTTAATGTAAATTATTATTCTGAAAATATGTTAATATTTTCTATTAACAAGTTAATGATATATTAGTGATGAATAAAAGTGGCTTCATTTGAATAAATTGAAAAACCAAATCTACATTTAATATTTTATGAAAATAACTTATGTATGCGTAAGGCCGCATAGGAAAATGATCACAAACTTTTTTTCTTCAAAACAATTACTTTCACAACCCTTTTTAACAATGAAATATTATATTAACAATTATAAATGTAAATATAATTTGAAAGTCAAATAATAATATAAATAGCTATACAATGATTGTATAAAATACGAAAGTTTTCAAAATATCATAATCTAGCTACATATGCCAAAAATGAATTTAAGTAAATAATATATACGTCTTAGATAAACTATTATAATGTAATAATGACATAATTATACGGTTTATTTATTTTATATATAATATATATATATTATCGTCAAAAAATCTCATTTTTATGTATTAGACTGATTTGATAACTTTTTTAAGAATATGTCACAAAGAAAGTTAAAATAGAAACGTATGCAACATCATTTTATTTTTGTTTAAGTGTTTTAGAATTTTTTATAACACGTTCCGTTAAAAAAATTAATGGACCGTTTACATATGCCAAAAGTAAACAAATGATGGTAGAATACGTTCAAGAGAAACTTTGAGATAAAATTTATAGTTACTATTAAATGGTAAAATATACTTTAAAAGTGATAAAATTGTATCCAGCTAAACTATCTTAGTGCATTTATTTCTTCAGGATATCATCATTAAAGGTAATTTTTATTTTCTTTTTAATATTTAAAGTAATAAAGAATTAAGAGAAAGAAATATTCCAAACACAGCACGTAGAATAAGGCATAAAAGTACTGAAATTCATGTAATATGAGTCCTATTTATACTAAAATTTCTGTTAATAGCTGTAATTTTTTCATCTTTTTTTATTATATGATATTTATGTATTTTCTTATATATTTTCCTCTAAATATTAAATACTATTAAAACATGAAAATCATAACGTTGACTTAGTTTCCGGATGGATTTTGGTTGAAAAAACAGTAATATATATATTATTGGATGTAATAAGAAAAAATATATGAAGAAAGAAAAATAACACAAATTTAATTAATGCTTTAGACTTGTACTAGCTTCAACTTTTCATAAATTTGTGCTTTAATTTAATGAGTATTTAAAGTCTAAACTTTAGATTATACATAAGTTAATTTATTTTATATTTTAGTTTTCGGTTACCAAAATGTGTTAAATAATAAAAGAAATTTTTTTATTTATAATATTTGGAAAAATATGTCAAATAAAATCAATAAATAGATTAATTATATATAAAAAAATTTATATATGATAATTAGACTCAAGATATTTTTGCAAGAGTTAGATAATAACTTAATAATATATAACTTAAAAGAATTAAAAAAATATATACTTTATATTTTTACATTGATTTGTCTATATTATGTCTATTTTTTTATCAATACAATGAACTTTTACTTGATAGACTAACTTGCCAACATACAAATTGAGTATTAGTTAAATAACTGAATATTGTTTGAAACAACAATCAATTATGACTAAAACGCTATATACTATTTGAAATAACAATTACTTTTAGTTAAAACACTTGATTATAAGAGAACTAATAAAAATGTTTCAAGTTACTAATCAAAAGAGAGACAAATACAAAGTTATGTTACTATTTCAAATTGTTAGAAAATACTAAAACGTTATATCAACAGGCTAGATTATAAACTTATTCTTGAGATTTTTAATCTCTATGACATTGATAGATAGTTTGTGAACAAAAATAATTTTTACTTCTAGTATGTATTATTTATAAAAGTCATGAAAAAGATAATTGTTACATAAAAATATAACTATTGTGAGTCTTGAGAAGTTTTGTATTCACCATATATTTAAATCAGATAACTTTATTTTATATTCAGTAAAAATACAAAGCAATTTCTCTATGCATAAATTACATATACTTTTTTTAAAAAATATTATTTGTAAAATAGCTTTAACATATGCTTTGGAGTATTTTTAATAATTGATGGTAAGACAAGAAAACATTTTTTTCTCACAGTATATTGATAAGTAGTATTGTGAAAGATTAAAAATTACATATGTTATTATCTTCCTAAGCTCAAATTTACAAATGAATATTTATACAAAATGTATTTTATTTTCGTGATTGTGAAACAAAACAAGTATTTAATAATTGAAGGTAAGACAAGAAAACTTTTTTTTCTTATAATACATTGATAAACCTTTGAGTAGTATTGTGAAAGATTAAAAATTACATATGTTATTATCTTCTTAAGTTCAAACTTACAAAGCTTAAATTTATAAATGAATATTTATACAAAATGTATTTTACTTTTGTTATTGTGAAACAAAACAAGTACGTGTCGAAATCATATTTAAAAACAATGTACTATATTTTATATTTTGCTGTAAAACATTTAATTAAAATTACATTGTGTAATGCTAAATATGTTGAATATTTTGTAAGTATATTTAATAAAAGATGATTTGTAATTTAATTGAAAATATAATATGATTCTATTAATTAAAACAAGAAATATCAGCATTGCTTGCTATAAATAATAACATGTATGTAAATCAGGTAGTTTAGGATATTATTCATGAAGTTTTAAATATGGAATAAATCATATGAAAAAGAATATTCACCAAACTGTTTAAAGTATGTAATAATATTAGTTATTATTTTTAACTATGTATAAAATGGTAGAAAAAGAGTAAGAAGATTTTAGATCTATTGTTATTATTAGTCGTATCTGTATTTTTATTATGTTATTTTATTTTATTGAATTATAATTTAATTACTATTATAATTTTTATTATCTTATATATTAATGTTTAAGTAATTTAATATACTTTTAATATATAGTTATTTATATAATGTTTTTATTCACTCTTATGCAGCTTTGTTTGTTAGAGATAATGTCTAAGAAATTTAAATTTAAGATGAAAAACCTCAAATCTTATAGAGAGAGAAAAAGCAGGATGTGAAATAAAATATTAGTTCTAGTAGTTATTTGAAAGGGGATGAAGCATAAGAAAAATAATAAAATATTATTACATAGTTTCAGAGATATATTAAGAACCAGAATGTGTAAAAAACAAGAAAAATCCATTTATATATTATTAGTGAAAATATAAGTAATATCGCACTTATATATCCGTATTTTTTACTGCATCATTTTATAATTTTGAAAAAAGTAAAATTACTAAATAGTTGTTTATTTTATTGAAATTATATCATAAGAAAAAGGTTTGATTATAACACTTACCACTTACTCTTGATGCCAGCGAGTTCCCACAGTTTGCTATTTGTATTTCTGTTTTCCTTTGTTTTCTTCTCCATAGTTGAAATTTTTTTGTTTTCTCATTTGTTTACATTGATATTTATTGTGAATTTTGTATTTTAACTTAAAAATATTATGATCAAATATAGAATAGAAAAAGTTTGTATATATTAAATAGGAGAATTTTACTATATATTGTTATAAATGAAAAATTATTATTATTATAGTGAAAATAAAAATGTTAGAATCCTTAGCCCCTGAAAGTGAGAATGCACAAAAGAGGAACACATGCAGCTAAAAAGATGGTGCTACCTTAATTATAGGTTTCCCTTTGGATCAAGCACAAAACACAGAGAGAAGAAAGAAGAAAGAAGAAAGATCTTATCTTTCTTCTTCTTACACATAAATTTCCTTCACCCAATTCAAATTCTTCTTTTCTCTTTCCATGTCTCGCACTCCCAACTACGAGTTCCAGGAATGGTGGAACAAGCAGCGTGAGAAGAACAACAACGCCGTCGATCCCCTAAACGACCCAAACCACGACCACTCCCACACCGCCCCGCCGCCGTCCTTCACCGTCCTCGACGTTGACTCCTCCTCCTCCTCCGTCGCCGCCAAAAAAGAACGCTCCCGGAGCGCGCGCCAGCTCTCCTGGGTATGCCTTCTCAAATGCCAGCAGCTCGCCGCCTCGCTCGGCTGGCTCTCCGGCGGCGTCTTCAACCTCGCGCGCACCGCGCACCGCCGGATCGCGGACTCGGCGTCGCTGCGCGGGGACTCGTCGCGGCTCTACCGCGCGATCCGCGTGTTCCTCGTGGTGGTGATCGTGCTCTTGGGGTTCGAGCTCGTCGCGTATTTCAAGGGGTGGCATTTCAGGCGCCCCGATCCCAGCGACGTTCTGGGCATGCTCGCCGTCGCTTACGCCGCCTGGCTCGACGTCCGCGCCCGGTACCTGTCGCCGCCGTTGCAGAGCCTGGCGAATTTGTGCACCGTTTTGTTCATCGTGCAGTCGGTGGACAGGGTGGTTTTGATCTTGGGGTGCTTCTGGATCAAGTTTAGGAGGCTCAAGCCTGTTGCCAGTGTGGATTACGATGCTGGGGGTCTTAGCGTGGAGGATTTTCCCATGGTGTTGTTTCAGATTCCCATGTGCAATGAGAGGGAGGTAAGAAGATGTAGGTTGCTTTGTCCTTTTGGAACTTCCGAATCTGTGAATGATGGCTTTTAATGTCGGTTCTGTTATCTGTTTGTGATCTGGTCTCTTGTTTGAATGATTTTGGTGATGGGCATGTTTCTGTTGTTGTGGCTTGGGTGCTTTGTATTATGAGGGTCTTTTTGAGCGAACTACTTAATTAAGGGCTTATTGAATAAGTGTTTATCAAATAAACACTTGTGTATAAGTTGTTTCTACGAGGAAATTGGGTTAAACTGTTTTCATATGAGTTTTAAGTAGTTTCCATAAGTTATCCTAGAGGGAATTTTGAGACAAGGTGTTTGGGTAAGCAACTTAATTGAGTGCTTACTTATTAAGTTGTTTTTACCTTTACCATTAAAGAGGAAATTGAGTTTATTGGTTTTCGTTTAATTTGTAAGCTGTTTTCATAATCTATCAAGGGAGCTTACTGAGATAATATCGAAAACAGTTTATGGACATATCATAAGCTATTTCCGTCTCAAACACTTGCATAAGTCCTTATATGATTGGGGAAGTTCCAAAGAGCTGTAAATAAATTCTTCAAGCAGACTCAGAGTCTTTTGGGGCTTTTATGTGTTTAGGTGATTGAAGGTAGAGCGTTTGTAGCTTGGTGATGGCGAAATGTGAAGGTGTGTATCTTGGAGCTTGGAGACATGAGAAAATGGATATTTGCTGTGACATTTTTAGTGAGATTGGCTTAGGGGTTAATTTTAGATGCTCCATTTTAAAGAGGGGTATGGTGGAGAATAGTTTTTGGTGTATAGGGGAAGAGATTTGTCTATGTGCCATCATTAAATGCTGCATACCTGAAAACACTGTTGATCATATACAACTACTACTAGATCCTTAAACTATGTATCAACAACTATAATAGTATATTTGTTCTTTTCCTAATGCTGGACCTCTGGGAGCAAGTACAAAGGCAAACTGATAGAAGCAACTAGTGTTCAGCTACTTATACCGAAACGGGAAAAGGTAAATAAAAAAAAAAATCATTTGGATAAAACTTTTAGTTAATACCAATACTAAACATGTGCATAGATTCAGAGTGCAGGGTGTGTATTTGTAGGCAGAGAATAAATTAGAAGTTGAGCGAGGCTTAATTTTATCAATTATAACAAGATATTATGATAGGTAAACACATGACCTACAAAATCACTCGTTGAATACTGTTGAGTGATATTTAACTAAATGAGGTGCATTTTTTATTTAATAACAATACTAAACATGTGCATAGATTCAGAGTGTAGGACGTGTATTTGTTGGCAGAGAATAAATGTAGAAGTTGAGCAACGCATAATTTTATCAATTATAATAAGATATTAAGATATGTAAACACATGACCTAAAAATTCACTATTTGAATACAGTGATCGGGTTTTTGCTGGCTTGAGTGGTTAGTTCTATGAGTTTCGTACGGGTATATGGCTAGGGCTCGTGTGGTTCATTAAAGTTAGAGCTTTGTAACTTGCAGATGCCAAAATGGAGGCTATGTCTTGGAGCCTAGAGCCATGACAGAATGGATGTTTGTTGAGATATTGTGAATGAGACGTAGACCAGGTTAGATGTTGGGATTTAATGCTCCATTTGAAAGAGGAAATGGCATAGGTTGTTGAGTGTATATGGTTGTTGTAGGGGAAAAATAGTCTTATCCTAATGCTCCACTTATGGGAAGCAATTGCAGTGGTAAGCTGATAGAAGCAACTAGCACTCGGCTATGTAGACCAAAACAAGAAAAAGATGAAAGAAAAAGCAACAGATTTGTTTAACATTTATATGCTAAATTAATAATAGCACTCTATCTGTGCTTAGATACATGATATGTATATATATGTGCATGTGTGTGTCTTTGTTCGCCCACACACATACACCCTCGTCCTACAAAAGTGTGCCTTTCTTTTCATAGCATGTCACCTTACTGGTTTCCTCTTCTATTCTTATCTTTTTTATTTTTAATGAGTATCATTTTAGTTGAAAGGATGAGGTGCATCCTCTCATCACCAATGTCACTAAAAGTTTCTTTGAATCAGCACTTTCCCTACACCCTAAGAATGTAGAACCACTAGACGCATTCTTCTTTATGAGCTGATTGATTATTAAGAATCTGACTCTTAATTTTATATCTTGTTGGCCTGTAGGTTTACCAGCAATCCATTGGAGCAGTTTGTATCCTGGATTGGCCAAAGGAGAGATTGCTTGTTCAGGTTCTTGATGATTCTGATGAAGTAGATACCCAACAGCTTATCAAGGCAGAAGTTCATAAATGGCAGCAAAGGGGTGTTAGGATAATATATAGGCACCGGCTTATACGTACAGGCTACAAGGCAGGGAATCTGAAATCAGCAATGGGCTGTGATTATGTTAAGGATTACGAGTTTGTGGCAATATTTGATGCTGATTTTCAGCCAACACCGGATTTCTTAAAGAAGACAGTTCCTTATTTCAAGGTAATTTATGCCTATAAAATTTGAACACTGATTTAAGTAAATATATCGTCATATATTTCAGTATGAAAAAGAACAGTAATGGATTTTTGTTATTTAGACTTAATAATATGATTATAATGATATTATCTTTTAGATCAAACACATCCTTAAAATCAGTCTCTTAGTAGTAGAATCTGAAGGTGCTTTAACGATGAGTTTTAATTTGGAGATGCGTTACATGATTTTCACACTATAAAAATTAAGATTATTGCACTTTTGGATCTATAGGCTCTAACATACCATATAAGTATATAATGGTACCTGTAATGATATAATTGCTGATTTAAAATCAGACTAATCATTCAGAGAAAAGAGTTGTGGCTTGTACACATGCACAGCCATCCACCATCCCTTCATTCAAACCTGAAGTTTTGAATCATCAATTTCTGACTCACATATGTTGGTCAATCTTCTATTGCTTAAACTGCTGGATTCAAGTCTATATCAGTCAATGGGCTGGTTGAAGATGCAATGATGGCAACAAGGACTTCACAAATGAAGAGAAGAGGTAAAATTTGGAATTACACCAATCAATCTCATTTCATGCCCGGATGGGCGAAGCCCAGGCCACAAGAGAGAAGCACTGTAATTTTGTAGAAGATTACATTTTAGGTTTAATGGACCAAGCCCAATTCACTTAGGCAAGGAAGGAGATCTTGACTCATGAGGCTGGGAAATAATGATGTAGTTGAAGGAAGAAGATTTTCTTCAAGGGCACACTTTGAGGCTTACATTTACATCAACTTGTCCCATTGTTAAAGGCGTCAGGGCTCAACAATCTGCAAAATCCCATTTTGTGTTACAAACAGCATGTTTAGCAAAAGCTCAGCATCCCATGTCCCCCATTTTGTGCTCCTAAAACATAGCTCTATTACTCCATCCTTGAGGACAAGGTTGAATTTCAAGAGGGTGGTGATTTAGATAAGAAAGATTTTATTAGTTAAATGGATAATTGGAGAAAGAATACTTCTTCTCCAATAAGGATTTCTCCTTTGGTAAAAAGCAAGTGCTCTATTTACAAATGATAGAACAAATTAAACCTCGTCCGTTCCCTGATTAAACTACCTAGCATCCTAACTCTCCTACCAAAGTTAGACAAATTAAATTTAATAATGTTAATTTGTAATTCTGCCGATATGTTGAGCATCTCCATTTTATCGCCAATTCTAAACTAGTTTGAATTATTAATCCCAGCTCCTTTAATGCTACTTTTGTCTTTGCTTGTAAATTATTCACAAGTGCTTCTTTGTTAGCTGTAAAGCAATTGATGCCTTCTAGTAGAATGCAGTAAATAACTCAGTTCTAGATATGAAGATAATATTTATATGATATAAACTAAATAAATTCTGGAAAAACGTTTCCAACGGTCTAAACAGGTAGTAGACTATTATTATTTATTGCTATGCCATTTTAAATGAAAATTCTTTTTGGGTCCTGTATTAAGCACCTGTCTAACAATTTTCCCCATGTTATACTCTTAACTGAAGGGTAAGGATGATTTGGCATTAGTCCAGGCAAGATGGGCATTTGTAAACAAGGATGAGAACCTGCTTACAAGATTGCAGAACATCAATTTGTCTTTCCACTTTGAGGTAGAACAACAGGTGAATGGTATCTTCCTTAACTTCTTTGGTTTTAATGGAACTGCTGGTGTGTGGAGAATAAAGGCCCTTGAGGAAAGTGGTGGTTGGTTGGAGCGAACGACTGTTGAGGATATGGATATTGCTGTTCGTGCTCATCTCTGTGGATGGAAGTTTATATTCCTCAATGATGTTAAGGTGCACTATATTTCAAATTTTGGTTGCTAATAATGAATTATTAGACTTTAATATGACTGTTTTGCTTCTTGTAGTGTCTTTGTGAACTTCCAGAGACCTATGAGGCATATAAGAAACAACAGCACCGCTGGCATTCGGGTCCAATGCAATTGTTTCGCTTGTGTTTTTTTGACATACTTCGTTCAAAGGTATTGAATTCAGCACATGTTTTCTTTACAGAGAAATTGAATTCTTTTAAATCCAGGAAACTATCATTCTGTTGTTATTATGTTGTTGTTTTGTTATTGTTATTATCATTACTATTACTATAAGAATATAAATATAGTTTGAATATTCAATTCTTGATATTGAAATTTGAATTGTTATCGGTTAAATCCACTTAGAAGCATATGCACATCATGAAGTAACTGTTGTGGTTATTATTAGCTCGGTTTAAGACATGAGAAGGTAGATTAACATAATAAAAGTGCCTACTTGATGAGTTGATGGTATTGAATATATTGGGCTAGATAAGTATTTTCTGCTGATTTGTTTCAGTGAAAATATGACTGTAAAGTAGTTTACTCACTAGTAATCTGAGAAGGAACAGATAGTGTTTGTTAATGTTCCCAGTTAGATACATGAATTATATGCTTATCATATATACATTTTACTGAATGTTTGGCTATATTATATGTGGTATGCTTTTCATCTTCTTTCTTGAGAAGACATGTAAGGGGTTAAAACTTAAATGCTAAAACCCACCAACTGTGTATACTAGAGAAATGTGAAGTCCATTGCTGTTAACATCTCGTATGGCTTAAGGTCATTGCTGCTAATGCTCCAGTTATGTATTTTAACCTGTTATGTTCGTCCAGTCCCATTCTTGTACATACACTCTGTCATCCCTTTATAATAATAATAAAAAAAAAAATTGTATCTCCTGCTGAACAATGGGATTTGCTAGAATCTTGCAAAATCATTAGATACTTCTCATAAAGCTGTCAAATATCTACTACTCCATACCTTTCAGTCAATCCTTTAGGAATTCATACAAATGCCGCACTCAAGCCAAAATATAACTAGGTTGCTTAATTATATATAGTATTTTCCAAAAACACGTTAAATTTGTAAACAGGATTTCGTGAAGGGAGGGGGGTTGTGTTCAAATCAGGAAAGCAAAGAAAATCCAGATAGAAATGTAATTATAAATTTCAAATCTAGAAAGCAAATCACTAATCCTGGGCATTAACTTCATATGGCAGTAATTGTAGTTGTTTTTTGATTTGTTAATTTTGAATTTCCACCATATAATGGTCTAGATTTCAATCAACTAAAAAAGAATCATAATCACTATCCTAAATTTATGTTTATTTTAAATGAGTTCAATTAAAGTAGATTAACAATCAATTAAACTAACCTTGATTAGATGTCAGATTAATCAATCCTAGTTTTTATTGCTTCAATTATATAATCTAGATCCAGTCAGAAATAGATCAAACATGTTCCATCTTTGCAAGAGAACTCTGCAACAGAAGAAAAAGAAGATAAGATAATTCATACAAAACAAAGACTAAGCATAGAAAACAATACCCTATCGACAATCCTTGAATCCTTTACATTGATAAGGTCTTTGGTATTTCATGACAATTGCCATTGGAAAAGATTTAAGAAGAGTAAAGGGAAGAATCTTGGAGCTTTCAAAATCACTAAACAATGAGTTCTGTCAACTTGTATTCTAAGTTCCCTCCCTATATTGCACATGCTGTGGTTTCCATTATCGCCAATCTAAACCTAGTTCAAAAGATGACCCAGGAAATAAGTTTTCCAAGGAGCGTTCATTGCCTTGGCCAGGCTTAAGATAAGTGAGATATGTTTAAAACGGTGAGGATAGGTTCAATATATGGATGGCATCTCTTCTCCAACTTAGGCTAAATTTAGCCATTGAAAATCCCAAATTTTCCATTTTAACAGTTCGCAGAACTTGTTGATCTCTTTCATCTTTACTGGCATATAAAGAACACCAACCGAAATCTACAACTCAAGTTAGGGCTAAAACACTGAAGTAAGGTCCATATACAAATGCTGAAAAATTATTTCAAAGCCCAGTTCAGCCCAATAATTAAAATTGGTGCTAAGATCACTTCATTAAAACCCACAACATCATTGAAAAGGAAACTATAGGGGTAATTGATGTTTTAAGAACAGTAATGATCTATGTGGTAAAAAATTAGTCATCTTATTTTATTTTCAGTATTAAGCATCTTGTTATGCTTAAAGCAAACAACATTCTTAAAGCATCTAGGGTAGTGGAATAATGGAGTACAGGCTTATTGAACGTTTTTCTTTCTCTTCTTTACATTCAAAATGCTATTAAATTATGTGCGGAAGTTTTGTTCTGTTATTTGTCCACATCTTGCACTATAGGGCAGGGAATACTGACTCATTTTATTAAAATAATTTGACTTGTATGATGTTATTTCCATTTGTACCAGGTTAGTTGGGCAAAGAAGGTGAATTTGATATTTCTTTTCTTCCTCCTGAGGAAGCTTATCCTGCCATTTTATTCATTCACCCTATTCTGTATCATTCTTCCTTTGACCATGTTCCTTCCCGAAGCTGAGCTCCCAGCCTGGGTTGTTTGTTACATTCCTGGAGTAATGTCCCTCTTAAGTGTTCTCCCAGCTCCACGGTCATTTCCATTTATAGTTCCTTACCTTCTATTTGAGAACACTATGTCAGTAACTAAGTTTAATGCCATGATCTCTGGATTATTTCGCTTTGGAAGTTCTTACGAGTGGGTGGTTACAAAAAAGTTGGGAAGATCATCAGAGACAGATTTGGTTGCCTTTGAGAAAGAATCTGAACCCCTAATGCGATCTACTAGTCTCCATAGATCAAACTCAGATTCAGGCATTGAGGAACTAAGCAAACTAGAATTGTCAAAGAAAACTGGGAAAACCAAGAGAAATCGTCTCTTCAGGAAAGAACTTTATCTTGCATTTATTTTGTTGACTGCCTCAGTTAGAAGCTTACTATCTGCCCAAGGAATTCACTTCTACTTCCTCTTGTTTCAAGGGATAAGTTTTCTGGTTGTTGGTCTTGATTTGATTGGAGAGCAGGTAAGTTAAGGTCCAGTTTTTGGATTTTATGTGCATACAAATCCTCCTCTCAGATCCTCATTGATAAAGGTCAGAATGGCCAATCCTTAAACCCATCCCTGAACACATTCATTTGAGCCTAAGCTGTTCAGTGGTTTTTGGCTCCCAATTAAAGCAAATCAGTTGCTGCTTGACACCAGACTTGCACTTCTGTTTGTTTTTGGTGTAAAGATTTATGCCTCATTGTTGTTGCCAAGTCATATGCCTTAAAGTTACATAATAGTTCTTTCGGTTCCTAATGGCAAAACGTATCCACACTCTGGAAAAAAAAAAAAAAGGGTTCAACATTCCTGACCCATAAAATGCCAATATACAATTACTTGCCTGCCAGAACTGAAAAGGTGGAGATTGTTAGATTATAACATTTGTTATTCTTTTTCATTGACAAACTGTACAATCAGATATAGTTTTGTGGCTTTGCTCTATTGGTATTTGTTATCAGACAGTGAGGTTTTTGACACACCAGTCAGCAAGCATGTTTCATCTTTTTCCTATCAATTTTATTGGTTGTCTTTATCATGCTTTAATTTTGTATCTGATTATGATGAAACTTTGAGCCTTGTCAATGGATGACTCAAAGTTGTGCTGGTTTTACAAGAGGGGATCTCTAGCAATCATAAATGTATCTATTCATCGGCTAAGGCTATAAAATACTTCCCCATTTTTTTAACTGGTAGTTTGAAAGTTCTTTGTTTTTATTTAAATATCATTTTTAATGATCAAGATAAATACGTTTTTAATCAATTTATATATGTATTTATTATAATGTTAAAGTAAAAGAAGGAAATAAAAAATCTTACAATCATTTTATTAAAAAAAAATTATTTTATTATTAAATGCTCTAAAATTAATCTAAAACGACACGTTGAAAAGTTCAAAAATGAAGGGAGTAAAGATGGTTGCTAGCAAAAGGAAAATATAGAATTTTAGAAAAAATTATGTAAATTGAAGGATGGGTACCGAATAAGAAAATAGTAAGCAATTTTCAGTAATTGTGTAATTGTTTTCTGTAGTTAAATATCGAAGATTTCTCCGTTGGCATGGTTTAATTGTTCGGGCATTTCTTCCTGCATAGGGGCAAATGAAATAAACAACTTAGGCATTCTGAACTTATCTTTAAATTGTATATAAAACCTTCACATCAACGTCAATTTGCTATATGTTGACTCTTTGTAAGATAAAATTGGGATAAAATTGCTATATTTTAGCTCTTTGTAAAATAAATGGGGATAAAAGTGTTGAAGAAACAAGAGAAAATAGGAAAGTTTTATCAAAATAATATAATATGACAAATATTGAAGAATGAAGAGGAGTAGAAAAGTTTTTTTCTTATTTTTTTTTCTAAATTTATATTAGGTATTATTATAAACGTTGACATCTTAGTTAGGCTGATACCTCAAAGATCAACAATTATATGTTATGAATGAAATATATTATTAAAAGAAGAAAAAAAAGATATAAAACCATGAGGGGATTAGGCCAAACCCATAGCAAGAAAAAATGATAAATACTCTCCAACCAAGCTAAACAAAATAAAGCAGAAGGAGTTGATTGAAAAAAGTCTAATTTAATAACAGCCGGTTAATCATCATACTATTTAAAATCTAACTTATTCTTAAGATCCAGTGAAGCTAGCTTGTTAACACAATGGTTCTCCTCACGGAATATATGAAAAACTTTGAACTCAATTTCTTTACATATCTTTATACATTTTCTCCATCTCCCTTTCAAAAACCAAGGAATGAGATTAAACAAACTAAATGCTTGACAAAGTATGGAAGAGTCACACTCAAGCCAAATATGTCTGAAGCCTTTTCTCCAAGCAAGTTCAATAGCCAAAATGACTCTCATAATCCTAGCATATAAATACTTTTGTATCCCAAGAAAAGAAACAAACTGTAAAAAGGCTTTATTTATATATTGATCTAACCTACAAATCTAAATATATTTATTGTAATCGTAACAACGACATATTTTTTATCAATAAAATGATCATGTAACTTGTATATTTGTACAATATAAAATTAAATACAGTTTCTATTTATTATTATTTTTTATAAGGTTGCAGCTTGTTTTATGACCTATTTTGTCACTAATATATTTGTTAGGTTATGACAATTTTTTTAGACTGTTGACGTTAACTTTGTCACTCTAACTTTCTCTTATTCGGAAAAAGATACATGGCAATGTTTTTCTTTTGCTATTTGACAATTGCTACATCCTCTTACCATTTTTTTTTTCTCATTGATAGTCACACTTTCCAACAATTATCACCCTCTTTTTATCTTATGCTCATTTATATGACCAATTCAAAAGATTTATAGAAGAGTAATAAATCTTAAGTTGTAGATCCTTGTATCAAAAGTATGATAATTAGTTCTCAAATCATGTTTGTCTAGTAAAGAATACAGATTAGAGAGTGTTTAATAGTGTTAAGATTAGATAGACTTTACCACATGTATTAAATGGTGTTTAGACTTTATTGTTTTAGAGGTTTTCTATTTTTTTTTTTCTTAATTCTATATGTAGAAGACTCTATGAATGCTATATACGTTGAATATTGAGAATGAACTATGTATTTATATAACTTTTCAACTCAATAAAGATGTTACTTTCTTTTGTTCTTCTTGTATTTTCTTATTATTTCTGCTCAAATCCGACAATTGACTCCTTCTATGCAAACAAGAAGAAGAAAGTCAAAAAGTGTAAGGTTGAAGACATAACCACCAATTTTGATTGAGAGAATTTGTCTGGGGAGAACGAATTCAGATTATGGAGAATCAAGATGAAGGTTATCTTCACACAGTAAGGATATGTTGATGAAATAAGTGGTGAGACAAACATGTCAACATCATTGTCTCAAAGGGAGAAGATAACATGATCAACAAAATTAAGAATACCATAATTTTATGTCTTATGGTAAGGCACTGAAGGATGTCACGAAGGAGAAAATTCTTCTATCAATGTGGATGAAACTTAAGTCATTGTATATGACTAAATCTTTGTCACATAGACTTTGTTGGAAGCAACAATTGTATTCGTTTAGAGTGACTAGATCAAGAATGATGGTGGAGTAGCTAATGGTTTTTTAGCAAGATTCTAGATGATTTGGAGAATGTCGAAGGGAAGCTTGAGGATGAAGATAAGGATTTGATTCTTCTTAACGCCTCGCATAAGACTTTTGAGTATTTTAAAGACATTTTGTTGTTCGAAAAGAAACAAAGCATTACGATGGAGGAGGTGCATACCTAAATTCAGACTATGAAAGCTTTAAGAGTCTAAAGATGAGTTGAGTTTGAATGTCTTAAAATCAATAGGTAAGAAAAAGAAGGAGGTGAAAGGGACAAAGTGAAGCATTGGGAATAATGTTACACATTTCATAAAAGATGTCACTACAAGGCAAATTGTCTAGAGAAAAAAAATGGTAAAAAATATCATTTCAGAATGGAATATGTTGATGTTGTGCTAGCTTCTAATAACTATGAGTATGTTCAAGTATCAGTGGTGTCAATGTCAGATACATAAAGAAGCTAAGTTATGAACTCAGAAGATGATAGGAGAGATTGGTATTGTGCATGATTGTGTGACTATACATTTCGATAATCAAATTGTCATACATTTAGTTGATCATTAGATATACCATGAGAGAACCAAAAACATCAATGTTAGATTGCACTTCATGAGATATGTTGTTAAGTATGAGGAGATTAGGATTGTGAAGGTAGCTTCGGAGGAGAATATTGGGGATGTGTTGACAAAGTCCTTGTTAAGATTGACATTCAAATATTGCTTAAAGCAGATTAATTTTTGTTTGAGAATAAAGGAAGGTATTGTGAGAGCTCTTCTATAATTTGAAGTCAAGGTAGAGAATTGTAATGATTGACTTTCAAATCATGATTGTCTAGTGAAGAACATAGAAGAATGTCTACTATAGAGTGTCTAGTAGTATTAAGTTTAGATAGACCATCTATCACATGTATTAAATGATGTTTAGACTTAACAGTCTTAACGATTTTTAGTTATTTCACTTTCTTAGTTTTATATATAAATAACTATACGCGTATGGTAGATATGTTGAAGATTGATAACAAACTTTGTATATTCATGCCTACACGCACGTTCCCACACATACATACCCACACATACCTTCGTGGTCACATGTTTTATGCTTAGATGGATAATTATTATTTGGTTAACACTTTCTCAAATACAACATGAGCTCTCTCATTCTCCTCTGACACAATGCTACGGTAAAGAGTTAGGTTGAGAGTGGATCGTGAGTCTGGTGACAACTCTCAACTCAAATGTTTATATTTAATTTCAGAGAAGTTTCACCACTTTCCACTTTTCACTCTTTAATATGATTATGGATGAACAAGAATCAAATAAAGAAGAAGGAAATGATTTAAAACATTATCACATTCCTGACAAAAAGTATGGTAAGAAAAGAACAAGAGGAAGAAAAAAATAACAAGTTTAAAGAAATATTTGCAAGATGACTCAAAAATGATTGAAGAATAAGTTAAGCAAAATACCTTACTATAACTTTTTTTAGAAGATTTTCAAAATGATTGGTTTTTATCTTGAAGATTTTCTTGAAAAGGCGAATCTCCATTGCATTTATCCTTGGAAGTCATTTTAAAGGTGGTGTGTTCTAATTCTACTTTCTTAAACCTTTTTCTATTTTTCTTTTTCGTTTTTGCAACTTGTTTATGTTTTTGTCTTTCTATCTCCATTATCACAAGCTCTACATGAACATCCGTGAGAATATGTCCTCTACAACACTCCTTTGAGTTGATATATTTTTTCCCTTCTAAGTAATACATCACTCTTCTAGGTTCAATTAACCTTCTCTTGACTTTATACCCCGGATATGTCTCTATAGTTATTCATACCATCTTAACAATTACAAATAAAACTAAACTTTCACATTTTATGAACTCATTAATCATCTAGTATTATACATATTTTATCAATCATTTTTCAAATTCTTATACCATGAGCAACTATAAATACATCCATACATAATGCAATATTTAATGCACATTCTATCAAAACAAAAAATTCACAAAATACAAAAGCATAGCGATTACAAATTCAAAATTCGAATACCCTAAATATCTACGAAACACACATTTTAATATGTACAAAAATAAATCACACGTCATAGTTAAGTTATCAAAGTTGATAATTCCAAAAAAATCATTTTTTATATTAAAACTGCAAGAAAATAATCACATCATTACAACATGAAATAAGACCATTAAATCTTTTTATAACAATTTATATAATTAGGGTTTAGGATTTAGAAACAACTTCCTTGTCTTAATGAAATTCCAATGATATTTGAAAATGATAAGTTCTTGATTGTACTTTCCTATTTAACGAGACAAATTAATGAAAATAACTAAAAATGAATTCATAAAAATTTAAAGAAAATAATATATTTCAAATAAAGTAAAAGACTCAAGTTTAAGATCAATTAATCTTAGTACACGATATATTAACGAGAATAACTAAAAATGAACTCAAGAAAATTTAAAGAGAATAATACATTACAAATAAAGTAAAAGACTCAAGTTTAAGATCAAATTAGCCTTAGTACATGATGTAGGAAGTGTGAAGTTTGGAGAAGTAAAATGAAATCGTTAAAATTTAAAAAAAAAGATGAAGGAGAAAAAAAAAATTGTCTTCCCTTACTTTCTTTTCAACACCAAGGGATGAGAGTTATTTGAAAAGAAAAAAAATATTCTTAAAATGACTTAGTAATCAAGTCACTCAAATGAGATAAAAAGTAGTTAAATCATGGTTAAAAAATCTGCTCCTCTCTCATTTGCCAGGAATGGCCGTGAATTAATAAGAGGAAAGACAATTTCTTTTTAATTTTAATCAATTTTATAAAAGAAGAAAAAATTGATAACTTTTAAGTTATACGTGACTCGAAATTGAAAGTTTCACTCATCTTTTATCGTTTTCTTTGGAATCGACTGTGAGTTTTAGAAGGAAAATGGTCTTCACCCATTTTATTTCATTTTCTTCTCTTTTTTTCAAATAAAAAAATAGTGTTGGAATTAACATCAAAATTACTTAGAAAATATAAATAAACCGTGGCTAAATTTTAGAATGATGTTAAATTATTAAAGGTTGTGATTAAAATTAAATAATTACACTAAAATCATTGATAATGAGAAAATATTTGAAAACTAATTTCTAAATATTGATTAAAACACTTTTCTCATAGAAATATTAATTCCACAATTAGAATATTTATATCAAGACTCAAAATGATTAAATTCAAAATTTATAAAAAAGCTAATTGATTTATACATATAAATTAATTAATTACATTCACTCCCGAAATCAAGCAATGAATTATATATGTTACAAACCTAGTAATTATAAACTAAATAATTAATTTACATTAAAATTTTAGGGTATGTGTAAATTCTTTCTACCAAGATGTCAGATTGACCTAAATGATAGCATTAGTGTGGGAATCTTCTGAAGACACTGCAGTGATGGAAGATGTTTCATCTCAAAAGTAGTTGTTTTATAAGGTTAAATCTAGTTAGATAATAATGACTATGCTAATATGCTACTTTTACATAAATAAATGTTAGTACTTATTACTAGTGAATGGTTTTTTCTGTGATAGTTCACAATGTACAATAATGTTATCATTTTGGTATCTATAATATTACGAGGTATTTTCGTGTGTGCATTATATTAATTCATGGTGCTATGTTATAAATGTGATCTTATTTGAAGATCAGTTAAAAGGTTTTAATTATAATAAAGGAAGCTCATGCATATGGATATAATTTGGACATAAGAAAATATGGTGGGTTAGTTATATATTGGGGATTATTATTTTATTAATCTATTATAGGTGTGTTTGGCAAAATTAGTTTCTAAGTTAGTGATAGCCGATTTCTCACTAATAAGTTTATATCTTATAAATTTTGAATTGATAAACTAGCTTATTGAAATAGAAGTATTTAGTGCTTCAACTTTTTTTTTTTTTAAAGTTACATTTATTTTATTTGGACTAGTCGTTTTGCTTAAATTAGTTTTTTTCTAATGGGTATTAGTCAAATTTAATTTTTATTTATTTTTTTAACGATTTTTGTATTTTTCAATTTAAATTACTATTACATTAAGTTTTTGTTTTTAATTTTTATTGTGTAACTATAAAAATAATAAGAAACTAAAAATAAATTTTGAACTGATAAACTAGCTTATTGAAATAAAAGTATTTAGTGCTTAAACTTTTTTTTTTTTTTTGAAACTTACATTTATTTTATTTGGACTAGTCATTTTGTTTAAATTAGTTTTTATCTAATGAGTATTAATCAAATTTAATTGTTATTTATTTTTTAATGATTTTTTTTATTTTTCAATTTAAATTACTATTACATTAAGTTCTTTTTCAATTTTTATTGTGTGTAATTATAAAAATAATAAGAAACTAAAAATAATAAGAAAATGTATTAAAGTGTAAGATACAGTAATAAAAAAATTAAATAAGATAAAAACTAGTTAAATAACTTGTAGTTTATAACCCAGTTCTTGTAAATAGATTTTAGTTCTTTATAAAAAAAAGTTCAAAGTCCTTGTGATAATAAAACACTCAACTTATTTTGCTCAATGAATCTAGAACACGAAGTTAAACCATTTTCACTTAATAAATCTAGGATAAAAAATGTAATGAATTTCAACTTCGTCAATTTCACTAAGCCAAATTATACAGAAAAGAAAAATAAAAATGACAAGGACATGGAGTTTCTACATAATCGACAGAATTAGTTAGTTTTCAATCAATGAGAGGAAATCTGCTCAATGAATCAAAGTGGTGCAACTTCTATTTTTTAAAATTTGGAAGGTCTAACTATCGGAAAAGAGAGTTCAGAAATTTTCATGCAATTGAAAATATATTAGCTTTATATCTGTTTATCAACTTCTCTTTTTTTTTCCATCATCTTCTCCTCAAACACAAATCACTTGGGCGATGAGTGGTGATCTTCCACTCATTCCTTTTTCTTTTATCTTTAATCAAGATATTTGAAAGAAATATAACTTTTGGGTTGTTCAACAGTTATTGGTTTTAGAAATATTTGTTTATGGTGTCGGTAAGTATTAAATAGTAGTATTTTCTGCTTGTATCTTGATTTTGGAATATTTGTGAAGTATGATATTTTACTGGTTTTTGTTTTATTAAACAATTGACGAAAATTGATTTGTGACCTTAAGTTTACTACTACTTTTTACGAAAAACAAAACTGCTCTAGCCTCAGTTTGAAACCCTCGATGGATTCATGTTTTTATGTGAATACAAAACTCCGCATAAAATTGGCAAAAGTAGAAAGAATGTAAATAGAAACGAAATTAAATCTTATATGTAAAAAGGGAAAAGCATAACAGCAACCAAAAGAAAAAAAAAATAATATATATTTTATTTTCTCTAACCAAGTCGAATACGACTAAGATTCATATACTTTATAATTGAATTTAGCTTTCAAATTTGAAAAATTAATATTAATTTAGCCTCTCGTAACGACGATCACGACAATTTAGCAGAAACAAATATTGTCTTCAGAAAAAACCAAATAAACTAATATTTCTTCTAGATAGAAAAGATTTGCAAAAAGGCCAAAACAAGTTCCAAACCAAATGATGTAATAATATGATCAGATTGAAGGATTCTTCATTTGATGACAAGGAAACCAGTAAACAATCAGCAAAACTGAAGATGGAATTAAAATGCAGTGAAATATAACTAATTTTGGCAAAATGAAATGAAAATATAGATGTCATCTTATTCTTATTTAAAATAACATAATCTTATTCTTATTTCAAATAACATAATAGAATACATCTTACTCTACATAAAATCTAAATAAGATTATTAATATTCAACCATACTAGTTATTTTAAAAGAGAAGGCATATATAAGTATACATCTTACTCTACACAAAATCCAATACCTCTTGCATATTTATAAGCATAGAAAACACACCCTCCCTGACTACCCCAACAATAAAGATTGCAAGGCATTGATTAATAAAAATTGTAACTCATCAGTAACAAAAACAGTTCAAAACAAAATCAAGTGTCAATTTGCAAATACTAAGATAATAGTTTGCACTAAATATCCTGTGGCACAAAACATCAGCATGAATGGTACCAGCAACAAATAAAAACGACTAAAGCCATATATAAAAATGTAGAAAAAATTAAAATCAGGCAGCGCCTTTCCCCTTCTTCTTCTGGAGTTTCTTCATGTAAAATTCCAACTCTTTACCTTCCAGAATGTAGCTGCATAACCCACCAAAAGAGAAAACAATTATGAAACTAGTTCCTTATAAACTTATTAAAGGTATTTACAATTCAAGTAATTACCCATCAGCTCTGCCACATTGACCAGGTCGAGAGGAAATGCAAGCAAGCAGACGTCCACCACCAAACTGCTCCTCAATGTGAGCATCAAGCTTGCGATCTTTCTGGCGCTTCTCTAGTTTTCTTTGCACATGGTTACTCTTTTTGGCTTCTTCTGCTGCTGCGGCGTCACCCTCCTGCAGATTACATCCCAAGATAGAGAAATAGACATCAGCCTCAATACACTTCATGTTTCATATATTTATCCCTATCAGATACAATGGAAAATAACAGAAAATAGAACTGATAGCGTCTAATTATTTCTCAAAAAAACAAAAAAGCAATAGGTGTTGCGCATGCTGCAATTTGCACCTGCTAGAAACCCATATCAGATTTAAATACAGTTTGAAAAAAAAGCATCAAATGCATTTTGTTTAAACAGATGAGAAACCATAGATTCCTAGCTATCAAGACAAGTCAAATCCAAACTGAAAATATGGAAAGATATGATGGCTTCTAGACTATATACACATAATTCCTTTCCAGAACATATAATATTTCAGACACTGTATCCGGCGAATCAAACACCAGAAATAGTAAAGTCATTAAGAACAAGGAATAAAACAATTAAGTATCGAGCCAAAAGTTACACATGTTATGAGAGCATAAGCTGTGGATTAATGAAAACATATCATAAAATAATACAACAGAGAGAGAAAATTCTAAAGGCACAACCTCTGTAGAATCCTTCTTGGCAGCTGTCTTCTTCTTCCTACCTATGTCAACACCATAGTGCTGAAGATACCATTGTTTGAAAGGAGCAGCATCAACCTGAACAATAGCACTTTTGACAAGGGTCTGAGTACGCACAAGCTCGTTGTTCGAGGCGTTGTATACCACATCAAGGATACGAGTCTTGCGAGTTACAGCCTCACTTCCCCAGGAGTAATTTCCTGTATCCAATCTCAGTGCCCTCCACTTCACATTGCCACCTCTAACACGAATCCTCCTGACTGTCTTGTTGCTTGACAGCTTAGTGTTAGCAGGCTGGCGACCAAGCTCATACCTATCAGAAACCACCAAAATCTCTTTTAAGAAATAATTATCAGACCAGAATACCATCATGGCTTAGAACAAAATGCCAAAAATTTGTAGTATAATAAAATAATTATAACAAGTTGTAAATATGATTATCAAACTCTGCTTAATGTATACTAAGACAAATCTAGGGGATAATCAATAATGGTACCTAAACAATTAGTAAAAGGATTCAAATATCTAAAAAAATGTAAAGCACCATGTTCAGTCACACTTTATTTATGCTAAGTAAAAAATCCTATATTCTCCTAGTTGTAGTGTCTAATTTATCTGTTCGATGATTTTGTATTTAATAAAAAAATTAAACACAACACTGTACAAAAAATCAATTTCAGAAGAGCGAAATTGATAATAAAACTCAAAATTTCAGAACCACGCATCAGACAATTGCTAAGCAATAACATTAAGATGTGAGTGGCAGAGTAAAAGGGAAGTTCTCGAGCTTACTCAAGGACAATCGAAAACTAGTTAAAAAAAATTAAGCAAGCAGAGTAACAAAATGAAGTTATGATTTCAAAAAAGTTCACAATTTAGCACCAATCTTCAATGCAATTCTCTGGCACAATAACCCTTCGATTTTCCACTTCTAACAAAACCTCAAAATCGAAGAACAACTAAACCTAGATCCATATACTCTCAATTAAACACAGAATGGCATTTCAAATCCCCAGTGAAAACAAAAAAAAAATCACTTAACGACAAAAAAAAGACTCCACTTGCCTATTCGAAAACAAAACCAAGCTAAGATCCCAAACATCGTAATATTCAAAATGACAGAAAACCCCAACACAAACATAAAGAACGAAGATACAACAAAATCAAAATACAGAAACTTTGATAAACATGAAACAAAACTAAAAGAAACAAATAAATAAATAAAGGGGCACACACTTTCTCTTCTTCCTCCAGGCCTTCTTCTTGCCACCAGTGGCACGCCTCTTGTGCATAGAATCTCTGGAGATACCTGATTCAGAAGAAGAAGAAATCCCATTAGAATAGGTGGAATTAGGGTTTTCTTTTGCACTATGAACGAAAGAAAGATATGAAGGAAGCGTTCACTGACCCATGTTGTTGAGTTGTGGCGAAGAAGCAACAACACACTGTGTATCTCTCTGCTTCTTGGCTCTCTCTGAAAAAACCCTAATATTTCGCGTTATATATCTCAACACGAAAACCCTACTTTTGCCTGATCCACCTCAACGAACCCGGCCCATAATCAGGCCCAACTTTTTTACCTCTTTCTAAAACAAAACTAAGAAATAAGTAAGAAAACAAATTATCATTTTTATCACAATTAAATTCTACTTTGTGATTTTGATCTTCTTGTTTTTCCCTAATTTTGGTTTTCGGGTTTAAAAAAAGTATTTATCCTTGCTCAAATTTTAAATTTTGCATATGTTTATTTCTTTTATTTTTTATATTTTGATTAAATTATTTTTATGGTATTATGGATGAATATTTAGATCTAGATTGAATTATACCAAAATAAAAAGATAACTAAATATATAAAGGTTAAAATGGGATTACGATTTTTTTTCTAAAAGTTTAAATCATAAAATATTTTTAAGAATAAAAATTGTTAATAAAAATATTAATGGGGGACCAAAATTGTAATGTTTCCTAAATTAATTAAAATTACATAGGATTAAAAAGCCTTGTCATTATAATCTAATTATAATTATATATTATCAATGTATGATGCAATTGCTAAATTTAATCATTAATATTTTAAATTTTATATTAAATTAATATTTAATTAATTATGAGTTTAAGAGTGAAATAAGTATAATTTCATAAAAGTTCTATCAAATTAACTTATTAAAATAAAAGGATTAAACATTTTTTCTTTCACCTTATATTCAGTTAAAATGAATTTAAATAGCAACTTTATAAAAAATTATTTACATTTCAAAGTATTATATATTATCATTTGAGAAAAGAATACATTTCAAAGTATTATATATTATCATTTGAGATAAGAAGGGAGTGAGAATGAGATGTTGTTTCCTGTTGCAAACTATGAGATATTGTGTTATATGTGTTATTTATTTTTGCTTTGAGTTATATGTTAGTTATAATAATGTAAATTATTGTGTTGTGTGTCTATAAGTTACTTGCATGTTTTGATACAAAGTTAAGTTACACAGTTAAGTTACACGTAGTCTCTTTAGAAGTCTAATTGATGGTCTAAGTGTGTAAAAGTTATACAACAAACTATATATTTATATGTTATGAAATGCCTTTAAGATCATGTATTCATGCATATTTGTTACAGGTGGATGTAAGTCAATACAAGATTCTTTCAATGATTTTTTACATCAATCTTAGGAGTCTTATAGTAGGAATTGTCTCATTTATGAGTAAAATGAGAAAAATGATGATCATTTCTCTTTCTTTTTTAGTCAAATCCTGATAGGTTAGGTTCTGCTCTTGTTTAAAGTGGATTCTAAGAGTCTTCCATTGTATAATATTATCCATGTATTTTTACATAATTTATCTTCAAACGTCTCAGTGTCAAAATTAAGAAGGATATCAAAATACTATTAAAGCATGAGTTAAGGGCTTGAGTTGTGATTAAAAAATAGTTTTAGATGATGTTGCATGTATTTAAATTATAACACACCTTTGAGTTTAATACACATTTAAGGACTCAAATAGTCTTATGTGTGTTCTTATGTAAAAGTGAACTATTTTAATAAAATATTTCTAAGTGATCTTTCCTTCTTTTTTTTCCTTTCTTGGAACATCCAAGAAAGTGTACAGAGCTCTCGAAAAATCATTCTTACTCTTCTTAAGTTAATGTACACAATTTAAGTAAGATCCTTTTTTCTTGTCATTTCCTTTCCCACTCTACATTCTTTTCATTTCTTGTTTTCATTTTTATTATTTTATCTCCTTATTATGCTTTCATCCTCTCTTTTGTCCACCAATAAATTAATCGAAATCATACTAAAATTCAAGAGATACACTAGGTCATACATTTTCTACTCATCTCCACCAAAAAAACACTAAAAAGACCTTTTTCAAGAAACACTCTTTCCATTTCTTCCTTTTATTATCTTATATTCTTGCTATTCTTTTCATTTTTTTATAACTAATATATTATATTAATATGAACTTTTATAATAATACATAAAATTAAACTATAAATTTCATAGTTGAGCCTACATCTAATAATCTCATTATATATTGCCAAATTCGGTCAGACTCCTACATAAACCAATCAAAGAACATATCCACACTAAAGACTTATTCATTTATTCATTCTCCCTAACTCGAGCTTTACATAAGCTTGTTATGTCTTTGACTAAAACACACTAAAGATTCACACAACTACCACCTATAAATGTCGAAAATAAAATTCTTAATCACAAGCAACACCAAGATAAACACCTATCCAACATCTAGGTACATTACCTAGAATAACTTCTCCTAACACTGATTCCATGACCTATTTCGTTTACCACCTTGATGATGTTCACCATCTACAAGTCCCATATTATATTATCTGGTACAACACCTTGCACTGTTATTCATCAAATTGCTACCAAAAAAAAAAATCCCTTTGACACGTGTAAAGCTTTATGCATTTGTTGTTACCCAGTTATATCCTCGTGGCTTATAACACACAAAACCTTTCATAATTCCAAGACCTTCACAAGCTAGTGCTTTCAAAATCCATATTTGTTCTTCTCTACGTCATCAACCAACCAAACTTTACGCATAAGTGTGTTGTTGTTCACTCATTGTGAAGGTTAACTCCTATTAGCAACTTTCAAACCTTGTTTTGCTTCTAGTCTTAAGTATTCTTCCTTCAAATCAACATCTTGGTCTCAATACACAATCCAGTAACTGCTACCTTTCATCTACTTGACCTTTGGCTTGAATTACATATATGTCTTACTCCATGCTTCTACATAGGTCCTTGATTATAATATGTTCACCTGGGTACTAGCAATCATAGCTAAAACAACTTAACCTACTAAATTTCAGTTTACTCGTGTGCCTATACGTAAAGGTACAAATTGTTGTCAATATAACCTGAAAACATATCAGGGTCCATATGCATCATGTGATTCCTTAGCTGACAAAAAAAGGTTTCCTTTGCCAAAATTTTATTAGATTACTTTCATACTTTAAAAACTACTATTTGGTCCCTATTTTCATACCACAAGTTCAATCCAAACTGTTATTTTCCTGCATAATTAAATTTGTACCATCTTGATTAACTTGAGCATTGTGGCTATGAACAAGAAGTGTACTATAGTGTTCCAACTTAAATTATTTCTACTATTTTCCTAATGTGATAGTTATCTGACGCACCATCACCATCAGAAAGTAGACTTTTTCTCGCCATATCTAGTTATTGTAGGTACTTTATACAAGTCTTTGAACACAAACACCAATCATAATATAAAGCTTTTGAATATTTATTTTTATCCAAGCTCATACATTTAGCTAGTCTTGCAACATTTCCTCTTCAAGCTTTTGAATATTTATTGATTCACATTTAGTTGTCTTATATGATATATCCTTTTCATCAATTCTTTCATTTCTTAATATAATTTTATTTTTTTACTTCCAAATATTCTAAATTGTTAATACTTACACATTTTCATACTTGATTTCTTTTGTCGTTTAGAATTGTTACAAATATTACTTTACATTATTGTATATGGTTATTCCAACCTTAATCCATAAATAATATATAAATAAATTGATTCTATATATTAGTCACTTTTAGCTAAAAAAATGATAAATTGTTTTCTCTGCAAGTTACACATATCACACAACAAGTGATTGGTTCTTTTCTTTACAAATAACAAGTAATTATCAAATCTACACATTGTCAACATCCAATTTCGTTCGGACAAATAAATTATTTCATATTATAAAACAATATAAAAATTAAAATAAAAATGCGTGTTATTTAGCTTTATTATACTTTGTCATTTAAATAAAAAAAAGAGAGGTTTTGGTCCCATTATATTATATGAATAAAGTTTTAAAATAAAATTCATAAAAAAAATAGTAAGATTAGTCTATTAAAAATTTGTTGAAAAAAAAAAGATAGTAATTAAAAATATATTGATTTTTTTTCCATTAAGAGATAACTAAAAAATGTGATAATTAAAAGATAATAATTAAAAAAATAATAATGATTAAAAAACGAAAATAACAAATAATAATAATAAATATTAAATAATTAATAATTAAATAATAAAAACAAAATAAAAATAAATAACAATAAATAATATAAATTATTAAATAACAATAAAACTAATAATGAATAATTATTAAAAAATGGTTTAAGTCGTAGATTCATTTTTAATATTAATTTAAAAAAATTAATTAAAAATAATAAATATAAATGAGTCAAAGAGTGGTAACCTCCCTGAACTGAACTACTGGCATTTTAAAAAAAATATCAATTAAAATAATATAAAAAAAAGAGATATATTAGTAAAAGGAAGAAAAAGAAAAGGATATGGATCATTTTGGTGATTGAAAAAAAAAAAGAGAACGAGAGAGAATATTAAGAAGAGAGAAAAGAAGAAAGACTAGGCACCAGGTATATTTTTTCCTTTTTTCTTGTACATTCATTCATGACATAAAATAAAAAATATCCACAACTATTCATATTTCATCAACATGCATCTCTATGAATGCATAATTTCACAATGTTTCTGCATTATGTTTTTTTGCTCTGCATCTCCACTATACATCCCACCATGAATCTCCATCACCTTTCCATTTCATTCCAATAATCATCAACCAAACCACCTTCTACGCCATGTTAACCCCACTTCCTAAATACACAAACCAAATATCATTCAAATAAAAATAATAAAATATTTTCTTTGTTTATTTGCTTTGTATTTATAGGCATTTTAATAAATATACTTGCTCGTTTTTATTATTTGATGGGATTGTTATCTTAATTGGGAAAAATAATACTTTAGAGAAAAAAAGCCATACTTATTTCTATCAATTTGATTAAAGGTACCGTCTTAGGACAGACGTTGCGAGATGCTAGTACCTTCCCCGCATGTAATCAACTCCCGAATCTTAGAATCTGGTTCGTAGACATTTTTTTTATTTTTTTGGTTTTTCTATGGTTTTCATAATAAACTGTAGTGACGACTCCAAATCTCTATTTAATTATCTAAATATTTTTAAAATAAATTTTTGATCGCCCTGTCGTGATCCTGGTTGCGACACACATATAACACCAAGAACTCTTTAAAGTTACTCGAATATGAGTTAAGTTGTTCTAAAAGATACTTTATTGTAGATTAATCTCCAAACAATAAAATAAATTAATGGTGATACTTTAATAATCCAAAACTAATTTAAAATTTCTTCTTATAAATTTCCCCACTATCTTATTTGTTGTTAGCTAATTTGTTATGTCCTCCTTGTTAATATAATTGATTTGTTATGTCCTTATTAATATAGTTGATTTTCTTATCATTGATAAATTATTAATGTTAAAAAAGGGAAAACTCCATTTAAACGTTTGTTTTTCTAATTAAAACTTCTTCTCATACATCATCATTTTATCTTTCCTTAACTCTCTTATTGACACTTTTAGAACTAAAATTGTTATACAATCTTAAAAATGTATATACTAATTATTTCTCTCATAATCACCTATAGTCCCAAAATTTAATTATAACTTATTTTTTACCTTTTATAAAAATTTTCAAACAATTTTTCACTTTTTTTAGTACATACTTTTCTTACTTTCTAAATTCTCCCTTCTTACCTTGTAAATTCTCCTAGATATTTGAATTTCAATATTTCTCTCCACATAAATAAATAAAAAACTCATTCATTCCTTAACACATGCTTTAATATTGTTATAACATAAAAAAAAACTTAACATCCATACGTAAAAACCTTCATAAAGAAAAGCATAATTTCATTTCACCATCTTCCATACATAAGGTTGTGTTTGTTTTCACAGCCTAAAAATTTTTTGAACAAAGAAAAAGATAAAAAGTTCAAATTTTAATAATTAAAATAACATAAAATCACGTAAAACGAAAAAAAAAATCTTCAAATTTTGTATAGAGAAACATATTTGAAATGATTTACTGTGTATAAGTTTTGAAAAAAAAATTATTTATATAATTAATCATATTTTAATATTTATATTTTATATAGTAAAACAGACAAATATTATTTTTTAATTTAATCATATTTTTATAAATTAATTTTTATTTCAAATTATATTTTAAAAATATTTTAATTTTTTTAAAATATATTAATATACAAAAATTAGTATTTATCATACACATATTCACAAACTTTTTCCTTAAATCAAATTTCACTATTTTCTCTTAATTCAAAAATTAAATTTTTCACTCACTATCATTTCAAAAATATACTCAAATTAACTCTTTCATCCAAACAAATCCCAAAACTTGCATCTTAAAAATCTTTCATAAGTATATGAATTTTTCTCGATGTTTGATTTCTTCCTCTAAAATATAGAGAAATTGATAGCTTAGAGTACAAAATAAAAAGAAACACTTTTACATATTAATATTTAAATTACAAAACGTAAGACTAATTAAAACGGGCTAGATTCTTAAAGTATGATAACAGATTTTTTTTTTCATGTATACAAGGTAATTTCTCACGAGATGTGGTAAGTATAAATAGAAAAGAGAAAATCAAAACATTGAGATACTTTTATATTTTGAACAAACTTCAGTAAAAGAAGTTTACAGGTATTGGAAGTTGATTTTCGAAAGTGTGTAATTACTAATAGAGGATACTAAATTAAGGAAATCGAAAAAAAAAACTAGGTAGGATTTATAAGTTGGTGAAGCCATAAAAACCGAAGAAAAATTATTGTTGAAAGAGCATAAACTACAATAGAAAAAAGTGGGAATCTAAGATACCAAAGATAAACCATTTATAAACATAAATCATCAATAATTTTTGTAATGCCGGAATAAGAGAAAAGAAAAAGAACGAAAATTTCAATTTTATCTCTATTCGGATATTCTTATATCAGATTCAAAGTTTTCATGTCCATTCTTTTTTTATTTTTAGTCGCTAATTTTATTTATACTCATTTTTCTAAATATACATACTTCAATTTATTTTTCCTGTTCCTGTGTTTCTTCATTTGAATTCCAACTAAGAATTTAAGTCACTCGTTTAAATCATACTTACACATTCTTCACGAATTTATATCTTCAAACGACTATATTATTTACACAAATAATTGCCTATTATTTATTTTGATCAAGAACTTATTTAATAGGAAATTAAACTCGAAAAGTCACTAATATATATATATATATATATATATATATATATATACACACACACACACACATTTTACTTTTAAAAATTCAATTTTGAATAGTAATCCTTTCTAAATAAGTATAAAAATGTTTTGTTATAATAATATTTTATTCTAATTTGTATTTGTTAAAAGTATAGACATTGTTAGATTGGTAGTCTAAATAACTTAGAAATTTAATTATGCGAGTAAAAGTGACCTACAACGATATGGTTGGACAACAAAAAATAAAGTATACTACTCAACAAAAAAAACATCACTAATATTTAATTTTGACCAGAACTCCATTCTTGTAGAAAAATGAAACAAAAATTGTCAACCATTCACATTTCGTAATCCATCGTAATTTCCAAATGTCCACAAGTAATAAGAAGAAAGCAGACCCTAGAAATTAGATGAATTTCCATGGTGCTTATTATGCCTTGCTGTCCACATTCATGGGTTCGGCATCCTTCGACTCTGCTTTCTGTATCATAAACATTAAACAAAGACTGTGCATTAGACAACAAACGGTACGATTGATAATAATATTCAAACATGCACAAGCCAAAGGTTAACTAGACTAACAAAAAAGGTCTCTAAAACAGTTTAACGTCTACTTTTCATAAACAATAAACTTTTCTCTATACAATTAGAACGTATCTTTCGCATTTTTAACAGTATTTAACAGTATTAGTCCCTAAATACATGAGAAAAAACTTTTAATTCTTTGCTTTAGGCCATGAGGGGTATTCAGATTATTGAGATGAAAAATGACAAATTCGCATTGGTTTGAAGTATTATACAACTATATAGCTTAGAGAGAGATTCTACTCGAAACGTTAGAATGTGCGGACCAGAAATGGTATACACACATATGAGGGAAACTTGAGATGCGGAATACTCACATTATTGTCCAAAGAATCTAGCTTATGCAGTTTGCTGAACATATTTCCATAAAATTGTGCCTGTTTTTTGTTGTACTCCTTCATCTTTTCCTTCAAGGTCTTGTACTCAAGCTTCACCTCCCTGGTTTAATATCAAAAGCAAATATACAAGTGCCTTTACAAAAAAATCACTATAGATAGAATGTGATAAATCATTCAAAATACAAATAGATGATATTCGAAGTTTTAAACCCATTCAGGAACTACCTTCTATCATAGCTAACAATAGTGATACAATCAAAATATGGATAAAGATTCGTATACTATAAAATATTCATAGATTACTATAAAGTAATTTAAGGTGATTACAAAATTTAGCAACTTTTAATCAATCCAATCAGTTATTTCAATTAAATCCATCAAAATCAAATTATCTACCTGTTGTGAGGGTCAAGCTCAAGCGCTTTCTTAATATCAAACTCAGCCAAATCTAAATCAGCCAACTGGATGTATGCCTGGGCCCTTCTATAGAGAGCTTTCACGTTAGTGCTCTCAAGTTCCAGAACCTGCGGGTTCAAATCAAAAATCACTTTTCACTTCTGTAATTTATATAATTATCAGATGGGAATACTGCAACTTCAGTCACACCTTTGTGCACAGTTTCTCTGCTTGTTTGTAATCTTTCAGCTTCAACTTGCATGCTGCATTGTTTAGATTACAGGCAACCTTCAAGGTCTTGGAGCTCTTCTTCTCCTCTTCACTGAAGGAGGTATCATACTCTATGAACTTTACAGCCTGTGACAAGTAAGAAAAAGTCTCAGAAGATGCACCAAAATAGAGAATGAATGGTGAATAAGTATTTAGTTTATCTTCGATTACCTTTTCATATCTTTTGGAAGCTCTTGCATATTTACCAGCTTTAAATAATGCATTTCCTTCTTCTTTCTTCTTACCAGCAGCTTCAATCTTCTCTGGTGTGCTCATGTCCCATGACTCCTTTTCCTGAAAGGAGGCAGCAAAATTAGTTATTATTAAGTAGAGAACTTCAACGAACTTCCGACGGTCAGGTTGCTCATGATAATTCAGTTAAATACTCGCAACAGAATGCAAATAAAAACAGGCACAAAGGAAGAATGTACAACTGGAACTTGAAAGCAAAAGAGCAGAGCTACAATGCTTTTTGTTTTTTCACCAATCCCTTAACCTTCTGAATTATTTTTATTACAACTGTATCGTAGTTAGCATTCCTATCCAATAATTTCGTTAAACAAAATTGATAAACGAGATCAATGCAGAGTTGCCAACGATAATGATTGATTGTTTATTAACTTACCTTCTCAAACGATACGAGCTCAACCTCATAATTCAAAGTGGAGTTAGCAGGAATAACAGCAAGTTCCTGTTGAGACTCCGATGAGCCAAAACCATACTCAGGCGCAATAGTTAACAATGCCACCTCACCCTTCTTCATAGTCAACACAGCTCTGTCAAGCCCATCAATTACTTGTTCTGCTCAATCCATAAAACACTCACATTAGTTAGCATAATAAATAACCTAGTGGGAAATGGGAGAAACATTGAGAAATTTTCAAGTTACCCTCATCAGTTTTGAATTCGAACAGCTCCCCTTCATCATCATGACCCTTCTTCAAAAACAATGTACCATCTTGCAGCTTACCAATTACTTTCACTGCAAGAATGCAAAAAGAGGTAAGGAAACATCAGAAACCATGTTCTAAATCCATAAACAATGAAAAGGATATCATCCACATCAAGAATTACAAGCATTTACATTTCACAACTGCCCCCTCATTTGGACGCTCATATCCTTCCCCTTCTTTGAGGATCTTCTTAATGACCTTCTTGTCATCAGTTACATCTGACACAGTCTTCCAAGAAACTAACTCAAGAGTAATCTCCAATGATGCATTTGGTGGAACTGCACCTTCGTCACCATGTGCTGGCTTACCCTTCTCACCAAACCCATCTACAAAACAGATAAGTACGTGCATAAAAATTTGAACCAAAGAAGTAAGTGAATAATTACTATTTATCTCCTTTCAATAAAAGATAAAAGCAAAGATAGGACTTCCAATAGGTACCAAACTTCAGCAGACAACTTACATTGTGGCTTCACAGTCAAAATCACTTTCTCTCCCTTCTTCATGGTTTTAACAGCCTTTGACAAAGCAGGACAAAAATAACCTGTAATAGAGTAAACATTAAAGTAAGATCACACAAAAGCACACTTCAACAAGAAGAGCGTAACAAAATTAGTACGGACTGACCATCTTTGACCGTGAACTCCACTCCATCAGCTTTTGCTACCAGAGTTCCATCTTCAAGACGTGCTTCGTAGTTCACTGCAACCACAAGATTGCATTTAATACTTAAGTAAAGTTGAATGATTCAAGAATAGAAAATTGAAATATGGTTCACACTTCCTACCTACAACTTCATCAAGATCCTTGGGGTTCTCCCATTTTTCCCCCTCAGTAACAACCTTCTTAAACAGACCTCCATCCTTACATATGTCCTTCACACTAGTCCAAGACAGGAGCTCCACATCAAACTGAAGAGTTGCATTGGGTGGAATAGTTGGAGGAGAACCAGATTCACCGTATGCTAGCTCGGCTGGGATGGTAAAAAGGGCGTTTTCACCTTTCTTCATTGTTGCAATACCTTGATCCCATCCTTTAATAACTTGCCCTGCATTTTCAAGGCACCACTTACATCAGAACATAGTGTATTCCAAATTTCCTATCAAAACATAATATCTTGTCCCAAATAATAAAGAGTAAACAAACATGTAGTGTTCATTCAACCCTCTCATTAATATTCCCCCATACCTCAAATCATGATTATCCATTCAACAGTAATTTCACAAATTGAGCATCACAACTACAACCTCATTTAAACACCTCTCACACATATTAAAATGCTAATAGCTAAGTCCCCGCTTTATAAAAAATAAAACAGCCACACTATTCCAACTTCCAACTCATTAAATCACCGCACCCACAGTTCTCAAAAAATAAAGACACTCACCTTGTCCAAGTGTGAAACTGAAAGGAGTTCCCCTATCTCTGCTGGAATCAAACTTAGTGCCATCAAGCAACGTCCCAGTGTAGTGAACTACAAAAAATTTAAATTCCATAAATCTTAAGAAATTAATAAAAAACAAAACAAAGAAGAATTTTGAACAAGCTAAACAAGAGTGTCAAGTTACACACTCTATAATACAATCTTTTACATAATTAAGTCACTATTTTATAGTATAGTCTTTATTTAAACAAAATTAACAAAAATCACTAAAATTTTGATTAAAATCCATTAAATATTTTACCAGATAAATTTCAGCTGACAATAAATAAATAAAGTACTAGCATATCTCAATCCAATTATAGACATGTAACAGACATAGAACTTGAAATGCAACAAAATGCTAATGGAAATGTAGAATATATGAAAATGAAATTAAAAATCCCTCAAAAAAAAAAAAAAAAACAAACACGAATTAGAACAATCTGCAATTGAAAAAACAACTCCCGGTTGCATACCCTCTAACACAATCTTTAAACAACTACTTGCATACCCTCTAACACAATCTTTAAATAACTACTTGCATACCCTCTAACACAATCTTTAAATAACTACGACAAATTAAGTAAAAATCACAAAATTACAAGTACAATTCATTAAATAGGGTAATTCCTGAAAAACTTTAGTCAATTTTTAATTTTAATAAATGATTAAAAGTTTGTTGTTGCTAGCATTTCTTGACTCCATCCTAGAAATGAAAATGTAAAAGAAATAGATGGAAATGAAGTTAAACTTACAGCAATACAAACCTAGCCAAGAAATTAGAACAAACTCATCCAGAAGAGTAGCTCGTCACACAAAACACAACCTTAGTAATAATCAACACGCACTCTAGTCTTTACTCCAAATAAACTTTTTTCCAGAAATCATAAAATCAAAAGTAATACCCTACTAAATACAGTAATACTTGACAAATTCCACCAAAACAAAATTACAACAAACAATTAAAAGAGTGTAGCTGCAACCTTTACTCAAGCCAACCACAGAAAAGTAAATCATATAGTAACAAACTGTAAATTCAAAATAAATGAAGTATAACCAAAAGAGATTAAGACAACTACATTTCTGTACAAACTTCTCTCATGAGTCAAAATCAGCTCAAAAACAAACTAAGCTAACATGTAAAAGTTCTTTCATGTACCTTCTCTAAACTTTTATAACTTGATAATAAGCTAACATTTTGGCTAATGAAGAGGCTTATCTCACTTTCTTTCTCTTAACTAAGTAAAAAGCATACTCTGTTCTTATCTCAACCTCACAAAATCCAAACTCATATATGGTCATATGGTAATATTAGATCTTCAATATTCATATGGTCAGAAACTCATCTAAACAAAATGAAGAAAATGTTTGAATTAGGAGAACGTCGCGCTAAATATATAACATGTACAACAACAGTGGTCTTGAACAAGTTAATTTATCCTACAAAAGAAAACAATTCAGTTAAAATAGACAAGGACGTGTAATACCTTGAACCTCGTCACCAACATCAGGAGTGTTCCATCCTTCACCTTCCTTGAGGAGTTTCTTCTTCAAGCCCTGTTTTCCAATTTCCTTCTCCTCGCCGACCTTGAGGACGGGGGGTTCGAGGTCGCCAACATCTCCGTCACCGCCGGCGAAGTCAAAATCGTCGTTCATGGAATCCGCCGGCGGCATGTCGAAATCGTCGTCCATGTGGAGATGTGAGGATGCGGAGAAAGAAGAAAGACGTTTGGTTCTGTTTGGAGATGCGAGAGATGCAAAGAAGAGAATACGAAAAGAGGGTAAAGTAGAAAGAGGGTTTAAAAGGGTAGTGAGAAGGGAAGAGGTTCGAGAGACTTCTACAGGGAGCGTATCAGAGTGCGTGAGTAGTTTCTAGAATCCGGGTTCGGATGGTTCGAGATTTAGCTCACTAGTTTTACTTTCTAAATGCCCTAATTATCTTTTCTAACAACAGATTAACTTGAATAACAACTTTTTAACATACTATTTTGAAATAATCTTGATGGTACTTTATTATTAGTTTTATCGGGTAAATGTTTATCACCATTAAAAATCTATGATACAAGACTCAATAATTATCAATCTCTAAGTATGATTAGGTAGAAGTATGATTAGCTACACATTCCCTTACCATCATTTATGTATTATTTTATTTGGACAAATCATTTTTTACTCCGTACTAATTAAATTAAATTTATTTTTCTATAAATTACTTTTTAATTTAAACTAATATTATATGGAGTTTATTAATTTTATATTTTTTTATACTTTCACATACTAGAAATATATTCAAATAGGTTATTAACTATTTCTTAATTTAAACTACATAAAAAAATTTACTAACACTAAAAATAATGAGTTTATAAGTTAAAAATTATCAAATATAGCAATTATTTTTATGTTAATCACACTGGTTTATAAGCTAGGAAACTAAACTAATCACTAACTTAATAACTTTATCAAATACATTTTAAAAAGATTTAATAAAATTGTAATTATTTTTAATATAAAATTATAATTATATTTTTTATATAAATATAATAAAATTCATATAATCATAATTTTATAAACAAAGAAAAGATAATAGTTGTTGTGCTCAAAAGTGTGATTGGATATTTGTCAAATTAATGACAACATTCTTCTATTATTTTTTTAGTAAACTTTTTTTAAACAAATATTGTCCAAATAAACCTTCATCAGTGTTAATTACCTAATTAGATCCAACATTTTCAATTCTTCTATTTTCAAAACATATAAAAACTCCAGAAGCAGCTCATCAAGAACGAAAGGTTTCAAATAGAAAATTCTCCTTTTAAGAAAATATTTCCCAAATACAAAACACATGTTTTCAATATTTTTTTTCTATTTTTTAAAAATAAAAATAGAAAATGTATCAGCCAGGCGTCAATTTAGATCTTGGGTTAACTCGTTCCTAGAAAGAATTTTTAGAGCTTGAAAAGAGTCTTAAACTAAAAAAGTCTTATTTTTTAATTTTCCAAAATAAAGCAAATTTTCAAAAAGAGTATTGAAACATATACTTAATGGCTAATAAACACTAGGCTGAGATGAACACAAAAGATGCGTACTGAGTCTAAATCTTTCTAAATTAACCTCAGAATGAAACAGTGAAACCTTGGGTCATAAAATCATTATTGAAGAACAAAAATAAGCTAAGATAGCAAAAAGTCTCATCATTTCCATTTCTTTCTATTTGTCTATAGTTCGGTGCTCTTATCTTCTTCATCTAAACTTTTGTCGTTCACTCCCACAAGCTCAGTGTCAAATATGAGTGTTGCACCACCTGCGAGTTAAGTCATGTATGAGTATGATAACTATATAATTCATAATATAGTTAGTTGGGCTATATACAAAATATAAAAAACTAATACAAACTAAAAAAAATTGATTTTCATTGAAGTGCCACTAATTTAACATTGTTTACTCTATCTCTCACACACCTGTGTCAGTAAGTTATTTATCGTATAAACTCATAATACAATATAATTAAAATATGATCTAAAACACACACATAAACATTGAAAGCAAAGTGTTGCCAAGAATCTGAAAATGTAAAACAATGTTTCTTAAGTTTGGTTTAACTCTTAAAAAGTAAAAGGAAACAATGTTTTTGGGAAATAACTTTTTGGCAGGTCTCTTAAAAAAAATCATTCCTATAAAAGAGATGAGAATCTAGCTATTTCAAATTTAAATGAAAAAAATAATACAATTTCTTCTTATTAAACAATTTAACATGGTAATAAATTCAAAATTTAGGATAAACAACACATTACTCTTTGATTTATAGAAAACTTGTATAATATTTTTTTGCTAACCAAATAGAATTTAATCACTCCAATAATCATAATTCCAAGTATGAAAAAATTTATCTGACACCTAACGGCCCTATATCTTCAAGGAAAAGAATCAGAACTGCTAGAGTATGGTGGTACATAAAAACAGCCGGCAATCTGATCAAATATCTAGCTGTCAAACATAAATTTTACCAACCAGAAATGAATGCTGGGTAGAGAGAATTAGTATCATTATCAACATGATAAATTACCTGGAATAGTGGGTGGGGAACCCTGCTCTCCATAGCCCAGTCTTGCTGGTATTTTCAGCTTCCTCTTCTCACCAAGACACATTCCCAATAATCCCTGGTCCCACCCTGCAGAGAGACGAAGTGACATAGAATCCTCTATCTTGAAAGATTTCCCATCAATCATAAACCAGTAATTGTAACAAAATTGAGATGCATACTAGTATGATTATATAAATATACCCAGGCGTTTAAATTAAGGAATAAAAGACAAATTCGAAATTATATCAGTATAAATTATAGCTCATAAGTACATTTTTACGGTAATGCTGATAACATAAGATACTTGAAAGAGCAGGGGGAGGATATGACGAAGATAAGGAAAAAATGCTACTACAAGGTGACATTTTGCATATTACATGCCTAGTAAACATTAACATCCAGTATTATACAATCAATCGTGAATAATTGATTGTACAAGGATTCTCATCTGTTTCCAACTTCCAGGACTCTTTCATTGTACAACTGCGATCTGGCATACAATTTCTTTACAGTTTGCAGCATCTTTTTTCTCTCCTTTATTTTATCTACTTAATAACTTCCACTTTCAGTAAATAAGAAAACAACCACATTAGCTAGTCGATAACCACTTTTATTGGTAATAAAACTAGAAATTTAAAAAGCTTAAGTTGTTTATGCACAACATACCTTTGATCACTTGACCAGAACCTAGCTCAAATTCAATGGGATTTTTTCTTTCGAAGCTAGAATCGAAAACAGTTCCATCAGTGAGTTTTCCCTGGAAACATGCAAGAATTTGATCAACAAAACTAAGTAAATACCTCGATTCCTAATTACATTAACAAATGAAATGAGATTTGAAAATAATAATTCGTTGGAGTATATGCAGCTTAAAATGCTTTCCTGCGGTGTAGCCTGTTGATCACCTAAAATAAAAACTCCATATAAACAAAAAGCAAGGATACGCAAATAGCACATCGAAATGACTCTAGGTCATTTCCAGTTGTGATTATGTCACAGATGCCTTGCCCCCACTCAAGTTCTTTTAATGGGTAGTCAGATTATCGCCCAGATTAGAAGGTGAGGATCAGATTATGAAATACCAAAATAAAACTCCAACATAGCCCAAGAAAAAAATACATAATCTAGTAAGTAATGGAAATTGCAAAAAAATAAAGTATATGAAATTAACAATAACATAATATTATTCATCCTGTTGAAAACCAGAATACGGCGTGTTCAACATGAAGGGTAAACTACAATTGCCCAACAGTTATTATAGTACTTTGCATTGTTCATCATACATAATATATATAATATAATTCATTCAAATTTATTAATGAATGGTGAGTGAATATTATGCATCAAATACTTTATTCTTGCGCTTCAGATTTATTATATGTAACTTGAGCAAAAACTCGGAGCCTTTTCCTTTCAACAAACATTTTACTTAAAAAGGTTTCACTAAAATGCACCATCCTCCAGCCTCATGACATAAACTTGAGAAATTACTTACCCGATAGTGTACTTTGACTCTATCACCTTTGTGTGCCTGAACTTCACATGATGCTGGTTTATGCTGCAAAAAGAGACAGGGCGTCAGTAGTATACAAAAATTAGGGCATAAACTCCGTTTCACCTACAATCAAAATAACCTTGCTAACAGATATTGACAAGCAACAAATTCAGTAAAAAAATCTCCATCATTCACAGGGAATACCATAACGTATTCCCTGTTTTCAACCTCCACTATAAATTATCAGAAATTTTTCCACGATAAATTACCAGAAAATTTCATTTCCATACTTACTAGTTACCAGCAATACGTCAATGCTATCTATCACAATGAACTTGTGATCCCGCAGCGGACAACATATATGTGTAAAGCCCATAAAATTGTTGAGTCTTTCAACTCACACTTAGATTCCTACAAAAATGTCCTAACAAAAATGTCCTCCTTCCCAAGGAAGCACTGTCCCCCATCACACTATACCACTACCTCATTCCAAGCCATAACCAGACCCAAAGCATGCATTTATACTTTATTTTAAAACAACAAGTCACAAACTGCCAAGCACACTGCAACAATTTTCTTTTTCTTGTGAACAAAAGAAGTACTATTCACTTAATAGCCTAAATGATCAACTATATCGTCAGCCATTTCAAATGCATAACATAATAACATTGAATATCCCAAATCCATAAAAGGCTTTTCACTGCACTTGTACACACATCACATCACGTTACATGAAACAATACATAAATGTCCAAGCACCCCTGATGCCATGAAATAGCAAGTACACATCTTTTATACATAAAAAAAGCACCCTTTGACTTTGCAGCTAAGCCAAGGAAACAACACTTGTACCGTTACAATTCCTACAAAACTTCCGATTGTTCAATGTGGCCACACTGACCAGTGAATAGACGCATCGCATCTACTAAAATCAAGTTTATCAACTCCAAAAAAACACCAAGACAACGAATTCTAACCAAAAGCAAAAAGGAAAAATGCAAACTCCTTTTCCGTACAAATCATTCAAAGTCTCTAAGCTAAACTACAAAAAAATGCATTGGATCTCAACCAGAGTAACATGTTTAAAGGCTACCTTCACGCCTATCTGCAAGTCCGTGACATCACCCGTCTTCTTCGCGGAAACTTAACCACAGAAAAGAAAAAGAGACAGAAAAGTCAGAACAATAAAGAAATTATGAGTGACAACGATAAACCGTAAGAATCGATGAATTGAAGCGGCGCATTGGCGAGATCTAAAGCAATTGCGGAACGAAGAGGAAACGAAAGACAGACGAAATGAAAGGGTGAAGAAGAGGAAGAGCAGAATTACATACCTAATGCGGAAACGAAAAGGAAGAAGAGAAGAAGGGTAACGGCGTTCATGGAAGAACGGAAACTCATTTTTCTTCTTATCCTTGTGAATTCTGATTTGAGAGAAACAGAGGGTGAGTATAATAATAGGACAAGTGAGAGTAGTGTGGAGAAATGTTGAAACTTCGGGTCAGGGGGAATTAACCCATTAACCCGCGTGGCTCGGACTCGGGTCAATTCGATACTGAGAAGGGTTAATATGCTACTTCCTCCCATTATTAATATTAGGTTTCTCTTTATTTTAAAATGTATTATTGTAGTAATGCAATTCCTTTTGTTAAATTTTATTATTAGGGGTCTAATGTTTGCAAGTCATATGACCATTAGAGTTTTTAATTTCTAAAGTTATACTCTTGTTTGAATGCTATTTTATGCCTTTTCTTTTTAGTGCTTATTATTTTTTACTTTATAAGTTTTAAGTTTCAAAATGTTTCACTATGCTTATTTGAATAAGAAGTTTAGTTATGCTCTTCTCAACGATAATCTCACATTTATTATTTGGTCAGACTCCACTAGAATAATTTTAATATGAAATTTTTTCACAAATATATAATTTTATCTAATTTCATATTTAATGGTATCCAAATAGCTTCAACAATTTTGTATATGTAAAATTATTACCAATATTATCTCTTTTATTATATCTTTTAAGAAAATTGTCTTGATTTTATAACTTCTGTATTGAAATTTTAATAAAATTTGTGAGGATTATATATATATATATATATATATATCGTTATTATTTTCAAATTAAAGAGATAAGAGCTTTAAATGAGGATGAGTTTGTAACCTGTTAATGATAAGAGAATACATTAAAAAGATAAGTCAATAATAGAGTAAATAATGAAATAAAGTTCTCCCAATTTAAAAACTCTACAAAGACCACAAAAAAATATAGAACATAAGAAGATATTTGCTACATTAGTTTTTATTATTAGTAGTATAAATCTTTACTACATCTAACAATTTAGCATCAAAACACATCAAATATATAATGATATCTCACATAAAAATATTTAAATCTTTAAAAAAAAGTTAAATTCTTATCTAGGTAAATAACACTTTAACTGTATATAAATATTAAATATTTTTCTTGAACAAAACCAAACTTCTTCAAGAATTTATTTCTCCGTAACAACTCCTTACATGTTTTGTTAAGAGAATGAATTTTTGCCTACGAGTACACAAACTTAACACATATTTGTAATCTAAATTGTCAAGTTACAACTCCCCTTACAAAATGAATCAAATAATCTAAAGTGGTCTTCCTCAAATCAATGTCTCTAGTGTTAATGTCTCTAGTCATATCTCAATTTGAATATGATTTTGTAGAAAGTTTATTTTCCCAAAAAAAAATGCAAGTAAAGAAATAAAGAAAATATCTTTTATTGTTTTGATTCGACAAAAATTGACCTTACTCTTACGTATTCTCATTCACAATAAAAAAAATCAGGAATAATATAGTTCTAATTATACAACATGTTTGTTGGGTTGATATTTTTAATTTTTAAATTTTTCATATTTTGTTTTTAGAGTGTATGAAATTTTTTAAATTTTGAAACTTTGTAATTTTTTTTAATTTGATATCTTTTAAAAAAATTATTTCCAAAGTTTTGTATTAAATATTGCATGATGTGTGCCACCATTTAATATCTAAAAAAATATTTGAAAAAATAAAATTAAATACCGATGCGGTCATGTAAGTATCTAAAATTATTAGAAAACATGGTATCTAAAGATTATTTCGAAAGTTTCATATTAAATATCGCGTGATAAGTGCGACTATTTAATATTTAAAAAATATTTAGAATAATAATATTAAATATTATATAATGCAAAGTATTTAATTATTAGTAGATATATCACCTAAAAATTATTTTCAAAATTCCATATTAAATATCATGTAACGTGTATAACCATTTTATATTTAAAAAAATATTTAGAATATCAAAAATATAGATATGAGACGAATCATAAATATCCAAATTTTATTTTATTGAAAATTAAAATTAAAAATTTATAAAAGTTTAAACAAACAAAAAGGTAAAAAGACTTGAAAAAAAAATCTAAACTCTTTAAGGAAGAATAGAGAGATGTAAAAGTAAAAGAAGACTACATTTTGCAAAATGTTGGACAGGCTCCAAAAGCGCATAATCCTTTATTTTCATTATCATTATCATTATTATCTTTTTAATTTTTTTAAGTGAGGTTGGGTGCAGTAAGAGATTCATAAGGCCAAAGCCCATCTTCACAAACAAGCCCTCTCATTTTTTATATTTTATAGTTTTTTTTTTGGGACTACTTTTGGGACGAATGTTATTGAATAATTATTTCCTACACCCCACATTTTCTTCGTGCATCCCATTAAAATATCATAATATCATAAATATCCTTATTAGAATATTCAAAAGAAGATGATGTAGTAACTGCTGTTAAGTGGTGTAGACATTCTCCAACGACCGCGTGGTGGGTGTTGCAAAGAAAGCTTCTCTAGCATCATCATTGTGAGTGGGAGGTAAGTGACTTCTGTTTTCGTATTACGTATGGAGTGCAGGGTGGGTATAAGGTTGTTGTAATATTCGTATCTTGAGAATGGATTCCGGAATGAGTTGTGAGGTGTGTGAAATGTCTTACGAAAAATATTTTTTGTAAAAGGTTTTTGTATTATGGAAAACATTTTTCGAAAAAGGGGGTTGTGAGAACAAGTGCTTACAGAAAACATTTCTTGTATCTCCTTATATGGGAAACGTTTTCTGTAAGCACTCGTCCTCACACCCCCTCTTTCAGAATACGTTTTCCATAATACAAAAACCTCTTAGCAAAGACGTTTTCCATAATATAAAAACCTCTTATGGAAAACATTTTTTATAATACAAAAACCTTTTATAGAAAATGTTTTCCATAACCTTTTACGGAAAACATTTTTCATAATACAAAAATCTCTTATGGAAAATGTTTTTCATAATACAAAACCTTCTTACAAAAAAGGTTTTTCATAATACAAAAATCTCTTACAAAAAATATTTTACATAATACAAAAAGTTTTTACAAAAAACGTGGCTTGTAGGGGCGTGAAATGTCTTTAAAAAACAAAACGTTTTTCACAAGACATTTTTCACCTCCCACATCTCTAAATAGTTTTTTTCGTGTAGTGTTAGCACGATTTTTAAAACTTTTATTTATTTTATTAATTATTATTATTATTTTTCTATTATTATTATTATGTGGGGGAGTTAAGAGAAAAATTAAAAAGATTAAATAAGTGGAGAGCAATTTTAAAACTGACAATTTTATTTTTTTTCTATTATTTTACATATATATATTATTTTATTTTTATTAACTAATTTTATTTTATTTTTTTACACACACACACATATATATATATATATATATATATATATATATATATATATATATATATATATATATATATATATATATATATATTATTTTTTT
>Ga0099824_1000262_pt1 | contig 54563 bp, 20 predicted proteins | sample SiratrowhiteBW_FD_76837 | JGI IMG/M metagenome (GOLD analysis project Ga0099824, IMG submission 76837) | Root nodule microbial communities of legume samples collected from California, USA - Siratro white BW | ecosystem: Host-associated > Plants > Roots > Nodule | place: USA: California... | reverse complement strand
TAGAATGAGAATATTATATATATATATATATATATATATATATATATATATATATATATATATATATATTACAAGATTTATATGAAATAAGATAGAAAATAAAGACATTCTTCATTATTATAAGTTTTATTGCTGCAATAACTTTTACCTATAATAAAATATTATTTATATATAAAATAATATACTAATTTATGACTTCTTTTTATATGACTAATCTAGGCATACATGAATATGATATTTGATTACGCAAGAAACTAAGTAAGGATACCGTCATAAAAACTTAATAAAAAAAATCATCCCATCAAGAAACCAAATATTTGTAAAAATCAAATAAAGAAGATATTAGAAGTATATAATGTGATTTGATATTGATAAATCAAATAAAGAAGAGATTAGAAGTATATAACGTGATTTGATATTATAAATAAACTTAAAAAAAAAACTTAAAATATCCAACACTCAAATATACAACGAACTCATATATAAAATACACAAATTAATGTTTTCATTTTTTAGACACAAGTCACAAACCCAAAACCAAACCAACAATATATGTAGATATAAATAAGAAAATCAAGAATACAAATTTGCAGGGTACATAAAGAGTGAGACATGCGAAGGAGGATAGCATGTCAAGTTCACATGTCTCTAACTTCAAAGTAGTTCTTGTTCTTGACGACTATGTCATACATGTGCATGGATCTGAACTTGTTGAAATCTCTTGGGAGGGAGATTAGGTCAACAGTGGAGCGTTTGTGGAACTGCAGTAAATCAGGGTCATCATAGTAGCGTTCCCACCCTAGTAAACTCAACTTATGTTCCAACACTGCGTAGGAAGTGATGATTTCATTGCTTGCAGAGTGAACCAATACCTTGCGCTCAGAGTTAGGGTTCTCCACTAACCTCACCACACCTTTATTGAAAACCCAAACTCCAGACATTTTTGGATTGAAACAAGAACTAGTTGAAGAAAACAAACAAAGTGTTTTTTTTTTCTTTTAGTGTTTGAGAAGTAGTATGCAATATAAGATGAGGAGGGAAGTATTGGGGATTGATGTGTATATATAGTAGTGAAATGAAGTAATGGGTAAGATGAAATTTTGCTTTTGTTTTTTGTTTTATTTTTATATAATATAATGTGCAAATATGAAATATTCTATGGGGGTGACAAAGACAATATATAGAGTATATGGATATTTAGATGTGAGTACAACTAAGGTGGGACCTACAAGGAAGAGTATCGTAGCTATAAGTTTTGTAAGTTTGGATAGGAGTTCATTTCACCACCCTTGGTCTTAATTGGATTGGGAGAATCTTGATTCTCTTAACCATTATGAGTCTAAAGTTTTGTTACTCCTACTAAGAGAATCTTTGTTTTATAAGAAGAGAATCTTTAGTGTGAGTATTATTTATACAAAGATATATTTTCATATGAAATATAGAAAATTAAGCTCATTATTAATTTAATGGGAACAAAAATAATCTACTTTCCAAAGTATCACAAATTTGTATCATTAAGTGTTGGTGAAGAAAAATTATATGTGATAGAATTTGGAAAAATGTCATTTGGAGTTGAATGTTGTTGTGGAATAAATTTCTTTAAGAAAGAAAGGAGGATGCTCATGCATGGTAGACACAAGTGAACATTATGCTATTTTGAAAAAGTTCTTTTATAGTTTTGGGGGAGGACATAAAAAACAAAGTGGGAGTGGGGACCGAAGATGAAAGAAATTGATACATACTAATTTTAATTGTTAAGTGTGAAAAATAAGCATTGTAAGAAATCCATGTGTGTAAGGGAGATTTTCCATGCATTTGTTTTGTCTAACTTTTATTTTGTGTATAAAAATGTTTTTGTTTGCCTAATCCTTCAAATCATATTATATAATTCATGGAATAAAGAAATGGATAAAAAAAAAACATAAGATAAAATGATGTAAGAAAAGTATTATAAATTTATAAGACCGTGGGAGAAAAAAATACAAAATTTGTGGAATAATAAGGAATAATAAACTTTTTCTCCAATCCTTGTGTTGAAATGGTTTTGAAAATGACTATATGAACAATATCCATTTTCAACTTTCTTTTCATGTGTGTAGAGAATGGATTAGGAAGTTGATGGTTTACTGGCTATTCTAATTCATCTCACATAAATAAGTTATAATATTCATCTCACATAAACTAGCTATAATATTGTACCATAGGAATCAAAGAGGATACATAAGTTTGAAACTTTGCTAGCTTCATCCATTAGTTAGTCTCCCATTAAATCTATCAAAATTATAATTCTAATTTAACCATGACCAACTCTTGCATTACAAAATGAATTTCATGACAATACATTATATGTGGATTATAAATTATATATTTTCTATCAATTCTTTTTTAACTAAAGGATAAAGCTAATAAAACTTTCTAGAAGATGAGAAAATGTGCATGAGCACAAGTTGATAGTGAATAAAGGTGGAGCTAGATTCCAACCAAATCAAAAGTTAAGCCATCAAAGTTGTAAGACTTTATGACACATATTCTCTTGAACCCAACATCTTGGTCATGACTATGCATCAATTAGCCATCTCCTCCTCGTGTCACACGGTCCTATGACTATGATGCCTAATAATAGTGACCAAAGTTTTATTAATTTGCCACATGTTGTGATAGATTTTGATGAGGACTTCTCCTTTAGTCAATTTAGGTTAAATTCTCTTAAGTGTCAATAGGACCACGTGAGACTTTTCAATTTCTAATATTTTGTCAATTAATTGATAACTTCATATAATTCAAATCATCTACAAATACAAAGCAAAACATTATACTTTAATTCTCAATTAGTACACCTCATAGTTACTAAATAAGACAATTAACATTACTTGTTATATTCAACTTTTAACATTTGAAGCACAAATACCATATTTCAAAAAAAAAAAACATTTTATATATTTTTCACATTTCAATGAATGATACTTGAAGTATGTATTTAATAGCACAAAACCTAGTCAACATAAATAAAAGTAAACTTGGAAAAGTCATAAATCTCATTTTTTTTCTAAATAAGTTTGTAAGGTTTTTCCATTTTTAAATGCTTCCTTAATCATCTAATAAAATTCTATGTAGAAAATAAAACTTATCTTGTTTTATAATTTTGATCACCCTAACTTCAATACAAATAAAACTAGTTACGATTAATGACATAGACAATGAAGTGATACCAAAACTTGTTAATTTCAACCACTCAAAAAAATATCTCTTTGAGTTTTCTTAATAAGCTAATGTGATCATTTGTCATTATTAATTTTGAGTTATTCTATATTTGTTTGGTGTAATAAGTTATAGGAAAAACATATCCTTAAACCATAAACAACAAGTAAGTTTGCCCATCAAAACCAGCTCAACATATGCTAGACAAGCTAAAGACAAATACAACTATAACTATGGAAATCATATAGTAAAATGGTTTCTTAGCTTTTATCAGGATACTCATGTTACTATTGTATTTTGGGTTTTGGGAACAATAAGTTCCATATATGCTGTAGTGATGTATAGGAAGGTTGTACGGCTAAGAGAAAATGAGGTTTATTTATTTTGAATGAGATCCTCTCTAAATTGTGTAAATCTTTTGGTTTGTATATGGGTTAAAATATCTCATGTGCTTCTTGTATATTATTTTTTTTATATATAAAAATATAGTATTCTATTTAGCTAATTAAAAACTTTTATATTTATTATTTTCACATTTTAATAATTGATTTTTTTTCTTATTTTGACTATTAGTATTTTACATTTAATTATCACATTTTTAATATTTTATGATTGAGGATGGTAAGATGTTTGAGTAATATGTTTATCTATTTATATTTAAGATATTTATATTTTATCTTATAATTTAGATAAATTATTACTAATAAAATTAATTAGGTAGCGAAGAAGAGATAACACCTAAAAACTCATTTATCTTTAATGGCATTCCCAAATTATTTGAAACAATAATATGATATATGATAATATATAATCAATTAGGAAATCATTTATATTATTTAAAAGATTATCTTTAATAATATAAATTATTTCATATGATAAATCATATATTGATCCCACTTATTTTAGAAAGACACTTGAGTTTATTCTAAACATTAATATTTACTTGTTGTTAACACTTTTATTTACTTATTAAATTAAGTGTCATTCATAAATGAACCTTTATTTGGTGTCACATTCACTTTTTATTATCTTCTACAACTTATTTGTACAATGTTGATAAAAATATTTGATGTCCTTTGGATGTCTATTATAGGACTTACTTGAGTAAAAGATGTTATGTGTTGAAACATAAGTTAAAGTCTTATAAAAATGAACAATTGAGTCATAAATTGCAAACTAATTATTTTAAAATTTTTAGTTGAAAATAGTATGATATGAGTATAAAATCGTGAAAAAGAAATAAATTTTTATACACTAATATTGGACCTTGTTTGATTAGTTAATATTAATATACATAATTTATATGGTGTGGTTGGGAAATTAGTAAAATGGTTGTTGTAATAAATAATAATAATAATAATAATAATAATAATAATAATAATAATAATAGACATAATGCATTATTCTATTATATTGTTTTCTAATTTTATTTTCTCTCGAGTAAGAAAGATATAAATTACAACAAATAACAAAATATGATTGTTATCATATTGTATCTTACTAGCAAATAGAACCAACTTGCATGTCTTGCCAAACCCCACCATTTTGTAAAGGAATTTATTCTGCAGTCCACTAGGATTTTATAACTCATAAAAATAAGTTTTATTTGTTTCTTTTTTTCAATGATGGATCCAAGAATTTTTCAAGAAAAGAATAAGATTAAAGCTAACCACATATTATTTTTTTGTTAATATATATATATATATATATATATATATTTTTTTTTTCTTAATTAGGTTTGAGATTGACTTTGATTAAAATAAAAGATGGAATGAGGGTTCTTTACATATATTTATTTTTAGAATAAAGTACCAAACATAAGGAATGTAGGATCAATTCTCTCATAAGGACATTTTCAGGAAATATTTTCGTGTTATATTCTTCCATTTGTACAATAAACAAATTCATAACAGTAATTAATATCTAATTAACGTACCAGATTAAAACTCAAATAGGGATTTGATCTCACGATTTTGTAAGTTTTTTTTAATGATTTTTCAATTTTTTATACTACAATGCTTAATATTACACTTTTATTTACTTTTTATTTCTTCTCTTCTTTTGTACACAATGATATAAAAAAAAGAATTTCACTTATGCGCATTATCGATAGAAAATATTTTACACGTAAAATTAATAGGATTTGATTATTTTACAAATGATATGACATAAAAAAGTACAATAAATCTCTTTTAATTACTTATAGTACATAAAAATATTTATACTAACGATAAATATAAATTCAGAAAAAATATATTGGACAAGATTTTTATAAAACGATTTAGTACTGGAATTTATTCATAATCATGTATGATAAATTTGTCAGTTCATAAAAATTATGTTGATTTAATTGTAATTATGTCACTCAATTATATCATTTTATCACTACCTTTTTTCACATATTGCCACGAAGCTTCTAATTTTTTGCATATCATCCATTTTTTCATACTTTTTTAACATTTTTTTTTTTATATTTTACATCCTTTACTTATAACTAATTACGAACATATCTCCACTATACAATATACAATTAATCGCAACTTTTAATTTCCCATAAATTATTTAGTTATATATATATAACAATGATAAGAAAAGCAGAGACTTTCCCAATTATGTGTACCAGATCTCTACTATTATATATCAATTCATACATGTATATACAAAGATAAGTTCATTATTTAAAATATTTATATAATTATATATATATATATATATATATATATATATATAATATCACGATGTATAATTTACATTTTATACTAAAACGTTCTACGATAAATTGTAATTATATTACCTATATAAAGAGTAATAAATTTTTAATTATTTAAAGTAATTTGTCATACTCTTACATCAATAAAAAAAATTATATTAAATATCTTTCCCCAAAGAATAAATCTGTTATATCATAAACATATACATATTAGAACCTCAACTTCTTATATTAGGATAGTTTGTAACACTTATTTTATAATAACGTGATGTTCAAGTTCTTTTTAGTTTATCAATTTGAATTTTGTAATCTTTATGATCAGTCCATCGGTAAAAATATGTGATATCTTATTTTTGCAAACAGTTTTGTATTTAATATTACTATTTATTAGAGGAGAAATGGTGATTTGACACCACTGTTACAAAAAACTTTCATTTGACACTTTTATTTAATAATATAATATTATATATAAATAAAATAATAATATATGGCAGTGTGAAATAGTGTGCACCATGAACAGTGGTGTTAAAATAACATCACCCTTATTAGAGTTATATTATCATTCTAAACACTCTTTATCACATACTTATAAAAAGTTACAACACATTTATATTAAAGTGTAATAACACACTCATAGAAGTTTATAATAAACACATAAAAGGGTCACCATATAAATCACATATAATATAACTCCAAGTATATCATACAATTAGATATAGATGTATCTTATCACCATCATCATTCTAACACATCTAAAAAAATACACATAAATAAATAAATACAACAACATTTTACTATCAAAGACACATCACTTGAACAAGTTAATCTCACTTGAGTAATAATGCTTTGACGATACTGGCTTAGAAACGATAAAATTAGTTTGGTCTCTCACTCACCAAACGCTCACTAGCTTGAATATTCACTAGTTGAAATTTATCTTAACACTTAACTAATGCTACTTTTTGTATAACCTAATAAGTTATAAAAATATCGAGCACATTGTCTCCTTAATGTTTGAAGGACTTCATTGAGCGATCAAACATAGTTACATAACATAGTCTTAACATATTTGAACCTCATGCACCACTGATAGACTTTAACACTTGAGTAACCTTTCATCACTTATTATTTGCTTCAAATGAGAGAGAATTTTCTGAACATCTCTCCTTTTCAAGTCTCGTCATAATTTGAATTACATAATAACACTTGAACGTTATTTAGTAGTGCTTACAATGATAACTCACCACTTAGATATCGTTTGAATTGTCATTTGAGCGATATTATTTTAAAAATACAAAATTTTCAATTAGAAAATACATTTCAATTTTAACACATATATTACACTTATAACTATCCTAAACCACTAATTCAAACACTCCATAAGACTATATAATCTTTTAACTTTTAAAACTATATTTTAAACTTTCAAAAATTATACACATACTTATATAATCATATGCTGATGTGAACATTTATACAATAAGAATAAACTTCTACGTCTCCATTACAATATTGGAATTGAAATAATAAATTAACTTTTTTTTATTTAAAACTAAAATACTTATTATTAATAAACTTTCTTTATATACTTTCAATAACCTAATTGTACTTTGAGAAACTTAAATTATTATATTAAAAATATTTTTTTAATAAGTACCTTTAAGCGAAGAAAAAGAGAGAAAATAAATCCATAATAAACTAAAAAATACTTAATAAAAGATGGTATTGACGGTCTTAATCTATCTATTGCTACCTCCTTAATAATATAATTATATATGAAACAAATAATTTCAAAATTTAAAATCTAAAAGGAATTTAGAGAGAACGAAACTTTTTAATGAAGTATAAAGTAAATATTCATAACCTGTATATAAAATTTTCTCCTTTTATTCATTTTAAAATTTATCTGTGAATAAAACTTCAAGTTTTACACTAGGTAATTAATGAAATAACACCACTTTGTAAAATTTTATCGTAAAACTTTGTAAAATGTTATTGTAAAATGATGTCACTTTGCATGAAAATTTCAACACATTTATCAGCTCAATAAAATACATAAAAATTGAAATACGTGATATGAAGAAAATGATTGAATGATAAAATTAACAAAAAAATGATAATTAAGTGACAAAATGAGCATTTAAATAAAAATGATTCTAATTAAATTTTTTAATTGATTAAGATAATTACCATTAGAACTTCTTTATTCCATGCATCCTTGTAGCTGTAAGATAATTGTGTTAGAATGGATGCTTCAGTGATGGATGGATGATAGACAATAGCAGATTCCTATGAATAAAAAAGGACCAACCTACCATAAATGCCTACCTTTTTATTTTTTTAATTCTAACTAAAGAATATATTTAGATCCTGCTATAGTAAAGGGAATTTCAAGGATAAAAAATCATAATAAATTGTATTAGAAGACACATAAAAATACTATATCAATATTTTTCTTATTAAAAAATATTTTTTATATTCTAAAGACGTTTATTGACATTCTTTTCCACCAAATAAAATATAAGCACTATCTCTTTCTACAACCTTCTTCGAATCGAATTTTGTGTACAAAACAAAACGCCCGTGGTTTTTAAATTGTAATTGTAAACGTGTAAGATATTAAATATTTTAATATAATTGCAACTGGAAGTTTTATAAAGTAATACAAGACATATGTTTAGAATTACATAAATCATAGACCGATAGATTTTATGAGTTAATTATAAACATATAAAAAATGTTATTAGGAGAATAAAGTAGGATTAGAGAAAATTAATTTAGATTTATATGTAAAAAATCCTTCAACCAAAACTATGGGTGATTCTCATACACTTGAAAAAATATATCATCCAGTATAGAAGAGAAGTGTTACAGAATACCTTAGAAAAAAGGTGGTGAAGGTGAATTGTTCATGTCATTCTTGAATATGTTTATATTAGAGACATAAAAAATATTATCTCTAAATGCATGTTTGTTTAGTGAATAATGTAATTTTGATAATATATCATTTAAATATTAAGTATTTTCTTATTTAAGTTTGCAGTACTGAAATACTTTTATTTTGTTAATGCATATATAAATATTTTTCGAAAGAAAAATCGGGAGTTCATCAACATCTAAAATATGACAAGATAAACATGAAAGAAGCTTTTACTTTATAACAATGTTATTTATAACTTAACACTATACTAAGTCAATTTAGGTTGATTACTTATGATCAAATTCAAAATGGCCATACACATATTAACCAATCAAGGTTTATACATATTAATTTTATACTCAAGAACGTTTAGTAGGTGTCAATAATATGCAAGTGGATAATGGTTTATTGAGGTTCTCCCCATGTGTTTCACATCATGTTGGATAGTTTTATAATTTGTTAAAATTCTAAAATGGTAAATTATCTTTGAAGGATATGTTGACCACTAAAAATAATAAAAATAAGCTATTTGTAGTGTTTCCATATAGAGTGAGGGAGAATAATGTATATATGTTATAAGATTTATATAAATAAAAATAAAAATAAAGACATTCTTCATTTTCATAGGTTTTATTGCTGTGGTAACTTTTACCTAATAATAAAATGTTATTTATAATATAAAATAACTAATTCATCACTTTTTATATAATTAATTTAGACAATTTCCTTTTTATATTAAACCATACAATAAACTAAATAAAAACAAAAAAATACTCGATAAAAAAATAATCTATAAAAAATCAAATATCGATAGAGTTTTTTTTTTTAAAACAAAAACAAAAAATCAAATAAAAAAGAGATTAGAAATATATAATTTGATTATGATAAACGAACTTAGAAAGCAAATCTCAATGTAAATATTTAACACCCAAACAAAAAACTAAACTTTTATTAGAATAAGTATAGGCACACAAATTCACTTCTCATACTTCATTATTCTCACACAAATTCACATCTCATACTTCATTATTCTCCTTTTTCCTTAGACCATAACTTAATAGGACAAATTCATGCACAAAACACATTAATGTAGTCTTTCTTTAAACACACCTCACAAATCCAAAATCAAACCAACAATACATATAGATATAAATCAGAAAATCAAGAATTCAACTTTATATGACACACAAAGAGTGAGACATGTGAAGGAGGGTGACATGTCAAATTCACATGTTTCTAACTTCGAAGTAGTTATTGTTCTTGATAGCTATGTCATACATGTGCATGGACTTGAATCTATTGAAATCCACTGGAAGGGAGATAAGGTCAAGGGTGGAGCGTTTATGAAACTGAAGCAAATCAGGGTCATCATAATAACGTTCCCAACCCAGTGAACTTAGTTTGTGCTCCAAGACTGCGTAGGAAGTGATGATTTCATTGCTTGTAGAGTGAACCAACACCTTACGCTTAGAGTTAGGGTTTTCCACTAGCCTCACCACACCTTTATCGAAAACCCAAACCCCAGACATCCTTAGATTGAAACAAGAACTAGTTGAAGACGAACAATCAAAGTGTTTTTTTAGTGTTTGAGAAGATAAGATGAAGAGGGGAGTATGAGGTACTGATGTATATATAGTAGTGAAATGAAGTTAATGGGTAAGATGAGATTTTGGTCTTCTTTTTTTATACATAATATAATATACAATAGAAGTTCTATGATTGTGAAAATGACAATATAAAGAGTATAGATGTGAGCACAACTAAAGTGGGACATACAAGGAAGAATATCATAATTATAATACTTTGTAAGTTTGGAAGAATTGGGTATTTGGAAAATTATTTTGTTACCCTTTATCTTAATTGGATTGGAGTTGAATGTGACTATGGAATAAATTTCTTTAAGAAAGGAAAGAGGATGCTCATGCACGGTGGATTGAAATGAACAATATGTTCTTTTGAAAAAGTTTTTCTATGGTTTATGGGGTAGGATCAAGAACATAGTGGGAGTGAGGACCAAAAATAAAAGAAATTAATACTACTAATTCTACTCATTAAGTATGGAAAAGAAGTATTGTAAGAATTCAACATGTGTGAAGATTTTTCATGTATTTTTTTTGCCTAGTTTTTATTTTCTATATATATACAAAAGATTTTGTAATAAACTTTTTATCTCCAACAAGCCAAATCCATGTGCTGAAATAGTTTTGAAAATGATATTCGAGTTATATAAAGAATAGAAGTTGCTAATTTATTTACTATTGTGATTCATTTCATGTAAACAAGTTATCATATTTTACCATAAGAATGAGAAAAGTTATATAATAACAACATAAATTTGAACCTTTTTGATAGCTTCCTTCATTAGTTGGTGTCCCATTAAATTTATCAAAATCATGGTTCTAATTTAACCATGACCAATACTTCGTGTATTACTTTATATATTGCATCACAGTAGATTACGTGTGGATTATAACTATAAATTATGTATATATTTTCTATTAATTCTTTTTTTAACTCAAGAATGAAGCCAACAAATTTTTTTGAAGATGAAAAAATATGCACGAGTGTGAGAGTGAATAAAGGCAAAACTAGATTCCAATCAAATTAAAAGTTGAATCATCAAAGTTATAAAACTTTAGGATACATATTTTCTTGAACCCAGCATCTTGGTCGTGACTATATATGTATTAATTAGTCATCTCCTCTTCGTGTCATAAGGAAGCTTTGTGACTATGATGTCTAATAATAGTGACCGAAGACTTCTTAATTTGTCATATATATTGTGATACAGATTTTTATGAGAAATTCTCTTTTAGTCAATTTTGTCTCAAATTCTCTTTAATGTGAACAGGACCATATGAGAGTTTTCAATTTCTAATGTTTTGTCAATTAATTGATAACATAACTATATAATTAAATTTTCTTATAAATACCATGCTTATAGTTATCTAAATCCTACATGAAAGCATCTCATAATTATCTTACATACAAATTAACATCACTTGTTTTATTTATTTTGTTACATTTGAAACACAAATATGAGATTTCAAACAAGTTAATCATTTTATATAATAGCACTTTAAATAAGTATTTAATAGTAAAACATGCAATAGAAAAATAAAAATAAACTTGGAAATGTCATAATTCTTTTTTTCCAAAATAAATGTGTAAGATTCTTCCCATTTAAAAAGCTTCCTTAATCCTCTAAAAAACTTCTATGTAGAAAGTAAAATTATATCTCATTTTATTATTTTGAGCACTCCAGCTTGAACATAAATAAAACTAGTTTGAGCTAATAAAATAGAGATGATTTGACACCAATGTTTATTAATTTCAACCACTCAACAAAATTTCCCTTGATGAGCTTTCTTAACAAGCTAATGTCAACATTTGCCATTATTACTTTTAGACTTTTCCATATTTATTTGGTGCAATCAAGTTGTTGGGAGAATATATACTTAGGTCATAAACAACAACCTTTTATACATGTTGCTTCTTTTAGCCAATGTAACATTAAGAATCATAAAGGGTTGGCACCACATCATATGAAAAACATCCCCCCACAACACATGTTTACAACAAGCCCATGTGATTGCCCATAGAAAAGCCAAAATATAAGTCCTACATCTAACAAAAACAAGGTACTTGCAGGTATCACATTATTCACATATAGCCTTCCATATTAGCCTCTCCTTTTAAAAGAAGGGTTCTACCAAATAAAGATAGTTGCTAGTTAGGGATACACACTATATTTAGGAATCTAAAAGTAAATCCAAATTACACATTAAGTAAGAATATGAAAAAAAAATTGAATGTCTATAAAAAAAAAATCCATAAATTTATTATCTTATAGAAAAGAAATAAATATTTTAAAAATAAAATACTACAAAAAAACCTTATAAATAATCACCAAAAGTATAAATATATTTCAATTGCATATTATTTAAATATATATATATATATATATATATATATGAATTTACATGCCTATATAATTATTTTTTTAAAAGAAAATTTAGGAGCTCATCTCATCTGCATATAAAATATGTAAAGATAAACACGAGTAAGAAGCTTTAACTTTATAAGAATGTTATTTTGAACTTCAAACTCTCAATTTGATAATTCTTAAACTTAGCAGTAAAGTAAGTTAATTTAGGTTGATTATTCTCTCTCTTATGATCAAATTAAAAATAGCAATACACGTATTAATCAATCAAGGTTTATACATATTCTACATTAACTTTATACACTTTAAACGTATAATTAAAACTGGACCGTATCCTTATAATTTGGGCCTTGCTACGTAGGCCGAAAGAAATTGCTATCTGAACACCTTAAATTGTTATAAAAATTTCCACTTGTGTAATTCACTTCAGAAAGTTAAGCTTTGTTTTTAATAGTAATAAAATTGTTTATAATTTAAATTACCTTATTTAATTAAAAGTAATATTTATTCAAAAATTTAATATTTATTTTATAACTAATATGTAAATGAAAAGTGCGGGAAAAATACAATAAAATAATCTAATTGCATGGAAATTCTCAAATATTTTTAAAAATATACATAAACATAAAAATGTACAACAATGATAAAAAAGATTGATTTTTTTTTTTTGTTAAAATTTTAAACTACACTAAAAATATAACATGGTAATCTCCCATAATTGATTATAATAGTTAATTACATGTTAAATATAGTTGAAATTATATTTGAAGTATATAGTATACACTAAAATTCGAATTATTTTTCTCTCTTGAAATTAAAAACCCTTTTCTGATTACCCTTATATATAATAATTTTTTAAAAACTTGGAATAAGAAAAAGAATGGGTGAGAGTTTGTGCGATTGAAGAGAAAAATAAATTATTGGATGGAGAATATTTGGTTCTATAAATTATATCTTACGATGAACTTTGAATAAACAAAGATGGAATGAGGCCACGAGGGAGTTTCAATGCAATTCAGAATAAAGTTCCTAACCTAAAAGAATCACTAATCCCTTCTTATTAAAGCATTTTCTGAGAGAACTTTTTCGTAAAAAATAAAACAATTTAAATATTAATATATTTGTTTAAAATAATCAAATATCAAACCAAGGCCAAGATAAGGATTTGGTTTCGCAAACAATCCTTATATTATCATAATTTTATTTCTTATTCTCTTTTTTCTTAATTTTCTCCTAACACGACTAATTTAAAGGTTATTAATTCGTCTTTAATCACATCCAAGTCTGTTAGTTGCAATTTTATAATATCAACAATATGAAAATATGATTTGTTTATGATTTTTAGATTTTTTTTTAAAGGTTAGCATAAAAGTTAAACATGCTTATACGTAATAAGATATTTAAAATGTTCAAAGACCATATATGATGTTTAGAGTTTAGAATTTAGAATTTCCTAAATATATATATATATTATATATTTTTAAAAATAAAATATTGTGTAATATATGTGTTATGTATATATCTTATATAATATAACATTAATAAATTATTTTTAAAAATATATTTCGTAATAAAATTTTTAAATAAGATATAAATTTATCTTTTAACAATTTTATATGATTGACTTTTACATAGTTAAACCTATTGAATAATTAAGAAAGAAAAATAAATAGAAGGTATTTTAATATTCCATTTGTTTAATTTTCACTAAGAAAATTTAGAAATTCTTTTGATTTTATTTAATTATCATTTACAAATTTCAAAAAATCATGGATTATTATTATTATTATTTTAATTGTATCTTTATTATTTACCAAATATTTTTTTGACCCCTCTCCATATATAGATTGTAATATAGAAATAAAGAAGGATAAAATATAAAGTATTATAAGTCTTTTGTTAAAATAAAATAAATTGATTGTTTTATCTATGAAATATAAATACATTATAACCATTTTAATATCTTAATGCCAATAAAAAAATATTTATATTTCCTTAAATAAGTTATCCATTAGATTTAAAGCAGTATTTTAGAGAACATTTTATAAACCAATTCAAGAATTTAACCCAAGAGCGCATCTGGTGTAGTGGTATCATAGTACCCTCCCACGGTACTGACCGGGGTTCGATTCCCTGGATGCGCAATCTGTTTTTGATAAAAATTTGGTACTGCTTTTACCTTAAAACACTTAATTACATTTCCTAGGTTAGAAGATTAACCTAAGTCACTTGATTAGGAATTTCCTGAAATATCCCTTTTCTCCACCTTGCCTTTTAGTGTGTGTGTCTGTTTCATTAATTTTAATAAAAATATTTAACTTTTCATTTGTCAAATTCTTAGATTAAAAAAATGATCTTTCATGATCACAATTCCCAAGCAAACTATTAGTGCACAGTATCAACAGTCAAATCCTATTCCACTAAATGAGATCACCTGCATGAATCACACACGATCACGTTCCATAACATTGAAATCAAAATTTCAAATAAGGCTAAACATTATAAAATCTTACTCTTTTAGCTGAAACTTTTTTTGGACTTATGTGTGTGTCCACTTTCATCTGTTTTTTCGTATCTCAATGGGGTGTATTGCAATATGTCATGCCTTTTCTTGCATAATCACACGTCCTTCTTTCAAAAATGTATTTTGATTTGCTGGGTACCTTATGATCACAAATAATCTCTGATGATCTTTTCTATTCAAGTAATTTGGCTTGTATCTTGAGGTGTGTGTGACATTTATGTTAATTTTTTCCATTATGATTGATTCTACTTTGAGAAAAAGTTAATTATGATTAATTGGAAAGTGAAGGTTCTTGTATGTGGAGCAGCTAAGTCTTTTTCAGACAATCTCGTATACTATGTTCTCACATGGACAGAGCAAAAGAAGAGGTGGAAATTGGAACACCATGACCACGAATGAACCTTGATTGATCACCATTATTATCGGATCATGCAATTCTGGAGGAGACCAAATTTTGGTGTTTAATGAAGCTGACTTTGGCAAGACATTGTCCATGTCGATAAACACCAAGAATATAGACTACATCACAGAATTTTGAATGTGTCTACTTCTATTCCAAGATACGCAATTTTGTTGTTTAGCACCTCTAGAGGTAAATCAGAATTGACTCACATTTTACGTTTTTTTTTCAATTGAAAAGAAAATTAAAAAAAAAAATACTGTCAATCTTCTGATACAAATAATTGAATATCCATGATTATCAATTTATAACAGCAACATGCCCCATCTATTGTTTCTCCTCAAAGTTAACTATGGGATCTTCTTTCTCAAGCATAGCTTTGATTTGAATACAAGGTATTGTGTTGTTTATTGTTTACCTAACTTGGGATAATCATTCCCTCACTCTAAAATTTTGTTCAAGATAATAAGGAATCAATTCTCTTGCTCCACTATTCTAGCTCATATATTCCACATGCATACCATAAAAGAAGATATATCTTGCCTACTGCATTAATAAGATTTTGTTCACTGCTAACAATAAGAAATTCAGAACCTACCTTATGTTATGTTAATTCAATAACATTGGTTGCAAATGTTATGCCTGCAGAACCATGCAACAGCTAATGGCTTTTTCTCAAGATTACTTTCGGTCTTGCAGTTTTTTTATCCAAGTTTCTTAGAAGGAACACATGAAACAAGATAATAAGATTAAAGATGAAATTCGATTTGAAAAACATGCCCTTTCTCTATAATCACTTCAAATCTTTGTTATATCAGTCACAAAACAGAAAATAACTTTCTTTTTGATCATTTGTGAATAGAATAAAATTGAATAGTAGGGAAATCACAAGCTGTACGTATGTTGCATCATACCAGAAAAATACAAAGTCAGGTAACGAGGTATATATTTGTTACTGATAAACAAATACTGAGAAACAACATCATAAAACATCGTTACTCAACCCAAAAAGAACCAACAGTGAAACCCAGAATCCATAAAAACACATAGGTCTAACTAAACAAAAGATTTAAAAATCAAATCCACCAGCATCATCAAATCCAGCATCATAGCCCGCTTCATAATCCGCAGCATCAGACACCATATCTCCGATCAACATTCCACCCAATGCCCCACCAAGCAATCCAGCTCCCAACCCCATTCCAAACTTGTTCTTCTTTGGCTTCTGGGCTTGTTGATACCCATATCCACCTTGTTGAGGGTACCCTTGTTGATATCCATAACCATAACCATTTTGTGGTGGGTACCCACCATACCCATTTTGCGGTGGATATCCACCGTAGCCCTGTCGAGGTGGATACCCATATCCGGATTGAACTGGCGGGTATCCACCGTAAGGCGGTTGTTGCTGGGGTGGATATCCATATTGCGCCGCCGGATTCGACGGCGGAGGATGTGACGTTCCGTAGGGAATTGCACTTGATCCGGCGGATGTCTGAGGAGGGTAAGCCATCACTGGCTCCGGTTCTGTTTTTGATGCGGCGGCGGAAACCCTGCCGGCGGCGGCGGAATTAGAGACCTTTTCGGCGAATTTGAAAGAGAAATTCAATGATCCCTTGGATTTTCCAGAAGATTTCATGACCTTGTAACTGACGTTGCGGAAGCCGTTGTCGTCGCCGGGGTTGTCGAGAAGCTCCCGGAGAGGAACGTGGACGGTGCCGATGACGGTGTCGCCGAGGGTGCGGTCGGAGATGAGCTTGATCTCGAGGGTCAAACGGTTCTCCTTTGCCAGCGCTTCGTTGACGGAGAATTTCACCGGAAAGTTCCACTTGGGGTTGCTGCCGCTGTCTTTGTCCACATGGGTGGTTGCACTTTGAAGATGAAAAGGGTCGCCGGTGAGCGAAACGACGGCGTAAACGTCCATCTTGGAGAAAAGATTAACATTCTTTAGGTCTTTTGCTGATATGATGTTGAGTTCTAAGGTTCTGTATTCCATGGTTTTCACAGCAGAAGAAGAAAGAACAAAGAAACAAAGAAGAAGAAGAAGGGTTTCTGAGAAGTTTTGTTTGGTGCAAAATCTTAAAGCTATGTATTGTTCTTCACAACTGAAACAACAAAAATATATATATAAGTTTGAAGCATGACATTTAGGAACCTTCCAGGTAGATACAGTTTTAAATTATAATTTTTATTATTTAAATGTGTTATTTATTATCACGCGTTTTGCTACTTTTAGTTTTGGTTAATATTTTATTTTATTATTATTCCAAGGCGGTTCAGTATTTTTGTGTAGTTTTTCATTATTGCTTAATGTTTAAGATATTTTGCTAATTATGCGAAACTTAAAATAGAAAAAACGACAACTATGGCCTTTTATGTCGCATTTCGTCGCGTTGGCGTTTTTATTTAGTATATTTTTTTGGTAATTATCTGATGCACACCCTAATGTCTAATCAAAATAGTTTTCGCCAGCGTGAAAAATAATAAATGCATAACTTGATTATTCCTAAAAACAAGGAGTATGAAATTATATTTTCCATTAATGAGTAAGATATGCGTGAGAGATGATAAATATTGTTAGACATGTTTAGATGAGTTTTTGAGAATTCAAATATAAAAATATATCTTTATCTGAAATGTATTATTCAATTAAATAATGTCTTTCATCAAATAAAAAGTTTTAATCTATAGTCATGGAACGTGCATGAAGAGTTAACGTGTCGTGCGCATGTACATACACGCGGGCCGGGCCGCGGCTTGAACACGGAATTCCATGTTAGGCCCAAAACCCGTTTGGGAACCGAGTTTTTAACCGAACAGAAGAAAACAAATATTAAATAGGAACTTTAATTGATCCTAAATTAATAGGTTTTTTATACGTTAATAAAGTTTTAAAATTCATCTATTTGTATGTGGGGGACACCAAATTTATTTATATTTCATAATAAAAGACTTATATGAAATTACATACTTTTTTATAGATTTATTTTATATAACAAAATTTAATCAATCAGTCGATTCATTCATATGAAAAGATACTAATTTTAGTATTTATTATTTTTAATATTTTATTTTCTAATTATTATGTTTCATTTTATTTTCTCTTGATGTCTATGAATGGTGGGCATGATTTAATTATTGGGATCCTTGTCAGGCTTCCATTTGCTTTCATTTGACAAGAACTTGCACTCAGAAGCATATTTAGTGAATATCCAATTTGCCTTTTTCCACTTTATTTTTCATTTTTATTTTATTTTTAATAAATATCAATTAAATTCTATTTATCATTATCTCATCAAGAAATTTTTTGGGCCATATCTGTTTCCAAATTCGGCCGAAACCCAACACATTTTTTCTTCTCTTTATTTATTTATTTATTTATTATTTCATTTTCTAGATTCTTACTTACTCCGTTGAGTCCTTTTATATTATTGTTTTGTTCATTTATTTCATTTATAGTAAGATATTCACATGTAAATGATACCTAATCTAAGAAAATACTTGCATGAGACTAAAATAAAACGAGGATCATAATTTAGCTTCTCGTAATAGTGAATGGTACGAGATAATAATATTTTACTGTTACATGCATAATGTTTACACAGGAAAATTAGGGAATGTTTCTAATATATTATTTATTTTTCTTATCAATCTATTTCAACCGAAAATTTCTATGCATTCACTTTTCTGTACCTTATTTTACAATAACCAGTAATAATAATATTGCTATATGCCATAAAAAAAAAAAAAAGTGTAGGTAACTTGATTTTTCCTTTTCTAATATATTCCTCTCTAAGTATATAATAAAAGTATGTAAACATGATGATAAATCATTAGTTTTCAACTATAGGTAACAACTACCAACATATTCACCACATCTCAAGGATCAATTATATTTAATTTACAGCAACGTCCCCACATATGACTTCTATATTCTAACTTGTGAGGAAGTGTTATAATTACATAAATAACGATCACATCTTTATAATTACAACTATCACAATCATATCTTTATAGTAAAAAATATCATGATCATGTATGTATTATTCTTATCTTTATTATTAAAGAATATTAAATATCTTATGTTAAACTGCTAAAAATAAGAAAAACATATGCCCCATTCGAGCGTGCTTTATGCAGTTCCTCAAACGTTACATCAGTTAATTCGTTCTCTATCTTTTCCTCCTCCTATAAAAATCAATCACACTCACTATGAACTTGATTTTGAAGGAAACCCAAAAAAAAAAAAACACAAAAATTATAACTTTATGAACCTTCAAAGTTACCCACATCTTCTGAGGAACTGTAGGAATAGCAAAGTATTAAATTTACTTAAAGAAATACTAAAGTCGAAAATTATGTTTTACAGAAAAAAAAAAAAAAAAGTTCATTCGTCTGACCACCGAAGATTTTACAAAATAAGTTACCATAAGAAGATATTATGAAGAAAAGTGTGTTAAAATTGTTTTAGGGTTCACAACTTCTTAACATTTTATCACGTCTATATAGTTTAAAGATATTTAACGAAGGCCTTATATTCTAAAAATATAAGTTTGCAGCATTAAATGTTACATAAAGAATTTAATGCAATATCCACAAGAGAACAGACATAATTGAAGAGTAAATAGCGTCTTTAAGTCTTACAATGACTAAAAGAAAAAACAAAAGATATCTTTGAAGAATTTTGTTAAACTCAGTGAAAATTTGTAAATATAATATGTTCATAGAAGAGTAGAACGTTTTTCAACAATCTAAACAAGTGATTATTATCTTATATTCATCTTAAAATGTAACATTTCATTTAATTAATAAACTTGTGACATATTGATCACATTATATCTTGTGATAAAGTGTTTTGATTAAAGGTGAATGTTATTTCAGATGATAGAAAAAATCTTAATTAAGAGTAATTATTATTCCAAACAATAATTAATTATTTAACCTCAAATGACATAAATTTAAATAATACATGATTTATATTTTGTAACGATAATCTAAGTAACAAAACTTGATCGTATTAATTAAAAACTGAATTCTTGTTAACATACTTACCGATATAAAAGGTATAAAAATCTGTTTAGTTTTAACTTTTTTTTTTAATTACATTATTGTTTTGGAACAAGATTTGCAAAATCAATTTTTTTTTATCGTGAATCCATAAAATAAAATTTTCGTATAACCATTCAGTAAGACACTACCCTAATAAATTATTACAAAAAATTTTAATACAAAATTCAACTTATTCTTATCATATATTTGACTTGTTTATATCGAATACTCTCCTAACTATATCAAATATCAACTGATTAATATTATTTATAATTCAAGATGAAATTTAATCTTATCTATAGACCTGTGGATTGCCACGTAGTGAAGAAACTCATGCATATTTTTGTTGTTCGTTTTGTCTGAAGTGTTATTTTATCTCTTCCAACATCTCCTACCTCAATATATTAGGCTTATATAATAATAATAATTATAATAATAATAAAAATAAATATCTTGTGGTAGAACTTTCCATCTCTATCATTTTATGATGATATTTTTTTTATAAAAAGTATATAAAATGAGGTATTTTTATTTTATAATTACAATCATGTCAACAAATAATTTTTGGAGAAATTTCATCACAAATTTCAATATTTTGGGAAATAACTAATTTAAAACACAAATCTCAAAATTAGTTTTGTGAGAAAAAAGTTTGCGCGTCAAATATCATTTCCAGAAAATATATTTCCACAAAAGTTTATATTTGAGGCCAGTTATTTCTTTTAAATTTAGTGAAAATAAAACTAAAAAAACAAAAAATTCCCTTTATTTTTACATTGTCCCGAAATAATAATAATAACAGACTACAAGATAGTTAATAATAATTAGATTATCAAATTTATGTATCATCCAAACAATATCAAGGAATTTTAAGTCGAATACTGAATTCTTTTATTACAGTCACATATATTTACCACTAAACAATTTCATAAATTGATAAGTTTTTTAAAACTCCATGAAGTACATTCATAAAGCTAGATAATAATTTATTATGCGTCTACACAGTATTTAGAATAAAATTTGACTGGTTATGTAGTTTTCACTTCCAATTATTTTCATTCCCAATATTAAAATTCAAAATATCGTTGAAGAGTTTCAAACTCAGTTAAACATAACTCGTGAAATGGTTAAGATAATAACCACAATTCATTAAAGAGGCCAATAGATATATCTTTTTTAATATAATAATATTTAATTATTCAAAAATACTAAAAGAAAAATTCAAGTGTGTGTATTTATCTTTCCGCTTGGCATAAACATTTTATTTTAATTTATCTAAAATTATTTATTTATTTCCTTTTGCCTTATCATGTTTCAAATAATCTTAATACTGTTTTAATAACTTTTAAGTTATCTGTTTTCTCACATTTGTCTTTTTTCCAAATTTTAAATTAAAACATTTTAAATAATATTTAAGATTTAAACAAAACAACATAAAAAAATAAATATGTACTAAAAATATTAAATTTAAAATTAATATGAATATTGCCATGTAAAATGATAACAAAATCATAGTAATTAAATTTTATCTCAACAAAATAAAATAAGAGCAAGGTTAAGGTATTAAAATGAAAAAAAAGGAACTTAAAACATAAAAGAGCTCGTGGATCACGTGGCCAGATAATCCCAGTTGCAGAAACTGAATAGGTAAAAACTCATCCAAAAATTTAGATTTAAATATTGTGCACAAAAGAAAAAATAAACTTACTAAATGAACATTCATAAATCACACTAATCAAACGTCAATATATATCTCTTTTAATCACAATAATTTAAAAAAAAAAAATACGATCTTAAAAAACAGTGTTCCACCGAACTAAATGATTAATTACTGATTAAAATTAACATAAAACATATTAAAGATTGTAAATACCACAATATAACTATCTTAAATTTATTTTAGGAAAAAAAATCTTGTGACTGTTCCACTAATAACTGTTGCAGCTAGAAACGGAAGCTACATTGATATTATCATCCCTGAAATCACTGTGTCCAGTCAAAAAACTACATGAAAAAAAAAAAAAAAACCTCAAAGGTTTTCTTTTTCTTCCTCATTTTATTATTAATATTAATCTTAGTTGTCGTGTTTGTGTCGGAGACTCTGCTAAATTCCTGCAACGCCTCAGACAGAGGCGGAGAAGTCGCCGCCATAGAAAATCTTCCCGCTCAAATAAGGCGGCAACAAACGAATTTCCCTTTTCTTTCCTTTCTCCAATGTCCCTTCCCTTCTCCATTGCTTCCTCCCCCTTCCTCTCTCGCAGGTACGCCCCTTCTCTATCTCTTCGCTTTTTCCAAATTCAAGGGAAATCATGGCGTTTTCCCTTACGATCATCATTACTGTATGGTTTATTCATCTGTGGATTTGGCTTTGTGATGGTGCAGATTGTAGTTGGGATTGGAGGGTTTTCTTGCAATGGAGGGGGAACCCAGCCAGCTCAAACGGGCTGCGATTGATGCCTCCGCCGGAGCTCTTTCCGGTGCTGTATCCAGGACCGTCACATCGCCTCTTGATGTTATTAAGATTAGGTTTCAGGTTTGACTCTCTTATCATCCATGTTCCATTTTTTGTTTGTGCAAAGATTGTATTTTTTTTTTAAATATAAGCAATTTTTAACTATTTTTACTGAATTTTGTTCCTGAAAGTCTCTGACTTTAATTCATTTCACATGTTTAATTGCACGTTTTGCAATATTAATGACAAGAATATTTTTTAAAAAATGGGTAGCTAGTAAGTTTTGGTGTGATTATCTCTTTAATTGAGCTCAGTTATATCTCAGAAGGGAGATAGCATTTGGTTATTACTAGCATTTATGGTTTCATTGGCTTGTGTTTCTTTCACCCAATTGTGTATTTGCAGTGTGATTTTTATTTGCCGGATACTTGTCCTGCTTTGGAAAGTGTTTTAAGTCAAACACTTTATGGTTTTAAAATGGACAAATGCTAATCTGTGAGCTTAGCTGTTAAGGGATTCTTTAAAATGGACAAATTTCTTGATTTTATAAAATATTTATGTTTATAATATTTTATTTTACCATTGTTATTTCTACATTACAATAAAAGTGGCAATTACATTTATGCATAAATACATAAACTAATTACAGGTTAAGTAAAAGGTAAGAGTATAAATAACAAAAGAGTAACTAATGTTGTCTCAAACTTTATAAATGACAATTAAACAGGAACAAAAATCTTGAAAAAGATGAGACACATGAGGGAGTATGAAATAGAAAGTTTTCATCAAAAAGATTACATTGATGCACTTCTACTGTGATTTCCAATATTGTGAATTTCAATGGAAATATGCTATTTTTAAATTTCTTAACTAATGCCTTTAGGACACTCGAAAATAAGATCCTTTAATTTAACGTATTTTTTTGTGTTTAATTAATGAATAACATGGTGGAGTTTCCCCACATCTAGGGACAAAATCATGTATATAAGAGGGGACAACATTTATATGGATTTTAGGATTGAGTTAGACTTAAACTTATATTTTAATATCCTATCAAAACATATTCTAACAATGGTTGTCACCTATTGAAAAACCTGCTTACATTCACTCTTGTAAACTTGAGCTTGAGATGTCTAGTTGTCAATGTAAAGGAGCGTGTTAGATATTTCAAATCAATTAGTGATATGACAAAACAGTGTAGCCTTTCCCTTATCAAGGTGAACAATGAGCTGAAATAAGTTGTTATTCACATTCATTGTCAGGTTCAACTAGAACCCACATCTTCATGGACTTCACTACGCAAGGATTTGTCTACTCCTTCAAAATATACCGGCATGGTTCAAGCAAGCAAAGATATTTTCAGAGAAGAAGGCATGCGGGTAGGGCAACCCAGCTTCTATTACTTTTGTTTAATTTTCCTCCTACTTCACTTCTCTCTGATAGTAATCTGCATCTGATTCCTATTTACCTAGGGTACCGATAAGCTATATTTGATAATGCTTGAATTCTTGATGTCTTTCAGAAGTTTCCTGTCAACATTTTTATGGGGAAAGTTTCTGTATTACCCTTTCTCTAATCTGTCATGTTACAGGGTTTTTGGCGGGGAAATGTGCCAGCTTTGCTCATGGTTATGCCGTATACAAGTATACAATTTACTGTTCTACACATGTTGAAGACTTTTGCCTCTGGTTCTTCCAAAACAGGTATGTCTACTTAGTGTCTGTTTCTACACATGAATTTGCAATTTATTCCTAGGTGTCCGTGTACCGAGCTTTTTTTGTTGATGTTGTTAAAATTTTTAATATATATTTTTTTGAGGTGTATTCATTGTTTATATACCAGTTCAAAGCCATGTCAATATGCAATCTAGAGTTATTGATTACTTGGGCATTTCCTGTTGTAGGTCTATTATGTTCATTGCTTTGCTTTCTGTTGCTGCAGAGAATCACTTGAATTTAAGCCCTTATCTATCCTATATGAGTGGGGCAATAGCTGGGAGTGCTGCTACTGTAGGTTCATATCCCTTTGATCTTCTCCGAACCATATTAGCTTCCCAGGGTGAACCAAAGGTATAAGCATTTTAAAACGTCCAGTGTTACAAGATGGTTTTGAAGTAAATTACTGTAATGCATACTAGTTGTGAACTGTGAAGGTCAATGAAGAAAATTGCTGGCATGCTTTTTTAAGACCCTCCCCTGTTCATTCACTCCTGCTTCTTTCTCAGTCCATTCTACTTGAAACTTTTATATTTACGTGTGTTTTTTTGTTAATTCCTGCTAGAAATGTAAGATATAACACCATTCCTTATGCATTCACTTGATAATTTAAGATTTTGGAATAGTTGGTCGATGGCATTGTATATAATCTCTATGATCAAGTGATCTAGAATTTGATCCTTGCTACCACCATTCTTCCAATAAAAAGGCTGAATTTCAACTCTAAGATATTTGTGTGCTTGGCATGTCCTTGCTTCAAACCTAAAAGTTGTTTAAGGGGGAATATGCGAGATGCAATATAATTCATTTGTGTATCTTTACCTAACAACTAAAGCTTTTTTATTAGTTGCTTCTTGATCAATTAATGGTATTTCCTATCAAAAGCTTTAGCATGGAAAAGAAAAACTTCCACTTCTGGCCTTTGACTATATAACTTTAGCTTTGAGTGCATAGCTTGAGGCTGTTGTGGTCCTTGATGCCTCATGACAATGCCTTGCTAATATTTTCCAATTGTTCAGGTTTATCCAAACATGAGAACAGCATTCGTTGATATTGTCCAGACTCGTGGCTTCCGAGGCTTGTATGCTGGATTATCACCAACTCTAGTTGAGATCATACCATATGCAGCACTACAATTTGGCACGTATGATACATTTAAACGTTGGACCATGGTAAAATTTCAGTTCTTCTATTTAACATTTCATTTATTTGTATTTGACGTAATTATGGCATGCACGTATTGAATGTTTGTTTGGTTATTATTTTCGCACTAGCTATTTGCACCGAGAAGGAAGCTATGCAGCAGTCTGTATTAATTTAAAATTTAGCAGAGAAAAATGTTGTTTATGCTCATACCCAGTCTCAGCTCAGCTCTGCATCTCTATTACGTTATAGTGAGCAATTCTTTGATACCTGTTTTTTAATAAGAATATATTATGTGGGATAAATCTAGGCGTGGAATCATCGTCAATATTCAAATCCTACTGCAGAAAACATCTCTAGCTTTCAGCTTTTCCTCTGTGGAGTGGGTGCAGGAACATGTGCCAAGCTTGCCACTCATCCACTTGATGTGGTCAAGAAAAGATTTCAGGTAGATGTTAGAGAGTTGAACCCTTCATTCCTCCATTAAAAATAACCGAATTGTGAATCTTCATTCGTTCGCTGCAGATTGAAGGTCTACAAAGGCATCCAAGATATGGAGCTCGGATTGAACACCATGCATACAAGAATATGTTTGATGCCATAAAGCGAATATTACAAAAGGAGGGTTGGGCTGGTCTATATAAGGGGATAGTCCCATCAACTGTTAAAGCTGCACCAGCTAATGCTGTAACATTTGTAGCTTATGAATTGACATCAGATTGGCTGGAATCTCTTTTGACCTGATTTTTTCACTAAGGGGGAGAAGGGGATTTTTTTTTTCTTTATCTCATTCTTTTTTAATCCATTTAATACTCACCTGGATAGGAAGAGGTATATGCTAATTTAAGATAGTGGATACGATTCTTGTTCACTTTTAAGATGAAAATTCAGCCAATAAAAGGTAAGATTTAGCAGGGTGACATATTTTCCTTTTGCCAAATGGTGCGCTTCTGCTGTTGGTGGGGTTATTCTTGTTAAGGTGATTTTTACTTCCAAATTTATCCTAAATGGTTCAAAATCTGTCCTTTTTGGACTTCATCTTGCACAATTTGAGGGTTTTAGAATTTATATGCACAGGTCCAAATTAATTTTGCTCAGGGACTAGGATCTAGGTGATTAAATTCGAGGATAATGGCGTCAACGACACCAATGTCCGCAAGGAACAAGTCAGAGTAAGCAAATCTAAATAACAGAGTTTACAAATATATGCATCTTGCAAGAACAAAACTGAATTAGCTCATGTTTTATTAATTGTCGTGAAGCAATAAAAAAACGACAAACAATAGGGTTTCAAAACCCTTATTGAAACTCACGCCGCCCAGGGTTAATTTGTCAGAAGTACAAATTCAATTGTTGATATCACTTGAAATCTAAGTATAGGGGCTGCACAAGCCCCTGCTAATATAGTCCATTACAAGTCAATGAAGACCTGATGTTATGGCCTTTGGCATTATCCTTTCTTTCGAACTACATTTTTGAATGGCCAAGACTTCGTCCACACTTGAAATCCATTTAGAACAGCCATATCAAGACAAGAACCAGTAAGCAATGTCAGTAAAAAGCTATTTATCTAGGTGCTTCATTCTTGTCTTTACTGCTACCTTCTGGAGGTTGTGATAAGAATTGCAAGATCCTCTGAATCTGAACAATATCGACTTGAAATTTTTCAGCAATCTGCTGAGCATTCATACGTCCATTGTAATCATCAGCTTTTCCTTCATGCAAAAGGATGATATGGCGCAACTGAGCTACATTCAAAGTGCCAGCAGGAGCCTGCCTTTCCTCATAGCGCCCAGAGTCTGGTTTTGTGTTTCGCAATTTGGGCATTGGCCTGTTGTACTTCTCAACCACGAAGGCCTGTAACAATATTGTCTATCTGTAAGGTGAGTTTGTCTCGGTAAATATGCACTAAAAGGTCAAAAAGTAAAGCTTTGACCCTTGAAACTGCATTTGTAACATTATTTTTGATAAATAATTATTTTGAGTGCCTCGTAAAAGGATGCTAAAAAAAGTTATTACTTATCTAAAATAAGCTCATCCGAACACATTCGAAAAGTTAATCAAATTTGTCAAGTTCCAGTGGCACCATGCTAATACCATGAGTAACAAACGACAGAAACCATATTCAGCATTGATTGATAATGAAAAAGGTTTATATGATAGTATTTTATGCAAATATGGCATACAAAATACAGTCAAAGGTAGGATTACTTTGACAGATTTCCTTTTTCTGACAGCAGTTAAACACGCCAATATAGAAAACAAGGTTTCCTTAATGTTCAATGCCATGTACTTCGGATACAGTGATAAAGTTTAATAGTACTAAACATCCAACATTAGAAGAGTTTGATAGGAAAAGGGTGAGGAATAAAACAATTTTAAAGGTTGGAGTTATACATTAATACATACATCATAATGACATTTCTGCGTCAATTTCAATTCTACACAACGAGTTGAAACAATATTCCATAAACTCACCTCACCCATCTCAGGTTTCCCCCCAGGCTTTGATTTAATTCTACCAACCATTTGACCAAGCATAGCATCAAATTTAGGATCTCTTTCTTCCAGGATGTTGTCCGTATTAACTCTAGAACGATCATCTTGAACCAAGACCAAATAACAGTGAAATCAATCACGATGAACTAGCACAGTAGCATTATAGAACTTCACAACAACATCAAAATCATAAGCAATATATATGTATGCAACATTTTAAAAAGCACAGATTAACATGAAGCAAATCCTGATGGATAAATAATTGCTACAACAAGTAAAACCACAAAATCTAATGGTATCTGCAGCCGGCAAGTAGGAAAATACAGAATGCAAACGGAGTGGGATGGAAGAGTAGGGTCGTTTGGTTTGACAAAGTGTATTTTAATTTCATTTTCTACCTTCACTCTTAATCACAATAATATAACAGTGTTCTCATTTTGTTACCGGTTTTAAAAGAAAACAACTTGCTCTTATGTTTTGGATTCCTTTTCCATTTCCACAATTTCTTACTAAAACTTTTAACTACTAGAATCAAAGTAAAAATAAAGTTCCTGTTCCTACAGAGCCTGAAGGTTTTATTGTTCTTGCGGAGCCTTGAGGCTGAGAACAAGACTTCAAGGTGCCAACTGTTTTGATCTCTGCGAATCACTATTCTCCGGTCGTCGGGGTAAAGGAAAGATTCTTGTTGGAGGTACTTCACTCTCTCACCGATGTTCTCACTTATTAGGAGTACATAGTATGAGTTGGGGTAGATTTTTCCAAAAGTCCTTTGGCTAAACTCACTATTTATACATGACGCTATGGGAAAGACGTATAGCCTCTTATCTCTCAGAGATATGATGACTGCTCTGTACTGCGTTAGAGGGAAGACGTGTAGTCTTCCCTGCATAAGGTTGTTGTTCTACACAATGTCAGAGGTAAGGCGTGCAGTCTCTTCTGCACAAGGTATGATTGTTCTTTTACTCCATGCGTCAGAGGGAAGATGTCCAGTTTCTTACACAAGGAAGGCGTGTGGTCTCCTCTTTGTCAGGTAATGCGAGCGCCGTTTATTAGGATTTGTTCCTTTGTCAGATGTAAGGTGTCTGTTCCTAATGCAAAGGAAATGGAGATGTTGGTTCTTTGGTATTGGCTTGGTACCTGTCGCCCCGGGTACTTGTCAGCTTGGTTACTGGTTGGCTTGACACTTGTCGGCCACTCTTGTAGGCCTAGGCACTTGTCGGCCTGGTTACTCCTCAGCCTGGTTACTTGTCAGCCATACTTGTCATTGGCCATACGGTACACAAGCCTCCCAAGCTTGAGTAGTTGTTGAAGTACGAAGAGTGTTGTCTGCCTGAACTCTTTGAGACTTGTCGGCCTAAACTCTTTCGGACTTGTCGGCCTAAACTTTGATAGCCATATATAGTACGGTTACATTTTCTAATTAAAAGTGAAAACAAAAAACATTTCTGAAGCCAAGTGAACCCTTACATGTTTCACTAGTTATTGCTAGATAGAGGGGTGGAAATGAGTGAACAATTAAAAATCCACATCCAGCTAAATTTCTTTCCTAAAATTTACCGTCCAACAATTTTATTGTAACAACTAACAAGCAATGCCTAAACTCGCCACCCAAAATTTTCATTGCCAGCTGAACTAAGCTTGCACACCCATAACCCAGTCCATGTGGATGCAAAAGATTTCCAAAAGGGATAGTTTAAACTGAAATGTAACATTCACAAACCCCCCACATGATTCTTGATCTTGTTCTAGAACACCACAACACAGTACAATACAATACAGTCTCGGGATAACCGCCATTAACTACCTTAATTTCCAAGGCACCCTCTAACTTTTTCGAACGAAATCATGTTAAAGGAACAAAATTTTCGCAACCCTTTAGCTGTAATTTCCAAACCAAAAACTTTGAACGTACGGGAAGAGAGAGACAGAGTTACCGGCACGAAGTACGTCTTGTTCGGCGGCTTTCGAGATCTGCGCCGTCTTGTCGGTGGAAACCGTGGGCGGCGGTCGGCGATCAACGGCGGTCTTTGGCTTATAGAAAGATGACGTGTCAGCCTCGGATGCCGCACGGATTCTTCCAGATGCTCGACGAAATGCCTGACCCATCGTTGTATTGTGACGCCAAACGCAGCCTTGTGATGGCTCTTGTATTAAGCCTAATGTTGAAGATGTTTTCGTGGCTTGTTTTGGTGCATAAGTTTTAGCGAGACTTTACAAACACTCTGTATAACCATTTTATATTCTTATGTAAAGTTTATTACAAGTTATAGATTTATAACTTGTGTTTTTCAACTAACAAACATAGGATTTTGTCTTATAATATAATAATAAATACTATATATTGAACTGTGATGAATGACTTTTTAAATACAATTATATCTAATATATTTGTTTTCTTTATAATCTCAATAATATTTTTTTTCTCAATTTTCCTTCCACCTCTTTACAACAAACAATTTTAAAATTGGCCACAAACCCTAATTCGTTAAGCATTACACTCGGATATGTTTCGTTCCCCACGCTTCAAACCCCTTCTTCTCTATCTGAAGTCACTCACAAGAACACCTCTTCAAACTTCGAAACCAAAGAATCCTTTCCCCTCGATACACTCTCTGAAACATTTCTCAAATGCTTCACAGCAACACGATTTCACGGTTTCCTACCTCGTAAACGATCGCGGGTTCTCCCCAGAAACCGCTCTTAAGGCCTCCAAATTCATTCAATTCGAAACCCCCGAAAAGCCCGACTCAGTCGTCGCCTTCTTTAGAGACAACGGATTCAGCAACACCCAGATAAACAGCATCGTTAGAAGAGCACCCAATGTGCTCACTTGCGACCCCCACAAGAGGATTTTTCCAAAGTTCGAGTTTTTACTCTCCAAAGGGGCCTCACGCTCTGACATTGTGGAGCTGGTAAGTAAGAGCCCCAGAATCCTTTACTCGAGCCTCGAGAATAGCATTGCCCCTTCCTATGAACTGATGAGGAAGTTTCTTCAAACTGACAAGAAAACGATGGATGGCATACTCGCTTGTGGGCATTTCTTTGGGACTGATCGTGTGGTGCAGAATGTGAAACTTTTGGTTGATGAAGGAGTCACTGATCATGTTATAGCCTTTTTGTTACGCAGGAGAGTTTCTATAATCTTGAGTTCTGACTTGAAGAGGACTTTGGATGAGGTTAAGGAAATGGGATTTGACCCTTCCAAGTCCAAGTTTGCCATCGCGCTGCTGGCGAAAAAGATCATTCCAAAATCGCGATGGGAGAGGAAAGTTGATGCCTTTAAGAGGTGGGGTTGGTCTGAAGAATTGGTTCTCAGAATGTTTAAGAGGCAGCCCGTTATAATGTTGGTGTCCCAAGATAAGATTGATAGGATTATGAGATTTTGGGTTAAGCAATTAGGTTGGGACTATTTGGCTCTTACCAAGAAGCCAGAGATTTTTGGATTAAGTTTGGAGAGAAGGATCATTCCAAGGGCACTTGTTGTGCAGTATTTACTCAGGAAAGGTTTGAGGAGGAAGAGTGCCAGCTTGGTTACGCCATTTTCTGTTCCTGAAAAGGTGTTTATTGAAAAGTATGTCATGCATTTTGAGGAGGAGACAAGTGAACTATCAAAGCTGTACCGAACGAGTGTTCAAGGACTAAAAGAGGATGATCAAATGGTTAACTCATGATGAGTACTAATTTCATTCCATATAACTTGGGTTAGTCATGTTTGAACTCAATTGATTTAACTGAATTGTATCATTCTGATGGGTTGGAATGGAACCTTTGTTGAATGTTGCCAATTCCCATCACATTTTTTATTTATATCGGCTACTTCATGTCATATAAATGTGACTCTAGCATGAGAAGTTTAGCTCAAATTCTTCAATATCCAATGCTCATCTGTAACCTAGCTTACACAGGAATTTTTTTTTGTCGTTGCCTTTGGAATAAAAATGTATACATCATCCCTGTATTGAGTATTCATGTCAAGGATCTGTAGTTATTAGTTTTTATACATGTCAAATTTTAGGTTTGGCTTCTGGATTGAAATATTTTAACAATTTTGGTAATTGATGTTATAGGATATACAAGATATCATACCAATTTTCAAAACTCCTTTAACTTTTATGTAATTTATTGATTTGTTCCTTGTTAGTGGAAATAATGTCAAATTGTTGCTCAGACATTTAGCTGGATAATACATCAAATGTCTATCTGATAGGGTAGATTGAGACAAGACAAGTTCTTTGCTTGGAGAAAGAGGAGGAAAATATATGAATATTAAAGGATAGAATCATCTAGCTGCATGAACTTGTTACTGTTTAACTTTATGTGATTGAGTTATTTTTTCTGTATTTTTGTTTCTTCATGGACCGTATTAGTTTAGTTTAACTGTAATATGAACCTTTAGCTGTAGGTAAATGTAAACTGTTTGTCTTCAGGTTGAAAAAGAATTGCTAATTCGGGTTTAATTGCAGCTTAATTTTCTATGGTTTTTCTTTTAATATTTGGTATTGCTTTCTTTTAATATTTGGTACATGCACTAGTTATATAGTTCCTTTGCTGCTTCTGTTTTGGAACTATTTTCACAAATCAAGTTTTGGTTCTTTATGTGTTGTTAATAAAGACCTTCAAATTGTATGAAAGCTCACTTGAGCTTGAAACCTGGGTGTAAATCTCTACAGTCATTGATGCTTGAACAAGTTTAGTGAAGATGAATTTTAGTAAGCTGGGGAATCTGAATACTTTGAATAATTTTTATGGCACTACTAATTGTTAAGTACTTTCATCAATTAAAGTATTAGAAGTTTGAAATAATTGTATTTTAATTTAATTTTCCACTTTGTAATTTTTTTTATTATATTGTTTTTTAAAATTATCAATAAATTATTTTCATGGACATTTAAAATTATTGGTATTTCATTCAATACTTGTTAAGTAAAAAAAATATAACCTTAACATGGTTGTTATCAATACTTTTCAAGTAACCAGGAGTGGTTAATTGAATAAAACAGAATTTTGATTCATTAGAACTTTTGGTTGAGGTTTGAACTTTTAGATTTATGTTTTGAATATGAATAAGGAAAGGTATTCAAATTAGTGTGAGTTTGGATGTTTATTATTAATTCACGTTTGATTTGGATCGAAGTAAATTAAATATGTATTATAAATACCTTTTGATGATTTTTTTCATATTTATTTATGAAAATAAAAAACAAGAATAAAAGAATGAAATGAGATTTATAATAAATGGAAAATAGTATATGTACAAATATTTTTTCAGAGGAATTATGTAATTTTTTTATAAGTTAATTTATATAAAGCTATTTGTGAAGAAGTTTAACCATAATATTTGTTATGTTTACTTCTACTCCAATGAGATTTCTATCTACTAAAAGACGCAAAAATGGTAAAGAATTCGTTCCAAACACGACCACAAATTAAACACTTCTACTCCTAGAAGAAAAAATAACAAAAAGTTCATGTTCAGTAATACGAGTAAATTTTAATTAGTTTATTGTTATTATTTTAAAAATATTTTTCAAGCTTAAACTTTAGCATCATATTCGATAAATATAATTAAACATAAGTAAGGAATGATTTCTGTGAAAAAACAAAAATTAAATAAACGTAATTAACACTTTTAATCAGTGTAAAATTAGTTATAGTTATTTTTATCCCTTAAGTTGTGTTATAAAGAAAAAATGTATTTTTTCTATTCTAATTCATTTGTGCGATAATTTTTTCTTTTTCATTAAATTTCGGTTACAAAGCTTTTATTTTGTCTCTCTCACTCTGTTTTTGAGATCAGAAATCGAATGGAACCCTAGCAGAAAAATAGGAGGGATTGAGGTCTGAATCAGGGGCTTGTTTCTGTGTCAAAATCTGAATTACTCAGTACCAAGCTTAGGTAACATCATTGTTCTTCAATCGTTTGCTTTTCAAAATTTGAGGAATTTTCTTCAATTTGAAAAGCTTGTTCTTTTTCACCTCATCACCATGTTGAATAAACTTGTGTACTTGAAATGTGTCACTTACACAGCAACATCCTCTTACCCTTTTATCCAACACTACCCATTGCTCTTTTCTCTGCGTTTCCTCACAGCCACTTCAAATTCACGCTCATTTGCGGTATCGTACCTCATTCACAACTTTGGGTTCTCCCCTGATTCTGCTTCCAAAATTTCTAACTCCTACAAGATTTGTTTCCGGACCCCAGAAAAACCCGACTCAGTCATCAGTTTCTTCAGAAATCGTGGTTTCTCTATTGCCCAAATAAACCACATGGTTAGAAGGACACCATGGTTGCTTTCCTGTGACCCCTGCAAAAGGTTATTGCCAAAGTTTGAATTTTTACTCTCAAAGGGTGTTTCTAGATCTGAAATTGTTGACATAGTGAGTAAGCGCCCTGAAGTACTGGGTGCAAGCCTGAAGAATCATATAGTTCCAACCTATGAATTGATATTTAAATTCTTGAAATCTGATGTGAAGACTGTGAGTTATATCTTTGGTAGTTCATTTGTCTCACACGGCGATCGTTTGGCTCACAACGTCAGATTGCTGCTACAGGGTGGAGTGAGAGAATCAAGAATTGCAACATTACTTGGGAACCGTGGTAAGTCGGTGTTTATCTCAAATGATATGGTTAAGTTGGTGAAGGAAGTAAGGGATTTGGGGTTTGATCCTACAAAAGTAAATTTTGTTATAGCGATGATCGCCATAAATACAAGGAATTCTTCCCTGTGGAAGGAGAAAGTTGATACCTTTAAGAAATGGGGTTGGTCTGATGAAGCCTTTTCTGAAGCATTTAGGAGGTTCCCTCGCTGTATGTTGACATCCATTGAAAAAATGAATGTTGTTATGAACTTTTGGGTCAATGAGTTGGGTTGGGATGCTTTGGACCTTGCCCGATGTCCAGGGATTTTCGGCTATAGTATGGAGAAGACAATTATTCCAAGGGCTCGTGTTGTCCAGCATTTACTTGCTAAAGGCTTGAGGAAAAACAGTACCAGCTTTCTTACCCCGTTTTGGGTTCCCGAGAAGGTGTTTCTTGAAAAGTTTGTGACACGTTTTAAGAAGGAATCATGTACACTATTAAAGCTGTACCAGGAAAAAGTTAGTGTTCAAGTAAAAGAGGAGGTTGGTGGAGAACGGGGCAGTTCCCAAAGGGTTAACTCATGAGTACTAATTTCTCTGGTTGAAGCTTGCTGTCTATATTCAACTACTTGGTGCGTTATAAATGGTTGAAGCACAAGAAGTTTAGCACAAGTTCTTTAAAATAATAACATGCCATCTTTTTGCCTAACCTAGCGTGACAAAGATGCATTTCTCATCTGGACTGGCATGGATCTTTTAGCTACTAGTTTTTATTGATCTCATTTTTAGGTTTGGCTAGCAACAAAGATATCATATCAAAGCTCCTTTACTCCAACTATTGTGTAATCTAGAAAATATCTGGTTCTGTGTTTCAGTTTTCCTTGTTACTAGATGTGAAGTAGGAGACAAAGTTTTAGCAATTCAACAATGTGTCTCAGACAGTTGGCTGGGGAATATATAGAATGACAGCTTCTGGATAGCATTGTAGGCTTTATAATTTTTTAGCTTTCTACTTTGTATGGTTACTTGCGATGGATAAGTGTTTATGAGAGGATACTATGGATCAATAGCATACTTCCTTCTTCAGTTTTGCAGTTCCGTCACCTGGTTTGATGCAGAAGAAACTAAGCTAGTTTAGTATGTTTCTTTCTCTGAAAATTTAATGGTGCTTTGCAAGAATCTTCCATGTGATTCAGTGAAAAAAAGGCATTTTTTTATGTCGTTGCCTTTGGAATAAAAATGTATACATCATCCCTGTATTGAGTATTCTCTGGCAAGGATCTTTTAGTTATTAGTTTTTATACATGTCAAATTTTAGGTTTGGCTTCTGGATTGAAATATTTTAACAATGTTGGTAATTTATGTTATAGGATATGCAAGATATCATATCAATTTTCAAAACTCCTTTAACTTCTATGTAACTTAATAATTTGTTCCTTGTTAGTGGAAATAGTGTCAAATTGTTGCTCAGACGTTTTAGCTGGATAATACATCAAATGTCAACTTGTGATGGTTAAGTGTGTCTGAGATTATAATTAGGATCAGTAGCTTACTTCCTGCTTCAGTTTTGCATTTTGATCATCAGGTTTGATCTGGAAAAATCTTATCTTACTTTATTGTGTTTCTTCTTCTGAAAATGGTGCTTTCAAAGCTTTTGACCTTTGGGGACAAGCTTCAATATCATTCAATTGATGGAAAAAAAAGTTTTGTCAATCTGATAGGGCAGATTCAGACAGGACAAGTTCTTTGCTTGGAGAAAGATGAGGAAATTATATGAATATTAAATGATAGAATCATCTAGCTGCATGAACTTGCTACTGTTTAACTTTATGTGATTGAGTGTTTTTTTTAAATTTCTTTTTCTTCATGGACCGTATTAGTTTAGTTTAACTATAATATGAACTTTTAGCTGTAGTTAAATGTAAACTGTTTGTCTTGAGGTTGAAAAAGCATTGCTAATTCGGGTTTAATTGTAGCTTAATTTTCTATCTTATATGGTTTTTCTTTTGATATTTGGTATTGCTTTCTTTTAATATTTGGTACATGCACTAGTATAGTTCCCTTGCTGCTTCTGTTTTGGAACTATTTTCACAAATCAAGTTTTGGTTCTTAATGTGTTGTTCATAAAGACCTTCAAATAGCATGAAATCTCTGGTGAGCTTGTAACCTGATGTAAACTCTCTGCAGTCATTGATGCTTGAACAAGTTTAGTGAAGATGAATTTTAGTAAGCTGGGGGAATCTCAATATTTGCACTTGCATACATAAGGGGAAATATACAGAACTTCCCTTTGAATAATTTTTATAGCACTACTAATTGTTAAATACTTTCATCAATTAAAGTATTAGAAGCTTGAAATACTTATATTTTTATTTAATTTTCAACTTTGTATTTTTTAATTTTCATGTATATTTAAAATTATTGTTATTTCATTCGATACTTTTTAGTAAAAAAAAAAATATCACCTTAACATGGTTGTTATCAATACTTTTCAAGTAACCAGTAGTCGTTAATTGAATAAAACAGACTTTTGATATATGAGAAATTTTGGTTGTGGTTTGAACTTTTAGGCTTTATTTAGTTTGGGGAGGTGAATTTGAGGGAATGAATTTGAGTGGATAAAGATGATAAGGTTATTTGAATTAGTGGATAGATAATGAGATTTAGAGGGATTTGAAAGAGACTTTTATAAAAGTTTGTAAAAGATGTGATAGATATAAATTAGTTTTAATAAATAAAATTTTGTAATTATATTTTTATCCTTAACTTTAAAAATAATTTTAATTTAGTTAATTTTAATAGTTTTATTTTTTTTAAAGTTAATAATATAATTAGCTTTATTTAAATTTAATTTAATAAAATATTATTAAATTGTTAAATATAATTAATTAATTAAATTTATTAATTTTTTATGCTAAATAAACACAATAAATAAAAGTTATTAGAATTCTATAGATTACAATTTTTTGTTGTGTTACTTGAATAATATGGATATCTACTGATGTTATAATTTTAATTATTTGACACTTATAAATTAAGTTTTAACAATTAATTGTAATTAAGTATTTTAGTATATGAAAGTATCAATTCTTTAAATTTATTCGATTAGATATACTAATTAATCAGTTAAGAATTAGACAATATTTCATGACATGATAATGATTGAGTATGTCTTGGATAATGGTTTAGGTTTTTAATTCTTGTTACAATTTGTTTTTTATTTGTACATATGTCAAGTAAATCTGCAAAATTATAACTAAAACCTTGGTACGAGATAATGTACTTACCAAGACTCAAATCCAATCAACCTATAAAAATCTTGATCATTTTACCTCCTTTTTTTTATTGAAATATGACAATAAATAAAAAATATTAACTTTTATGTATAATTTTTCAAATTTTTATTTTTATTTAAATTTTGTTTCAATATAAAATTCGGGTCTGACATAATTTGATGTGTTAATTTTTATAATTCTCATTAAAAAATATATATTTAAATTTCCTCATTGATTTACAATATAAAAAATAGGTATAAAAACTACTTTAAAATAACAAACTGGAATTCATGTCACCTAAACGATATGAAAACATTAAAATTCAAATAATTTTTTTTAAATGTGTAATTTTTCTACACTCGTTTTAGTTAAATTGCAAGAAATATTTTACATTAAATACTTAGTATTTTTTCACTAAATTAATACATATTATTTTAATTTAGTAACTTTATTTTATTCTCATAACTCAATCTCGTTTTACTTATCCTTTATTCAGACGAGGTGATGGAAAAGAGATGAAAATTAAAAAAAAAGTAGAGAGTAAAATTATTAAAAATAATTAGAAAAATGAAATGATTTTATTTATTACTTGTAACTTTATTATTATTTTCATATAATTTATTGCTATAATAGAAAAAACAAAAAAAAGGTATAATCAGTTTAAAATATGGTGTCCTCTAATCTCTACGCAAAAATAACTTAATCCATAAATTGTCAGTACCAAAAGAAGGTAATTAATTTCTCTCATCCCTCAATTTTTCTCTTTTTTTTTTTCACCATATTAATTTATCTAAAAACCTCCGCAGTTATCTCTAATCACTCGTGTTCATCATCTGCTACAAGAACACTTTGAAGATCCGAAAATTTCTCCTTCAACGCCGCCATTCATTCAGATGTTTGGCTCCCAAAGCTTCAAACTTTTTCTCTATTCAAAGGGACCCAATATTCCTCATCCCTTCACAATCTCTCTCAAACACTTCTCTCTCACTTCACAGCAACACTCATTCACCGTTTCCTACCTCATAAACACCTTTGGCTTCTCCCCACAAACCGCTCTCAAGGCTTGCAAGAGCGTTAGCTTCGATACCCCTCAAAAGCCCGACTCAGTCATAGCTTTCTTCACCAAAAATGGATTCACCCATGCCCAGATCAACAACATTGTCAAAAGGTTACCCAGCATTCTCGCTTGCAACGCCGACAAGAGGCTTTCGCCAAAGTTCCAATTTTTACTCTCAAAGGGCGTTTCACCTTCCGATATCGTTCGCTTAGTTAATAGGTGCCCCAGAATCCTCGGATCCAGCCTCGAGAACAACGTGATCCCCTCCTTCGAATTGGTGAAAAGGTTCGTTCAATCTGACAAGAAAACCATTGATTGTGTTTTCAGTAATAGACCTTTTCTTCAATATAGCGTTGGAGCACAGAATGTGAACATGTTGCTTGATGTTGGAGTCAAGAACTCCAGCATCGGCTATTTGTTCGGAAGAAGGCCTTCTATACTCTTGTCTACTAACTTGAAAGAGGCTATTGATGAAGTTAGGGAAATGGGGTTCGACCCTTCCAAGATAACTTTTGCCATTGCCTTGCATGCCAAAATGGTTGTGTCGAAATCGCGGTGGGACGCGAAAGTTGATGCCTTTAAGATGTGGGGTTGGTCGGAGGAAATGGTTCTTGAGTCGTTCAGGAAGCATCCCCTCTTGATGTTGACGTCCAAAGATAAAATTAATGGGGTCATGAGATTTTGGGTTGTTGAGTTAGGTTGGGACCCTTTGGCACTTGCCAAAATGCCGAAGATTTTTGGGTTCAGTTTGGAGAGAAGGATTGTTCCGAGGGCTTTGGTTGTCCGGTATTTGATCGTCAAGGGTTTGAGAGAGAAGAGTGCCAACTTGTCTACCCCGTTTGATGTTTCTGAAGAGTTATTTCTTAAAAATTATGTGATGCCTTTCAAGGAGGAAGTGTGCCAACTGTTAAAGCTTTATCAGGAAAAAAGAAGTTTCCAAGAAAACAAGGAGGATTATGTGGAATCTGCCAGTTAGCAAGTGGATTACCTAAGAGAGCAAATTTGTGTGTTTTCATCCCATTCAAGTACTTTTGTTAATCTTGTCTAAGTAGCAACTGATTTAACTGAGTTGCTCCATTTTGAAGGGTCGAAACTGGTTTTTTTTTTCATATATTCTTCGATTAACATTACAGTAGTGATGCAGTCTATTGCTATGCTTTATAAATGACTGAAAAACAAGGACAGATTCTTTATATATCCAATGCTCACTAGTAGCCTTGCTCACACTTGCATGATGCTGTTGTTCCCTTGGTAAGAAATATATATTTTGTATTTTGATGGTGAATATATCTTTGTTTTATATAACCTAGTTAACATGGGCATGCAAGAATATGAATTCACTACCCTCATTCTAATTTTGCATTGTGGAGGGTCCTTTAGTTATCATTTCTAGGTTTGCTTGTTACTTGAAATATTTTGTGTTGTTTTCTCTAGGGCTTAGATGTGAAGGAGAGATAGACAAAGATATAAATCAGAGGTGTTTAACCTGTGATATTTAAGAAGTATGAAAGTCCATGTTTCTTTTATTCATTTCTGTTGGAATGTCAATTGAAGACAAAGTTTGAGTGATTGAACATATGTTTCTCTAATGTTATCTGGGAATATATTGATTTCTTCTGGTTACTGCATTGTAGGGTCGGTAGAACTCTTTACTTTTTGTAGTTTGGTGAACAAGATTAATGAATATGATAAGAATTTACTTTCTAACTCTACATGGTTGAGATTTTGAATTGAGTTATAACTCAAGTTCTTATAGTCTGTTGCTACAGTTTTGGATTTAATTTCACATATCAAGTTTTGGTAAAGAAACAGCCCCTATGATCATAGGGATAGGATTTCATATACTGACTCTCTCCAAGCCTCCTACAACAGTGTGAGTTTTGTCTTAGAGATTCAGAACAATGTCAGTTGAGCCACAAACTCATTGACACTTTTGTGCACTGTATTAGAATAACTTTGCTATTTACTTGTACATGTACTAGTTAGTTTTCTGAATTAGTTGTTGAACTAATTTCACACATCAAGTTTTGGTAAACCTCTTAGATGTGTGTATGGTTTTCAGATTGAGTAAACACTTATTTTCGTCTTCGAAAGTTATAGGGGAAAAAAATTGTGACATTTCAGAAAATTCATTCTGAAATGTGTTCCAGGAACTTTCGAAAACTCATTTCATAAAGTAAAATTTAGAGCTTCTCATAATCCTTTTTGAACTGTTTAAAACTATCAAATTTAAAACAATTTTGGTTGCAAACAAATATTGACTTAAGATCAAATTGAACAAAATAAATAAATATCAGCTTAATGTAAACTGCTTTTACATTCTTCAGTGTGTCCTTTGTCAAAAAAAAAAATCTAAAAACTAGTGATTTTTACGTTTTTCTATAAATTTCTTACTTCAGCTTAACTTCCTGATTATTTATTTTTTCTGATATAACTAATTAGAAGAGAGTCTAATGTAATAATTTACTCCAAGGATAAAATGAAATCAAATTTTTTTTCTTTATGATTAAAAAAATTGGGGTTAGATAACCTAATATGTACGGTAAAAAGGAAAAATAAGAGGATTGCATGGGTTTTACGTTTGGAATTCATATTTTTTTTAAATCACAATGGCAATAAAAGGGTTTTATTTGTATTATTAAAACAAAAATTAATTACTAATTTAAAAAGTAAAGTCACGTATTTATGATTCTCAAGACCTAAGTGTTATAAGAAGAAGAAAAAATGTAAAAAAAATAAAAAAAGGGAAAATATATTTTTGAATTAAACCGTTGTTAAATAATGTATTTCGGTTTTAATTCAGAAAAGAAAACTAATTTTAGATCAAATTACATAGAGAACATATGAAATAAGAAAGAAGATAAATAAAAATAGTGGAGGCCCATGTACGAGTCAATTAATTGGGCTGGAAGAGCCTTGTGGGCCCATCTAAAGAAAAACCCTAGGGAGAAAGGCTTTATAAAGACCACATTCGTTGCTGCAGAAGTTGTCTGCTGTGTTTTGTTGATTTGATTCTCTGTCTGTGACTATGTTCCTGTATTGTTTTTTCTCTTTCTCTATGTTTTGAACTGTTTTTTCTCCATCTCTGCGTTTTGAACGTGGAAGATTATTGTAAAAAGCAAGTTCAGCTTCTTGATTGAACCTTATAACTCCACAGTTCACTCAATTATCTTATTCTTGCAATATCAAATTTTGCTGTGTCACTCGTCTGGATTTGATATTTATGTTATTTTTCAGACCCTTTATCACTGCAACATCTCACTTTTTTTTTTTTTCACGATCTGCATCTCAATTTTAGATCTCTTATTGCAAAATTTTTTGGTACCTTGTAATGGCAGTTACCTGCACAATACAAGTTATTTCCTGCATTTAACAAATTATTAATTTTTTAATAATATCTTGTTATTTTTATTTTTAAATTTATTTATTAAATAATTATTTTTTCTCTCACACAGAGGTTGATTCATGTAACCAAATTAAATTTTTTTTTTCTCTCTTAATTTATTTTAAAAGAGGCCTTTTTTAATTTTAAAATAATAAAATAAGAATTTTTTTTTCAGTAGTTTCTCTCTACAAAATCATAGTACATTATAAAAAAAATTATAAAATGTTTAAGATTCAGTTTTCAGTGTAGAAAATAATTTGACAGGAAAATAACAAAAAATCATAAGAGATTTTTTGTTAAAGAAAAAATAAATAAAAGAAGATGAAAATAATAATTTATAAATGTTAAGAATAATTTCAATATTTTCAAAAATTATAAATTGAGGTCATATAACAAACTTTTTTTTGATAAATAATAAATACAATCCTATAAATATTAAGAAATATCTATATGTTTTTAACCAACTAATCAATTTCTTATTATAACTAAATATTTGAAAATATTGTATTCAACTGAAACTTTAAAATTAATTATATTATTATTTCATCTCAAATTAAAAATATCCTAACAACAAAATATCTCATTTTAAAAAACTAATAAAAAATAAAATAACTATTAATATACAATTAATTGAAAAAGTAAAGATTTGTATTGTATAGGAAATAATTATGCACTATACAAATTTTGACTCACCTTTATAATTTTCTAAAATATTAAAATTATCCTTAACATTTATAAATTATTATTTTTTATATTTTTTATTCATTCTTTTTTTTTAATATTCATAATTTGATGAAGTTACAATAAATAATACAAAATTTTACTTTATTAATTTGATAACCTACTGAGAAAAAAAGCAGAAAGTAAAATCTTATGAAAAAGAATTTGAATTTATTGATTTGATAAACTATGAAAAACAAAAAAAATATAATAGAAAATAAAATTTTACTTTATTAATTTAAAATTAAAAGCGATATATATAAAAGAGAAAAAGAAATAGAATAGAAAGTAAAATTTTATTTTATTAATTTAAAATAAAAAGAGATATACATGAGAGATAAAAAGATATGTAAATCTAGCGTGTAGCGCGTGATTCACAAAAAAATGTGAAAGAAAAAAAATTATTTATTTAATAAATTTAAAAATAAAAATAAGAAAGATATTATTAGAAAATTAATAATTTGGTTTACTGTACAGGAAGCAACTGCCGCCACTCCAAGTATATGTTTTTTTAAATAATAATTTTCTGTGTAAAACTAAAATAGTTATTTTAAACAAGAGTATTTTTAAAATTTATTTTTTAACAAAAATATTACAGAAAATAATGTAAAATTAAAATTAATACTCTTCAATTATAAAGTTGTCTCTCACATAATAAATTCATAAAAAGTATTTAAAAACAAGATTATTAAATTATTACACTGAAAAGTTGTTTGTTTAATAAAAGCATTTGTAACTTTTGTCAGTTTGAATCGCTAATTTTCTCCATGGTCTTACCACTCTGACTGACTCATACCATTGCATGCAAAGTGTGGGAAATGACAAATTCATACACTTTGATTTTTACAAAACTGGCACAAGGCACAGCATTTTAAGCTTATGGTTTCAAGCATCTTCAGATATATATCACTTCAAAACATGTGAAGTGCATGAATTCACCTTCATCGATATTATCACCCTTAGCTCAAAGAAGAAAGAGAAAAACAAAACCTCAAACAAAAATTATAAAACAAAATGAATGGAATACTAATTTTTTTTTTAACTTTTTGAACCTAATATATGAATAAAGTAAGTTTAACATTTTAATCTCCGTGGATAATGTAATTAACCAATTTTTGTTGAATTTTATCTAGAATGCCATATTGAATTTGAATTAACTCTTTATTTTTTTTCTTTTTTTCTTTCATTTCAGGTTTTATGTTGCTGAAGTTTTATGAAATGCAATATAAAAAAAACAGCAACGAAAATATAAATCAATTTAAAAAGTATTAGAATGAGAGAAAATGAAAATAAATCATGATGTTGTTCACTAAACAATTTCTTAAAAATTATCTACTTTAATAAACCACTTCAAGTTTTCAAAATAGTGAAATGATGGAAATAATTTAAAGTTAAAATATTGGATTTTGTAAAATATTTGCAAATAATATCATGATATGACAACAATTGTTATACATATTTATGAACCTTAAGTAGTAACGCGTGTTTTAAAGTTTAACGATTTTTTTTATTTTTTTTTAATTATCAACATCATATTTTCTCCGTTTGTGTTGTTTAAGTATTTTTTAATATTTTTCAAATTGATTGTCATTTATATATTTCAATATAACAGTTATAATTTTATTTTATATTATGTTAAATAAATGTTCACACTAAATTGGTAACAAATTGTTCAACCATTTCTTATGCATTACAAGTTAGCAAAAAAAAAAGTAATATCTTTATTATTTATAAACACATGAAATATTATATATGTTTATAAAAAAATATAGTAATTAATTAAAGGCACAACAATTATGAAAGTAAAATAAAAATCTATAATAACATTTTAATAAAAATGTTCTATTCACTAACTTATTTATTGTTTTTAATGTATGATTTTCTCAGACAACTTTTGTAGCAATTAATATGGACAAAATATCAAAGTATCTTTTTGGCATTTCTTTTGCAGATTAAAATTGGAGTTTTTCATGTTGATTATTTATCAAATAAATGTTTCCATTTAAGTATTAATTTAAGTTATTCTAAATAAAATTTTACTTTTAATAAAAAAAATACTAAAGACACTTAACATATATAAATAAAAAAATTAACAATAAAAAATATTTATATAACATAATTATCATACATTAATGTTTCCAAGTTAAACAGTTTAAAGTGATATATTTTTAGAAAATTATGGAAAAGATAGATTATACTTGTTGTTGCAGGACAGGTAAGAAAAGTCAACCTAGAATATATTGAACACTGCTTATCTATCTGAGTTAATCTGTATTTTTTTTTTTTTTGTAAGTTCTAAAGTAATTTAGATATATATATAAATTATTATATAAAAGGATTAAAACACACCACGTGTTTTCTATTTATTTTATTCTTTTTGTTGATGAAAAATATGATTCAAACATACATTTTTTACATCTCTCCCAAAAATAACTCATAAAATATACTCAAAAGACATTATCTACTAGAAATTATATTTCAACATAAAAAGATAGGGATTTCAACAACTCACATAAACTAATTCAAGAATATGATTTGAGGGCTTATTATAGTTCTTGGATGTCTATTTCACATTGTAAAAAAGAAATGAAATAGGATAAAATGAAGATTTGATCGATAGAAGTTGATGAAAATGAAGAAGGAGAACGACGAAGAATGTTAGATGGAATAAGAAAGAACTTGTAGCACTATCTCATACTAAATGAGAAAAGAAATATTTTAGAATAAGATGCAAAAGTTAATTTGCTAAGGGAAAATAATAAAAATCCTAATATTAATGTCTCAAATTTGTTGCATAGATTGACTAGAGCACATTCTGAAACTATGAAATTTAAAAATCTACATTGTTGAGAGATGAAATATTCATTAAATAAATATGCTACATTCGACAATTATTGAAATGCTTAATAGAATAATTTTAATTATACAAAATTAAATTCTAATATAAAAGATCACTTTCACGACAAATAACTAAACAAATTTGGAGTGACTAAGCAAAATATATGAAAAAGTTTAATGTGTTTTTTCTACATAATTTTGAGTATACAAAATCAAATTGGCTAAACAAAGGGAATATAAAACTAAACTTAATGAGACCGAAGTACAATTTTTATAGAAAGTATTAGAAAATACTCTAAATATTACATAATACACTTAAATAAATATTTACTTTATAAGTTTTGTTTTATAAACAATGCATAAATTATGATATTGTTAAAAATATTTCCCTATATAATTTAAAATAATTATTTAAATAAAAGTACTTTTAAAAGTTATTATTCAAGAGTGTTTCTATGGTGTTTTCTTTAATAAAAGTGTTCTTAAAAAGATTTCTTAACTTTTTCTTCACCTTCAATCTATTCATTATATTTTAATATTTTATTTGAATTTTAATATATTTTTAAAGTTATTAGTAAAAATTAATATCGTATTAAAAGCAACTTTAATTAATATGAGTAGTGATGAGGTTTGTGTGTTTAATCAATTAGTCCAAGATTTGGATCATGATATTTTAAGTAGTAAATAAATAATGTCAGGAAGGGAATATTTTGTGAGCTCTACACAATCAAAACTTTTATTTATTCTAAAATATTTATTTATTATAAATTTTAATTATAAATATGGCACAAACTTAAAATTATAACATAATGTAACTATGCATTTGACACATTTTATTTTTTTCTCTTATACACACAAATTATTAGCACCAAGTTTCACAACACATTTGACTCTAGGTAAGTCAATTCCTCCCTAGATATGTGGAAGAAATCTCTAGTCAACTATAAACATGTTTTCTCCATATATAACTTGAGGACACAACCCTTTTGCTTTCATCAATTGCATTTAGTTGTGGTAAACTCTTCCAAGTATTTTGCTATAGATAAAGCTAAATGTAGGAATAATTGTAACTAATATTTGGAGATACACTTATAAATGAAAGTTCACAAAGATAGGTCAAAGTCCTTTAAAGAGGAGGGTGGTCAATGTTTAGAATAAAGGTAATAAGAGTTTCAACTACTTGTGTAAAATGGTGTACACATCCTATATATTAAAGCAAAATTCTCATGAAAAAATATTTTTCATGTGACAATAATGTAGAAGTAATTAGTTCTTATTTTTTTATACTCAAAGTTTACTAATTATTTATTTGATTATAAGGACAAAACTTGATAGAAAAGCATGGATGATAAAAGACATGATATAAAGTATACCAATCTCTATAAATAATGAACATGAAGCACACAAGTCTAGCCATGTAGAAAGTTTAACAAATTCAAGAGATATACATAATAAAAAAGCTAAGATTATAATCATAAGCAAAATTAAAATATGCGTAAGATAAAAAAAATTACACATGATAAGAAGGATAACTAGAAATGATATAAGATTGAACGAAGAATCAGATGTTGAAATTTGCATTATTCATAAGCACCTATACCAAAAGTAATATTTTTCAGATTCATAATAAAAGTTGTTTTTTAACGAAAAATAATATAATTAATGAAAGTATTTTAGGGATGCTTTAACTTAATTATAAAACAAACATTAATCAAATCTTACTCAAAATTATGTATATAGTGAAACAATACTTGCATGAAAACATTTCCTCACACACAATATCCAAAGAAATTTGAACTAACAAATAATTTTAGCAGCATGATCAATATTATCACCACAAAAGCACTTTAAAAATAGAAACATATTCTATCATAAATTTATTTATTGTAAAAATACTTCAAAAGTAGAAACATGTTTTATCATAAATTTATGACATAAACAAAGCAACTCTAAAAGCATTGAATATTGTCACACAAACACTATAGTTTCCAAAAGCACCTACAAGAAACATATTGCAGCCACACATCTAGAAGTAGAAATCAAATAAATTTCATAAGTGGTCAATGAATGATCCATTGAAATAAGAACTCCACCAACTGCCGCAATTAAATTCACATTGTGTTAGTTATAATTCATGAAAGGAGCATAAATGGTTGTAGAGTAAAGTTTAGAAGCTTTAAGAAAAAACAAGATAACCACTCCATATTATAATTGTATGAAAGAAAGAGATAAGTCATATTGTTACCAGACCATCTAGATCTGATCTTAAATTATTTGGAGGGAGGAACCTACATGTTAATGGTAAATTTTTATGATAGTACGTAAATTAATTATTGAATTAATAATTCTCTCTTACATAATATTTGTTAATGTTTATAAAGTACATGCAAAAATAACATTCTATGTATAAATACAGAAGATCTAAAAAACTTTTATAAAAATAAATAAATGCAACATCGTTACTCTTATTTTTTTTAAATAAATAAGATCCTTAAAAGAGTATTTGTACTTGTTTATATAATAAGCTTCACGATATATAAACCAACATTTAACAATTTTATAATAATATTGTTATAAGGATAAACATGATATTAAATGTTTTTACCTATGGTTAATTGAAACATATTCACTATCTTAAAGTAATGGTATCATATGTCACACATTAGAAAAGGAATTTATTATGTGATCATTTGTTATTGTACATTGTTTTCCTAAATTTATTTCAATTAACAATACATGTCAAAATATTAGAAGACTACAATAAAAATTATTTTATTAATAAAAAAAATAGAGATTAGTCTACAATAATCATATTTTGAGTCTATATAAAATAGAAGATGGTCAATACATAAATACACAAGTTTTTAAGAATTCATCGATCATATTTCTTTTAAATTCTTTATTTTTTTTTAATCGAAAGAAATTTTTTATAATACTTTTCATGTTGTGAAGTTATATTCTATTATGAAGTATCTCATTAATTATTCTTTTTGGGGAGTTTTTCTTAAGTTTACATTTTCTTTAAAAAAATTTAGTCAAAAGTAATAATTTATAATACTTGTAGTTTTTAATCTTATAAGAAAATTAGGAAATGTTAGTTAGGAGTAACTTTGTATATTCAGTGATTTTAAAAATGACTTAATGTATTCATTTTGTAATTATTGTTATAATTAGTGAAATTCTTTAAGCATACCTTAAAGGAGAAATAAACTTAACCTGAAGTTTGGAGTGAATTAGTATAAACATTTTGTATTCTTCTTATTCTCTAGAAAACCCATCTTTAAAAAATTACTAAAATTTTAAGAAAGAATTATTGGATCTTATTTAACCCTCTTCTATAATCAGTTTGCTACACGTCAATTAGTATCAGAGTTAATTTCTTAGAGTTCTTGACAAGACAATAGAAAAATATATGTTGATGGATGGTGAACAAAGAATAAGCAACAAATAGATCCCTTTCTTTAAAGGTGTTAAGTTTGAATCTTAAAAACAAAGAATGATGACATTCTTTGAATCTTGTCACATTGACATGCTAAATGTTACAGGAAATGGTAATTGTATTCCGTGTGATTACGAACATAAGCCTTTACTAAGAGACAATTAGATAAATAATCATAGAAACAGATATTTTGTCTGTATTCTAAATTATGAAACATCCTTGTTTGTGCTATCTTATAAGAAGAATGCACTAAAGTGCACATTTTCAAGGATCCTAAATAAATATGGGATAATCTCATTTTTACTTATGAAAAATTCATTGAAGTCAAGAGAATTAAACTCAGCCTTCTAATATAGTAGTATGAGCTATTCAACATGGAAGAAGATGAAATTATAAAAATCATGTTAAATAGTTTCAAACCGTCTTAAACAAGTTACACTCTCTATGAAAATATTATGAGAATTGCAATCATATCAACAAGATTCTCATAAGTTTGCCAAGCCAATGAAGGCCATATGTAACAATTATTTGTGCCTTAAAGAATCTAGAACACATAATATTGAACCATAACATTGAAGGAACTTATAGGGATCTTCAAGGTACATTAAATAAAACTTCAACAAAATATTTAACATGGGAGAGACACTAAAACTGTCTAATTTATTGAAAATTAATTTTCTTAATTTTGCATATGAAAATACTTTGTCAGTAAACATTTAATGTTATAGTGTTTATTATTATCAAAATCACATAAATTATCTATATACATAAGTTCATCTAGTGCAGTCCTAGCCTGTTTGTATGTGACTAAATGGTCAAATGTTTCAGCAACATTTTTTTATCAAATCATTTAACCAAAAAAAACTCTTCAATGATCCATAAGTGATGTAAAATGAGATGAAGAAGACAAATAATCCCTTATTATTAAAAACCTGCACAATATATGAAAGAAGAAAGGAGAATCTAAAAACAGAGAAAATGCAATATAATAAAGAATAAAAATACATAAATGAAATTGTAAGTTATGACACCAAAATTTGAGAACACTTCCTATGTGAATGTCCTAAGGAAGAGAAAGGTCATTAAAAGAACTTTTTAATAAATGTTCCAGTAAAATTTTTATATCAACATAAAAAAAAATCTCGATATAACTTTATTAAAGATGTAGATATTACTAATATTCATTGTGCTATTCAAGGATATAATAAACTAAATTCTAACATTTATCTACTTTTGCAATCTTACATAACCATTTAAAAGAGTTAAAAAAGAAAAAAAAAGTCTAACTCCTTAGATTTGTATCAAACAAAATAATGAGTTTAAGCATAACACTAAAAATAACAAGAAAAAACAATGGTTTAAAATATAATATTAATAATCAAATTACAAAATTTAAAAATATTAAAAGTAAAATAAATTTATTATTCTCAAACTCCTCCAACTTTTAACAAAAAAAATATAGTTAAATTTTCCCACCCCTAATTGACATCCATATTATTTTATAGTATTCCTATTATACCTCTCATAAATTCCTATGTGATCATTCTATCACCTTTTCTGTGTGCTTTTTTTAACAATGAAATTTTATTGTCATTAGCATTTGAGTATGATATAAAATCCTATTTGTCCGTGAATAAAAGGCCATATAATCATAATTATTAAATGCAATTGTTAAATAAGGTCTAACTCAATACCAAATCTATAAAATTATTTAAACACTCTTAATTATTCAAATAAAAAATTTAATCTAATGAACATTCTAACTATTATTGCTGATAAAAAAAATAAAGAGAGCTTCTTTTAAATTTAATTATTTCTATTAATTGCTGTATACAGATTTCAAACTCTCAAAATCTTAGTATATGTGGTGTTATTATTAGTTTATGGTAAGTTTTTCTAATTTGTTTATGTAGAAAATAATTTAAAATTGTAAAATTCATTTCTTTCACTTATTTAATTACAAATTTGTAAGGTTAGAGTTGGATGTCTAAGAGATATATATATATATATATATATATATATATATATATATATATATATATATATATATATGTGTGTATAAGTGTGTGTTGGAAATTCTTTTAACACTTTATTGATTACAGAATAAATATATTTTTTTATAACTTGAAGTTTATATTTTACATTAGGGATTTTATATGGTAAAGAATTATGTTTTATGGTTTTTCTTGTTTTTTTATTATATTCTATTTTTTCTGGTATTCTTTGTATATTTTTGGAAGTTGATATAAATTTTATCACTCTACTTATTATTCTATTATTAAATTGTTTATAGAGTTAAAAAACTTAGAGGAAAAATAGTTTGAGTCAATAAAGACATTCCAGTTTAATCTTTTTAAAGTCATTAACCACACAGTATTTGATAATTATCAGTTTCAAATTTTAAATAATAACATACAAAAAAATGCATAACTATTCCATAAATAATCACTGTGTGAAAGCACCTTAGATTCTAGAACATGCATTTGGTGACTCGCTTCAAAAATCTCCCTAAACTTTTTATCTTTTGGTCAACCATTTTCAGTAAAGTTAAGCAACAGATTTCATGTGATACCAAAGATGTTACAGCGATATGAAATAAATTTAGTGTTGATGATAACTGTATTAATTTTACTAACTTATTATTTTATACCTGTTATCTAAGCACAATTATAAATTAATAGTGGTTAAGTAATTATTTTAAAACTTCCATACTAGAAATGTAAAGCTTTTTAGTAGAAAAATTCTAGAAAAATATCTTTTGTATCTGAGTAATTTTTTTCATTGAGTTATACAAACTTAATGTTAACAGCAAATTTTTTTCATTAAATCATGCCCATGTGTTTAGTTTTGGATCTGAAGGTATAAACAAATGCTTAAAAGATAAAATTGAAAAAAAGTCTAGCTTGATTTAAAGCTTAATATCATAACATAACCAACATCTAATTAAAGGGGAATAGATCCTACAAACTCAGTTACATTCAAACTTAAACTTAAACTTAAACTTACAAACACAAATCTAAACTTAACCAACATCCTCATTTTCTGCAACAAATTTAAGACTCGGCCAAACTAGTTACCACCTTGAAATTGACAATTTTTGTATATTTCAACTACTTCCATCAGAGTTTCTTTTAGGGATCAACTCGGTGGAAGATCCACTGCTGCTGTTCTTCCTTGCAACCTTCTTTCTCTTCATTTTGATGTACATGCCAAAGACATAAGAGCAGAAGCCCCAAATGCACAAAACTGTTGAAACAGCCTTAAAACCTCCAAAGGCATCTTTATAAGCCACCACTCCTCCCAACACATTTATCGACAACAAAGCCGTGGAACAAATCCCCCCAGTTAGAGAAGATGTCAGAAAAACCATTCCTGCAGTTCCCATAAAGCAACATTGCCATGTCACCACAGTCGACAAAATTGTTAGCCAATAAACTGTGGATCCCTTGTCAAAGACTTTCTCGGCCTCTTCCTTCATGTCAGAAAACCCTCCATCACATGCCATGCCTACAGTGGCCAATACTGTAGCTGCAACCTCCATTATGAGCTGCATTTCCATCACCATTTGGTAGCAGTTCACACTCTCGTAGATCTTCTCCATCACTGGCAAATATAAAGAAAACAACAAACCTGCACCAATGGTGCAAGAGTACCCTATGAAGTACTCCCTTTTTGTGAGCCCTGGTGGCCTCTCGTGACTAGCATCCAAGGCTAGAATGATTGAACTAATGGTGATGAGGATCACACAGTTTAGGTTTGAAAAGGTTATTTTCTGCTTCACAATAATGCAAGACAGAACAAGAGTGAAAACTAACTGGGAGGACAAGAGAAGTGCTGAGGTTGAAACTGGGAGGTATGCCACACCCCATGAGATTAAAAGGTTGTTAAACCCTAACATAAAACCAACTAAAACTGAATACCAGAATAGTTTTTGACCCAAACCTGCGAAAGGTTTTCTCTTTGTGTATCTAAGCAAGACTGGGAGAAAAATAGGAAACATTAGGAGGGGGAAGCCTGCACTCTGAACCCATGTAGATACCCATTTGCTAGAGCCTTTGTGAATAAAGTAAAATTTTGATAACAAACTTGAAGAGAGTGACCCAACAAAGAGTAGAACGTAATTCAAAAGTAAAAGAGGAAAGTACCTCCTGTTGTTTGTGGACTTTTGATCTTCATCATTGTTCTCTTCTTTGTTTTCCATGAATGAGGAAAGATTTGCTGCTGATTCTTCTACAAAAGCTATTTCAGTTTCAATACCATTTGTGCCGTTCTGGTGAGGACTTGTGTCCAGGAACTGATGATGCAATGTTGTGGACCGCGATGTGGTTGCCATGGATGCTAGATTGAGAATAGACAGATTTTTTTTTTTTTCTTTGATCAAATAGAAGAGTATGGTTTTGGAACAGGTAGAAGGGTGTCTTATATAGAGTAATAAAACTTTTATTCTATATATTAATCTATTGTTAATAAATAAACTAGCATTTATGAATTAAACATCTCATCTCATTGGTAAAGACAGAAAATAAGATGACAGCTAATAAAATCCGTTAGAAGTTTATTTATTATATATATATATATATATATATATATATATATATATATATATTATATATAGTGTGAAATATTATATTTTTTTTATATAAAAAAATATTATATTTTTTTTTGTATAAAAAAAAATATATATTTTTTTTTTTTTTTTTTTTTTTTTTTT